>Ga0209322_10002324_pt1 | contig 10883 bp, 10 predicted proteins | sample Rifsed19ft1_FD_184013 | JGI IMG/M metagenome (GOLD analysis project Ga0209322, IMG submission 184013) | Soil microbial communities from Rifle, Colorado, USA - sediment 19ft 1 (version 2) | ecosystem: Environmental > Terrestrial > Deep subsurface > Rock core/Sediment | place: Rifle, Colorado...
CGGTGCGCTGCTGGCCCTGGGGCTGATCATGGTGTATAGCACCACGTTCGATTGGGGCTACCAGGAGTACGGCGATCCCAGTTACTTCGTGCTGCGACAGGGTCTGTGGCTGCTGTTGGGCCTGGCCGTGATGTGGCTCATGCTACGCCTCGATTACACGCTGCTGCATCGCTACTCGATCCCGCTGTTGGGCGTGGGACTGGCGCTGCTGATCGGCGTGCTGTTGTTCGGGCAGGAGACCTTCGGCGCGCAGCGATCGTTTCTGAACGGATCGATCCAGCCCGCCGAGCTGGTGAAGTTGATCGTCGTGATTTACATCGCCGACTGGCTGTCGTCGAAGGGCGAGAAGATTCGGGACATCGGCTACGGCTTGATTCCCTTCGCGGTGTTGATCGGCATCATCGCCGGGCTGATCGTGATCCAACCCGACTTCGGTACGGCGATCGTCATCGTGCTGGTGGCCGGGATGATGTTCTTCCTGGCCGGGGCCGACCTTAAGCAGATCGGGATCGGCCTGGTGGTGAGCGCCGCGACGCTGGCGCTGTTGCTGGCGAACTCGGCGTACGCGCAGGAGCGCGTGAAGTCGTATCTCGACGCGCTGAACGATCCGGCGCAGGCGAGTTATCAGGTGCAGCAGGCGTTGATTGCGTTGGGGTCGGGCGGATGGCTCGGCTTGGGGCCGGGGGCCAGCCGCCAGAAGTTCGGTTACCTGCCGGTTCCCCACACCGACAGCATCTTCGCGGTGCTGGGCGAGGAACTCGGCCTGGTCGGCGCGCTGGTCGTGCTGGCGTTGTTCGCCTTTCTGGCCTATCGCGGGTTCCGCATCGCGCTCCACGCGCCCGATGCCTTCGGCACGTTGATCGCGGCGGGCGTGACGTTCTGGATCGTCATCGAGGCCCTGGTCAATATCGCGGTGATCACCGGCACGCTGCCGCTGACGGGCATTCCGCTGCCGTTCATCTCGTACGGCGGATCGTCACTCGTCTCGCTGATGGCCGGTGTGGGACTCTTGCAGAGTATCGCGCGTGGATCGCGCAAAGGATTGACACGCAGTGCGCTTATGGATCGCGGGAGGCGGAACGGGCGGTCACGTCTATCCCGCATTGGCAGTCGTTGAGGCCCTCACCCCTGATCCCTCTCCTGACTCAGCCGGGAGAGGGGAACCGGTGGAAGTGCGCTGGATCGGGAGCCGGGGCCGGGTTGAAGAAGATCTGGTGAAACGCGCCGGCCTGCCGTTCGACGCGATTTCGGCGGGCGGCGTGCACGGGTTGGGGCCGCTGCGGGCGGCGTGGAACGCGCTGAAGTTGATCGGGGGCGTGGTGCAGGCGCTGCGCCTGGCGATGCGCTTCCGCCCGCAAGTGCTTCTGGTGACGGGCGGGTTCGTCAGCGTGCCGGCGGCGATCGCCGGCTGGCTGAGACGGACGCCTATCGTCGTGTATCTGCCGGATGTCGAGCCGGGACTGGCGGTGAAGTTCGTCAGCCGATTGGCGACGCAGGTGGCGGTGAGCGTGGAAGATTCGAAAGCGTACTTGCCTGCCCGAAAAGTGGTGGTGACCGGTTACCCGACGCGATCCGCGCTGGCCCGGCTCGATCGGGCCGAGGCTGTGCGTCGCCTGGGATTGGAGTCAGGCCGCAAGACGCTGCTTGCCTTCGGCGGCAGCAAAGGCGCGCGCAGTTTGAATCGGGCGCTGGCCTCGATCCTCGAGACGCTGCTGCCGCGCTATCAGGTGCTTCACATCAGTGGGACGACCGACGCTACCGAGGCGCACGCGCGGCGCGAGGCGCTGCCCATGGCCTTGAAGGTGCGCTATCACCTGTTCGATTATCTGCACGAGATGGAGCTGGCGCTGGCGGCGGCAGATGTAGCGGTGTCGCGCGCGGGCGCGTCGGTGTTGGGCGAGTTTCCACAGTTCGGCCTGGCGTCGATCCTGGTTCCGTATCCGTATGCGTGGCGCTACCAGAAGGTGAACGCCGATTACCTGGCCTCGCGCGGTGCGGCGATCCGCATCACCGATGAAGACCTGGCGCGCGATCTGCTGCCGGCGATCGAGCGCTTGATGGACGACGATACGGAGCGAGCGCGTATGCAGCGGCAGGCGCGCTCGCTGGCGCGACCCGATGCCGCCGCGCAGTTGGCCGGCGTGTTGCGCAACCTGGCAGGAGCGACGCGATGACCCTGCCCAGCACGATCACGATCGAAGAACTACCGCTGATTTTTATCCTGTCGCTGCCGATCATCTATTGGGGTTACAGGAACGGTCTGGACGCGGTGATCATCGCCGTGATCGGCGTACTGTTCGGGATGATCTTTGCGGACACGCTGGGCGGCGCGGTGGTGTCCGCCGTGAACACATTTTGGAAGTTGATCAACGCGATTCTGTCTGCCGGGGTCGGGCCGGACATGTTCGCCAAATTGAACGAGACGCCTGGCCTGATCGAGACGCCGGAGCAGGCCAGACTGCTGGGGACGATCATCTTCGCGTTGACCAGTTACGTGGCATTCAAGATCGCGATGAGGCGCGCCGGTGGCCGGTCGAATATCCTGGAAGGCATCTTCGGCGCGGTCGGCGGGGCGGTGACCGGCTACATGATTCTGACGTTCGTGATCCAGCGCCACGTCAGACTGCCGCAGGTGGTACAGATTACGGAGACGACGCAGCTCCCGGTGTTCAACATCGACGCGAACATCGTGGTGCTGATCGCGCTGGTGATCATCGTCTACGCCGTGCAGAGCACGCGGGCGAAGAAAAAGTAGCGCAATGGGACCGCTGGAAGGCCTGTGGGCTTCACTTGTCTTCGTGTTCATCATGCTCGGCGTCATTCGCGGCTTTCTCAAAGAGCTGGGATTGACCACGGTGATGATCGTCTGGCTGTTCGGCATGGATCAGATCATCCCGCGCCTGGAGGGATTCATTCAGACGCAGAGCGCGGTTCCCGGTTCATTCGTGACCCGCATCGGCCTGACACCGGCGACGCAGAACACGTCGCTGTGGCTGCTGTTTACACTGATCACGCTGGCTGTTGTATACGTCTCGTACCAGGGCGAGACACTGGCGTTCGAGGGCACACCGCCTCGGGGTGTCCTGGGCGTGCTGTTCGGCGCCCTCATCGGCGCGATCAACGGCTACCTGGTGTGCGGCACGCTGTGGTGGCTGCTCGATCACTACAACTATCCGATCCAAAGCACCGGCCTGCTCCTGCGCGTGCCGGAAACCGGAACGTTTCTGACGCCTGCGGCGGAGCAGATTGTCCACGCGCTCAAACTGCTCCCACCGGACCTGCTGGGTCAAGGCGCACAGTCGCCGGACACACTGGGCGTGCTGCCGGTGCTGGTGGTGACGATGATCTTGTTGAGAGTGGTGAGGTAGAGTTATGGGCCTCCCGGAAATAGCTTCTTGTTGCGATGACGAATGACCGAGGACAAATGACAAGGTGTTGGTCTATTGTCATTCGTCCTTCGTCTTAGACTTCGGAGTGGGAGATAGGGGCTTCGGGATTTGGCGATGAGCGAGTCGGTGGAATTAAAGCCGGGCGGAGGCGTGCACGTCGTTGGTATTGGCGGGGCGGGGATGTCGGCCATCGCGACAGTGCTGCTGGGGCGCGGCTATCACGTGAGCGGCTCGGATCAGAACGAGTCAGCGGCGACGCAGGCGCTGCGTGAGCGCGGCGCGCAGGTGTTCATCGGCCACCGTGCCGAGAATGTCGGGGAGGTGGATGTCGTGCTTATATCGTCGGCCATCAAATCGGACAATGTGGAACTGCTCGCGGCGCAGCGGCGCGGGTTGCCGGTGTCTAAGCGGGCGCAGTTTCTCGGCTGGCTGATGCAGGGCGCGATCGGCGTGACCGTCGCCGGCACACACGGCAAGACGACGACGACGGCGATGATCGCGGCGATTCTGGCGACGGCGAAGCGCGATCCGAGTTTCATCGTCGGCGGGACGATCGTCGGCTTGAACACGCCGGCCCATGCCGGGCGCGGGCGCGAGTTTGTCATCGAGGCCGACGAATATGACCGAACCTTCCTCGGCCTGACGCCGACCGTGGCTGTGGTGACGAATCTGGAACACGATCACCCGGATTGCTACCCGACTTTCGAGTCGATGATCGAGGCATTCCGGGCGTTCGTCGGGTTGCTGCCTGAGCAGGGCCTCTTAATCTTGTGCGGCGATGACGCCCCGGCGCGCGGGTTGATGGAATTTCGAGGCAGCCGCGACGTGGTGACGTTCGGCTTCAGCCGCGACGTGACCTGGCAGGCGACCGACCTGCGCGTGAATAATGCGGGCGGCACCGACTTCGTCGTGCTGCGCGATGGCGCGACGCGCGGCCTGCTGCGCCTGCGCGTGCCAGGTCGCCACAACGTGTTGAACGCGCTGGCGGCAGTCGCCGCGACCGACTTCCTCGGCGTGCCGATTGAGGAGGCGCACGAGACGCTGATCGAGTTTCGTGGCGTGGGCCGCCGCTTCGAGCTGCGCGGCGAAGCCTGCGGCGTGACGGTGATCGACGACTACGGCCACCATCCCACGGAAATTCGCGCGACGCTTGCCGCGGCGCGCCAGGCGTATCCGGGCCGCCCGATCTGGGCGGTGTGGCAACCGCACACCTTCAGCCGGACGAAGCTGCTGCTGGACGAGTTCGCGGCGGCGTTTGAAGACGCCGATCACGTGATCGTGACGGAGATTTACGCTTCACGCGAGAAGGACTCGCTGGGCGTGAGTGGCGCGAGCGTGGTTAAGCGCATGTCGCATCGGGACGCACGCCACGCGGCGACGCTGATGGACGCGACGAACGTGCTGGCCGATGGCGTGCAATCGGGCGACGTGGTGATCACGCTGAGCGCGGGCGATGGCAATGTGGTGGGAGAGAGCTTGTTGAGGAGGCTGGAGGAGAAGTGTTGAGTGTGGAAGTGTGGGAATGGGGGGTGGCGATGAAACGGCGACATCGCGAGAAAAGTGTGGGGCGTAAGCCGATGAACGTGTTTGAGGCGATGCTGGAGCAGTGGCGGCGCGGCGACGAGCTGACGTGGGGCGAGTTGTTTGCAGCCTGGCTGCGGCTGCCCGTCGCGCCCAAGTCGCGTGAGACGGTGCGCCGGGTGATTCGCAGGGTGGAATGGATTCACTAGACGCGCTGAGGCGGGCGCTGGGCGATCGCGCTCGCGTCGCTGAGCCGTTGAGCCGCTACACGACGGCGCGCATCGGCGGCCCGGCGGATTTGCTGGTGGAGGCGAATAGCGCCGACGAGTTACGCGACCTGGCGTTGATGGCAAGGCGCTACGCCGTTCCGATGTTGATTCTCGGCGGCGGGGCGAACATCCTGGTCGGCGATGCGGGCGTTCGCGGCCTGACGATCCTGAACAAGGCGAGACAGCTGGAGTTCCTGGGCGGCGCTCGCGTCCGCGCCGAGAGCGGTGTCATTCTGCCCACGCTGGCGCGCGAGTGCATCGCGCGCGGACTGGCCGGGCTGGAGTGGGCGGTCGGTGTGCCGGGGACGGTCGGAGGCGCGATTGTTGGCAACGCAGGCGCGCACGGTCACGACACGGCGAGTGACGTGAAGCGCGTGTGGATTCTGGGGCCGGACAACAACGTGCGAGAGTGGCGCATAGAGGAGTTGGAGTTTGGGTATCGAAGTAGCCGGATAAAGCGGGAAGCAAGAGGGCAAGAGGCAGGAAGGCAAGAGGCAAGAGGGCAAGAGGCAGGAAGGCAAGAGGCAAGAGGGCAAGAGGCAGGAAGGCAAGAGGGCAAGAACGGAACACGTAACACGCAATATGTTGTATTAGCGGCCGAGTTTGAACTGGCGCAGAGTAGCCGCGAAGAACTGGAACGCCAGGCGATGGAGTTCAACGAATATCGTCGAAGGACGCAGCCGCCGGGAGCCAGCCTCGGATCGATGTTCAAGAATCCGCCAGGCGATGCAGCGGGCCGGTTGATCGATGCAACAGGATTGAAAGGAACGCGCGTCGGTCGGGCCGAGATTTCGCGAGTGCACGCCAACTTCTTCGTGAATCTCGGCGGCGCGATGGCCCAAGACGTGCTTGCACTCATTCGAACTGCGCGAGACCGGGTGAGGGAGAGATTCGGTGTGGAGTTGGAGTTAGAGATAGAGCTAGTGGGTGAGTGGGCAACGGATGTCGTCAACGGACTTGTAAACGGACAAGCGGACGGAAACGGATAAACGGATACATGACGAAGCGCAAGATTCGCGTGGGCGTGATCTTCGGAGGCAAGTCGGGCGAGCATGAGGTGTCGCTCATGTCGGCCAAGTCGATCATGCGCGCGATCGACAAGACCAAGTACGATGTGGTGCCGATCGGCATCACGCACGAAGGACGCTGGCTGACGAGCGGCGATCCGCTGAAGGCGCTGACCGGTGGGCAGACGGCGATGCCGGAATTGCTCGCAAGCGGGTTCGTGCTCGAAGCCGATCCGGCATCCGTTGAGCAGCCGGCTTCCGAGCGCCGCGCGCTTGTGCCCGGCACGCAGGCCAGCGGCATCCCGGATGTCGATGTGATCTTTCCGGTGCTGCACGGCACGTTCGGCGAGGACGGCACGCTGCAGGGCCTGCTCGAGCTGGCCGACCTGCCCTACGTCGGCGCAGGCGTGATGTCGAGCGCGGTGGGCATGGACAAGGCGATCATGAAAGACGTGCTGCGCAGCCACGGCCTGCCCGTCGTCGATCACGTGCTGGTGTTGCGGCCGAAGTGGGAAGCCGATCCCGATCCGATCCGGGCGGCGATTGCCGAACGCATTGGCTACCCGTGCTTCGTGAAGCCGGCCAACCTGGGATCGAGCGTGGGCGTGAGCAAGGCGCACACGGCGGCGGAGATCGACGCGGCGATCGACAAGGCCGCGCGCTACGACCGCAAAGTGCTGGTGGAAAAGAGCGTCGAGCACACGCGCGAGATCGAGGTCAGCGTGCTGGGCAACGCCGAGCCGATCGCGTCGGTGCCGGGCGAGGTGATTCCCAGCCGCGAGTTTTACGATTACGCGGCGAAGTACCTGGACAACGCCAGCGAGCTGCTGATTCCTGCGCCGCTCGAGGCGGAGACCGCCGAACACGTCCGGCAACTGGCGATTGAAGCGTACCTGGCCTTCGACGGCGCGGGCATGGCGCGCGTCGATTTCCTGATGCAGCGCGACACGGGCGAAGTGTTCATCAGCGAGGTGAACACCATTCCGGGCTTCACGTCGATCAGTATGTATCCGAAATTGTGGGAAGCCAGCGGCATTCCGTATTCGGAATTGATCGACCGGCTGATCGAGCTGGCGCTGGAGCGCCACGCCGACAAGCATCGCTCGCGCACGTCGTATGATGCGGAGCAGGACGCATGACGCGGCGCAGGCGGCCCGCCCGGCGAGAGGCCTATCGGCGATACGAAGCCGTCGCGACGCCTGCACTGCGCCCGGCGCGCGCGCCCAGTTCGCCCCGGCGGGGTCTGCGCCAGGCCGAGTCATTGGAGCTCGATCGACCGCGCGTGGTGAGTGCGGTGATTCTGGCGAGCTTGATCCTGATCGGTCTCTGGATCGGCGTTGGCGACACATTTTACGTGACGAAGCTGGCTGTGGCCGGCCAGTCGCGCGTGCCGCCGGAAGAGATCGCGGCGGGCAGCGGGATCGCCGGCCTGCACATTCTGTGGGTGAATTCGAGCGAGGTGGAAGCCACGCTGCTGAAGGCGATGCCGTCGATCCGCGCGGCGCAGGTGGCGTGCCGGTTGCCCGCCGATTGCACCATCGCCGTGACCGAGCGGGAGCCGGCCTGGGCGTGGCGTTGGGGACAGGCGACGCTGTGGGTCGATGCGGAGGGTGTCGTCTTCCCGGCGCGCGCGAATGCGCCCGGCCTGCTCACAGTGGAGTCAGTCGATGTGCAACCGCCGCTTCCCGGGCGGCACGTCGATCCGAAACTGATGGCGGCGGTGACGGCCGCGATGCAAGCCTTCCCCGACGGACCTGCGCTGCATCATTCGGCAGCGCGCGGATTGGAATTCACCGATCCGAATGGGTATCCGGTGTATCTCGGCCTGGGATCGAACATGGCCGATCGAGCGGCGGTGTGGCGAGCGCTGCGCGACAACCTGGCTTCGCGCGGCATCACGCCGGCGTATATCGATGTACGGTTCCCGTTGTCGCCGTATTACGGGCAATAGACCTGATGAGGTTTGTTCACATCTCGATGGCTCTCCGTCCGCGTCCTCGCGGACGGCCCGCGAGACGCGGGCCTGGAGCCTGTGTGTGCAATTACCAGACCTGATGGGGTCGGGCGGACGGACTATGGAACGGACAATCGTCGGGATCGATGTCGGCACCACCAAAATCTGCACACTGGTCAGCGAGAGCGGTTCGGATGGCACGCTGCGCATCGTGGGCGTAGGCCTGGCAGCGTCGCGTGGCGTCAAGCGCGGCGTGGTGGTCAACGTCAGCGACGCGACCGAGGCGATCGGCGCGGCGATCGAGAAAGCCGAGCGCAGCAGCGGCTACCAGATCGCGCGGGCGTTCGTCAGCCTGGCCGGGACGCACATCAACGCGGTGAACAGTCGGGGCGTGGTGGCCGTGGCGCGCGGTGAGCGTGGCATCACGCAGGACGACGTCGATCGCGCGATTGAAGCGGCGCGTGCGATTGCCATCCCGACCGACCGCGAGGTGCTGCACGTCATTCCGCGCGGCTTCACGGTCGATGGGCAGGACGGCGTGCGCGACCCGATCGGCATGACCGGTTTCCGGCTGGAAGTGGAGACCCACATCGTCACCGGCGCGACCTCGTCGGTGCACAATCTGCTGAAATGCATCGAAGGTGCGAACATCGCCGTCGATGCGCTGGTGCTCGATTCGATCGCGTCGGGCGAAGCGGTGTTGACCGATACCGAAAAAGAAATGGGCGTCGTGTTGGCCGACATCGGCGGCGGCACGACCGATATTGCCATCTTCATCGATGGCAGCGTGTGGCACACCACCGTCCTCGGTATCGGCGGCGGCCACGTTACGAATGACATCGCCGTCGGCCTGCGCGTCCCGGCCGAGGCCGCCGAACAGATCAAAGTCGTGCACGGGCACGCGCGTTACCAGACGATCGACCCGGTGGTGACGATCGATGTGGACGGCTTCGAGGACGGAGGCCGGATGCGCGTGGCGCGGCGCGACGTGGCCGAGATCATCGAAGCGCGCGCTGAAGAAATCTTCAATTTGATTTTGCAGGAAGTGAAGCGGTCGGGCTACGACGGGTTGCTGCCGGCGGGTCTCGTGCTGACCGGCGGCACAGCCCAGCTGCCCGGGTTGCGTGAATTGGGCCGGCGGATCATGAGCATGCCGGTGCGCGTCGGGGGGCCGCACGATCTGGTCGGCCTGGTCGATACGATCTCGACACCGGCTCACGCGACGGGGGTCGGCCTGTTGAAGTGGGGCGATCGGCAGGGCGCTGCGTTATCGCGCCAGCGACACAACGTCCCCGGATTCGGTCAACGCATGGGCCGATTCCTTCGTTCGCTTCTCCCGGATCGAGGTGGAACATGACCCAACCGGCTTTGAATCATGAACAGCCACCTTGACGGGGAGGAGACTAGCCGTGAACTCGAGAACGATGGTGAACCGTTATCAACCGAGACCTAGAAAATCCCAGATAGATCAGGAGGAGAGCACGATGGAATCCCAACCGGTCGTTCAACCCGAATCGTATGCGCAGATCCGCGTCGTCGGCGTGGGCGGTGGCGGGTCGAATGCCGTGAATCGAATGATCGCCGAGGGCCTGCAAGGTGTGGAGTTCGTTGCGGTGAACACCGACGCGCAGGCGCTGATGCTGTCGAAAGCGGTCAAGCGCGTGCGTATCGGCGACAAGTTGACGCGCGGCCTGGGCGCAGGCGGCCATCCGGAGATCGGCGAGAAGGCCGCCGAGGAGAGCGCCGACGAGTTGTATGAGGTGCTTAAAGGCTCCGACATGGTGTTCATCACCAGCGGCATGGGCGGCGGCACCGGCACGGGCGCAAGCCCGACCGTGGCGCGTATCGCCAAAGAGGTTGGCGCGCTGACGATCGGCGTAGTGACCCGGCCGTTCTCGTTCGAGGGCCACCGGCGATCGGCGGCGGCCGAGACCGGCATCCACAAGCTGAAGGAGCACGTCGATACGCTGATCGCCATCCCGAACGATCGGTTGCTGGAAATCGTGGACAAGCGCTCGTCGCTGCAGCAGGCATTTGGCGTCGCCGACGACGTGCTGCGCCAGGGCATTCAGGGCATCAGCGAATTGATCACTGTGCCCGGCCTGATCAACCTCGACTTCGCCGACGTTAGGACGATCATGTCGGAGGGCGGTGTGGCGCTCATGGCCGTGGGCGAGGCGTCCGGTGATGAGCGTGCGGCGCAGGCGGCGCAGCAGGCCATCACCAGCAAGCTGCTCGACATCACCATCGGCGGCGCGCGCGGCATCCTGTTCAACGTCACCGGCGGGCCGAACCTGACGCTGTTCGAAGTGAATCAGGCGGCGGCGATCATCAAGGAGACCGCGCACCCGGACGTGAACCTGATCTTCGGCGCGGTGATCGACGAGAACATGGGCGATAAGGTGCGCGTGACCGTGATCGCTACCGGCTTTGCGCAGGGCGAGCCGTCGCGCCGCCGCTCGATCGTTTCGACGCAGCGCGAAGCGCTTCAAAAGCCTGTGCCCGCATCGACCCAGACGAGTGCGCCGCCGTTCGAGTTCCGGGTGCAGGAATTCGACCGGGACGATCTGGAGATTCCAGCGTTCCTGCGGAAGCGCGGGTAAGGCCTCACCCCCTATCCCCCTCTCCCAAACTCACCACCAAGACACGAGGGCACCAAGGGTCTCCCAGTTTTCTTCGTGTCTTGGTGACTCCCCCAATGCGGAGCGTCGGGCACGCCCTGTCCGCTGCGCAGCAGCGGGGG
>Ga0209322_10002331_pt1 | contig 10857 bp, 9 predicted proteins | sample Rifsed19ft1_FD_184013 | JGI IMG/M metagenome (GOLD analysis project Ga0209322, IMG submission 184013) | Soil microbial communities from Rifle, Colorado, USA - sediment 19ft 1 (version 2) | ecosystem: Environmental > Terrestrial > Deep subsurface > Rock core/Sediment | place: Rifle, Colorado...
CGCCCGCCTCAGGGTCAAACACCCTAACTGTATAGTCATCGTCCAGTTCAACCGCCTTGTAGCGGCCCGACGTGATAGCGGGCAAGATCAACCCCATGTAGCGTTCGACCTGAGGCTTTACCCTGTTTCTCAACGATTCAGAAGTCTGTTCAAGCCCTCTGACTGAGAATTTCACAACAGCAAGTTCTTTCTCCAGAAGGCGCACCTTACGCTGCTGAGCTTCCACTTTTCCCTCGATATTCTTGTTTTCTTCTAGGAAGGTTTTGATTTCCAGCTGGCGAGCCGTTGCCTCTTCAATCTGGGTTCTGACCCGAGAGACAGATTCGTTCAGAGAATCACGGTATTTTCCAGTCTCCGCTAGAAGGTCCTCAGAGAAGACGACATCAGCAGGGAGGGTAGGACGCTGGATGCCTGCTAGTTTTCCGTTAATGACCTCGATCTCCTCTCTCGTTGTTTGAAGCCTGCTCCGAATCTCAGGCTCCTCCCGTAGTTGTCTAGTCAGCAGTTTGGCCCTCTCCTCCAGAACACTGCGGGACCGCTCATCGGTCTCGAAGAGAGTGGAGGCCTCGCCGAGAGCGTCCTTCGCGTTCTCCACATTTTCCAGCGCACTGGTATAACGCGGTATTGAACGCAGATCCTCGATAACTTGCTGAGACCCGTCAGATACGCGGCCTCTAAAGACAGATAGCTTCTGTTCAACCTCTGCAAGCTCGGTTTCCCGCGAACGCACTAATTCTAGGCCGGCTAGAGCTTCTTGTTTCTCGTCAGAGACTTCGGCAGCCCGCGAGAGAGAAGCTATCTGTCGTGCGAGTAGAATGAGAGAAACGACAGCAAGAGACCCTAAGACTACTGCGGCAAGCACAAGAGATAGGAAGAACGATAAGACGGCACCTGCTCCCAGGGCACCGGTTGCTGCGAGGTAGGTCCAGACTCTTGATGAGGATGGCGCGGTGGCCGATGGTCCCTTATGACGCGGAAGCTCTCTTCTCTTCTCCTCTATGCGAGCCTTTAGTTGGTTCTGCCTCTCTATGGACTGGTTGAGCAAGAGTTCGGACTCCCGCACTGCTTCAAGCTCTTCCGCGGCCCGGGTGAGAGCCGGCCCGATTTCGTCGAGTCCATCATAGTCCTTGAGCTGCCCTTGCACTTGTTCTAATTCTGTTCGGAGATTCGAGATGCTGGCTAGTTGTCGGCCAAGGCTGTTCTCTAGCTCAGCCTTGCCGTCTTTCTCCTTTGTCAGGGCTTCCTCAAGGTCTAGGGCCTCTTCGTATTCATTGAGGGTCCTGTGGAGCCGGTCTGTTTCGTCGAATTGTTTCTCGAAATTCTTCAGTTCTAGTTTAAGCTTCTCGACTTTCTCGGCCAGGCCCGACAGCTGAACTTCCTGGTCCTTGTAGCCTTTCATTTGTTCTGTTAGTGCTTCGAGAGCTTGTCGTTCGACTGTTAACTGGCCCGGGGTCCGTGCTTTCCCTTCCAAGCGGACTCTCTCCTCGCCGAGCGAGTCTTGGACCTTGTTGAAACTGTCTAGGTTGAGGAATACGTTGATGACTTTTCTCCGGTCGTCCAGCCGTTGCTTGATGAGACGTTCCAGGTCTTTCTGGGCGACCACGCTGCTGGCCACTATCTCGTTGTACGTGATGCCCCCAAAGAGACGTTCAATTTCCTCAGTCGTCTCGTTCACGGTGGTAGCGATATTCTTCAAGGCGCCGTCCTGCTTGACCTCATAGAGTTTCGCCGTGTTGGCCCGGGTCTTGTGGATTTCCCGGACCACTCGATACTTTCTATCTCCAATTGAGAATTCAAGCCGGACCTGTGCCTCGCCGGACCCATAGCTGATGATTTCCTCATTGCTGGGTTTCTGGTTTGGCTTGATCATTCGTCCGTAGAGCCCGTAGAGAATCGCGTCTAGAACTGTGGACTTGCCGCTCTCGTTGAGGCCGGTTATCAGGACGATGCCTTCGGTAAAGGTTAGGGGTTGTTTGAACTTGAGCTTCTTGAAATTGCTGGCGTGGAGGCTGAGAAGTTTCAACTTACGCCTTCCTCCTGAAGCTTGGAACTGGTCAACTTCCAAGCCTCGTGGACCAGCGGCTTCTCTTCCTCTTTGGCCTTTTCCAATAGGTCGCGGAATGTCCGGTCTAGCTCTTGGAGGGGCGTGGTTTTGGGCAGGGATTCGAGAGGCTCTTGTGCCAGAACGTTCAAGCCCTCCTCGTCGAACTCTAGATGGAAGAAGCGGTCTTGGCCATAGCTCAGCAGTGCTGAGCGTTTGTACGTTGATAGCTGTTCCAGTGTGACCCTGCCGGATACTAGGACCCGAAGAATCTTCTCGGTATCAGCCCGCTTCTCAAGCGCGTCCTGGATCTGACGGGTGAGACTTCCCTCACTCGCGACGTGGTGGCGCAGGGTTTCCATTGGCCGTGCCGGGGTTTGATGGAATTCTTCGTGAATGATACCTGTCTTGTCTAGTTCGAGCCAGACAAAGCCCTTCTTTTCATTCTCCTCTTGGAAGGATGCCCGCTCGGTGCTACCTGGATAGATGACCGGCGTCCCGTTGACTGTGCGTTTTTGGCGGTGGTGGAGGTGGCCTGTTGCGAAGAGCTGGTAGCCTTGTGGGACCGAGGATGTGGCTATGTGGGTTTCCTGGCCAAAGTAGCCTTCGAATCCTTCGACTGGATAGTGCGTAAGGAAGATGTTGACGTCAGCGTCGTGTGGGAGTTGTACGCTTTCGAGTGGGTCTTGGTCGGATGTGAGGGTTGGGTTGAGGCTTAGACCGGTGACGTTAACGGTTGTTTGGCTGGTGTCGAGCTTTTTGGATCTGGGCGTTTGATCGTGGAAAAAGATCACATGTCCAGATTTGGCGTGCACCGTAAGAGGGGAGACTCCTTGTTCGATGCTTCTAGGGGTGTCGTGATGTCCACTTACGAGTAATATCTTGATATCTTTCTCGCAGAGGTGTTTGAACTGTTCTGCAACAAAGGCCCGTGCGGGGTTGCCGGGAAGGATAGTATCGTAAAAGTCTCCTCCCACCAGTAGGAGGTCCGGACGGTTTTCCAGGGCGAAGTTGACGAGCGTTTCGAAGCAACGTTGGAAGTCTCTCTTTCGCTCGAAACGTTTAGGACCATACTGTACGGCTGAAGGGTCAAGATGGTTGTCGGCTGTAAGGAGAACCTGGATTGTCATAGAGGCTATCCTCCCTAGGGATGGGTTCCGGGTTCGAACAGAGTAAGGCCTCCGAGTGAGCTGTCGGGTCGTGGTTGACGGTCGGTGGTATTAAGATTGGAGATGGTTGAAGGTGGGTGTTCTGAGGAGGGTCGCGGGTTAGGCTGACTGGTTTCGTCTGTTCTCTTCCGGAGAAGCTTCGAGACATCTCTATATGTTGACCTCGCCATTCGTCCCGTCGTGGCTGAATGAAACCAGTAACGCTGTTGCTGGCGCAATCAGGTCCTAAGCTTGGCGATAAGCAGGGGAACCTCAACCTGATGGCCCGCCAGGCCAGTTCCGCCCGGCGCAAGAACGTGGACATTCTGGTCTTTCCAGAGCTCCACTTGACAGGGTACACGATGCGAGACGAGGTCTACAACCAAGCCGAGCCGATACCCGGGCCAAGCACGGACAAGGTGGAGAAGCTCGCCAAGGAACACGGCGTGCACGTAGTTTTCGGGATGCCGGAAGAAAGCAGTGTGAAAGGGGTCCTTCACAACACAGCGGTGTTCGTAGGGCCTAAGGGTATCCTTGGCAAGTACCGGAAGGTTCACCTGCCGACGCACACGGTCTTCGAGGAGAAACGCTACTATCGTCCAGGACAAGAAGCGCCGGTCTTCAGCACTCCCTTCGGCACGATAGGGCTGAACATATGCTACGACCTCTACTTTCCCGAGCTGACAAGGCTCCAGGCATTGCAAGGAGCGCAGTTGATCATTTCCATATCTGCCAGCCCAAGCCTGCGACGGAGGTTCTTCGAGGGCTTCTGCCTAAGCAGGGCGATGGAGAACGCTGTCTACCTGGCCTATGTCAACCGTGTAGGAGTTGAGGATGGGCTGCAGTTCTGGGGAGGGAGCCGGGTAATATCGCCCAGCGGGTCTGTACTCGTCCAGTGCAAGTATGACGAGGAAGAATACCGGCAGTGCAAGATTGACCTTGACGAGGTTTCACGGTCCCGGGCTTTCATTCCGACAATAAAGGACCTAGACCCGGGGCTTTTCGACCAGCTGAGCAGGAAGAGCAGAGAAGCCTAACGGTCTTGGCCAAGAAGCATAGACGCTTCACTCCGGCCCAGGGAGCAGCATTCTGCGCCACTGGGCTGGTTCTCGGATTGTTGGCCTGGCAGATGGCAGTGGTTTCGACTCAGTATCCTCTCCTCCTGCGGGTTCCACTCCTTCTCTTCGCATGGTTCAGTTTCTGGTTCTTCATCCACGACCTTATACACCACGCCGTGGGGAAGATGTTCGGAATCAGGTTTCAATACTATTTCCTGGGAAGGTCAGCGATTCGAAAACTGAATCTCCCACTGGTTTCCAGTCTTATGCGGAGAGTTCCCGTCTTCGTCCTCAAAGTCGACCGGAGCTCGCTGAGCGGAGCCTCTCCGAGGAAGCGAAGATGGATGTATGCGTCGGGAGCAGTAGCCTCGATGGGTCTGCCGTGGATTATTGTCCCGAGCAGTTTCTCGCTGGGACCCTACTGGGTCGGGGTCTTCTTTGTGATGCTTGTCCTTGGAAATACGTTGTTCACCCTTTATTTCAGCCCGAAGACAGGAGACCTCTACCGGGCCAAGTTAGTGAAGGGATAGCCTTCTCTCCCAGCACAGTGAGGGTATAGTGCCTGCCCTTGTGTAAGTCTTTGGGAATCCGGATATTCCGGGTTGTGTCTGGCGGGAACAACCCTCATTAGCCCCCTTTGACGTGGAGTCGAGTGGTATTACGCTCATGAGGGGTCGAAACTATCGTTCTCCGAGGGGCCAGCCGTTCACGCGGCTGAAGTACATACGTGGAAGCCCGGCTGTGAAGGTTTCTAAATTCAACATGGGAGACCTAGCCCTCAGCTTCCCGTTCAAGGTCAACCTTCTCGCACGTGAGAGTGTGCAGATACGCCACAACGCCTTAGAATCGGCCCGTGTTTCGGCCAACAAGGTCCTGGTCGACAAGTATGGGGACACAGGCTACCGAATGCATCTTCGGCCCTATCCGCACATTATTCTGCGGGAAAACAAGATGATTGCGACAGCAGGTGCAGACCGACTCCAGGAAGGAATGCGGCGTTCTTTTGGGAAACCTACCGGTAGAGCGGCCCGCGTCGACGACGGCCAGCCAATCATAACAATCGCGGTCAACAAGGATGGTGTTGAGACGGCCAAGAAGGCGTGCAAGGTAGCGTCGAGCAAGCTTCCCATGAAGACCAGAGTTATGGTAGAACAGGAAACAGCGGTGCAGCCCGTCGAGTCCGAAGCCGAAGCCGTAGTGGCCATTCCGGGAGCCTAGAGTTTCTTGGCAGATAGGTCAGACCCTGTAGTCCTCTGGCTTGAGAACGTACGAAAAGAGGACGTTCAGATTGTAGGGGGTAAGTGCGCAAACCTAGGAGAACTCACGGCCAAGGGCGTAAGGGTCCCACCTGGTTTCGCCGTAACCGCCGGAGCCTTCCGCCGATTTCTGGACGAAACAAGGATCGGCGAGGTTATTCACAAGACTCTTCGGAATTCTAACGGAACAAGGGACCCTAAGCTCTACGAGGAAGCCTCACAGGAAATCCGGAAAATCATAGAATCCGTCCCGATGCCTGCTGATATTGCCGACGAGGTTCGGAAGGCGTACCGGGAGCTCTCGAAGAAGACGGGTAGCGGAGAGGTTCTTGTCGCCGTACGATCGTCTGCTACGGGGGAAGACCTTCCTGACGCCTCTTTCGCGGGCCAGCAGGACACCTTCCTCAACGTGAAAGGCGAGGAACAGCTAGTACACTACGTCCGGAAGTGCTGGTCGAGCCTCTACACCCCGCGGGCGATATTCTACCGGGAAGAGAAGGGCTTCCCACATGAGAAAGTTCTCATCAGCGTTGGCATCCAGAAGATGGTCGAAGCCAAGTGCTCAGGGGTCGTTTTCACGCTCGACCCTGTGAACGGCGACCCGTCAAAGATAGTCATTGAGGCGACGTGGGGCCTCGGAGAAGCTTTAGTGGCCGGCCACGTGAGTCCTGACCGTTTCATCATTGACAAGGGAACTCTCCAGATTATTCACAAGGAGATCGTTCCCAAGAAGTTGGAGCATGTTCCTAACCGCGCGACCGGCCTGACCGTTCAGCAGGAAGTTCCGCTGGAGCGGCGCAACGTCGCTTCCCTGTCGGACCATGATGTTGTGGAGCTTGCTAAGATTGCGCGGGACATTGAGGACCATTACGGCACCGCCCAGGACATCGAATTCGCGCTAGAACAGGATAGCTCAGGTGACGCTGCGTACATCGTCCAGTCCAGGCCCGAGACCTTCTGGAGCAGAATGAAAGCTCCCACCGACGGCTCTGCCCGCCACGTGATAGACCGCGTTATGGTCGTTCAAGGCCTGCCCGCTAGCCCTGGCCTGCACGCTGGAAGGGCCAAGATCATCTCGACTCCACAGGAGGCCGGGCGCATGATGAAGGACAAGGACATTCTCGTGACACGGATGACGAACCCTGACTGGGTTCCCTACATGAAAATCGCAGGAGCCATCGTCACTGACGACGGCGGGACAACATGCCACGCAGCCATCGTTTCGCGTGAAATGGGAGTTCCCTGCATCGTCGGGGCTAGAAATGCGACGAAGCTATTGCAGATGGGCAATGAGTACACTGTCGACGCCAAGGCGGGGATTGTCTACGCTGGCCTGGTCGAGGACGTGCTCAAACCAGCCCAGCAAGCTCGGGAGATCCCCACAGTCATACCGGTCACGTCTACGAAAATCTACGTCAACATCTCACTGCCCGAGCTCGCGGAGAAGGTCGCACGAGAAACAAGGGCCGATGGCGTAGGGCTTCTGCGAGCCGAGCACATGATGCTCTCAGTTGGCAAACATCCTCGGCTGCTTATTGAAGAGGGTGGAGGCCAGAAGATGGTCAATGCCTTCGCCGAGGGCATAAGGCGTGTCGCGACGCCCTTCGCTCCGAGACCTGTGGTTTATCGCTGTCTGGATTTCAAGCCTGACGAGTTTCTAGGCCTTCCGGGAGGGGAGAAGTACGAGAGGGACGCTGGACATGTCGGCCCGAACCCGCTGCTGGGCTACAGGGGATGCTTCCGGTACGTGAAGGAGCCGGACGTTTTCCGGCTTGAATGCCGTGCCGTCAAGAAGGTTCGTGAGGAGTTCAAACTGACAAACGTGCATGTCATGCTGCCTTTCGTCAGGACCCTTGAGGACTTCAGGAACGCGAGGAAGATTCTTGAAGAAGAAGGACTGAAACGAGGGCCCGACTTCAAACTCTGGATAATGGTCGAAGTACCAGCGACAGTCCTTCTCATCGACAAGTTCGTCCAGGAAGGGATCGACGGCATCTCCTTCGGGACCAACGATCTTACGATGCTGATCTTGGGCATTGACAGAGACGACGCGTCAATACAGGAGATCTATGATGAGAGGAACCTCGCAGTGCTGCGGGCTATGAGCCACGTCATCCGCGTATGCAGAGACGCAGGCGTCACAACATCCATCTGCGGCCAGGCCCCCTCAAACTATCCCGAGGTCGTTGAGTTCCTAGTCCGGGAAGGCGCTGTCAGCATGAGCGTCAACCCCGACAAGGTAATCGAGACGAAGCAGCTTGTTGCGGGCATCGAGCAGAAGCTGATACTCGAGGGCATGAGGAAAATGCGCGAAACTGACAAGGACCCTGGCGTACTGCAACCCCGGTGGCCCAAGTGACGCGGTACAGCGTCGCCTCATAGATGTTCGAAAGCTTCGTCCGTTTCATCAAGCAGAACTATCGAAACGCGCGGAAAATTGTAGAGGTGGGAGTGGGCCATAGGATCGACGTGGCCCTTATGGTAAAGCTGAGCATCCCAGACGCAGAGGTCATCGTCACCGACAAGGATGAGTCCTGGGTCCGCTCGAGAAAGACAAAACGCGTCCGGGCGGTCGCTGACGATGTGATGTACCCTAGCCTTCCCATCTATCAGGGAGCGAGCCTGATATACTCGCTCCACCCGCCATTGGAGATAATCCCTGCGATGCAGGCACTGGCAAGGAACGTCAGTGCTGACCTTCTCGTGGTGCCGGTTGCCGATGAACGGGAAGCCTTTCACCGGGACAACTGGGAGAGTGTTGTCGTAGACGGGCGAGTCGTTGCCTGGAAGATGAAAGTTACAAGCTAGCTGGGCCCAGGCAGGAGGAAATATTACGCTTCAAACATTGGTCCGGGTTTCAGCCCAGTGCTCACGGAAGCCCGTCTCTGACCTTGCCGCATTTCCATGCGTAGTCTTTGGAGGTCTGCTATCTGCTTGTAGGTCCGATTGAAACCGTTCGCCACAGTATGGTCTAGTGTCCGAGAACCTTGTTATATGGCCCGGAGCTGGCTCCCAGACAAAACCGAGAGGAGAGCGGATTGACCAAGACCATGAAAGCCGGCCTCAAAGGCACGAACATCACAGAGAAAGACGCGGAGGAAATTATCGACGGCGTCCAAGCAATTTATGAGAAGATTCCACCCCTCTTTCGGCCTATGATTCCAAGCTTGCCTGATGTGCTGCGGAGGATTCCTGCGAGCGCGGGAAAGTATACTCTTGACGAGATAATACAGCTCTTGGACTGGGCCTACCAGAACGGACACTTGAAGAGGTAGGCCAATGGTTGAGCCATCCGTCAAAAGACATCACTGGGGCTAAAGGCAGTGAGCTGGCAGGAAGGAAAGTTGCTCTACTAGTCTCGAGTAGCGTTGCTTCTTTCAAAGCTCCCGAGATTGCAAGGGAGCTAATGCGTCACGGAGCGGACGTCCACGTTGTCGTCACCCCCGCGACCGAGAAGATGGTTGGCTCCGACCTCCTGGAATGGGCAACAGGAAACCGGGTTGTCAAAGAGCTGACCGGGAAGCTGGAGCACATCGCGCTGGCCGGGAATAGTTCCACGCGCGTTGACCTCGTGCTAGTCTCTCCCGCTACCGCGAACACGATAGGCAAACTGGCCTCTGGGATAGATGACACAGCCGTCACGACCGTGGCCGCGACAGCAATAGGGTCCAAGATTCCGGTTCTGGTAGCCCCGGCGATGCATGAGCCGTTGTATGATCATCCTATTGTTCGTGAGAACATTGAACGGCTCAAAAGGATAGGTGTCGAGTTCATTGACCCGGAGATTGTGGAAGGGAAGGCGAAGATAGCCAGTACAGACAGGATTGTCAGGGCAGTAATCGCCAAGCTTGCCTCCCACAAGAAGGACCTTCAAGGCCTCAGGGTCCTGGTCACCGCGGGTCCCACGGTGGAACACATCGACCCTGTCCGCGTGATCACCAACCGCAGCTCGGGCAAGATGGGCGTCGCCATAGCCGAGGAAACAGTTTCTCGCGGAGCTGAGACCACGCTGATACTAGGACCCGGCTCAATCCTACCGCCAGCAGGCGTCAAGACGGTCCGGATCGAGAGCACTGAGGAGTTGCTTGACGCCACCGTCAGAGAGCTGAGACAGGGAAAGCATGACCTTGTGTTCGCAGCCGGAGCGCCGAGCGACTACAAGCCAAGTTCGGCCTCTCCTCGGAAGCTAAAGACCCGGAAAGAAAAGAGCATCACACTGGAGCTGCAAGCGACTCCCAAGGTTATCGCCGAGGCCAGAAAGGCGGGTCCTAAAGCCTTCATCGTCGCCTTCAAGACGGAACACAACGTTTCCAATGAGGAGCTGATATCGGAGGCTTTCGAGATTCTCAGCGAGAAAACGGCTGACCTTGTGGCGGCGAACGATGTGGGACACAAAGGCGTAGGGTTTCAGGCAGACACCAACGAGCTATATGTTGTTGATGCTATGAAGAACGTTGTCCACATTCCCCTAAGCGACAAGAGGAACGTGGCGCGCCAGCTTGTGGATTTAGCGGTCAAAAAACTGAAAGGCTAGCCTAGGGATTTTCTTGGCCGCGAAAAAGGTTCGGGCCGCAGCCATACAGGTGCGACCAATCCCAAAAAAAGTCAAAGAGACAATCTTTCAAGGGGTCCGTCTAGCTAAGACGGCGGCGGAGAGAGGAGCGGACATCGTAGTTCTCCCGGAACACTGGCTGCCGGAGGAAGTAATCCCCACACCCATGGACCCCATCCCGGGGCTCCAAGCCGTGGCAGAGGAGTACGGGATTCCGATAGTCGGAGGCGCCTTCTTTGAAAGGGTCAGGGGAAAGCTTCGGCTAAGCAGCCCTGTCATAGGAGCCGACGGTGAGGTTCTGGGCCGACAGTTCAAGGTCCACCTCTTCGGGCGCGAGAAAAAACTTGCGAAGGCCGGCAACAGCTACGAGATTTTCAGGCTAGGCCACTACAAGGTCGGGGTCCTAGTGTGCTACGATGTCGACTTTCCGGAAGCTTCCAGAATTCTCACCTTGAAAGGTGCCGACCTCTTGGTTTGCCCATCACGAATCATAAGTAGAGGAATAGGACCCTGGCAGCAATACCTGACAGTCAGGTCATTGGAAAACCGAATCCCGATTGTAGCGCCTAATGTTTATTCTCCGCCGTGGTTCGACGGACACAGTACGATTATCAGCCTCAAGCAGGAGCCGAGAACGAAGATTGCGCTGCCGAGGATCTTGTCAACCTCGAAAAAAGGCACGGCGATTGCCATGGACGATCTTGACCTTGACCTTCACGCTCGTCTAAGAAAGGCGAGGTTTGCCGACAGAAGGCCCGAGACTTACAACTAGCCGGTGGACGCGTTCTCACAGAGGAGAATT
>Ga0209322_10002332_pt1 | contig 10857 bp, 11 predicted proteins | sample Rifsed19ft1_FD_184013 | JGI IMG/M metagenome (GOLD analysis project Ga0209322, IMG submission 184013) | Soil microbial communities from Rifle, Colorado, USA - sediment 19ft 1 (version 2) | ecosystem: Environmental > Terrestrial > Deep subsurface > Rock core/Sediment | place: Rifle, Colorado...
GTCGGAGATATCGCTGACAAAGTGATATCCAATTACATTAGAAACCAAGTTAAACACACAACCGAAACCACGGCCTTTCAGGCCGTGTGAGGTTCATTTAGCCACTGAAATACAAGCTTGTGGGCAGATATCATTGTGGTCTATTACCACGTTAATTTATCTGAATACATATGTCAACAAGAAAAAAAGGAATTGCGATAGTTCACAACCTAACTAACGGGGGAGCTGTTCGCGTACTTGAGGAGACAAAGAAAATACTTTCAAGACGTTACAACATCACTGTATTTACGCCCGAGAAAATTATTAGTGTGGGAAAAACGGGAATCGATAAAATTCTAGAATATTTGAAATATGTTTATTTCATTTTGCCGTGTGAATACAGAAAAATATCACAACAAATAAATAAGCAAGATTTCCAAGCTGTAGTCCTAAACCACGACGCATACACCAAAGCTCCGTACGCATTATTGTATCTAAAAAAGAAAAGTGTCTACATACTTCACGAACCCCCAAGAGAATTTTATGAACCACTTAAATTCCACGCACCACTCTTGGGAGATAAATTATTTACCATTTTCCGATTGCCAATATTCTTCATTGACAAATTTCTGACAAAAAGGGCGAATACAGTAGTTGCCAATTCCAAATTTTCAAAGAAAAGAATAGACAATATTTACAGAATTGACTCAAAAATAATATATTGTGGAGTGTCAGGAAAATTCCACATTTTGAAGAAGCAGAAGGTCCTAAATACCTGTATATCGGTGGGAAGTCTGTTGCCTTATAAAGGTCACGACCTCACAATTTCTGCAATAGGCACCTTAAGAAACAAACCGAATTTTATTATCGTCGGTGGAGGGAGAAATATTGAAAAGAAAAAAATACGAGCCCTGGCTAAACAAAAGAGGGTCAAGTTAGAAATTTTCGATTCCCTGACAGACAAAAAACTAAACTACTTATTCAACGCTTCAACGGTATTCATTAACAGCGCATTTAGGGAACCATTTGGTCTTAGCGCACTTGAAGCAATTGCCTCAGGATTACAAGTTGTGACCGTCGATGATGGGGGAACAAAGGAGCTTAAGAAATATTTTCCACAACAGTTGCATATTGTAAAAAGAGACCAGAAATCAATTTCAGCTGGAATTAAAGACGCTCTTGCGAATAGAATACATACTAAGGTTGTGATCCCAGGAATTTTCAAATGGAATAATACAGTAAATGAGCTTTCAGAAATCATCGAGGAAAAATAGGGTAAGGGTTGCGATAATCAGGGGGGCGTTTTTGAACCCGTTTGAACTGCAGAATTACTATCCACTCAAAAATAAATATGAATTGCGGGCGGTTTCGTCACTCCACCCGATTTCAGAGGCGATAGAGATACCGCTCACTAAAACCTTTTCCTTCACCGACCTGCCAAATTTCCCTTTCAAGTACCAAATTTTAAACAGACTAACAGTTGATGCCCACTATCTCTTTGGTTTGGAACAGTTACTACGCGGTTTTGATATCGCCCATGTTGCCGAAACCTACTATAACTACACCAGGCAGGCGGTAAACGCCAAGAAAAAGGGGGCCGTCAAAAAGGTCATCAGTACCGCTTGGGAGGTTATTCCCGGAAACAATGAGGGTATTTGGGGCAGAAGAAGATTCAAGCGGATAGCGTACGAAGGCATCGACCACTTCATCGCCGTCACCGAACTCGCAAAAAAAGCCCTTCTCGAGGAAGGCGTAGAAGAAGATAGGGTAACGGTAATCCCCATGGGAGTTGATCTAAAGCGTTTCCGGCCCGGCCGCCGGGCTGATACGGGACCGGTGCGTATTTTGTGCGTGGCCAGGCTGGTGGTGGAGAAGGGGACCGGGGAGTTAGTCGAAGCCTTTAGCGCTTTACGGAAAAAATATCCCGATCTTGAGCTGGCCTTGGTGGGGGAGGGGCCGCTAAAGAATAAATATGCGCGGGTATCGGGAATAATTTTTCAGCCACTCCCCTATCAAAAAATTGAAAAGGCCTACCAGGAGGCAGACATCTTCTGCCTCCCCAGTAAAACGACCAAATACTGGCAGGAACAGTATGGCCTGGCCCTGATTGAGGCCATGGCCTGCGGCCTACCCATTGTCACCACCCAAACCGGCGCTATCGGCGAGGTTTGTGGGGAAGCGGCCATCTACGCCAAACCCGGCGCCGCCAATGATCTACAATTGAAATTGGAGGGGCTCATCATCAACACCTCGGCCAGAATTACTCTGGCCAAAAAAGCGAGGGCCAGAGCCGAAGCGAGGTATGATCATCGGGTAATCGCCAAGAAAATCGACGCCCTCTATCAAAAAGTCCTATGGGAATAAAGAAAACCCTTATCAAGAATAGCTTTTTCAATCTTGGCTCCTACGTCTATTTGCTCTTGGCAGCCTTTTTTTCGATCCCCATCCTTCTTAAATCCCTCGGCAGCGATCTCTTCGGGGTTTATATTCTGCTCGCCTCGATTGTGCCGCTGGTCTCGGCCCTGGACTTTGGTTTGGGCAACGCCGTTGTCCGTGAGTTATCTTTACCCGATTTCCCCAAGAAAGACTATATCGCTACCTGGCGGACCTCCTTTTGGCTATTTACCGTCATCGGCATCCTCCTCGCCCTGGCGGTCTTTGGATTTCTCCGCGTTATACCCCATTACTGGGACATCTTCCGTTTGATCAATGCCCACACCCTGGTCAACTTAAGCTACATTATTGGCATTACCGTCTTGTTCAATCACCTTAACGCCCACCTTCTCAATCTACCCCAAGCCCGTCAGCAATTCGAGATTTTCAATCTCAAAACTTTACTCGTCGGCACCGGCAATACCGTCGTTACCGCCGTCGCCTCGACCCTGACCAAAAACATCGCTGACCTCTTTCTGATTCAATTTATTTTTCATTTCCTGACCTTCGTTTTTTTGGTTGTTTATGCCAAAAGAATTTTTTCCGGCTGGGATTTCTTTCCTTCCCTCAAAAAGAAAACCGCTGCTCGCCTGACTATCTTCGGACTCAAGAATTTCGCCGCCGCTCTCAGTGGCCAGTTCGAGGCCCAGGCCAGTAAATATATTATTGGCGCCAAAGCTTCCGCTCTGGCGATCACTGCTTTTAGCATCCCCCAGAATATTATGCTCAAAGCCGCCGGGGTTATTTCCCAGGTCGCCATTGCTATCTTCCCCACCGGCACCTCACTGCTGACGAAAGACCGGATGCCCAAACTCACCAAACTAATTTTACTGATCGAAAGCGCGATTCTGGCTTTTGGCCTCATCGGCATCCTCGGCGCCTATGCCTTTGGCGGCCAATTCTTGCTCTGGTGGCTAAAAAATCCGGCCGTGGTTGGTCTCGCCACCCCGGTCCTGCGGGTGTTGAGCTTTTATCTCCTCCTCACCGCTCTCACCCCCATTCCGACCGTGGTTTTGATCGGCATGAACTATCCCCAAGTGCCGTCATTTTTCGCCGTCCTCACCGTCGCCATTGAGATCGTCCTCTTATTCGTCTTGGTACCCTCTCTCCAGGCGGTCGGAGCGGCCTATGCCGTCGTCGGGGCCGCCGCCATCACCGTCCCCTCGATGCTGGTCATCTTCTGGTATCTCTACCGGAAACAGTTTAGAAAAATTCAATCTCCTGCCGGTATTGTATTTCCGCCAAACCTCGCTTGAAAAACTTTAAGAGGTCAAAAAGACGGTGCCGGTAGGGTTTGTGGACCGAGATTGCGCTTTTGTTTTTGATCAAATCTTGCTTGACTGCCGCCATCAGTTTTTTGTTGTCCCTTTTACTCGCCACCAAAACCACGTGCTGCGGATTCGCTTTTACTTCATCCTCAAACGGCGGGGAAATGGTGAAAACCAGTTTTGACTTGAAATGATCAAACAAGCTGGCTAGGCCATACGGTGTGTAGCGGAAATAGTCGCTTGGGTGCTTATGCAGGGGAAAATTCTGCTGACTGCTGACAATAATTACCCCCTTGTCTGAAACTACCCGTTCGATCTCGGCCGCCACCAACCAGGGTTTTCTGGCGTGTTCAAAGGTTTCCAGGCAAAGCACCAGATCGAATGAACCGTCGGCAAATGGCAACTTCTCGGCATCGGCCACCTGATCGACCCCGGGACCGTCAATCATATCAGTGCCCAAATACTTGGCGGCCGGAAACAGTGACCGCAAGTCGGCCATTCGCCGTTGGTTCTTGGCTTGGCGTGAACCAATCTCCAAAATCGTCAGCGATTTCAGATTTTGACAGACTACCTCGATCGCTTTGCGAAGCTGTTTTGTCATTAGGCTATGATATATCAAAATGACCTCCAAAGTTGCCGTTGTCGTCTTAAACTACCGCCGTCACCTCGATACTATTAACTGCGTTAAAGCGCTTCTCAAATCCGACCTCCCTAAAGGTAGTGAAATCATTTGTGTCGACAATTCCCCGGGCACTCAATCCGCGACAGCCATCAAAAAAGAACTGCCCGGTGTTCGTTTTATTAAATCGGCCAAAAACCTCGGCTTCGCCGGCGGCAACAATCTGGGCATCAAGTCTGCACTCGAGCGGGGAGCCAGTCACCTTCTCATTATCAATCCCGACGTCAGTGTGGGAAAGATCTTCTTCGGCCCACTGCTTTCTGTCTTTATCAAAGAACCACGGACCGGTCTGGTGGCCCCGGCAATTAGACATTCTCAAAACAACCACCTCTTTTATGGCCTTGAGGGCTCGATCGATTGGCGTTTTGCCCTCGCCAGACACCTTAATTTGCAAAAACCCCCGAAGAAAATACTCCGGCCGGCCCAGTTTGTAACCTTCGCCTGCGTTTTGATCAAGGCCGAAGTTTTTCACCAGGTCGGCCTGCTGGACGACGGCTTCTTCATGTATCTTGAGGACGTCGACTACTGTCTCCGGGCTCGCCGGGCGGACTATAGCATCTTTCTCCATCCTGGCGTCGTTGTCGACCACGCCACCTCGTCTTCCTTCAAGCGAGCAACCGACAAACTCCCCATCAGTTTCAAAAGCCAAATCCGTTTTGTCGGCAAGTGGCTGCCCTTCCCCAAAGATATTATCCCCCTGATTTACGCCTTTTTGTTTTACCCCTATCTTTATATACTATGGACGTACCACGACATCAAGTGGAAATTATTAAAATAGCATTAGGTGAAACTTTCAGCCGTTATCTTAACCAACAAAGATCTGGAGGAGATTCGGTTAATTCTTAAATCGCTTTCTTTTGCTGACCAGATCATCGTGGTCAATGATGCTACCTCGGTTCCACCCCGGACAACCAAAAACATCCCCCGCCATTTCCACCCGCTTGACGGCGATTTTGCCGCCCAAAGAAACTATGGTCTGGCGAGGGCGAAAGGGGATTGGGTCCTCTTTATCGACGACGACGAAGTCGTCTCGGAAAAACTAGCCGCTGAGATCAAGATGGCTATTTCTTCCGCTCAGCATTCGGCCTATTATCTCAGACGGCTTGATCGCTACTTCGGTCAAACTCTCCGCCATGGGGAAACCGGCAATATCAAAATTATTCGCCTGGCCAAAAAAGACGCCGGCCGTTTCATCCGTCCGGTTCACGAAGTCTGGCAGGTCACCGGCCCAGTGGGGGAGCTCGTTAACCCGCTTTTTCATGACCGCCGGGAGCTGGTTTCGCCCTTTATCGACCGGATCGCCCTCTACGGCCCGCTTGACGCCAAAGAATTAGCCAAAGAAGGCAAGCCTTTCTCGGTCTTTCGTTTATTGGCCAATCCCCTGGCCAAGTTCATTTTTAACTACAAAATGAAACTCGGTTTTCTCGATGGCTGTCTTGGCCTGTTTCAGGCTTACCTGATGAGCGTCCAGTCATTAAGTGTTAGGGTCTTTCAGTGGTGTCAAAAATCTTAATTTACGTCAACCTCCTCATTTTGCTTTCTCTGATCGCCCTCAATCTTCTCGGCGTCTTTATGCCCGAACTCGGTTTTGACGCCCTTTGGTATCACCTGCCCCTTTCCAAACTTTTCCTGACCCGCGGCCAATGGTATTTCCCCGGCGGTCTCTATTACTACTCGGCCATGCCCCGTTTAGCCGAAGTTATCTCCCTGCCCCTATTTTCCTTAATTGGCTATCACGGACCCAAACTGGTGCAGTTTTTCGCCGGTTTGGGAGTTGTCTTTCTGCTCTTCCGCCTGGCCAAAAAATATACCGGCAATTTTCTTCTTGCCCTGACCGCCGCCAATCTTTTTTACGCCACCTGGCTCGTCAGTTGGCAGAGCAGCAGCGGCTATGTCGATCTGGTCCGGACCTTGTTCGAAATGACCGCCCTCTATCTCCTTGTTGAAGGTAAAACCACCAAACGTCGTCTGCTCACTGCTGGCATCTTCCTTGGCCTGGCGATCGGCACCAAATGGCAGGCCCTCGGCTCACTTGCCCTCTATGCCCTGATTTTTTCTCCCGTTCTTCTCATTCCCGCCCTGATCACCGCCTCGCCCTGGTTTTTTATCGCCTACCATTTTACCGCTAACCCGATCTACCCCTTACTCGAGCCGTTTATGCAGGTAACCCAGCTGGCCCAGGTTAGTCCGGCCTACTTTTCTCCTCTTGAAATCATTTCTCGTTTTGTCACTGCACCCATTTTTCTCACCCGACCCACTGAGGATTTTCTTTCCCCCGTCAGCGGCCTCGTTTATCTGATTAGCTTTCTGGGTCTACTCTCCTCGCGCCGGCACATCCGTCAACTGGCGCTTCTTGGGATTCTTGGCACCTTTTATCTTCTGCTTACTCCGCCGCCATCAACCCGCTATTACCTCCCTTACCTCCCCGCCGTCGTTTTGGTCGCCATTTATCTTCTTTCGCGTCTCAAAGACAAGATTGCTATTTTATTTATCACCGCTTTCACCATCAGCTCTCTCACCGTCCTCGTCATGAGGGCCGGGTCCTATCTGAAATATTTACCCTACCTGACCGGCAGCCAAAACCTCAACCAATTCCTAACCAGTTTGAGCAGCCGCCTGCCCGGTACCTTCATCGACTCTGATAGTTATGTCGCCAAAAACCTGCCCCCTGCTGGCACATATTTGATCGCCAATCTTCACAACCTCTACTATTTTCCCTACAATTTCGATCACGATAGTTTTGCCGATCAAGCCAAGCGCTATGATTACCTCGTTACCAAAGGCGCTGACCCAAGCGCCATTGCCGGGGACTTAATTCATACCAACGCCATCGGCATTCAAATATTTAAATTGAAATGAAATACCGCCACCTCTTCATTTTCCTCTTTCTCTATCTCTGGCTAATGCTTGGTTTTCGCCTGGCTACTCTGGAATCACCCACCTTCGACGAACCCATTCATTTGAAAGCGGCCAGCCTATACGAAAAAGGGGACTACGACTTTGACCCGATTGAACCGCCGCTACTCCGCCGGACGGTCCAGTTCATCGGTCGCAAGATTGAAACACTCACCGGCCCCTCGCTAACGCTCTTGCCCTATCGAGCCGCCGTCGTTATCGCCACCGGCCTGGCCCTCTGTCTCCTGCTCTGGCCCCTCTTCAGCCGCTCTCTCTTTGCCGGTCTTCTAGCCAGCGTTCTCCTTGTTTATGAACCGAACCTCATCGCCCATAGCCACTATTTCACCACCGACGCCCTTTCGGCCATCCTGACCGTGTTTACCTCCTTGTTGATCCTCAAAGAGACCTGGCGGAAACCTGGTGCCCTTTTTGTCCTCGCCTTTTTCATCGCTCTGACTGCCTCGATTAAAGTCGCCTCGTTATCCCTGATTCTTCCCTTCCTGTTACTAAAAAGCTTTAAGTTGGGCAAGCGCCGCCTGGCTTTTATTGTCAGCTTTTGTTTTCTCTTCATCTGGGCCACCTACGGTTTCCGCGCTCAAGTGCTCGGTAACTTCCTCGATCTTCAGATTCCCTTTGGCGGTTATTTGCGGGCCATCAAAGAAAATATTCTTTTTGCCCGGCGGGGCCAGCCCATCTTCTTTAACGAAGTTCTCTACCAGAAATCACCCTGGACTAAAACACCCGCCGTCATTTTTCTAAAAACCGGTCTGCCGCTTTTAATCCTGGCCGGTTGGGGACTGGTCAAGGGCAAAAACAGAAGACATTTGCTTCTCATCTTCCTCATCGCCTTCATCATCGGTATCTTTAAACCGCTTAACTTCGGTATGCGCCACCTTCTCCCCATCGAGATCGTTCTCGTCCTGCTTGCGGCCAAGGTCCGCCCCAAATCAATGCTTAACTGGCTGGTCTTCACCCTCCTAATCATCTGGCAAATTGCCTCCTTCTGGCGCGTCATGCCCCAACCGCTTACTTACGCCAACGAGTTGGCGGTTAAACCATACCAAATCTTCACCGATTCAGATTTTGATTGGGGACAGGGCTTGGTTGAACTCAAAAGCGAACTCGCCCGCCGTCGGATCGACGCCTTTCAACTTGCCTATTTTGGCAATAATGACCCGGGTGATTATCTGACTAATTTCACCCCCATCGCTTCAAATAATCAAATTGATCCGACAAAACCGGTCATCATCAGCGTCAGCTGCTATTATCAGTGCGGCTATTATCAGGACGCTCGTTTTTCGCGCCGGTCCAAAGAGGTTATCGCCAAATCATTTTTCTATTTCCCATGATCAACCTCCTCCTCACTACCGCCATCTTGGTCTGGCCCTTTGGTCAATTGCTTTCGCTCACTCCTTTTGGCGAGGTCTTTCGCCTCCAACTACTCGACGTCCTGGCCGTGCTTCTCTTTATCTCGCTTCTGCCTTCGTACCGGAAAATAGCTAAAGATCCGTTATTCAAACCCCTGGCTCTTTTTTCCCTGGCCGCCCTGCTGTCTCTGGTCGTTAACGCTGGTTCGGTCGCCCTCGCCGGCCTTGCCTATTTTCTCCGCTTCATCTGCTACACGGCCTTTTATTTTGCTTTTCGAATTGCGGGGGTCAAAAAATATGTCCGCCATCTTCTCTTCGCTGCTGCCCTTTTCCTGGGCCTAGGGCTGCTCCAGTATTTTCTTCTGCCCGATGTCAGGTTTCTGGCCTATCTTGGCTTTGATGACCATTATTACCGCCTAATCGGTTCTTTTCTCGACCCTAACTTCAGCGGTCTTATTCTGGCCATCCTGGTCATTCTCTCGCCCTGGCCGCTCCTGGTCGTTCCTCTGATCGCTCTGGTCCTGACCTTTTCCCGGGCCTCGTTTCTGGCCCTGGCTGTCGGTTTGGTCTACCTCTCCTTAACCCAGCGACGCTTCAAACTCCTTTTGACCCTGCTTCTCCTTGGTCTTTTCCTCTATCTCGTCCCCAAACCTTTCGGGGAAGGCGTCAATCTCTGGCGCACCTTCTCAATTGCCAGTCGTTGGCAGAATCAGAAAAACGCCCTCCTCCTTTTCAGCCAAAAACCCATTTTCGGTCACGGCTTCAACACCCTCAAGCAAACCGGAACCAATGAGATTCCTAATCTGACCAGCGGTGTCGATAATAGCTTTTTGTTCGTCCTCGTCACCACCGGCCTGACTGGTTTTAGCGCCTTTCTCTACTTTTTGAAAACCGCATTCCAGGGAATCAAATTGTCATTGGTCAAAACCGCTCTGGTCATTATCTTTGCCCACTCCCTTTTCAATAATAGCCTTTTTTACAGCTGGATCCTGGCTCTCTTTTTCCTCCTCATCAGCCAGAGATCTAAAAGATCAACTTGACCTTGATCGTTTTTTCCGCCGCGTTCCCCGCTCTGCCGACCGCTTTCAGCAAAAGATCATTGTCGCCTTCGTTCAGGCGGATGACGACGCTGAATTTTCCTTCGCCATCGACTCTGGCGAAGCTACCATTGACCGTCACTGACGCTTCCGGCTGACTTACCTTGCCACTAACCGTCAAATTCTGACTATTCTTGCCAAAAACCTCGGCGCCGTCAGCGGGCGATTCAATCGTAATCGTAATTTCGGACTTATCATAGACAATTGTCTTCACCGCCGACTCGCTTTCGTTTTCCTTATCGTCCTTTGCTTTCACCTGAATTCGGTTTTCGCCTTCAGACAAGCGCACACTGATCTTGAAGGCCCCCCGATCGTCACTTTTGTCGCTGGCCACCATTTCTTCGTTGCGCCAGACCGAGATCTCCACCTTCGGTTCGGTATATCCCTCAATTAATATCTCCGCCAAGTTAGTTACCTCCGGCAAGGCCGAAAAGATCGGTATCTGCGGCGGCACGTTATCCTCGCCGTTATTCAATATGCCTCCCTTTGACCCCGTTGGACCGGCGACCAGGTTAATGAACAGGGGAACACCCCACTTCACCATGAAGAAGACAAAAAGAACGGTCAGAAAGAAATAAACCAGCCCCGATTTATTTTTTTTCCTGGTGCTGTACCTGTCTCCGGCCATACCCCCATCTTACCAAATCCCACCGTATAGAGTAGAATACTTATGAGTTAAAAGAAAACAAAAAATATGGCCGAAAAACGCAAAAAAAGTCCCGAAACAATCAGTCGCGAAGTGACCCCCTTTGAACTTGTTCGTCTGGGGAAGCTGGTAAACATGTGTTTGGGAGAGGACATCTCCTTTGAATTCAGTTTCGAAACCGGCCGCTATGTTTCCGGCGAACACACCTTTAGCCCCGACGGAAGGCTTCTCATGCCAAACGAGATTCCGGCCGAGCACGTTGTCCAAGGCCCCCAGGGTCTAAAAGTAGAAGTTGGTGGTTCTAGCCCTCAAAACGAAGAAGGAAAAGATTCACTCTACCCGTCCTTCCTCGACGCCATAAATGCCGGTCTCCAAATTCTCTACTGGAGAATCGTCGAAAAAAGGGGGGAACTGGCCGCCAAGGAACTGTTTGAACGGTATTTCAAGGTCATCGACTAAAAACCGACTGGAGCTGGTAACCGTACTTCGCTCG
>Ga0209322_10002336_pt1 | contig 10852 bp, 8 predicted proteins | sample Rifsed19ft1_FD_184013 | JGI IMG/M metagenome (GOLD analysis project Ga0209322, IMG submission 184013) | Soil microbial communities from Rifle, Colorado, USA - sediment 19ft 1 (version 2) | ecosystem: Environmental > Terrestrial > Deep subsurface > Rock core/Sediment | place: Rifle, Colorado...
TCTGAAAGACCTCCATTTGATAAAAGATTCAGGAATGAGCCATTGATAGATTTTTCAAAAAAATATAATAGAGGGAGGATGATTGAGGCAATTATAAAGGTAAAGTCCGGGTTAAATAAGAAATACCCCTTATTGATAGGTGGAGATAAGGTATGGACTGATAAAGAAATTATATCTGTAAATCCTTCAAGACCTGGTGAAGTAGTTGGGAGGGTTTCCTCTGCCACAATAGATGACGCAGATAAGGCGGTAAGGACGGCAAGGATAATACAGGATAAATGGAGAATAATTGCACCTCACGAGAGGGCCGGTTATTTATTGAAGGTAGCTCAATTGATGAGGCAGGAGAGATTTAATCTTGCAGCCTTAGAGGTCTTTGAGGTGGGTAAGACGTGGAAAGAGGCTGATAGTGATGTGACTGAGGCTATTGATTATCTTAACTATTATGCTTTAGAGATTATGCGTCATGGGATAAGGAGGATTGATGACTATCCAGGCGAGGTTAATGATTATTTGTATGAACCTAAGGGTATAGGAGTTGTAATATCGCCATGGAACTTTCCCCTTGCGATTCCAGCAGGTATGGTTTCAGCAGCCATTGTGACAGGTAACTGTGTAATATTTAAACCATCAGGTCTTTCGCCGGTAATTGGGTACAGACTTGTTGAATTATTCAATGCAGCCGGGCTTCCTGAGGGTGTCATTCAATATCTGCCTGGCCCTGGAGGGGAGATCGGTGAGTATCTTGTTACTCATCCTGATATAGACTTCATTGCATTTACCGGTTCAAGGGAGGTTGGACTCAGGCTAATAGAACTGGCAGGTAAGACATTGCATGGTCAGAGGAGCGTTAAAAGGGTTATTGCAGAGATGGGTGGCAAGAATGCAATAATTATAGATGAAACAGCAGACCTTGATGACGCGGTTAAAGGTGTACTGGAATCGGCCTTTGGTTTTCAGGGTCAGAAGTGCTCCGCATGTTCGAGGGTAATTGTGCTGGAGGATATATATAAAGAATTCTGTGAAAGGTTTGAGGAGGCAGTGAGGAGTATTAAAATAGGACCTCCTGAGGACCCAGGGAATTTTATGGGGCCTGTTATTGATGATAAGGCCATGGAAAAGATCCAGGGATATATAGAGTCAGGAGAAAAGGAAGGAATGCCACTTCTCGTTCGTAAGGTTAATGAAGATGGATATTATATTGGTCCTGCAATATTTGAGATTTCAGATATTAATTCAACAATTGCCCGGGAAGAGGTATTTGGGCCTGTTGTGATTATTCTAAAGGCGGAGGATATCAAAAGTGCATTTAAAATAGCAAATTCAACATGTTATGCATTGACAGGAGGCATATATTCAAGGAGTCCTGCAAATATTAAGAGGGCACGGATGAATTTCAGGGTTGGGAATCTATACATAAACCGTAAGATTACAGGAGCGCTGGTGGAAAGGCAGCCATTCGGAGGGTTTGGGATGTCAGGGGTGGGGTCAAAGGCAGGAGGACCGGACTATCTTCTTCAATTTATGAATCCTGTCTGCATAAGTGAAAACACATTAAGGAAAGGATTTGCACCAAATATATAACACATTGTTATGCAGGAAGGACATTGTAAGGCTTTCAGCTTGACCAATGCCTGACTAAAAACATATGATAAATCAAGAAGATACAATCAGTGCGATAGTAACCCCTTCTGGCATCGGAGGAATCAGTGTTATCAGATTAAGTGGAAAAGAGGCTATTAGTATAGCATCCAAGGTTTTCCATAAAAAATCAGGTAAATCCCTAACAGATGTTGAGTCCCATACCATCCATTACGGTTATATCACAGACCCTGTATCAGGAAAAAAATTAGATGAAGTCCTGGTCAGTGTCATGAAGGCCCCCCGCAGTTTTACATGCGAGGATGTTATTGAAGTAAGTTGTCATGGAGGACCCCTAATCACTACAACGATACTTGAGACTTTTTTAAGAGCAGGTGCAAGACTGGCAGAACCAGGAGAGTTTACCAAAAGGGCCTTTCTGAATGGAAGGATTGATCTTGCCCAGGCTGAGGCTGTTATTGAAATAATAAGGGCCAAAACAGAGGAAGGCCTTAGATGTGCCCTATGGCAGCTTGAGGGTAAATTATCTAATGATATCAATAAGATACAAGAAGATATCTCCACTGCCCTTTCCCATATAGAGGCATATATTGACTTCCCTGAAGAGGATGCAGGGGTGGTTATGACTGATATAGAAGAACGTGTTAAATCAGCATTAGAGGGTGTTGATAGGCTTCTTGAGGGATACTTCAGATGGAGACCGCTCAGAGAGGGGATTTTGACTGCTATCATAGGCCGTACCAATGTGGGGAAGTCAAGCCTGCTCAATGTCCTGACAGGAGAAGAACGGGCCATTGTAACGCCTCACCCGGGAACCACCAGAGACATAATAGAGAGTATGATAAATATATCAGGGTTAAGCCTTCGATTATTAGACACAGCAGGCCTGAGAATGACAGAAGATCTTGCTGAAGAGGAAGGGATTAAAAGGATGTACAGGGCGGCAGAAATGGCTGAACTTGTTCTCATTGTACTCGATGGGAGCGAAGCCCTGAAAACTGAGGATATTGATATACTTACACATACCAAAAACAAGAAGAGAGTCATAGTTATCAATAAGATTGACCTGGATAATCAAAAGGAAAAAGAATTGGATGCAGGTTATAGTCCTATAGTTTATACTTCAGTTGTTAAGGGAGAAGGGATTGAAGAGTTAAAGAATGTTATCAGGCAGACAATCCTGGGAAAAGTGACGGGATTGGATGAAGGGACGGTTGTAAATAATATCCGTCATAAGACAGCCCTTGAAAATGCAGGGAAAGAGCTTGAGTCCTTTATTGAATCTGTCAGGCAGGAACTTCCTTTAGAGATTCAGGCGCTGCACCTTCGCAGCAGTATGAACTTCCTGGGAGAGATAACCGGAGTTGTCACCACAGAGGATATCCTTGACAGGATATTCAATGAATTCTGTATCGGGAAGTAGAGAAGAAGGAAATGTTCCACGTGGAACATTTCTTGTAACTTATTGAAAATGCATATAAAGTGTATTCCCAGCAGTTTGTTGCAGGTAGCTTTAATTATCAGGTGAAACATTCATGTTGGATGGTAATACAATGGTAAATGATAGTAATGTTGTGTTTGACAGGATGTCTGACCTATAGTCGATTGGCAAATTAATAGGCCCGGCTTCCAGCCTGACCTATGTCTGGCATAGTCAGGCAGGGTTATGACCAGTTAACAATTTGATTACAGGTATTTCGGATTAAACATTATGTCTAAAGGATCATACGATGTTATCGTTGTCGGTGCCGGTCATGCAGGGTGCGAGGCTGCACTTGCCGCAGCAAGGATGGGGTGCAACACCCTCATAATAACAATGAACATAGACAATATTGCACTTATGTCCTGCAACCCGGCAGTTGGAGGGATAGCCAAAGGTCATCTCGTGCGTGAGATAGACGCACTTGGTGGAGAAATGGCCCGGGTTACAGACATGACCGGGATACAGTTCCGTATGCTCAATACCAGCAAGGGACCTGCTGTACGGGCATTAAGGGCCCAGGTGGACAGGAATGATTACAAACGTGCCATGCGCATGATCCTTGAATCTACAGATCACCTTGATATTATTCAGGGAATGGTAGAAAGGCTGATAATCTCAAGTGATGGGGTTCAGGGAGTGGAGACCAGCCTTGGGTTAAAATATGCGGCAAAGGCAGTCATCCTGACTACGGGTACATTTTTAAAAGGGCTTATTCATATAGGTATGACGAATTATCCTGCAGGCAGGGCAGGGGAATTTCCTGCAAACGGGCTTTCAGAAGACCTTATAAGACATGGGTTTACAATTGGGAGGCTTAAGACCGGGACCCCTCCAAGGCTGGATGCAAGGAGTATTGATTTCAATGTAATGTCAAGGCAGGACGGAGATGAACCGCCGCAGCCATTCTCATTTCTTACAGAAAAGATTGAAAGAAGACAGGTCCCCTGTTATCTGACATATACATCCTCCATAACCCACGAAATAATAAGGAAAAACCTTGACAGGTCCCCTTTATATAGCGGTGTTATCAGGGGGGTAGGCCCGCGATATTGTCCCTCAATTGAAGATAAGGTTATGAGGTTTTCTCAAAAAGAAAAGCATCAGGTCTTCCTTGAACCTGAAGGATACGAAACAATAGAGGTATATGCTAACGGTATCTCTACAAGCCTGCCGGCAGATGTGCAGCTTGAGATTGTAAGGTCAATAAAGGGGCTTGAAGAGGCCAATATTCTCCGGCCTGGATATGCAATAGAGTATGATTTTGTGCCACCCACTCAGCTAAAGCCAACACTGGAGACAAAACTCATCGAAGGGCTTTATAATGCAGGGCAGATAAACGGCACATCAGGATATGAGGAGGCTGCTGCACAGGGACTGATTGCCGGGATTAATGCAGCATTAAAAATCCAGGGAAGAGAGCCAATAATCATTGATAGATCAGAGGGCTATATAGGTGTTCTCATAGATGACCTTATTACAAAAGGCACTCAGGAACCGTACAGGATGTTTACATCACGGGCAGAGCACAGGCTGCTCCTGAGGCATGACAATGCGGATTTAAGACTTACAGAAAAGGGGTATAATATAGGCCTGATTTCCCATGAACGGTATGAGATGTTTAAAGAAAAGAGAGATGCAATTGAAAAGGAAAAAACACGCCTGAAATCATTCAGGGTTAACAGCTCTGGATTATATAATAAACAGTCTGGTAATATTAACACAAATGAAACCCTCCTGCCCCCCTCCTACCTCCCCCCACACGAGGGGGAGGGGGAACAGAAGGTATTTTCAGGTGAAACATTCATGTTGCACGGAAACACAAAGGCCAATGAAAATCCTTCCTCACCCCCCTTTAATAAAGGGGGGAAGGGGGGATTGTCAGGTGGTATATTGCCTGATACCACATTAGCCCGGCTGCTTCAGAGGCCGGGAGTTTATTATTCAGATATTGAAAACATATCACCGCCGGAAACACCACTTTCCAACGAAATAAAGAAAGGAGTGGAAATAGAGATAAAATATGATGGTTACATAAGGCGGCAATACCAGTTGGTAGAAAGATTCAGGCATCTGGAAAATAAACCTATACCAGATGACTTTGATTATTTGAATATCCCGGGACTTTCACGGGAAGCAGAAGAAAAACTCAGGTCAGTAAGGCCCGTATCCCTGGGACAGGCCTCCCGCATACCGGGCATAACACCTGCGGCAATATCTATATTAGCGATTGCAATCATGAAACAGGCAAAGAGCAACCCCCAACAAACAACAAAATTATTATAACTCCTTATTATAAAAGGGTTTTTCAATATTGTTCCACGTGGAACAATTAACCTTAAATGTGGTCAGTGTGCGATTATTTTCCTGATTAACCAGGCATAGCTATTAAGAAAGTAGTATGAGGCGATGGGGTTAGCTATAGCGGATTTCAGCGTCGCGAAAGCTCACCAGGATGCCCGCCGAGAATGAGCTAATGCTAACCCCATCGCCTCATACCATGTTGCTCAATGTTTATACCTGGGTATTACTTATTACTTCCATTCATGTTAATATTATGATAAAATTTGTTAGTTACCTTATTAATGTTTGTAACCTATTGATTTTATGGGAAAAATCATCTCTATAACAAATCAGAAGGGTGGAGTTGGAAAGACCACAACTGCCATCAATATTGCTGCATCTCTGGCAGTGGCAGAGAAGAGTGTGCTCCTCGTTGATTTAGACCCGCAGGGGAATGCAACAAGCGGCTGTGGTGTAGACATAAAGGCTCTAAATACGTCCATATATGATGCATTTACTGGTAATAGGAATATAAGAGATTTAGTCCTGTCAACAGAGCTTAAGCATTTTAAACTTGTTCCTGCGAATATTGACCTGATTGGTGCTGAAATAGAGCTAATAGACCATGAATACAGGGAACATGTACTCCATAAAGCCATTGGCAAGTTAAGGGAAGATTTTGATTTTATAATACTGGATTGTCCTCCCTCCCTCGGTCTCCTTACTATTAATGCACTGACAGCAGCAGACTCAGTCATAATACCCGTCCAGTGTGAGTATTTTGCCATGGAGGGATTGAGCCAGATACTGAAGACTATAGACCTTGTTCAAAACTCTCTTAATAAGGACCTGTTTATTGAGGGCATACTTCTGACCATGTTTGACAGCAGGAATAATCTGTCCCACCAGGTTGCAGATGAGATCAGGGGGCATTTTAAAGAGATAGTATTTAACTCTGTTATCCCCCGGAATGTTTCCCTTGGTGAGGCGCCGAGCCATGGCAAGCCAATAATACTATATAATATTAACTCAAGGGGTGCACAGTCCTATCTGGAACTGGCACTGGAGGTAGTAAAAAATGACAAAAAAGGCACTCGGTAGGGGACTCGGAACACTGATTCCAGGTGCAGGTGGTAACGCAACTATCGAGAAAAGAGCGGGAGTAACAGAGCTGGAAACCGCAAGGATAGTCCCCAACAGATTTCAACCACGGCATGAATTCGATGATAAGGGTCTTGAGGAGCTTGCAGATTCAATAAGGGTCAATGGTATTATCCAGCCGGTGATTGTCAGACGTCTTGACAACGGAATATTTGAGCTAATAGCAGGAGAGAGACGCTGGCGGGCTGCTCAATTGGTCGGGTTAAAAAAGATACCGGTTGTTGTCAAAGAGACCACAGATGAAAAATCATTAGAGATAGCCCTAATAGAGAACCTCCAGCGCGAAGACCTTAATCCAATTGAGTCAGCACAGGGATATCAGAGACTTTTAAAGGAATTCAGACTTTCCCAGGAAGAGATTGCAAAGAGGGTCGGGAAAGAACGTTCTACAGTAGCAAACTATTTAAGGCTGCTGACACTTCCTGAAAAGATAAGAGGTTATCTCTCAAAGGGGGCCCTCACCCCCGGACATGCTAAGGCAATACTATCAATAACAAACAGAGATGAGCAGACCAGGTTTGCTGATTATATAGTAAACAAAGGTGCATCTGTGAGGGAGGCAGAGACATCGTCAAAGAGCTGGGGAATCCAGAAAAAGAAAAAACGGGTGACTGAAAGAAGGGATCCAACCTTAAAGGATGTAGAGGAAAGGTTACAGCGTGTATTCGGGACTAAGGTAAGGATATACCCGGGGAAAAAGGGTGGGAAGCTAATTCTGGAATATTATTCAGTGGATGATTTAAACAGGATTCTGGATATTGTTAATAGATAATGAAAAACCTGACTCTGTCAGACAAGATGCTTGACCTATAAATCATTTAATCATTGTGTGAATGGTTATGTTGATGACAAGTATTTAAATAGAATCTATATAAAGTTGCGCTTTCTACAGGTCAGGCTTCCAGCCTGACAATAATCATTATGAACAGGATTTACAGATGACACGGAAAAAGGTTGTAGTTGGTATGAGTGGTGGTATAGATAGTTCTGTTGCTGCCATGCTTTTAGTTGAACAGGGCTATGATGTAATAGGTGCCACACTCAAGATATGGGAAGAGGGGGAGTACCTCGATGGGGAGTGGCATGACCGTTCATGCTGTAAGATCGGCCTTGCGAGGTATGCGGCTGACAGGTTAAATATTCCCTATTTTGTCTGGGATGCACATAAGGAATTTAAAAATTGGGTGGTTGATGAATTCTGTAATGAGTATATGAGAGGCCGTACACCCAATCCATGCGTAAGATGCAATGAAAAGATAAAGTTTGCGCTCCTTATTGAAAAGGCAATTGGTATAGGTGCAGACTACATTGCTACCGGGCACTATGCACGAATAACTTGTAACAAAGAGAATAACAAATTCTACCTGAGGAGAGGGGCAGATACTGAGAAGGACCAGAGTTATTTCTTATACAGGCTTACACAGAATCAACTCTCCAGGATTATCTTCCCTCTTGGTGAATATACAAAACCTGAAGTTTTGGATATTGCCGGCTCACTTGACCTCCCTCTTGATGAGATCAGGGAAAGCCAGGAGGTCTGCTTTGTCACACAGGATGGATACCAGGAGTTCCTATCAAACAAAGTACCTGCATCAGTAAGTCCTGGTAAATTTGTTACCCCATCAGGTAATATCGTAGGAGAACATAAGGGGATTGCCTTTTATACAGTTGGTCAAAGGAGGGGTCTTGGTGTCTCAGCCGGTGAAAGACTTTATGTGATAAATATTAATGCACCTAAAAATGAAATCGTCCTCGGAAAGGAAGAAGAAGTATATACGAGAGGGCTTATCGCCAGTGATATACATACGATAAGTGGTGAACCCATGAGGGAGGCTGTGCGGTTATTAGCCAGGATCAGGTACCGGCATGAGGCCTCAAAGGCTGCCATTACGCCCATTGGAGAAGGCCGTCAAAGGGTTATATTTAATGAACCACAGTGGGCCATTACCCCTGGCCAGTCAATTGTATTCTATGATGGAGATATGGTAATTGGAGGAGGTATTATAGAAAGTCCCATTCATTAAACCGCTGGCAGGGATTACAACTTTGGTTGGACTGATTTGATTAAGTTTAGTACTATATCAAGGGCCATCAGGTGCATCCCAACCCGTTCTTCCATGGGGAAGCGGGTGGGGGATTCAATAGTCAGACAGTGTTTCACACTACGAAGATAGAGATATAATGGGAGGGGTAGATCTTTTTTTCTTATATGAAATCTTTTTCTATCTTTTTGAGGACATATGACCCCGCCGCAATTAGGAAATCCATCTATACATTCCCGCCGGTCAACAGGATAATTCCTGGAAATGTTCTTGATAATCTCTTCTGAAAGATGATTAACACCTTTTCGCATCACCTCGTAGAGATAAAAACCTTCTCCATCTGTATCCTCATGAAAATCCATATAAAGATCAAATTGCCCTCCCTTTAATGCATCCTGAAGAATCATAACCTCCTCTGGAGGATTGGTGCTATTGAATTTACGATTAAGGTCTATACCATTAATATTCTCACGTGTGCCTTTTTCAAAACCAGTAGGGTTAGTGCAGGGAAAGACAGTAAATTTGAACACTTTATCCCATTTCTTTATTCCTTCATCAATACAAATATGTGTTCCTTCAAGGAAGCGGAGCAACGCCTCTACACCTGCAGGTTCATCACCATGTATACCTGCTGACAGGGCAACCCTGATATCCCCTTCACCATGTGTAATCATATAGAGAGGATACCCGCTTTCAATCCTGCCAATAATGACAGCAGGTATCCCATTTAAATTATTAAGCCTTTCTATCATGGTCTTACAATCCGGCAATTGACAACACCATCCTTCCTGTTATTAAATATAATAACATGGATATATAACAAGTATTTACTACAAAATATACCCGGGGAGAAGATTAAAGGTTTATCTTAAAAAGGGACAAAGGTAATATTTATGGATAAAGAGTGGTTAAAAGTGTTTTCATGGAATGCAATCGAGACCGTACTTCTCGATATGGACGGTACACTGCTTGATAAATATTTCGATGACTATTTCTGGGAACACCTCATGCCCGAGGAGTATGCGAAAAAGTATAACCTCAATATAAGTGAGGCAAAACAACAGCTTCTATCACGATATAAGCAGGAAGAGGGAAAACTTACATGGACAGATCTGGACTACTGGTCAAAGGAATTTGATATAGACATACCTGCCCTGAAAGAGCAGGTAAACCACCTTATCGCAGTTCATCCAAATGTGGAGGACTTCCTGCAGTTTCTCCGTAAGGAAAACAAAGGAATATACCTTGTTACAAACGCCCATTATAAAACCCTTGATATAAAACTCAAAAAGACAGAGATAGGTAAATACTTTGATTCAGTAATATGTGCATTTGATATCGGCCTTCCGAAAGAAGAAAGCGCCTTCTGGGGAAAACTTGCAGGATTGCTTAATTTCAGGAAAGAAAACACAATGTTAATAGACGATAATGAAGGTGTGCTCCTCTCTGCAAGAGATTACGGGATTAAATATCTTATTTTAAAGGCAAGACCAAGCTCCAGAGGCGGGATCAGAACATCAGAACACTTCCCTGCTATATCCTACTTTAAAGAGCTTTTTAACAAAAATTGACTTTCCCTTTCCTGAAAGGTAAGCTAAAAACATAAACAAGGATGAGGCAATTATGATAGTTGAGATATCACTCGCAGTAATAGCAGCATGTTTTGTCCTGATCGTCATCCGATTGTATTCACTTAGCATCCGGATAGAAGAGGCTATCAGACGTTTCGAAGAACTTCTTTCACGATTGGAGAATGATATCAGGCCAATACTGTACGATGTAAAATATATAATTAGTGATATAAAAGGGATTACTGAGATTGCTAAAGAGGGTTCAAAGAAGATAGACCATTTAATTGAGGCAGTTATGGGGCCATTTCAGACCCTCAGTATATTTTTAAAGGCTGTCAGGGCAGGATTTAATGCATTTTTCAGGAAAGAAAGGGGGTAGATGAGCATGTCATGCGATCACAGAAGGGGTGAAAGCTTAATATTTTTTATTATAGGCGGTCTTATTGGAGCCGGTATTGCCTTGCTTTACGCCCCTAAGTCAGGGAAGGAGACAAGAGAGGACATCAAGAGAATTGCCAAAAAGGGGGTAGAGCATATAAGGGAAGAAAAAGAGGTAGTCCAACAGAAGCTTTCTGACCTGATGCATCAGATCAGCAGCAAGACAGAAGAGCTCGTACATGGTGGTGTACAGATGGCAGAGGATAAAAAGCGCGAACTACTTGCAGCCATACAGGCAGCCAAGAAGGCTTATGATGAGGAGAGGCGTAAACTGG
>Ga0209322_10002340_pt1 | contig 10836 bp, 9 predicted proteins | sample Rifsed19ft1_FD_184013 | JGI IMG/M metagenome (GOLD analysis project Ga0209322, IMG submission 184013) | Soil microbial communities from Rifle, Colorado, USA - sediment 19ft 1 (version 2) | ecosystem: Environmental > Terrestrial > Deep subsurface > Rock core/Sediment | place: Rifle, Colorado...
GCTGGACAACTATGACACGCGGATGACGTAGCCACGTAATTTCCGACTTCCGACTTCCGACTTCCGACTTCTACTTTTTTCATGGCTGCAATATCACCTCCGTCTCGGTCGGAGTGAGGGTCGGCGTGGGGGTGGCGGTGTACCACGTCCCGGTCGGGGTCGGGGTGAGGGTCGGAGTCCGGCTGGGCGTGGGCGTGAGGGTGGGGCGCAGCGTCCGCGTGGGGCTGGGCGTGCGCGTCGGGCGCGGCGTCCATGTAGATGAAGGCGTGCGGGTCGGGCGCGGCGTGAAGGTCGCCGTGTTCGTCGGCGTGCCGGTATCCGTCGGCGTATTTGTGATCGTCGGCGTGTGCGTCGCGGTGTTGGTCGGTGTGTTCGTCGGCGTGGCGGTCTGCGTCGGGGTTGGCGTGTCGGTAGGCGTGTCGGTCGGGGTCGGGGGGTCCGTAGGCGTGACCGTAAACGTCTCCGTCGGCGTATCGGTTGGTACAGGCGTATGGGTGGGCGTCGGCGTATCCGTGGCTGTTGGCGAATCCGTCGGCGATGGGGTAGATGTCCACGTTGGGGTTGGCGTCGCGGAAGGTGTGCTCGTCGGCGTCGAAGAAGGCGTGAGAGTCGGCGTAGGCTGAGGTGTATCGGTTGGCGCCGGGGCCATCGGCGAGGTGATCGCAGCCGAGCCGGCGTTCTCGACAACGACCTGAGTGGCTGCTTGAGTCGGCGCTCCTGTCGAAACGGGATAGAGTTCAATCCGGGCCGTTGGTATGGAGGTCGCCGTCGGCAAAGCCAGGGCGACAGCGGTCTCTGCCGGAGCCTGTTCAGCCGCCGAAGACTTTCCCGCTGCGGGTGCCAGGGCAACTGTCTCGCTGGAAGACTTGGCCTGTTGCGGGCTGCTGTCACGCAATGCCGCCAGGGCATTCATGTAGTTTGCCATTGCGCCTGTGACCTCGTGCGCCAGCATTGCGCCACGGACAGCATCCTCATTTGCCACGGCCTTCAAGCCCGAAGTCGTTGCATCTATCTGGCGCTGAAAGTCTGACATGGCCGTGGGGATCTCGCTATATCGCCCTCGGGCCGTGAGGGTCGCGACCTCCTGTAAGCGCGTCTGCGCAAAAGCGAGATGTAGCTGCACCTTGTCAGCCTCACTGGGCGAGATCGCAACTTGTATTCTCTCCACAGCAGTCTTCAGGCCATAGAGTGCATCCCCGGGTAGGGCATTCTGGGCCATAGCGAAAACGATCCCTACGCTACCTAAAAGTATCAGGGCCGCCATCAACAGTGCGCTTACGGGAGACAGGAGAGGGAATCGCCAGTTGAACCGGCGAAACTCAATCGGCCCGACCAGTGAGGGCTTAGGCTTCCGCCGATCGCGGGCGAAGATGGCTTTGGCCCGCGCTTCAGTCTTAGGCGGTGGCGGCTGCACATTGTGCGACGAGAGAACGGTATAGATCGCGCGGAGGCGGGTTACACTTGCCGCACACTCCGTGCAGGTGAGCAGGTGGGCCAACACGACGCTGGCCGCCGCGCTGCCCAACTCCCCTGCCACATAGGCCACAAGGTCTTCGTCAGAAACCGGATGACTGCACATAGCCTTTCGGGAACCCTCACAATAGGGCGGCTGCAACTCTTTATTACGTCTTTCTAACATTACAGAGGGGAAAACAGCGCAGAAAAATGCACGGGCTGCGAATCTGCGTGGCGAAGGGGCTACTTAGAGCCTATCCGAAAACCTTGGAACGCGGACTTCAGTCCGCGCAGGCTTCAGCCTGCGATCCGGTTTTCGGATAGGTACTTATACGTACAGCGCAGAGAACATTGGAGAAGCTGAAGGAGGTCAGCAATCGGCGAGGTGTGCCTCGAACCGTGAGTCGAGGTTTTCAGAACTGCGAAGCTAGACGCTGAAGTCGATACCCATGTCAATCAGGATCGCTTCCAGTTTTTTGAGACAGCGGGCGCGAGCGGAACCGATGCTGCCGACGGCCAATCCCAGCCGCGCGGCAATTTCATCATACGTGGGAGCGCCGGTGTCAAAGAAGAGGGCCTTGAGCAGTTCCTGGGAGCGTGGGTCGAGACGGCTTATGGCTGCGTGAACCGCTCGTTGAAGCTCCCAACGCTGCACCCACTCCGATGGCGGGGTCCCGGTGTCCTCGACACTCTCATCCAGGGCCACGTAAGCGCGTGAGGCTTTTCCAACACGCCAGCACTCGCGCGCGGTGATCGTCATGAGCCAGGCCGACAAGCAAGTGCGGTTGCGCAGGCCCTTCAGTCGATTGAAGACGATCGTGAAAACGTTCTGAAAGACATCGTCTGCATCAGCCGGAGAGAGTCCCCAGCGCAATGGAATCGAATACACCAGTCGCGCGTAACGCTCAACCAGCGTATTCCAGGCGGCCTGATCACCATCCAGGCAAGCCTGGATCAACACTGCATCACGGCTATCGGCGAGGCTCGATTCCGTTGAGGCAAGACGCCCGGCCTGGCGATCCTTTCTCTCTTTGAGCAGAATGGCCGCGTTTTGGGTGAGAGTCAAACTTGCGGTATAGTGATCTACAGCCATATGATGATCAGTTGACAGGCTATATGTGTATCTGTAAAATACGGACAACTGGGTCAAGCGCATAACGTGAGGGCTATGCCCTAACAGGCATACCTTACGATGCTTGGCACGTTTACCGCCAATAAACGTGCGAGTCTTGCTCTTGACCTGGCTACTCTCAGAGCTGGCCCACCTGGGTCAGCTCACTTCTTGTCGCACAGACGCACGAGATGCAAATGTCCCCGCGAGGACTTCCCTCAAGTTGCACACCCACCCGCAGAAAAGACTCAACAGGTGTATCTAAAAAACTACGCCGAACAGCAGAGTCAGGCTTCAACGTTCGGCGCCGGTCCTTGCGTACAGGGAGGTGTTCAAATAGTTTGCCTGGATTCAATATATCACCTGTTGGATCGCAAGTCAATGCGATTCGCAGTTAGAATTGGTATGATGATGTATTGAAGAGGTAGGAACTTTGTAGACCCCACGCCGATAACGAAGCAAAACAAGCATGGTATACTCTGTTCCCAGCACTTGCCGATTCAAGGACTTTATGCCCACCCGAACTCTGTACCTCATTCGTCATGGCCAGTACAAACACGACCCCGATGATCCACGCGAAGGCAGCCTGACTCCCTTGGGCCGGCGGCAGGTGAAGCGCCTGGCGCGCCGCCTGCGCGGCCTGCCCATTCACGCTATCCACTGCAGCACGCTGCGCCGAGCCGAAGAGACGGCAGGCATCCTCGCCACCGAGTTTCCCAGCCTGGAGGTGCAGCCGGCGACGATCCTGCAAGAGTGTGTCCCCGGCTTGCCATCTCTCTTCGCCGAGCACTTCACGCAGAAGTATCCTGCTGAGGTCATCGAGCAGGGACGACGGCAAGCCGAGACTGCCTTCCGGCGCTACTTTCGGCGGACGCACAACCTGGATCGGGCCGAGCTGGTCATCTGCCACGGCAACATCATTCGTTACTTAGTCTGCCGCTCGATCGGCGCCCCACCGGCGAATTGGGTGAGCTTCGACATCCGCAACGCCGGTTTATGTGAGATCACCATCGACTCCACTGGCCGCATCACCCTCCTGGCCTTCAACGATACCGGCCACCTGCCGGCGTCGCTGCTGACCTTTGTGTAAGGGTGCACTTCTCCGGCGAAGGGCCTGACCGGTCGCACAAAAAAGTGACCGGCACTTGGAGAGTGCCGGTCACTGTATCTTGGATCACGCTGTGACGGGTTCTTTCACTATTGTATCGACCTTCTTGCTGAACGTGATACCCTGCTCGTTCACGTCCACCACGACCGTGTCGCCGATCTTGAAGTCGCCTTTGAGCAAGGCCACCGACAGCGGCGATTCGACGTACCGCTGCAGCGCGCGGCGCAGCGGGCGCGCGCCGAACTGCGGATCGTAACCGACCTTCGCTAACCACTTACGCGCCGTCTCGGTCAACTCGATGAAGAGGCCCTGATCGCGCAGCCGGCTGCGAATCTCGTTCATCTGCAAATCGACGATCCTCTCCACATCTTCCAACGAGAGCGAGTTGAAGATGATGATCTCGTCAATGCGGTTCAGGAACTCGGGCCGGAAAGCGCGCTTAAGCTCCTCTTCGATCTTCTTGTGATCGCTGATTACGGTCTGGGTCGTTTCGCCGGGGCGCACGAAGCCCAGCGCCCCGCCCTTGCGCGCGAACTCGGTGCCCAGGTTGCTGGTCATGATGATCACCGTGTTGCGGAAATCGACCGTGCGACCCTGGCCATCGGTCATGCGCCCGTCGTCCAGAATCTGCAGCAGCGAGTTCCACACCTCCGGGTGTGCCTTTTCGATCTCGTCGAACAACACCACCTGATACGGTCTGCGGCGCACGGCCTCGGTGAGCTGCCCGCCTTCCTCGTAGCCCACATAGCCCGGCGGCGCGCCGAACAGCCGCGAGACCGTGTGCTGCTCGCGATACTCGCTCATATCGATCCGCACCAGCGCATCCGGGTCGTCGAACAGGAACCAGGCCAAGGCTTTCGCCAGCTCGGTCTTGCCTACGCCCGACGAGCCGAGGAAGATGAACGAGCCGATCGGGCGGCGCGGGTCCTTCAGGCCGGATCGGGCGCGGCGGATCGCATCGCTCAGTGCGGCAATCGCTTCGTCTTGCCCGATGATGCGCTCGTGCAGGCGCTCTTCCATGTGCAACAGCTTCTCCGCTTCGGTCTCCATCATCTGCGCCACCGGGATGCCGGTAATTTGCGCGACGACCGACGCGATGTCATCCTCATCGACCACTTCGTCGATGTTTTTCTCGCGCCGCCACTCCTCGCGCCTGGCATTGAAATCCTGCTCCAGGCGTATGCGCCTGCTCTTGATCTCCGCCGCGCGCTCGTAGTCGCGCGACAGGCCGGCCTGCTCCTCCTCAGCCTGCAAGCGATCGAGGTTGGCCTTCATTTCTTTCAAGTCAGGCGGCAGCGTGTACAACGCGACCCGCAGCTTGGCCGCCGCCTCGTCTACCAAATCGATCGCCTTGTCCGGCAGGTGTCGCTCGGTAACGTAGCGCGCGCTGAGCTTGGCCGCCGCCACCAGCGCTTCGTCCGAGATACGCACCTTGTGATGCGCCTCGTAGCGATCGCGCAAGCCGCGCAGCATCTCGATCGTCTCGTCCTCGCCCGGCTCATCGACGAACACCGGCGCGAAGCGCCGCTCCAACGCGGGGTCTTTCTCGATGTACTTGCGGTATTCGCCCAACGTCGTCGCGCCGACGCATTGCAACTCGCCGCGCGCCAACGCCGGCTTGAGCATGCTCGATGCGTCGAGTGCGCCCGACGCCGCGCCTGCGCCGACGACCGTGTGCAGCTCGTCGATGAAGAGGATGATTTCACCCTGCGCGCGCTGAATCTCTTCAACCACCGCCTTCAGCCGCTCCTCGAATTCGCCTCGGAAGCGCGACCCGGCCACCATCGCGCCCAGGTCGAGCGCCACCACGCGCTTGCCCATCAAGATTTCCGGCACGTCGTTGCTGGCGATTTTCTGCGCCAACCCTTCCACGATCGCCGTCTTGCCGACACCCGCCTCGCCGATCATCACCGGGTTGTTCTTGGTGCGTCGCGACAGCACCTGGGTCACGCGTAGGATTTCGTTGTCGCGGCCGATGACCGGGTCAAGTTTGCCGTCGCGCGCCATCTTCGTCAGGTCGCGGCTATACTTCTCCAGCATACGGTAGCGCGACTCTGCTCCCGGATCCGTCACACGCTGACCGCCGCGAACCTCTTTCACGGCTTCGCTGACGCGATCCTTCGTAACGCCGGCCTCCGCCAGAATGCGCGCCGATGCCGTGTTGCGCTCATTCAAAATCGCCAGGAAGATGTGCTCGGTCGAGATGTATTCGTCCTTGAAACGATTGGCCTCTTCCTGCGCCAGCTCCAAGATGCGCTTCACGCGCGGCGTGATGAATACCTGCCCGGCCCCGCCGCCATAGATCGCTGCCTTGGGCGAGTGGCGCAGCACTTCGTCCAACCGGCCACGCATGACATCGACATCCACGCCGAGCTTTTCCAGAATCTGCGACACCGCGCCTTCCGGCTGCTCGAGCAGCGCCAACAGGATGTGCTCCGTGTCCACTTGATTGTGCCCGTAGCGCTGCAAGATTTCGATGCTGCGATTGGCTGCATCCTGCGCGCGCTCGGTGAATCGATCAAATCGCATCATGTGTATTATCTCCGCTCGCTTTCCCCATGCTCACTTTGTCATTCTGAGGGCGCGCAGCGCCCGAAGAATCTTTTGGCCCTGACCATGCTGGAGATGCTTCGCCGCTAGGCCGTTCAGCTAAGATTCTACCACTGATCAACCACCCCCGCTCCAGTTCAACACCTTATTCGGCGTGACTTCGACCAGTTGGCTGTACTGGTCGTCGGCAGCGATATTCCAGTCGTACTTGCGGATGAATTCGTCGATTGCACCCTGTGGCCGATCCGATCCCTCGACCCATCGCGCCGTCCCCTCGACGATGATCGGTGACGAGCCGTCTTCCAACGCGAGCGCAACGCGCCTGTTCTGCGCCAGGTTCTTCGCTTTAACGCTGCCCGGATCGATGCAGAGGTACAATCTTCCCTCGTGCCAGGCAAACCAAACCGGAGTCAGATGTGGTCGACCATCGGGCCGAACCGTCGCAATCCAGATGTTGTTCTCCGAGCACAGGCGCTGCTCCACGTGGCTGTCGATGGCCGTCATCGTGACCTCTGGCAACCAATTATATCCTCGGATGAAACGGATGGCTGCCAACGGATGCCCTCCGTTCGCATCCGCTTGTCCGTTTCCTGTCCGTTGATCACCGCTTGTCCGTTTCCTATCCGTTGATGACCTCTGCCATTCTCACGTTGCTTCGGAAGTACAGCCCGTCCTCGTTCGCGTCCACTTCGACGACATCGCCCTCGCCGAACTCACCGCCGCTTCGAGATCGGCCCGCCGCTCGGCTAACTCGATCTCGCGCCGGGTCTGTTCGATCTTCTCCTTGATGGCCTGTAGCGACGTGATGGCATTCTTTTCCAGTTCCCAATGCGCGCGCAGCGAGTTGGACTGCTCTTTCAGGTCGGTGACTTCACGCTCGATTTTCTCCAGCCGCTCCGAATCTTTGATCTCTTTCAACACCGCCTTGAGGCGTTCCTCGAATTCGCCGCGATACTTCGCGCCGGCCACCAGCGCGCCGAGGTCGAGCGCGACCACGCGCCGGTTCTTCAGCCCTTCCGGCACGTCACCGCGCACGATGCGCTGCGCCAGCCCTTCAACGACCGCCGTCTTGCCCACGCCGACCTCGCCGACGAGCACCGGGTTGTTCTTGGTGCGCCGCGACAGGATTTGGATGACGCGGCGGATTTCCTCGTCGCGGCCAATCACCGGATCGAGCTGGCCCTGCCGCGCCAACTGCGTGAGATCGCGCCCGTACTTTTCAAGTGTCTGGTACGTCGATTCGGGTTCTGCGACGCGACGCGCGTCGAGCCGCGCACCGACACCAGCGCCTGAAGGATAGCGTGCGCACTGACGCCGCGCGGATTCAGCATGTTGCCGACTGCCGTGCGCGACTTCGCCAGTGCCAGCAGAATATGCTCCGTGCTGACGTAGTCATCGCGCATCGACTTGGCTTCGTTCTCTGCCGCGTTCAGCACATCGCTTGCGGCGCGACCCAGGCTAACCTGCGCCGTGTCACCTGATACGCGCGGCTTGTTTTGCAGATCACGCTCGACGATCGCCGCGAGCTGCTCCAGACTTTGCCCGAGTTTCTGGAGCAGTTGCGGGACGACGCCATCGCTCTGCCGGGCCAGACTCAGCAGCAGGTGTTCCGGCTCGATCATCGGATGACCGAGCGACTCGGCCAGCCGTTGCGATTCCAATACAGCCGACTGCGCCTTCTCAGTGTATTTGTTCAGATCCATAGCGCGGCTCCGCCGCAACCAAAGTATGGGACACGGATGAACACTGATTCTGATCCGTGTTTGTCCGTGTTCATCCGCGTCCAAAAATCTTCGCGGCCAACGTAGTTTCTGCGAAGCAATGCTCTATACCAAACCTCCACCAGTAAAACGTAAGATGACCCACTGCAAAAAGCCGGATTTAACCGCAACTCCCAAAGGGGGCAGGCGGACGCAACCCCGCAAAAAGAAGCGGGGCAGGCGGGCGCGAAGTGTTCTAGGTATTCTTTGCGTTCGCCTGCCCCCTGCAAGGGGGTTGCGCTCTTCGCGGTGAGATAAGCCTTTTTTCAGAAGAGTCGTAAGATGCAATAACGAAAAAGGCCAGCCACAGTGTAGCCGGCCCCTGCTAGAGAAGTATTGGAAAAGAATTAGATTCTCATCAGAGCAGCAATCGCCTCCAAGTCATCACGCAACACGTAACAGGCTTCACGTTTTCTTCCGTCCTCGCAGCACGACCCCGGCGACGATCGCCGCTGGGATGGCGAACGGCCCGACGACCACGCCGAACCAGATCACCAGGTCGCCGAGCGTGCGCAGAATGCCGCCCAGGGTTTCGCCCGCTGCGGTGAATGTCTTCTCCGGCATCCAGGCGACCGGCGTGGGCGTTGGAGTCGGAGTCGGCGTGGGTGTGACGGTGGGCGTAGGCCGCTGCGGCTCAAGGTTGACGACGATCGTCGAGAACGCGGCGCGATCCTTCAGGTAGTTCATGCGTCCCTTGATCTGCTCGATCTCGGCCTCGATCTCACTCAGCTTCGCGTTCACTTGCAGCGCCTCTTCCACGTTCTGGGCTTGCGCCAGGAACTCGCGGATGCGCGCGGCCGTCGCCTCCAGGTTGGTCAGGCGCGACTGCAAATCGACGTACTCATCGCTCACGTCCTGGCCCGAAGCGGTGTCGCTCAACACCGTCAGCGCGAGCGCACGCAGTTGGCGCTGAGCCGCCTCGAACTGATCGACCGGCACGCCCATCGTCAGCGTGGCAAACTTGAGCGAATTGTCCTCCCAGGTGCGGCTGCTGACGATGTAGCCGCCGCTGTTCACGGCGATGTCGGTGACCTGGTCGATGGCCCGGTTGGTATCGGCGACCATCAGGTTCATCTCGCCGTTCTTGATGATCATCCGGTTGGCGCGATACGGCGAGGAGGGAACGTCGGGCATGCCGCCCTCTTTATCCGCCAAAGCGACCTCGACACCGGCCGGCGCTGCCGTCGGCGCAGGCGCGGGTGTGGCAATTACGGCAAACTCTTGTGACTCTTCACCATCGGAGCGTGTCATCGATCCTGACCCGGGAGTCGCCGCAGTCGCGCACGCAGAAATGAGCAAGGACAGGACTAGCAGCATAGCGAGGGGGACGATTTTCTTTGGGGCGTTCATCTTTTCTTCTCCTTTTTTCGTGGCGCGGTTTTACCGCAAAGAGACATGGTAAACCTTTGCTGTGTTGTTCTCGCCGCCGAGAACGCAGAGGGCGCAGAGATTTGAAATTCCTCCTGCTCACAGGACGTCGCCTGTTGCAAGCGTGTTCCCAAAAAAGTGACCGGCACTTGCACAGTGCCGGTCACTTGGACCCCGTTACGAGACTGTCAGCACCATTGCCCCGTTGACTTCACCTCGTTCGACTCTCCTCAGCGCCGTGTTCGCCTCTCGAAGCGGCAGGGTTTCGACGTCGGTTCGGATCGGAATCTCGGCAGCCAGCGCCAACAGTTCCCCGGCATCGCGGCGCGTGGCGTTGGCGACGCTCCGCATTGTCCGCTCGCGGTAAATTAGATCATACGGCATTTGTGGAATGTCCGACATGGTGATGCCGGCCAGCGCGAGCGTGCCGCCCGGTTTCAGAGCGCGCAACGCCAGGGGAACGAGCATCCCGGCCGGGGCGAAAATGATAGCGCTATCGACCGGCGCGGGCGGCGTGTCCTCGGCCCGGCCCGCCCAGACAGCCCCCAACTGCATCGCATGGCGACGATGCGCTTCGCTGCGCGTGAAGACGTACGTCTCGCAACCCCAGTGCCGCGCGACTTGGATCGCGATGTGCGCCGACGCGCCGAAGCCGTACAATCCCAAACGCTGCCCGGGCTTGATCTCGCTCAACCGCAGGGCGCGATAGCCGATCACACCTGCGCACAACAGCGGCGCAGCCTGAAGATCGTCGAAGCCGTCCGGCAGGCGATAGACAAAGGCTTCCGGCACGACGACATACTCCGCGTATCCGCCATCGACGTGATAGCCGGTGAAGCGTGCGCTGAGGCACAGGTTCTCACGGTCGCTGTGGCAGTACTCGCACTCACCGCATGTCGAGTACAACCACGGCACGCCGATGCGATCACCGTCGCGAAAGAGACTCGCTCCGGAACCGCGCGCCTCGACTACGCCGACGATCTGATGCCCCGGCACGATGGGCAACCTGGGATGGGGGATGTCCCCTTCGACGATGTGCAGATCGGTGTGGCATACGCCGCAGGCGCGCACCCGGATACGGACTTCGCCCGCGCGCGGATCGGGTATCGGCCGATCGACCGGTGTGAGTGGCTGCCGGTCGATCGGCGCGGGTTGCGAGAGCTGCATAGCGATCATGGTGTGGCCGGTGTTTCGGGTGTGACGGGTGTGGAACTTGACTCGATATTCGGAGCCGATGTCGGCGTCTCGAGCGTCTCGGCCAGGGTGATATGTTCAAGTTGCGGCTGGATAAAATAGCCGATGACGAAATCAACACCTGCATTTGCCGACATGGTCAGATATTCACCGGTGCTAATCTTGCTGGCCACTGTCATCGCCCCGTGCTTCTGGGAATCCTTGATGATGCTTCGAATCTGATCCGCGGACATCGTGCCTTGAGCGGTATATTCAGGTGAAAACATGATGTAATTGAATTTTTCCAGTTT
>Ga0209322_10002343_pt1 | contig 10822 bp, 13 predicted proteins | sample Rifsed19ft1_FD_184013 | JGI IMG/M metagenome (GOLD analysis project Ga0209322, IMG submission 184013) | Soil microbial communities from Rifle, Colorado, USA - sediment 19ft 1 (version 2) | ecosystem: Environmental > Terrestrial > Deep subsurface > Rock core/Sediment | place: Rifle, Colorado...
ATGGTGTGCGATATCTGACTTATAAAAGGCCGAACTCCTGCAGAACATGAACAATTTTCTCGTATTCTCTCACGAACGTCTTTCCCTTCTCTGTACTTGCCAGCGTTTCCTCATATCTGACAAGACCTACCAGGCTCATTTCCCTAAGGTGTTCCCGAAGGCGATCCGAGGGGAGATTCACATCGTTCTGAACTCGGGTGATCTTTGCAACATCTTGTGTCTCTTGGTTGATGATGGATTGGAGAATGTCGTAGTAGATTCTTGCGCGTTCGCGGCGCCGTCCAGTTTTCGGTTCGCCGCCTCCAGTGGCCATAGGTAATCACGCACGACGGAACTCTCTGATGATGAACGCGACAAGGATCGCCAGACCTGTGATGCGAATTAGCTGCGCAAAAACGAACGCCCAGTCAAAGCCTCTATCGAGAACCCATAGCAGCAGACTATATTGGTCGATGGCTAGGAAGGTGAATCCTAGAACGACGCTGCTCAGCTCAGCTTCCGTTTTCAGGGCACGATTCAAACTGTATATCATGTAACCTACGAAGACCAAATTGATTACACGAAAGAATCCATCCACCTCCCGGAACGACGGGAGAAAGGACACTGACAGCAAAACGGCAAGCACAACGACAGCTGCGGAAGCTGAGAGGAGAAAATACCACCTTCCAGGCCCCCTTCTCGTCGAAGTCAGGCTACTCTTCCGGAAGAAATAGGTAAACGCGAGAAACGCAAACCCATAGCAGTCAAGGAGGAGATAGAACCAGCTCGCGACAATTCCTAGAAACGGCAAGAGATAGGCCAGGCCAAAGGACGCATACGAGAATCCCAAAAGGGTAAAACCGATTGGGAAGCCGAGCAGGTACTCGCTCCGAATCGTTCTGAATGAGGCGAGCATCAGGTATGCGATGCCGAAGGCCAGTCCTGCAGAAACGAAGCCCCCGAAGAAGAAGAACTCAACGGTTAGTGAAGACATGAGGTTCCCTCGCGAGGGATATTGCTCTGATTCATGATGGAACTGACCTATGATAATAATGTGTTTCAGACATTGCACGATTTCAGTACAAATCCTCCAGGCCCGGGGTTTTGCTTGATCTAGTGCATTCACAGGCCAAGAACGGTCTGATCGCGGGCCCCTGTTTCAAGAAATGTGATTAGTAGAATGTTTGAGGGTGGTCAAATCTGGACGCCATGCGGACTTTCCAGCCTGCGTGAACGCACAACCAACGGAGAGATTGTATGAGGAGAGTGCATCAAAGTGGAACATCAAACTGCACCTTGCCCATGTGGTCGTCTCCGAAATATCGACCGACCTAGAGGGATAATCCCCTCCGACTCGGCTAATATAAGAAAGATTATCCGCAGTTAACCATCCGTCCAAGTCATTTTCCCAACGATTAATCTTGGCACATCTGGGAGCATTGTCCCGGCTGCAATGGTATGTCTCGTGAGATGGTTTATAGGGTAACAATACTCCTACCTGCGGTGAAGCGCGTTGTCATCAAGTCTTGAAAAAGCTGTTGAGAAATTCGACAAGCTATCCGAGAAGAGGTTGTCTGAGATCGCCCGCAAAATGATGATGGGAGCAGGGGTAGAATAAACACAACGCAAGAGTGAAACTTTCCTTGGAAGCAAGAAACTATCATGTATCGCTCAAGCGCCAGAGGGGTGAAGGCTTCGTTGCAAGATGCATCGAGCTGCCCGGGTGTCTCAGTGAAGGCAAGACAGAAGCGGAGGCGCTAAAGAACATTCAGGATGCCATAAGACTCTACCTGGAAGACGTGCAGGCAGAGGCAAGGGAGAAGAAGGCTAAGCTTGTCCAGGTAACGGTATAGTTGCGTAGCTCCTCTAGATTACCAAGCCTATCATGGAGAGAAATTCTCAAAGCTCTTGGAAAGATCGGTTTTGTTCCGGTAAGACAGTCTGGCAGTCACATAACGATGCGCAATCGAGAAGGAAAACGCGTCACTATCCCGAGACACGATCCCATTGGAAAAGGATTGTTGATGGAAATCATAGCCGCTCGTCCAGCGTTCTTGTCAATTCGATGCCATATCGTTCGACAATACTAACTAATCGCAAAGCAGCCTATGAGTGAAGTAACGGGAATCCTCGATGACTGAACGAATGCCCTCTTTCTATCTGAGGCCTTACACTCATTTGTGAGAGGTTGATATCATAACAGTACCTGAATCAGCCCCAAATCCAGAACGGAAGTCAACACTGCTTTTCCGCTTCTCAAATAGTCAATCGGAGATTGCATTTGCCGTTTTGCTGAGTTCGGCAGCGACTAGGTGCGCAAGCGCTTTCATCCTCGCTGGCGACAGGTCAGCTTCGGCATAAGCCAATCTGAACGCGAGTTCCTTCTTGAAGTGCTCCGGTTCTCCTGCAAGGATCTTGATTCCTCTTGATACAGCGGCGGCGTCCTTTGATCTTGCGTAAGTAATTATCTGGTTTCGTCCTGAAGCTCCCGCGGTATGAAACAAGTTGTAGGTGTCTAGGAAGTCTTCAACTCGTCTTTCCGTAATCGCTCTCAAGGCCTTGCGGAAGAACAGATGTTCAGGCCTGGCATTGAGAACATAGCTGTCTGTCTGCTCAATTGAAACCAGTTCTACTCTCGGAGGATCAACGAACATCTCCGGCATTTCGGGAACATGCATGAGGTGGACTCTTAGATCTCCTTGGTCCGTCCTTCTAAGCATGTGAAGCATTTTGCGCATCCCATAGAAGGTTTTCTCCACATTGCGTTTCGGATTTTCGTGAAGTGCACCTATCTTTCCGGATTCTATACGTTTGATTCCGATTGCCTGGTTAACGTCCTTGAGTTTTCGACGTATTTCCTGTAGCGAGCCAATTCGAACGTCAAAATCCACATCGTATGTTGCCCTCATGACATGCGTTATGTTTCTGACCGCACCCCCTCCCGAGAGTACCGCGTCGTTGCCGAGCTTTGAGGCAAGTAACAGCACTGTGTCAGCAATCCATGCTTCTCGTCGTGACTCTGACGGAATGCGATTCCTGCTGCCGGCTATTCTTGCGAATAGCTCACCATCAAAAGTATGCGGATCTTGATTGATCGATCGCAAGTTTCAGCCTAGATATTACGCATTACTGACAGCGCTTCCTGCCTATCAGCCATGAGAACTATTGCGGTTCTCCTTTGTATCGTGTCCAAGATGGAATCGAAATCTTCACGACCGCCCAAGTCGGCGATCTGTGGATATCGATATTTGAATCGAATTGCTTCAAGCTTTGGCAGTACGTTCGCAGCGTGAGGTTCGACATCTGTATTCTTGGAAACCATGCGAATATAGCAGAAAATCGCAACTAAGAGACGCGAAGTCCCTTCATTTTTGGCGTGAGAGCATACTGAGGGCCAATGGGGGCCGAGTTCTTCAAGGAACGGAATTATTTCATATCCAAGAGAGACAGGGCGTTGTCCTCTGTCTATTATTAATAGAAGATCTAAGAATGCTCGAATCGGAGATACGACTCTTATTCCGTCGCTTGATTCATGAGAACTGACGCGATTGTGAGCAAACGGATGTATCCTTGGGATCGGCCTGTACCTCTCGAATTCGTCTGCATACCGGTTTTCAATCGCAACCGCTTGACGTACTGGCAAAAAGAAGTCTATGTAAGTCACAGGGGCGTGCCCCATCATGGCGGAGCTCAGAGCGTAAGTAGCAGTAGCGTATCCACCGAGTTCGGAGATCTTAGATTCATTGTACCATCGTGTTGCCGGTAAGAAGGAGGAATTTGAGGCTTCGGTCACTACGCGATATCGACCTTTCTCGATCCGCTCAAGTAACCCGGACTTGGTCATTCGAGATAGTCGAACGAATACCGAACCTGGTGACTGGTCCAGAGTCTCCACTGCTTCGCGGGCCTTGAACTCTGAGCGGCCGAACTCATTCTGTAATCTTTCAACCGCTTCTCTGTCTAGCACTTCGGATCACCATTAAAGATGATTAAAGATGCATATATAGGCATTCACTATATAAACGCTAATCTGGGACGAACGTGCAAATATCATGATGCGCTAAAATCACGCTAAGGAGACATGTGCCAGTACTTTCTGTTGGCTGTTGATCATCAAGCCTTCGGACGAAAATCTGCAGAGAACTGTCTAATGAGACGCTGCACCGCATCAAAACACGTTGGGAGGTAGAGTACTCGGATAAGATTCTAGGCGAGTACCTCCGGGTTACAAACAAGGCTTCGGATTGTTTCCGATCGACGAATAGGCAATCTGCTGTAGGCCTGCCATCTTGAATGTGGTCCTAAATCAAAAGCAAGTGATCGGCAAATGAGGGTTCTCGCGACCATCTCCTTTGACTGAATCCGAACCGATTCGTTCAACTGTTTAGGATAGCCACTTATGATTGGAATCATACTGCGTGGTTTCAAGTGAAACTCCTGACGCCTCCCCTTTGCTGAGTCTAAGGCAGTCATAGACCCAGAACCGCTTCCAACGAGGTTGTGTAACGGAATGGAAGTTAGAGCGCACTCAGGCTAGCTGCGCTTGCTGGAAGCATGATTCAAATGGTCGAACGGATCTTAGATATTCTCCTTAGACCCTCTTCGGTGTCGCTTGCATCCGAATAGTAGGGGAGCCTGTACCTCTGCATGAACTCCATCACAGCACGTAGAGGCATGTTGACTGTTTCTGCCACATGACCTAGAGAATAGTCGCCTCGGTAATAATCCGCTAAACTGTCTAAGACCTCTGCTTCCTTCTTTGAAGCAGCCCTGGCGTACCTCTGCAATTTCTCTAAGGCCATGTTTTCGCCTCCCAAAGCAGTTGCCTTAGGTGGTTTGTGTTTAATATGCTTTGATTGATCAGAGTCTCCAAGAGAATAATAGCTTCATGTGCAGTCAAGACCTTCGCGGCGTAAGCTTCCTTGATGACATCGCCTATCGTAATCGTCTTCAAACCGAGACTCGCTGCTTTCGAGGCTGCATACTTGTCACTTGTCAAGAGAGAATCAGCTCCGACTTCCTTGCAGAGCACTATCGCTTCAGCCTCTCCTTCGCCCAATCTTTGGGCGACTAGGTAATTCACTTGCTTCCTGTTCTTGACCGTTCTGACCACAAGCCATTTTCCTACAGCTTTGGCAATCTCCATGGCGTCTGGCAGTTCACGATAGTGTTGTGTTTCATCAAAGACTTCTTCCGGTATAATCACATCGTACAGGCGCGGTAGCAGGTCCAAATGATGCGACAATGCCAACTGAATTAGTGGAGCTGCATCGCTCACAACAATCTTCTTTTTGCCATTCAATTACGCACCACCTGCTTGTTAAGTCAATTGTTCACTCCTATCGTAAGTCGTGAGTCATTTCAATTTTGGAAATGAAAGCTGTCCTTTTGCCTGATCTGAGTCAGTCATAGGCCCAGAACCGCCTCCAACACTGCCGACCCTAATAGGACGAGGAGAGAGGCAAGCATCAATTTCAAGTCAGCTCGCAAGTCCGACAGAACCTGCTCATTTGAACTACTAATTCCCAAGCGGGCAGACTCGGACACGCACAGCAGCACTACAGCTATCTCGATTGGTCCGTGCAGCCACGCCTGACCGAGAAGCGTTAACAGTTCGCTGGAACCGCGAATCAGCCAGAAGAGGGTCAGAGGCATTCCAACTGAGAAGAACCCGGTTAGGAAAGCCACGAGAACCGTAAACGCGTCTAGCAGAATTCTACGTCTCCGATTGGAAAGGGGCGGGGACCAATCAAGTTTGGCTATCAGGGCAGGGTAGGCGAATGAGAGCGCTACGGGAACAGAGTTGTTCAGAAAAATCAGAAGCAACAACGCCAAGCTTCCAAAAGCGCTCACCGCACGCACCGGCTCCAACATCCTGAACTCCATGAGTGCAACCGCCATCTCGCGAAAGACCGGTATCGCTATTGTAACCAATACTCCTGCCACTACGCCGATTGCGAAGAATTCCACCGTCACAGCGAACGCGCGATCAAGGTACCTCATCACACTCACCACCAAATGGCATTAGTTTGGAATCGTGTCCAGCTCTAGGTAGATTCTTTCATTCTCCGCCTTAAATACATGTAAGCATATCTTACTGGTATGGAAGAATTAGAAATTCCTGAGTTGACGAAGGCCAGTTCCAAAGGGCAGATAGTGATACCCAGCGTAGTTAGGAGGAAGCTTGGGATCAAGAGAGGAAGTGTGTTTGCAGTCAGCGCCAGGAAGGACATGATCGTGTTGAAGAAGTTGGAAACCGGAATCAAGCCAGAAGACTTGAAGACGCTCAAGCGGATCGAGGAAGCCTGGCGGGATATAGAAGAAGGAAGGTACAAAATCCATTCTAAGAAAGCATTCTTCAAAGAGTTCACGAAATGGTAGAAATAAAATCCATCGTAACGACCGACAGCTTCAGGGCCGATGTGAAGAAGATCAGGGACAAGAGCCTGAAAGAAAGACTGCAAAAGCAGATAGAGAAGGTTGCGGAAGATCCGAATTTCGGAAGACCTCTTCGGTACCATCTGAGAGGGGAATGGTCCGTTCGAGTGAAGCCGTACAGGCTCATTTACAAAGTCGAGGGCGATAAGCTAATCCTATTGAGATTTGAGCACCGGAAAGAGGCCTACGAAGGATAATTCAGTCTACCCCTGACCCTCTCTTTTGCTAAGACAGTCATAGGCCCAGAACCGCCTCCAACACCGCAGAGCCGAGGAGGACAAAGAAGGAGGCAAGCACCTAGTCGCCAAACGGGCCGATTCAGACACACACAGCAGCACCACCGTGATCTCGATTGAAGTGTGTAACCAACCGTTGGTAAGCGGTGTCACCAATTCCTCAGAACCGCGGATCGAACCAAGAAACGGTCAGAGGCATTCCAACCGAGAAGAACCCTAACAGAAATGCTGTGAGAACCATGAACGTGTCGAAAAGTGTTCCTCGCCCTCGGACCGAAAGCGTGGTGCTCAGTCGACCTTCACTGATGGTGTTTGGCGCAAGGGTGCTTCTTGTAGTTACCAAGACTCATAAGACTAGAGTTTGGACCACTGGGAGATTGAATAGAATCTGAGTAGCTCGTGACTTCAATTGCCTAGTCCGGTAAGTTTCCTGTTAGTAGTGGCTGAGTTCCTTCTGCCGGGTTACGCTTGGATCCTTATCTCTGGATTATCAAACCGCCTGAACTTCTCGGAGAGGTTTGTTTTGGCGTTCGTGCTGAGTTTTTCCTTCGCGAGTCTGCTCACCGCAGCTCTCACATTCTTCACTCCGAATTATCTGGGACTCTCACCCGCGATCTCATTGTTGATCGCTGCTGTGGTCTTGATAGGATACGTTCTGAAACGGAGGCCACCAATTCACCAAACCATACCGAAAACAAAACTGCCAAGCCTGCAGATTCTATTCGCAGTATGTGCTTACGTGTTGCTGCTGATCGCGCTCTTCTGGTCCACGCCACACTATCCGACCGTTGACGCCCCTGACTTGCTTACTCACGCCCGGCTAGCGGAGCAGATCCTTCAAGGTGGCGGAAAGGAAGTTCTACTTGTCGACAAGTTCCCCACGGGTCTGCACTTCGCAAGCGCATTGCTGGCCAACACGTTTCACCTGAACGCGCTTGATGCCCTTCGAACCCTGACGGCGCTGATCGTTCTGGCAATAATCCCACTCATTTTCTCAACCGCTCGCGTCCTATTTCAGGACGAGCGGGCCGCAGGATTGACGGTTATGATCGGTGCGTTCGCGCTTCCCGTCGATGCCTTTCATCTTGCGCGCATTGGGACCTTTCCGAACACTGCGGGCGACGTGCTAATTCTGACTGTCTTGTGGTTGTTCTTGAGCTACGTTCGCCAGCCGAATCGCGCCTTAGGAATCAGCCTAGCGTTCCTTAATGTTGCAGGAATGTTCATGCACTCCAGCTTCCTCATCTTCTTCGCTGTCCTATGGGTTGCTGCCGTTCTCGTACTCATTTTCTCCAAAAAAGTGCGCCGCAATTATTCGCGTGGACTGCTGTACTCGAGCGTTGGGCTCGCTGTGTTTTCTCCTGCCCTATTCTATTTCGTGCAGGGAAATGTGGGACGGGTCTTGTCATCTTACGTTGACTTTGGTCAAATGACGGACCCTGGGTTGCTTCGAGTCGGGTACTTCAATTTCCTCTACAACATCGGATACTTGGTGGGGTGGCCAAGCTTCGCCCTAGTCGCGTTGGGTGTTGTTCTAATTCTGAAAAGGAAACATAGCGACGCGGGTATGGTTCTTATGCTCGTTTGGACTGGTTTCCTTGTCGTGGCTCCGCTTCTGTCAGGACACTCAGACCGATTTGTTCTTTTTGTGATGCTTCCGGCAACCTTCCTGGTAGGGAGCTCATTTGCTACGTTTTCAGAGCGGCTCGGTCGAGCCCGCGCCCACATGAATCACGGAACGAAAAAACTTGTACGCTTGGTCATTCCAATAATGCTAGTCGTCTTGGTTTTGACGGGTAGCTTCCCAACGCTCGTTCCTTACGTGTACAATCCGTCCGGCAGAACACGTCAGAACGCCATATTCGACTCCATGATCTGGCTCAAAGGAAGTCCATGCGCGAGCGGTGTCGCAAGCTCGGGACTCTGGCCCGATTACCAATACCTCCCAGCATTAACCGGGATACCTTACGCGGGCGACTTCCTCAAGCCACCCGAAATTGTTCTTCAAAAGTCGAACCAATTGAATTTCAAATGTGTTGTGGTCGCAACGAACAGCCTCTACTTTTCGTCGTTTCAAGCAACCGCGAGGCTCAAACAAGAATACCAAAACGAAATGCTAGCAGTCTTCTTGATACGCACCACATCATGAGACTGATCTCAGGTCAACGTCCGCGAAACTCCGAATGTGCGATCAATGACTCTCGCAGGCACAGCCCGAACTTGTCGATGGGTAGGGTCCGATTGACGCTTTTACTTTCCGCGAGGCAACCGTTTGGAGCTGAGCAGACAAGCTCCTGAGTATAATGGCCTGACGCGTTATCTTTTGCACTTCTTCGATCTGTTTTTGACAAGCTTACGCGGGGTCTGTTGCTATGTGTCTTCGTGACTGGGAAAACTATTTTATCACTAGAGACCCTGTCTTTTAAGAGAAGAACATGTCCACTGATTTTTCAGAAACCGGAATACCAGGTCTTGATTCGCTCCTGGGTGGGGGAATTCCGTCTGGACGGGTTGTGATAGTTCTCGGAGAACCGGGCGCAGGGAAGACGACGCTCTGTTCTCTCTTCCTCGCAAATGGCTATACTAAGTATAATGAGAGCGGTGTTTACGTGAGTTTGGAGGAAAGTAGAGACCACCTTTTTAGAGAGATGACCCGTTTCGGAATCAACTTCGCCCAAGCTGAAAAGGATTTACACTTTGCCTTTGTTGATGCTTCCCCGATCAGGCACATTCCCAACGTTGTAAAGGCTGGCAGTATGACAATAGGTAAGAAGGAATTTTCACTCGTATCCGTCATAGATAGTATCAAACGATCGATAGCTACTGTCAAGGCGAAAAGAGTGGTTGTCGATCCAATATCCTATCTCATCTTCCAATATTCCAACCCTGCGGAATTGCGAGGCGCGCTCCTGGATTTGGTGGAAGCATTGAACGAAACGAAAGCAACTGTACTTCTCGCCTCGGAACTTCGCCAGTCTGGTTCACTTGTGCGTCGTGAGATTCAGATGGAAGAGTACGTCGGACATGGGACTATGATCATGCAATCCATTCCAGTTGGGAAAAGCCTAGTCCGAAGTATCCAAGTCTCAAAAATGCGCGAATGCGAAATTGATCGTCAGCCTAGACCATACAGGATAACCAGAGACGGTATTGAAGTGTTTCCTAAAGAAACAGTCTTCTGATCTAATGGTTGGCTAGCCGCTAGGAACTTCACGTTGACGAAATGCTGTAACTAATCACAAGCAGGAGAGTGGTTTAGGGTAGATGGGAGCATCCGATGACATATTCTGGGACAGGTCGAAGGGGGAGTTACGAATTCTTGGTAAACGTTACACGGCTCTGGATGCGCAGGCGCTATGCGAACACATGGACTCCCTGGTCGGTCCGACTGTCGCCGAGGTCATAATCGACCATCATGAACGCCACCTAGGAAAGGAAGACGCGGCCGGATTCCGCCAAGAGCGACCGCAAGCCACAGTCCGGGAAATTATTGATCTGATAATCAAAACCGACCTGCTGTCAGGCACGGGTGTCACCAAGATAACGATCCCTGAAGGCGCAATGTCTGAGAACGCCATTTTGGTGGAGATCTGGAACCCCTCGGTGAAAACGTCACAGGGAGCAGGCAAGGCACTACTGCTCTCGTACTGGTGTGGCGCACTGTCCTTCCTTCTCGAAGGCCAGTTCGAGGCACAAGATGTATTATTCAAAGAAAATGAGAACGTGCTGACCGCCAAGATTGTCAGGAGGAAGTGAAGTAGCTGGATTCCGGCGCGGTGACGGCTGTGGAAGTGTTCGCGGTAAGGGCTCTGTTCGATTGATGGCGCGTCACACCTTTGTGTTCGGTGGTGGCGCTTGGGCACACATAGTTCTGCTAGGTGCTGTGAAGTCCTAGTCGGACGGGTAGGGCTGTGAAAAACCGTCGGATGCGTATGCTACGAGCTTTTGGTATGCCTCTCTTCTAGGGCAGTATTCGTTTTTGAGGCCGCGGGTTTAGACCTTAAACTCGGCAGCAACAGATGGAAAGAATTAATCCAACAAGCTGCCAGAAACCCGAAAGAAGGTTCATCAGAGAACAGAACCAAGGGAAGCTTAGGGCGGCCGTTTTAGGTAATGACAAGAACTTTTGGTGTATATGGCAATCCGTAAGAAATCGGTCTGTGAGAGGG
>Ga0209322_10002345_pt1 | contig 10821 bp, 14 predicted proteins | sample Rifsed19ft1_FD_184013 | JGI IMG/M metagenome (GOLD analysis project Ga0209322, IMG submission 184013) | Soil microbial communities from Rifle, Colorado, USA - sediment 19ft 1 (version 2) | ecosystem: Environmental > Terrestrial > Deep subsurface > Rock core/Sediment | place: Rifle, Colorado...
ACAAACTTGCCGAAGGATTGTTTCGCAACATCTCCATATGATCCAGACCGGCCTGCACAATAATCTGCGAAATGTCCTTGGACCGAAAGCCCAAGCAGTTCCGCGAGAATCTTACTTGTCCCAATTCTCTCCGAGTTATCCAAGCTGGCATGCGCCACGTAAAGAGAAATTCCTGATTCGCTTAGCATCCTTTTCTTCTCGTCAGCATGGTGCAAATCGATTTCACTCCAACCACCGTGATGCGTCAACAGAAACTGAACTTGTCTGCTGGAGGCTCTGTTGATGACTTCAAATGTTGCGTTTGTGGCGATTCCCACCTTCTGCACATTCTCAACGCCCTTGACTAGAAGACCGTTTGAAAAGTCCCCAACCACTTTGGCAATCTCAAGTTCCTGGTCTAGATATGCCGCCAAATCCTTGAGTAACACCATCGAATTGAGTCCTCCCATGAAGCAATGCATGTGCGTCGATGATTGAAAAAAGAACCGCAGGACGCAATCGAAGGAGAAAACAACACTTAACTAGGCTATGTCCGGGTTGCGAGGCGACAAGCTTTGACGCATTCTGTGGCTTTGATTAGAGGCGACGGCACGGGACCCGAACTAGTCGATGCTACACTAGAAGTCCTGAGGGCCGTGAACTCGTCTGTTAGTTTCGTAGAATGCGAAGCAGGATTCGAGTGGTGGCAGGCCCACGGTGGATCCACACTCATCCCAGCTGAGAGCTGGAAGAAGATTGAATCAGCCGAGGCATGTCTGAAGGGTCCAACCACTACGCCAGCTGGTCCCGGCACACCGCGCAGCGTAGCGGTGACAATCCGTCAAGGAAAGAACTTGTATGCGAATGTTCGACCGATACGCACATTCGCAGGCACAAAGCGACCGCTAGGTGACGTTGACTTTGTCTGTGTGCGCGAGGCCACAGAAGGCCTCTACTCAGGCATAGAGCATCGTCTGTCGAAGGACGTGGCCATCGCTTTTCGAAAGATCACGCGTGAGCCCAGCGAGAAGCTTGCCAAAATGGCGTTCGAGGAAGCGAAACGACGTGGATGGAAACGGACATTCGCAATTACCAAGCAGAACATTCTGAAGGAGACTGATGGATTGTTCATGGAGGCCGCGCAAGAGGTCCACAAGGACTATGCAGGTATCTCTATGGAGGAGTATTTCATTGACAATTTCTCTCAGCAACTGATCAAGAATCCTCAGCGATTCAATCAAAGTGTAGTCTTTGGGACCAACCTATTCATGGACATAATCTCCGAGGAAGCCTCAGCATTAGTCGGAAGTATTGGATGCATATACTCTGCGAATTTTGGCGACGAATACGCTATGTTCGAGCCCGCACATGGGAGTGCGCCTCAGTACAAGGGCCAGGACAAAGTGAACCCAACAGCCACCATTCTGGCCGGTGCTTGGATGCTTGACTACCTAGGTGAAAAACAGAAGGCGATGGCGATATTCAAGGCCGCTGAAGAAGTGATTGCTGAAGGGAAGAAAGTAACCTACGACTTGGGTGGAAACGCGCGCCTTTCCGAAATGGCAAAAGCCATAGCTGATTCTGCTCGAAAAATAGTCTGATCTTGAAGTCGTCCTGGTGGATCAAATTCTGCAACTTCAAACGGTGAACTATCCACAGTCGACAAACATTGGCACGGGATGATTGGTGCAGTTCTGGTGATGCTGGGGGTCTATGGCTGGCAGTCCGCCAGGTCGGAAGAAGCAGTCTCAGATATGTCCGCCGAAACTCAAGTAGAGCAGGACGCCGTTAAGCGCGAGAATGAATGCGATGAATATTCCTGAGAGAAGCGTCGTGACCTTGCGGTTCACAAGCTCTCCCATCAAGTTATGATCTCTTGTAAATTTCCATAGTGGGAGCAGTGGAAGGGGCAGCATCAGGCTTAACGCGACTTGGCTGTAAACAAGCATTTGGAGCGGATCTATTCCGCTAAGTATCGCGATTGTTGTTGGAATTGTGTTGATGAGGCGAGTGACAATTCTGCGGACCCAGAGGTTCGTCTTGCGCCCAAGCATACCCTCCATTATGGCCTGACCCGCCAACGTACCCGTAGTAGAGGATGATAGGCCGGAGGCGAGCAGAGTGAGTCCGAAAACGATTGCCGCCACTTTCCCGAAGAGAGGCTCGAGAGTGAGGTACGCCTGTTCGATCGTTGCAACCTGAATGTTGCGAGCGCCAAAGGCCGCGGCCGCCATTGTCATTATTGCAACATTGACGAGTCCAGCGAAGGTAAACATGATTATGCTTTCAATTCTGTGGAAGCGCAGAACTCGTCGTTTCGTCTTCATGCTCGGATCCGTGACTTTGTCGTTGGTCAGGGCTGAGTGAACAAAGACAGCGTGCGGCATTACGGTCGCACCTATGACTCCCACGGCCAGAAGGACCCTGGAAGTGGAGCTCAGGTTAGGTATGATGGAACCGATGAAGAACGGCGTGAAGCTAGGCACAGTGATCAGAATCTCGTACACATAGCCAAGTCCAATGGTCGACACGAAGACAACGAATATGTATTCGAGGCGACGAATTTTCCCACCAGTTACTCCCAGGATGAGAATCACGTCCAGGACTGAGATGAATGTCCCATAGATGAGTGGAATTCCGAAGAGGAGGTTCAGAGCGAGCACGGTTCCGAGAAATTCCGCTAGGTCGGTCATCGCCACGGAAACTTCGGACGCAAGCCAGTACGGGACGTAGTAAGCGGGCTTCTTCAGGTGAATGCGAATTAGTTCAGGAAGCGAATGTCCAGTGGCTATGCCAAGTTTGCCTGAAAGATACTGTAGAAGCATCGCCATTATACCAGCAAGCCAAACAACCCAGAGCATACTGTAACGAAACTCCGCGCCTCCGCTGATATCTGTCCCGAAGTTACCAGGGTCAATGTAGGCGACGCTCACTATCAATGCAGGACCAAAATACACCCAAAGGTCACGCCAGAAAGCGCGCGATCTCAACTGGAACGGTTCCACATCAGAAACCTCAACGTGCGAGGGTTTTTCACGAGCCAATTCCGCCGCCTCGAAATCTTTCGTAGCCTGATGTCTCACTCGGGAGAACCAGTTACAAGGAAAAGTTAGACCGCTCTAATAAATTTAGGCAAATCGTACCTTGACAGCTCTCAGCGTAGACCGTCCGTCACGTTTCGTTCGAAAGTCGCAAACCATGTTTGGTTCTTCGTGACAAAATCAACAAACCGTGTAATGCGGTCGATCGTAACTTTATGCACATGATGCTCGATACCTTCAGCGTCGGAGTTTGCGACGTTTTCAGTTACTCCAAGTATTTGTAGGAATTTGGCGATCACAAGGTGTCGCTCTTTGACCGATTTTGCGAGGCGTTCGCCGTTGCTCGTGAGTGTGATTCCGCGGTACCTTTCGTAGTCCACCAAACCCATCTTATCCAAGCGTTGTATCATGCTTGTTACGCTTGGCGACTTAACGCCGAGGTACTTCGATATGTCGATAGATCTCGCGTATCCCTTCTCCTGAATCAGTTCATAAATGACTTCCATGTAATCCTCGACACTGGTCGTCAAGTCCGTAAGAGGCTGTGTCCTCGCTTCCCTGAGTTGTGACAGAATGTAGCTCGTTTTGTGTCTCAAAGGCATCTTAGTTTTCCATCCGTCTGTGCCAACATCTGGGGCCACTGTCCCATATAGTTAACCGCCATGCTGGGAATCGAATGGGTCGGATGTGGACGTAAATACATATTTGAGGGAACTATTGATACACGAGACACGAGAGCAATGCCAGAAACGAAGGAAAAGAAAGAAGACTTCCCCGACGATGAAGTCGAAGAAATCATGAACATGCATGCACCCAAGGATCAGATCAGTGTCGCGGAAGCTCGCAAAATAATCAGAGAAAACCCACTACTTGTAGCGGGTCTCGTTTTCACTTTCGGCCTTCTTGTCGGTGTGTCTCTCTCAAGCAGAAAGAAGTGAATTGTTCACTTCTTCATCGGCCCCAATGCCCTACGCGCTCTTTGTACCATGTTCCATAGGTGCCCGATAGGAAAAATGCGCTGCCGAATGAAATCCCTAAGGTAGTCTTTTATCCGCAATCCAACCAGCTATCGAGCGGCGCATCCTCTTGTCGAAAAACAAAGAACTGCAGGAAATGCAAAACCTCGAGGAAGTTGTGAAGAACCTGCGGAAGGACATGGACAAACGCTTAGAAGAACTCAAAGTCCAGATGAACACAGCACAGCATAAGGCGACAAAGACGGTCGTAGAACGCCCGTTACTCGCACTCGCAGTTGCCTTTGTGGCTGGCATGGCAGTTGGGGTTGCGCTCTCAAAAGCGAATGATTAGGCGAGATCCTTGCCGGAAGAAGAGAAGAGTACTCTCATCGAGAGATTGATCCTATTAGTTGTGCGTCAGACTTTCGGTGGAATCGCGAAGAGCGCTGAACGTTTCGTAAAACGCGCGCTTCGCTGGGCAAGTCTAGCTCTGGCCGGTGTTGTCATCGCGGTTCTGGGAATCGCCTTCCTCGCCGTTGGTGCGGTGAAATGGTTCGCTTTGCTGATGCCCAGTTGGCTAGCATGGTTGATTGTAGGCATGATACTGCTGCTCATAGGCTTGGTACTCGCGTTGGCAACTCTTGCCAGCTCACGCGGCTGACTACCCTATTTCTGATTTCTGAATTGCGTGATAGCTACACCCGAGAGAGTCAGCGCTGAGAACAGAATGTCCATTAGCGTGAATGTCTCGCCCAGAACGAGAACGGAAATCAATACCGCGAGTACAGGCATCGTGAACAGAAGAACATACAATCGGAAAACGCTGGTATGCTGAAGGACATCATACCAAGAAACTAGAGCCACACAATACAAGCCAGAGAGAAGCAGCACCGCAACCACGACCTCGGTAGAGAGAGACGAGGGCCACTTGTTAATCTCCTGCCATGTTGCAAAACCCGTGAGCACAAAAGCGCCGATAACAAAAGATACGGTAACCACAAAGACTGGGTCGAACCGTTTCAGCAGCACCTTGCCTACAATGCCAGACGCAGCATAGGAGGCAGCAACACCCAGCTGCAAGAGATTTCCGACAAAGACCAGACCGCCCAAACCTGAAAGGTTACCCCCGGTAGAGAGTAGAGATACTCCGGTTATGCCCAAGATCACGCCTACAAGGTCTTTTGGCCCAACTCTTTCTTTCAGGAGTGCGAAGGAGAATAACAGAGTGAAAACTGGCGTGGTAGACTGCAGAACACTGCTAACCGATGCGGTAGTGTACTCTAGACCAATGTTTTGAAGAGCATTTGGGATCACAATTTGCACTATTGCCAAAACAGTGAACACTAGAAGATCAGACCTCACTATCTTGCAGGCGTTTCCTCGGTAACGTACAAGCACGAGTGGGAGCATTATCCCAGAGGCCAGAATGAATCGGATCGCCCCAAGAGTCAGTGGAGGGATTTCTGACAGAGCTATTCGAATCAGGGCGTAGGCCGCGGCGAAGACAAGAAGGGCTATCGTCGTCTCGAAGAGGTATCGGATTCTCAAGTTACGCCATCAAGTCAGGAAACGAGGTTCTCGTGTCTAAGCAGTGGTCAGATCGTTGGAAAGGAATTTCACAATTTTCCCTGAACCAAGCTTTTCAACTACGACCTTGCGTTCTTCTTCGATCAACGGCTTGTATTTCAGGTGGGTCTCACTGAACCCTACATATCGACCGGCCACAAGGTAAGAACTCGCATTCTTCTCCTTGTAGACAGTGATTGGCTTGTGCACAGCGGCCGCGTCACTCCCAGCGTAGATGTAAGTGACATTATCTTCGTACTTCTGTTTGTCTTCTATCTTGAACAGAAGAAGCTGTGATTCGTCAGATTTCATGGAGCCCCCTGACCCGAGCATGTGTAAAAACGTTTGCGGCTGAAGCATTGGTTAAGGAATGGGTGCGATTTGAGGAATCTCATTATGTGATTATTTCGACTAGACCTGTCGGCTCGTTTCCAAGAATCCTCCGCTAAGCAATTAGCAAAGCAGACAACAAGAAACCCACGGAGAAGAGTCATGCCGACGGAGAATCATTTCACTTTTCGACAAGTGGGAGTCGTTAGGACCAAAGCCACCGACGACGAAGTCAAAGAAATGAGTGGACAAATGGAGGCGACGGTGGAGATCTTTCCGGAATTCCAAGAAGCCCTAGACGGCCTCGATGGATTCTCTCACATCTTCGTCCTGAGCTATCTGCACAAGTTGCGTCCTGAACAGATCGGTCCACTGAAAGTCAGACCCAGAAGGTTCCTGAGAGCAGGCCTCAAGCCTGAGGAAGTACCACTGGTCGGAGTATTCTCAATTGAGTCTCCGACTAGACCGAACCCGATTGGTCTAAGCCTTGTGAAGCTCGTCCGCAGGGAAGGAAGGATGCTTCACGTGGAAGGTTTGGATGTCTTCAATGGAACACCCGTATTGGACATCAAACCCTACACTGAAACATACATGGTAGAGCAGTACGAACTCGCTGAATGGAATCGACAGTTATTGGAAAAGATGGAAAATACTAGCAGCTAATTCTGCCGTTCCAACTACCGCGTCAGTTTCCTAGCGTGATGTAAGATTCACAGAGTCAAAGAGCACCTTGTCAGGCACCCTCAGAACTTGCCCGATTCCTGAGAACTTGTTTTTCTCTTTTGGAGCAAGTTGAAGCGCGAGCTTCGCTTCGCGCGACTCGATCAATACTCGATCGTTCCTGACTTCCTCAACTCGAACTGGTGTTCTCGGGAAGATTGTCCGGAACGCTTCTGCAATGCAGTGCTTGGTTCCGCACGTAATCTTGGTCGGCATCGATCCGTCCTGCTGGAAGACATTGGATGCTATGTACGCGGCTCGAATGCCTACCGCTAACCCGATGCATGTTCCTCCATGTTTCTTCGCCGCCTTCGCCAGCATTTCTTTCATTTCGTCAGGGCGTAGACATCGCCGTACCAAGGATGTGAGGAGGAAACTTTCGCGCTTCATATCAATCAGTGGCGCAGGCAAGTTCCCAATCTTCTCCTGTGCTCGCGTTATTAGACCTGTGATAGCCAAGATTGGAGGAGCAGTGCGGCGCAGCGTATACTTGAGGCCGTTGGCGTCCGACGCTGTGACGACCTTAGGAATGTTTGCTATTCCGTCCCCTGCCGCCGAGAACCCTTCCAGCAACGCAACGTCCAAGTCCTGATTTCGAAGTGTCTCAGCGATCTCTTCGAACTTGGATTCAGACGACGTCTTCTTGATGACCGCCAGCTCGTTTGGTGAGGCTCCAATGACCACTCGTGCGCCTGCGTGCGCATGCCTCCATGTATCCTTACCTACCGTGTCTATTGTGAAGCCTTCCTCGTGTATGTGCTTGGCCACACCAACCTTGAAACCAAGCTCTGTCAGCTGTTTGGTCAGGTACTCCATCGTACCCGTTTTGCCAGAACCACTAGTTCCAACGAAGGCTATCATGAGGGGCTTTTTCTTACTCATCGAGGCATCCCGTGCTCAGGGAAACGGTGGCATCCAAGCCAGTCGCGGCTCCACATTCGATATTAAGATGCCCTCAAATTCCCGGTTATGAAATAGGTTCAGGCAGCATACAAATGTTATCATACAGTAAGTTCGCGCAGATAGAGTAGAGAGATTAGACAGAAAAGCGGCTGAGCCGGGCTTCTACTAGTCCATTAGAGGAAGCTAGAGCACCACATGGTCATAGCAGACTCCTTTGGGAGAATTCCACGCAAACTCAGAGTATCCGTCACGGATCGTTGCAATCTACGATGCGAGTTCTGCATGCCGAACAGCCCGGTTTGGCTTCCTCCAGACGAAATTCTAACCTATGAGGAGATACTGCGAGTCATCTCGACATGCGCCAAGATGGGCGTTCAGAAGATCAGGCTGAGCGGCGGAGAACCACTGATACGCCGTGACCTGGATAGACTCGTCCGCATGCTCAAGGACGTTCCCGGAATCAGTTTCATAGGCATGACAACGAACGGCCTCCTCCTGCCTGAGAAGGCTGCGGCTCTCAAGGAAGCAGGGCTGGACGGCGTAACGATAAGCCTCCACAGCCTAGACCCGAACAGGTATCGTGATATTACGGGTGGCGGAAGAATCGAGAATGTGCTGGCGGGGATAGAGGCAGCGAAAGAGAACGGGTTCAGAGTACTCAAGATCAATTCCGTGATTCAACGCGGATTCAACGACGACGAAATACTAGACCTAGCTTCCCTCGCATTCAACAACGACCTTACAGTCCGATTCATCGAGTTCATGCCCTTCGATGGACAAAAGTATTGGAGCATGGAGAGGGTTGTTAGTGGGGACGAGGTCATAGAGAAGATTCGTACGCGCTACAAGATTCTCCCGCTTCCGCGCGAGCCGAGCAGCACGGCCAGGGTCTACAAGTTCGTGCATGGCATGGGCGAGGTTGGCATCATCACATCCATAACCGAACCGTTCTGCTCAGATTGCGACAGGATCCGACTCGCCGCGAATGGAAAAATACTCACATGCCTGTTCGACAGATCGAGCTATGACCTGATGCCTCTTCTGAGAGGCACCGCGACCGATGAAGAGTTATCCGATTTCATAAGCTACGCAGTCTCGAAGAAAGCGCCGGGAGTTCGAACACTTCTCCAGCACTGCAACAGTCTTGAGCACGTTAGAGCGATGCATACGATTGGTGGCTGACCTGCGTCAGCGAGTATATAACAAACACAAGACCTATTCCGTTTTCCAGAAATTCACGCTACTGAAGGAGATTCAAGAGCGAATGCGCCGGTTCTCAATGGTAGACATCTCGCCAAAAGACATTGTCACTAGAGAGGCAGTGGCTGTGGGGGAGATCAAGTTGAAAGCCTCAACAATCACTCGTCTGCGGTCAGGAAAGCTCGAGAAGGGAGATGCAATCGCAGCAGCTGAAGTTGCTGCAATACAGGCCGCAAAGAACACGCCTGGACTATTGCCATTCTGCCACTCTATCCCCATAACCACAGTTCGAAACGAACACAGACTTACCAAGGACAGAGTGAAAGTAGAATCGTACGTGAAAGGCAGCGCCAAAACCGGCGTGGAAATGGAGGCTCTAACAGCCGCTGCAACATACCTTCTAACAATCTGGGACATGACAAAACAATACGAGAAAGACCAGAATGGGCAATATCCAGAAACCGCCATAGCCTATCTTCGGGTAAAGAAAAAGATCAAGCGGAAATAGATGAGCAAAGTCGTCGATCTCCACAAGGCCGGAGCCCCAAAGGAACTCGGAATCTACATCATAACTTGCAGCACATCAAGATACAACGAACCAGAAACTAGCACGAAAACAGACGACATATCGGGCGATATCATCGAACAACTCGTCCTAAATGCGGGACACCGCCTGGAAGGACGCAGACTAATCCCAGACTCAAGATTGAAAATACGTTCAAGGGCAGCGCTGGCATCAAAGCAAGTCGATTCCATCATAATAACGGGTGGCACGGGACTCTTACCTTATGATATCACCATCGAAAGCATCAGACCATTTTATCAGAAGGAGATCTCTGGTTTCGGTGAACTCTTCAGGAAAATAAGCTATGACAAGATTGGGCCAGCGGCAATGCTAACTCGAGCAAGCGCCGGACTCGTGAAAGGCAAACCTTCCGTCAACATGGATTCAGAGTTCTCGGATTCAATCGAACCTGAGTATTCCTCAAGAAACAAGCACTTGCTGGCTCTTCTCATGGTCGGGGAGCCCGTGATTTCTTCTGATCGATTCGTAGGCGCGCTCTATCCTTCTCTTCGTGTCATGAACGTCTAGCTGCATAACGGTCGATGCTGGTCCACACCTTGGCCGATACTTAAGTCAGGAAGGGAATCGGACATATTGTTTGGAGCCGGGGATGGGAATTGAACCCACCTCAGCGATGAATTGCGTCTATACTGCGGGTTGCGGCAAGCTTTCTGCAGCCCGCCGCCTGAACCGTTCGGCCTTCGGTGACCCCATGGAATCCAGTGGTCAACCCCGGCATCTTCCCCCGGCAACGAACCGTTCATACATAAAGCTCTAATCAAGGTTTCCGATTGTGTGTTTAGGTTTTCTTATCGCAGGGAAACGTGAGTTCGTCTTGCATTGAGTTGGAGTGGATTCAGGTGGTTGAGGAAATGTACGGAGTGGTTCGGTGGTGGAGAATTGGTTGCCAATCGTAATTATGCGCACAGATATCGGGGCAGCTGTTTCTTCTTTGTGTGTTGGTCAGAGCTTTTGTCTTAGGGCACGTTCTCGTCTACCTTTCGCTGTCAGACTATAGCTGAAAGGTGCGATGAGATCTCTATCGACTAGGAATCCTACGGCTTGTTGAACCAGTTCGTATGGGGCTTCCTTCTCAAAGGTCTTGTACAAGACGGCGACGGGAATATTCAATCGCCCTCGTTTCTCCTCCTCTTCATGAAGGAAATCAAGAATCATTTCGGCCAGCCTCTTAACCTCCACCATCACTTGCTATCCTCCCAATGTAGCCAGAGTGAACTATACTGTGCTCACCGAATCAGTTAAGGTTCTTTATGACTTTTCGAAAGAGCCCACTCTTCGCAAAATGAAGAGACCCCACTTCGTGAGGCGACTCGACTGGTTGGCTGCGGAGTTATTGTCATCGCGGATTCTGAAAACGACCACAAAAACCAATTCGTCGAACACGAACATACTCAAGTTGGAAGCCAAATCTGCCTGCAGGAGAGCTCTCATGCGCTATGACGGTGCGCACACACATTTCTACTGAACGGACGATTTTTTTTCGGGGAAGAATCCCACGAAAAAAAATCGTCCGTTCAGTAGAAATGTGTGTGCGCACCGT
>Ga0209322_10002350_pt1 | contig 10810 bp, 7 predicted proteins | sample Rifsed19ft1_FD_184013 | JGI IMG/M metagenome (GOLD analysis project Ga0209322, IMG submission 184013) | Soil microbial communities from Rifle, Colorado, USA - sediment 19ft 1 (version 2) | ecosystem: Environmental > Terrestrial > Deep subsurface > Rock core/Sediment | place: Rifle, Colorado...
GGGTGCCGGAATGCTCCCAGTAGGTGAGGACGTTGCCGTAGAAGCCGTCCTTCTTGATCGTGACGAACGTCTTGCGCTCGAACTTCGGGAAGAAGGCCGGGTTGAAGCTCGGGAACCCCGGATGCAGGACGTGGGTGAGGTCCTGCACGTTGTTGACGTTGATGCTGCGCGCCTCGGCACCGAGCGGCGCCGTCAACTGCGCCACCCCCGCCATCGCCAACGCCAGCGCCGACGGTATCGCTAAGCGCCAATCCGACGAGTGTGCCAAGCGGATCGTCCTCGACGCTTTCCTGGAGTTCCTCGGGCGCGACCGGCTGCACCGCCTCGGGCGTGACTGGTTGGTCGGGAACAAAGGCACTGTCAGGATCGCAGTCGACCGGCGCGCTCGCGGCTACACGCAGCTACACGATTACGTGCAACGGCTCCGGCGGTTCGACAGCGAGGACGGTAACCGTCAGCGTCACCACGACCACGCCACCACCACCGCCGCTCCCGACCGGTGCGGTTGGTGGTTACCCGATGCCAACGCTTGATGATGAACGCGCGACGTATCAGCGATGGGCGTGGAGCTGGTCGGCATCGGTTGAACCGGGCGCGGTAAAGGAGCCGACTCCCGGATACTTCGTCGGCCCGAACGATGTCGATGTTCGTAACGACACCGAAGCCGACGATTTGTGGAACTATCTGATGATGTATCGGCGCACCGGCAACACGGTTTATCTGAACCGCGCCAATGCCTGGCTTCGATATTTCAAACAAGACTATGTCGCCGATGTACAAAACGATGACGCGGTTAACAATCACCTCTACGGCTGGGGCCTGATCGCCTGGTACGAGCACACCTGTGCCCAGGGTAGCTGCGACACGCAAGCGCTGGATGTCGCCGAGCAAATCGGGGTACTGGCGGAGCAAGCCTGGGCCGGCGCGAAAGCGGGGCAGACCGCGATGGCGAACTACGGCGCACGCCGTGCCGGTCGCCCGTTCCTGTTGGCGACACGCTTGGCGGACGTTACCAAGAAACAGCGCTGGATCGATCTGCGCGATCGCTTCATCGAGCTGTGGATGCGTTCGCCCGATTGGGACGCGCGTGGCTTTTACGAGATCGGCAGTGAAGATACGAATACCGTCGCCGGTAATGGTGCTTACGCCGCCGGATACCGCGTGCAATCGGCCTTCCAAATCGGCATCTTGTCCGAAGCTTTTGACTTCGCGTATCGCAGTACCGGCCGCGTGGAATTACGCGACCGCCTTGTTGCGATGGCGAACTATATCGATGGCTATGGAATCGATCCGACCTATCAATACACCGGGAGCTACTTCGGTGTTAATCCGAGCGGCAACGCGTGGCACAACCATTTCGCCGGCTGCGGTGGTCCGTGCACCTTTGCCGATCCCTCGTATACGACGTCCCTGGTCGATACCTTGGTGCGTGGTTACAAATACACCGGTGACACGCGCTATCTTGCTCGCGCCAAGTTCTTTCTGAATCGCGGGACCAAGACCTCTTACGGTAAAATCACTCCCGAGGTCGGGGACAGCGTGGTTCACCATTTTCTGGATACCCTTTTTTCGAGCGACACGTTTTTTCTGGCGTACAACAAGGGCGAACTCCAGTACGCCTATCTCATCTTCGAAAACGGTGGATTGCCGCAGCTGGAATAGCCTGCGGTAGTTCGCGTCGTTTCCAACCTCGCTACGCCGCAGCCGTTTGCGGCCTGTGAATTTAGACTACGCTTGAGTTTGATGCGCAGCCTGGTCCTTTAGGAGCAGGCTGCGCGCATGGCACCGTATTTCCCCCGGCCGACCGACTATAATCGAGCACCGCGGTCGAGCAAGGGTCGAGGGGTCGGCTGTATCTGATTGCCGCGTAAGAACCGTCAACTATCGAATTCATGGCCACGCCAAAAAATATGGCCGCGTCGAACGCGGTCCCGCGCAATGTTTTAGTCATCGCGTTTCACTATCCGCCGGATAACACCAGCACCGGAGTGTTGCGCACGCTGAAGTTCACGCAATATCTGCTGCCGGACGGCTGGCGATCAACCGTGCTGTCGGTTCCGGTAAAGCTCTACCGCAACGTCGATCCGGCGTTGGCCGCGCAGATTCCGCCTGACGTCATCGTGCACCGCAGCTGGGGCGTCGACCTGAAGCAGACGCTCAATTTTGCCGGGTCGTATCCGGGATTCTTGACTTACCCCGATCGATTCTGGCCTTGGCTGTTTTCGGCGGTGCCGCGCGGCCGACGGTTGCTGCGTTCGGGGAACTTTCAGGCGATCTTTTCGACGTATCCGGTTCCGACTGCGCATGTAATCGGCTGGCGGCTCAAGCTCAGTTCCGGTTTGCCCTGGATCGCGGACTTCCGCGATCCGTGGTTGGAAGACTCGATGCCGCCGCTTGAGCGACGCATGGCGGTTTGGCTCGAAGGAAAAGTGGCGCGCCATGCCGATCGGGTAATTTGCAATACGCCGGCGATGCGCCGAATGTTTTTGGCGCGTTATCCGGATGTGTCGCCGGAGAAATTCGTCACCATCACGAACGGTTACGACGAACCGGACTTCGTCGGGCTGGTGCCGCGCCGACGCGAGAAGTTCCAAATCATTTATCCCGGCATCATCGATGGGGGCAGTCGCGATCCTGCGCCACTGCTCGCCGGTATCGCTTTGGCGTTGGAGCGTGGATGGTTGCGGCGCGACGATTTGCTGATTAACTTTCTCGGTTGTGGATCGTACGGGGAGAATCAACGGTTTCGCAGCGACGTCAAACGTTACGGATTGAGCGATTTAATCGAGATTCAAGTACCGCGTATTCCATATCGCCAGGCACTCGAACAGCTAGCAGGCGGCGATTTATTGGTGGCGCTGTGTGAGCCGCTCGGCGATGGTCCCGAAATCGAGGCAATCCGACAGTGGTCGCTGCTGCAAGTACCGGTAAAGGTGTATGAGTATTTGCGCCTCGGTCGGCCGATGTTGGCGCTGGTGTCGGCGGGTGCCATTCCGGAGCTGCTCGAACGTACCGGCGGTGGCAGTGTGGTGCCGCCATCCGATGTCAATGGAATCGCCGAAGCACTCAAGCGATCGTATGCCGAGCGCAATCGACCGGCCGCGGCTGCATCATCTGTCAATCAGGACATCGCACGCTACAGCCGTGCCAATCTGGCGAAGCTACTGGTCGCCGAGCTAAACCGTATCGCCGTTACCTGAGTGTGGCGTACATGATTTGCGCGCAACACCCGGCGCCACTCAAGCGGTGCGCTGGCAAGCGTCAACCATTTGTCTGGACGCAGCTCCCGCAAGTCCGTTAGCGGTTTGATTTTGTTGGTGAATCAGACAAGACTTTCAATGTCTTCCTTTGCGCCGAGTCGACAGTTAGATTGCGTCGCGATGAATGAATTTTCCACGTGGAAGTCGACAATAAATTACGAGAGGAGCGACAGGTGATAACAGGCGCTGGTGTGGTTCGAACCCTTTCCCTGGCGTTGTTAATGCCAAGCTCGATCGCGTTTGCCGGTCCGCTCGATACCTTGCAACCGGGACAGTGGTATGAGGCGCCCAATACGCATATGGACGCGCTTAACCCGTGTCCGTCCAATAACTGTTCCTATTCCGGCAGCCAAAAAAACGTAGTCAACGCATGGAACAGCGCGGCGTTCGATACCACGCGTAATCGGCTTATCGTCTGGGGCGGCGGGCATAGCGACTACGGCGGCAACGAAATATACGCGTTCAACATCGACACGCTCGGTTGGAGTCGGCTAACCAATCCCTCGACCAATATCGCCGACGATGTCGACCCCTATCCGGATGGTAGGCCGAATCCACGACACACGTATGGAACGGAAGTATATATCCCGACCGTCGATCGCTTCTGGGTATCCGGCGCATCGCTATGGGAAACGGGCAGCTGTAACGGCAATGTCTGGATGTACAACTTCAACGCGTCGCCGCCGGAAAGCGGTTGGGAAGATCAAGGCGATAGTTACTCCGGTGGCGGTATTGGGGATTGCGGTGGTCTCGCGGCCTACGATCCCGGCAAGGACCGAGTGTTGCTGTTGGCAAAGGTTAGCGGCACCGCGAAGTTGGTGGAGTTCGATCCGAAAAAATCGTCGTCACGCTTTACCACATTGAACAACAGCACCGAGCGTCGGGCGTACCAAACCGGCGTCGTCGATCCCACGCGCCGCAAGCTAGTGGTCGTCGGCGCGGGCGGGGCGTGGGCCTACAGTATCGACCAAAGCGGCGCGCCGCGGACGACACTGAACACCAGCGGCGCGACGGAAATCGAATCGGCGAGCGCACCCGGACTCGCCTACGACTCCGTGAGCGATCGCGTGGTTGCCTGGGACGGCGGTCAAAACGTGTATACGCTAAATATGGATTCGCTGGTCTGGGAAAAGCGCACACCGACGAACAGCGTCAATCCCGGAGGTGTTACCGCCTCAGGCGGGACGTGGGGACGCTTCTCCTATGTTCCTTCGAAGAACGTGTTTGTGTTGGTCAACAGCACCGAGCGCAACGTGTTTTTCTACAAGCTTTCGTCATCCACCGGAACACCGGCGCCGCAACAACCGGCGAAACCAAACGTCACCGTGAAGTAGGGAGTTGTGTCGCCGATGTATCAGGATGACGTGTCGACGTGGTGGCGGTACCAAAACTCGAGCATCATTAGTAGCCACACCATCGTCCCGTAAAATCCCGGGTGACTCGGGAGATGTACGGTCAATAGTTGATCGACGAAATCGTTTCGAACTATCCCACGTCGCTTGACGCCGTTTAAGGCATCGGCGGCGAGGGCGCGCAGGCTCGCCTCGTTGTTCAGCCACGGTCCGAACGGCAATCCGAAGCCGTGCTTTTTCTTCGTGATGATTTCCGACGGCAAGAAGTCACGCAACGCTTCTTTGAAAAAGTAGCGCAGTCGCGTGCCGCGCAACTTTAGCCGTACCGGTAGGCGCTCGGCGAAGTCGATCATGTCGTCGCTGAGCAACGGGTAACCGACATCGATGCCGGCGAGATCCGCCGATCGGTTTACCTTTGGCAGATCGTTATCCGCGAGCGTGAACTTAAAATCCATCGCGAGCATGCGATTGAGCAGCGTTTGCGCTTGCGCGCCGGTATACACCTCGGTCAATAACGCCAACGGCTGATCGGCACGGACCGCCGCGAGAAAGTCGCCGGTAAGAATATTGCTCGGGCCGAGCCGTTCGAGCAAGTTGTAGGTCTCTAAGCGTGCCGGCATCGGGATCGACGCCTGGCGTATGTAGCTGCGCAGCTTGCGCAGCAGCGGCACGTGATCGCCACCGGGCACCGACAATACCAACGGCTCAATGACACCGCGACGCAACACCTGCGGCAGATCGCTATACAAGGAAAAAAGATACTGAGTCGCGTAGCGGGAATTTCCGCCGAACAGTTCGTCGCCGCCGTCGCCGGCGAGCATCCGGGTCACGCCGTCGGCGCGCGCGAGTCGCGCACAGTAATACGTTGGCACGGCGGAAGAATTCCCGAACGGCTCGGCGTTAATTTCGGCGATCTGCGGGATCGCCTCCACGACGTCGGCCGGGGTTACGCGGTACTCGCGATGTTCCGTGCCGAAGTGACGTGCCGCTAGACGCGCGTAATAGGTCTCGTCGTAGCCTTCGGCGTCGAATCCGATCGAGTACGTTCGCGCCGGTTGGTTGGTAAGCTCGCCAACGACACCAGCAACGGTCGAGCTATCAGTACCGCCGCTCAGAAAGTTGCCAATGACGCCATGATTTATTTCGTGTTTGACGCTGCTTCGCAAGATGCCGCGAAACTCTTCCTTCAACTCGGCGACCGAAAGATCCTCGTTTTCGCGTGTGTAGGAGGGTTTCCAATAGGTACCGGATTCAACATCGCTACCGTTAACCATAACGTAGCCCCCGGGAGAAATGCGCGTCTGCTGCCGGTATATCGAGGCCGGGCCCGGAATCATGTGGAAGTAGAGGTAATTGAAGATTTGCTGCTGATCGACTTCGCGCCCGATATTCGGATGAAGATTAATCGCCGCCGGATCGGAGGCAAACGCGATACCGCCCGGTACACGGGCAAAGCTAAGGGGACAAATGCTGAGGCGGTCGACCGCGAGCAATACTTTGCGTTCCGGTTCCAGCACGAGCGCCAGCGCGAAACGACCTCGCAGCGACCCGAGAAAATCGCGACCACCTGCCCGAAACGCTTCGAGCAACGTCGCGGGCAGGCCGATTTGGGTCGCGCGCTCTTCCAGCATCGGATCGGCGACTCGGAGGTAGCCGTGCATAGCAACTAGATCTTGGTGGCGGCGAAAGACGGTTGCGCCTCGATTGGGTGCGGCCGCCGCGACCGACGCCGCTGCGCCATGTTCAATGCCGATGTCCCCGCCGCCGAAACGCGCCAGCCGCGCCGCCATGCGTTCGAGGATGTTGCGCGCAGGCGCATTGCCGCTGAAGGCCGTCCAACCGCAAATGCCGCTCATTGATTTATGCCGACGACGGTGCGATTGCGGGAACACCAACGAAGAAAGAACACGATGGTTGTCACGGAAAAGTTTCGAGGTTCGCGCGGCCGGGCGGTGACAGCAGGCGTTGTTGTTGGTTTGTTGGCAGCGAAAGATAACATCATGGCTCTGAATCGGAAATCGATTGGTTGCGCGCGGTTCCTAGCGTAACGTCGGTGGACGCAGTTCATGTCGGCGCCAGCCCCAGCCGCGTTATGGTGCTGTGCTAAACTGCTATAGCACAAAGACAATCGAAACACAGCCGCGCAATGTGCCGGTCGCAAAGCGGGTTTCGGATCGGCCACGAACGGGATTCAGATGTCCAGCATTGCGTATCGATCGACGAGCAATACAACGAGTCCAAATACTGGGCGATTGTCGCCCGGTCATGTGAAATTTCCTGGTTGAACTAACCGATGTGCGGAATCGCCGGTATGGTCGGTGCACGCGAGGCGCCGTCACGCGCCGTGCTCGAGCGCATGGTCGCGACGCTCGCGCATCGCGGCCCCGATGGCGTCGGCTTTCATCTTGCGCCGCCGATCGGCTTGGCGCATACGCGCTTAAGCATCATCGATCTCGATGGCGGCCGGCAGCCGATCCACAATGAGGATCGGACGGTATGGGTCGTGTTGAACGGCGAGATCTTCAACTATATCGAACTACGCGCCGATCTTGAGTATCGAGGTCATCGGTTTTATACGCATTCCGACACGGAAGTCCTGGTGCATCTGTACGAAGAGTACGGCTGCGATTTGGTTGAGCATCTTAACGGCCAGTTTGCGTTCGCGCTGTGGGATAGTGTCCGCGAACGTCTAGTGTTGGCGCGCGATCGAGTCGGCATTCGCCCGCTGTTCTACGCGCAAATCGGGCGCACGCTATTTTTCGGTTCCGAGGTCAAGACGCTGCTGGCGTGTCCGGGCGTGCCGCGACGGCTGGATGTGAAAGCCTTGGCGGAGGTGTTTACGTACTGGGCGCCCATCGGGCAGCGTACCGCCTTCGAAGGTATTCAGTCGCTGCGCCCCGGTCACTTTCTCGTGTGGCAAGGCGAAGCAATCCGCACTGTCCGTTACTGGGATTGGACGTTTCCATCGCGCGCTGCACCCGTAGTCACCGATGCCGATGCGGCTGCCGAGGAGTTGCGCGCGCTGCTGATCGATGCCGTGCGGCTGCAATTGCGCGCCGACGTTCCCGTCGGCGCTTATCTTAGCGGTGGTCTCGATTCGTCGACCATCGCCGCGTTGATTAAGAATTACACACAAGCACCGCTGCGAACATTCTCGATCGGGTTCGATGACGACGAATTCGACGAAAGCGCGCATCAACGAACCATGGTCGCCCATCTTGGCACCGAGCACACGACCTTGCAGTGCCAAGCCGGCGCGATCCGCGATGCGTTTCCGCGCATGGTGTGGCACGCCGAGACGCCATTGCTGCGTACCGCCGCGACCCCACTCATGCTGCTCTCGGAAACCGTGCGTGCGAGCGGATACAAAGTTGTCTTGACCGGCGAGGGCGCCGACGAAATATTTGGTGGCTACGACCTGTTCAAGGAAGCGAAGATTCGACGGTTTTGGGGAAGCCAACCGCAGTCGCGCTGGCGGCCGCGTCTGCTCGAGCGGTTGTATCCATATCTGCGTCACTCGCCCGGCGCGCAAGGTGCCTTCGCGTCGCGTTTTTACGGTCAGGGGATCGATCAGCCCGATCTTCCGTATTTTTCTCATATGCCGCGCTGGTCGACGACCAAGCGGACTTGGCAATTTTTTAGTGGCGACGTCCGCGCGACATTGAAAGACTGGGATTCGCTCGACGCGGTGAACGCGATACTTCCTTCCGACATCGCGACGTGGCGCCCGCTCAGTCGCGATCAGTACATCGAGGCGCACACCTTGCTTAGCGGCTATTTGTTATCGTCGCAAGGCGATCGCGCGGCAATGGCGAACTCAGTCGAGGCGCGCGTACCGTTTCTCGATCATCGCGTTATCGAATTCGCGAGCCGATTGGCGCCGACGCTCAAGCTGCGTGGATTGAACGAGAAGTACATCCTCAAGCGTGCGGTGCGCGATATCGTTCCGTCATCGATTGTTTCTCGCACCAAACAACCGTATCGCGCGCCCGACAGCGCGAGCTTCTTCGTGCAAGGGAAGAGCGCTGACTACGTCGACGATCTGCTGTCGGAAACCAAACTGCGTCAGGCCGGTTACTTTGAGCCCGTGGCGGTACGGCGATTATTCGAAAAGTGTCGTAAGGGCGACGCCATCGGTTTCTCCGACAACATGGCGTTTGTCGGGATTCTGTCGACGATGTTACTCGATGAACTGTTGGTGCGGGCCCCTGACGTGGCCGTGCCCCCGCCGTTAAGGCGCGAGGCGCCGGTCGCGATGGTGCAACGCGGCAATCGGGCCATCGATCAACGCGCGGGGTAGCCGTGTTACTGCACCAGTCGTTCTTGGAGACGAGCGCGCGCGTTCCGCGAGACGTCGCACTGATATGCGCTGCCCGACGCTACACCTACGCTGAACTCGCGCAGTCGGTAGAAAATTTGGCGGCAGTGCTACAGGGAAACGGTGTTCGCGAGGGCGACCGCGTTGCGATTTTTCTCGAAAACGGCGCGGAGGCGGTAATCAGCCTTTACGCCGTACTTCGCATCGGCGCGGTATTCATGCTGATCAACCCGCAAACGAAGACAGAAAAGCTCGCGTATACGCTGGCCGATGCCGGCGCCTGTTGTCTGATTTCAAGCCAAACGCTCGCGCGGGTTTTTGTGCCGGCGTTGGCGCAGTCGGCCGTGATCGATACCTGCGTGGTAGTGGGCGGGACCATCGAGGCGCCGTTAGCGCGACTCGTCGGAGTGCTGGATTTTACCGCTGCCACCGAGTCCGCTGCCTCGGACGTGAACGTTCGTGAACCCAAGCTTTCCGATCAAGATCTCGCGGCTTTAATTTACACCTCCGGCTCGACCGGGGAGCCGAAGGGGGTGATGTTGTCGCATCGTAATATGATGACGGCCGCGAGCTCGGTGATTTCCTATCTCGGCCTGGTAGCACAGGACGTTACGCTGGCTGCGCTGCCCCTCTCCTTCGGCTATGGTTTGTATCAAGTATTGATGTCGTTTCGACTGGGTGCCTGTGTCGTCCTGGAACCATCGTTCGCGTTTCCAGTGAAAGTGTTGGAGACGATGGCGGCGGAGCGAGTAACGGTGTTTCCGGGTGTTCCGACCATGTTCAACCAGATTCTGAGTCTCGACGACCCGAGTCGATACGATTTGTCTAGTTTGCGTGTGGTGACGAACGCGGCGGCGGCCTTGACGGTGGAGCAGATACAACGCATCCGCGCCCAATTCCCGCACGCAGAATTCTTCTCCATGTACGGACTGACGGAATGCAAGCGCGTGTCGTACTTGCCGCCGGATCAACTCGATTCGCGACCCGCGAGTGTCGGACGCGGAATGCCGAACCAGGAATGCTGGCTGGTGAACGAGCATGACGAACGACTCCCAAACGGATCGACCGGCGAACTGGTGGTGCGCGGGGACCACGTTATGCGTGGCTACTGGGGCAAACCGCAAGCGACCGCTGAGCGACTACGGCCGGGTCCGTTGCCGGGCGAACAGCTGCTCTATACGGGCGATATTTTTCGCACGGACGCGGATGGCTATCTTTATTTCGTCGCGCGCAAGGACGACATCATCAAGAGCCGCGGCGAGAAGGTTAGCCCGACCGAGGTCGAGAGGGCCCTGCTTGCGCTGGAGGGTGTGAGCGAGGCCGCTGTTATCGGTGTGCCCGATCCCGCTCTCGGGGAGGCGATAAAAGCCTATGTGGTCGTTCAACCGGGTATGCGCTACCGCGAGAAGCAGGTGATCGGCCATTGCCAGGGAGGGCTTGAAAACTTTATGGTTCCGAAGTTTGTTGAGTTCGTCGAGGCATTGCCGAAGACCCCCAACGGCAAAATCGATAAGCTGAAACTGCGGGAGCGCAACGCGCGCGTCGCGTCATCGGCTGCCACCGGCGAATAGAAAGAAATTTGGGATTTCACCACCAGTACGATTGAGATTTAAAGCATGCGTGACATTAAGCGTATCGTGCGCGACTATATTGTCGAAAACCTGCTCATGGGAGGGCAGGCGGAGGAGGTGGAGCGAGCCACCTCATTTCTGACGATCGGCGTGCTCGATTCCACCGGCGTCGTCGAGCTGGTTTCGTTTTTGGAGAAAACGTTCGATATTAAAGTTCTCGACCAGGAAATGATCCCGGAGAACCTCGACAGCCTCGCCAATATCGAACGTTACATAAACTCGAAGCTGTCGTAACCTAAGGCTCGTCCA
>Ga0209322_10002355_pt1 | contig 10802 bp, 7 predicted proteins | sample Rifsed19ft1_FD_184013 | JGI IMG/M metagenome (GOLD analysis project Ga0209322, IMG submission 184013) | Soil microbial communities from Rifle, Colorado, USA - sediment 19ft 1 (version 2) | ecosystem: Environmental > Terrestrial > Deep subsurface > Rock core/Sediment | place: Rifle, Colorado...
GGGGCGGACCCAAAGGTCCGCCCCTATAATTACCGCACACGGACCCCTCACCTATCCTCTCCCCGCCGGCCAGAGGAATAAAATTACGGCAACTCAGACGTGCAGTGCGGGCAGCGTTTGGCTGCCAGCGGAATTTCGGTGGCGCAGAAAACGCATTTCTTGGTCGTCACATCTACCGGGGCCGGTTTCTGCATCTTGTTGATGGCTTTGACGATCAGGAAAATGACGAAGCCGACGATCAGGAAATTGATAATGGTATTAATGAACAGGCCGTAGTTGAGCGTCGGCGCGCCCAACTCCTGAGCCTTGGCCAGCGATTCATAGGTGTTGCCGTCCAGGGAGACGAACAGGCTGGCAAAATCGACCTTACCTAGTGCCAGCCCGATCGGCGGCATGATGATGTCTTTGACCAGCGAGTTGATGATGGCGCCAAAGGCTGTGCCAATGATCACCGCGATCGCCAGGTCCATTACGTTGCCGCGCATGATAAAGGTTCTAAATTCTTTAAACATAAGATTCCCTCCTGGGCAGTGTAAGGTGGTTGATTGGCTTCATTGTACTGAATCTGGCAAGAAGATTCAATTTAATACAGGTCGGGGCACGGGGATATACACATTTCGGCGGGTTTTCAAATTTATCCCCGTGCCCGGGGTCATAAACCAGGTGATTTTGGTGTCAGGCACCGATTTCTCGCACGGGTAAATTATGCGTTTGTTGTTTTTTCATTTCCTTCAGAATCATTTCCTGATCCAGCGGCAGCGAATGGGCACGCACGCCGGTGGCGTTGTACACCGCGTTGCTGATGGCTGGGGTGGTCGGGATCAGCACAATCTCGCCCACGCCCTTGGCGCCAAATGGACCCTCGCTGGTCGCGTGCTCCACCACAAAGGTGGTGATCTCGGGTGTCAAAGTGATGGAAGGCGTGCGGTACGTTGCCAACCGATCAGTGACCACATGCCCCTCGTTGACCATGAAATTCTCGGTCAAGGCATGCCCGATGCCCATCATCAGCCCGCCCTCGATCTGACCTTTCAGCCCAAGCGGGTTGATGGCGGTGCCAACGTCATTGGCGACCACCATGCGCAGCACTTTGACCTCACCGGTGCGGGAATCCACTTCCACCTCGGCAGCCTGCGCCGCAAACGAGAAAGCCACGTGCATATCGCCGGGGGTACCCAGCGGCTTGGTCTCCGGCGCCCAGTACTCGTAACTGACCAGCGGCTTACGCTGATGTTCGACCATCACCTCGGCGACCTGCTTGAGCGTCAGGCTGGAGCCGTTGACGCGGATCAACCCCTCCTCATACCGAATCTTGGCCGGGTCGACATCGTAATTCTCAGACAGTTCGCTGTTGATCAGCTGGCGCAGCGCTTTGGCAGCATGCCGCACCGCATTGCCGGTGACGAACGTCTGGCGCGAGGCGGTGGTCGGACCGCCGTCGGGGGTCAAATCGGTATCCGACAGCAATACATGCACGCCTTGCGGCGGCTGCTGCAGTTCCTCGGCTGCGATCAGGCGCAGCACGGTCGGCAGCCCCTGCCCCAGTTCAGCGGACGAGGTGCGCACTTCGATCATGCCGTCGCGGCGCAGTTCCACCTCGGCGCCGGCTTTATCCGGCGCACCCCCGCCCAGCCCGGTATTCTTATAGCCCACGGCAAAACCCCATGCGCGGCGCTTGTGCGGCTCGGCAGGGTCAACTTTGACGGTGAAAGGATCGTCGCCGCCCAGGCGTTTGACCTCGCCCACGACTTTGTCGATGCATTCCATCAGTCCCACGCTGTCGCGCAGCACCTGCCCGGTGTTGGTCACACTACCGACCTTGAGGGCGTTCATGCGGCGCAGCTCGACGCGATCCAGATGCAGCCGTTCGGCCAGCATATCCATCACCGACTCAACCGCGAAGGCGGATTGCATCACGCCAAAACCGCGGAAAGCGCCAGCGGGCGGGTTATTGGTGTACATGGCATAACAATCCGCCTGCACATTGGGCACTTCGTACGGCCCCGACGAGTGGGTGGTGGCGCGGGTCATGACTTTCTCGCCCAGCGAGGCATACGCGCCGGTATCGCCGTACAACTCGGTTTGCACCGCCGTCAGCCGCCCGTCGTTCTTCGCGCCGACCTTGACGCGAATCTGAGTGGCGTGCCGTTTGGGATGGGCGATCAGGCTCTCGTGGCGGTCGTACAGCAGCTTGACCGGTCGCCCGGTGGCGTTCGCCAGCAGCGCGGCATGGATTTGCCCGGCAATGTCTTCCTTGCCGCCGAATCCGCCGCCAATCAGCTGCCCGATGACGTGCACCCGCTCCTCCGGCCAACCCAAAGCTCGCGCCACCTGGTTGCGGTCCGAGTACGGGATTTGGGAACCGACCCAAATCTCCATGCGTCCGCTCGCCAACGGCCGGGCAATGGCACATTCCGGCTCGATGAAGGCATGGTCGTGCATGGGCGTGTTGAAAGTTTCTTCCAGAATCACATCGGCTTCGGCAAAGCCGGCGTCCATATCGCCTTTGCGCACCTTGATGTGCTTCAGCAAATTTCCTTTGGCGTGGATCTGCGGCGCACCTTCCTGCCTGGCCTGCACCGCATTACTGACCACCGGCAGCGCTTCATATTCAACTTCGATCAAATCCAGTGCTTCGCTGGCGATGGCGCGGGTCTCGGCAGCCACAATCGCAACCGAATCACCTACGGTGCGGATGCGTTCCCCCACCCCCACCAGGCTGGGCCAGTCTGCCACCACCAGTCCGTGCACATGCTCGCCGGGGATGTCATCGGCGGTCAGCACGGCGGCAACGCCGGGCAGCGCGCGCGCCCGCGAGACGTCCAAACGGGTGACGGTGGCGCTGGGGACCATGGCGCGTTTGACGCGCGCATGCAGCATCCCGTCGAATTGAATATCGTCCGTGTAGATGGCTGTTCCGGTGACCTTTTCCACCGCATCCGGCCGGGGGCTTACCGTCCCAACCGATTTACCGGCGCGCACCGAAGGTGCAATCACCGGCGCTTCCACCGGGTCACCGGTGCGCAGCGACTTGCCGGCAGCCTGAATCGCGCCAATGATGGCCGGGTAGCCGGCGCAGCGGCACAGGGTATCTTTGAGCGCGTATTTGATATCGTCTTCGGTCGGGTCCGGGTTGTGCTGCAGCAGCGCGTACGAGGTCATCAACTGTCCGGGGATGCAAAAACCGCACTGCACTGCGCCGTACTGGATGAAAGCATCCTGCAGGGGGTGCAGGTGGGCTGGGCTGCCATTGGCTTTGGTTGCCAGACCTTCGATGGTGGTGACGTTCTTGCCGTGCGCTTTGACCGCCGGGTAGTTGCAGGATAGCACTGGCTGCCCGTCGATGACCACGGTGCAGGCGCCGCATTCGTCCTCGTTGCAGCCGATCTTGACGCCGGTCAGACGCAGCCGTTCGCGCAGCAAATCTGCCAGCATCTCGCCTTCAAGCGGTTCAACCGAGACCGGTTGGCCGTTAACCATAAATTCGATCATTTTGGCGACCATTAAATTGCCTCCAATTCGCTGGCACGCTGCCAGACTTTTTCCAATACCTCTAAAAGGAGCACGCCCACCAGGTGCTGACGGTATTCAGCCGTCCCCCGGCGCGGGCTGGTGCGAAATTTCATGGTTGAGCGCATCAAATCCACTGCCTGAGCGGCAGTTTCAGGCGTGTAGGGCTTACCTGAGAGGAATTCCTCTACTTCCAGGGCGCGCTGCGGGGTTGGGCCAGCCGGCCCGACGGCGATGCGGATGCATTCGATGCGATCGCCAGAGCGCTGCAGCCAGGCAGCCAGGTTGAGAATCGGCAGCGCCACGCCCTGCGGCCGCATGATGCGCGAGAAAGCCGAGGCGTTGCCTTTTTGCCGCATGGGCATGTAAAAACCGACCAAAATTTCGTTGTTTTCGGTCAAAATGTTCTTGCCGAGGCCGCGGAAAAGCTGCAGCAGCGGCACCAGGCGTATTCCATTGGCGCCAGCCACCTCCGCGACGGCGTCCATGGCTGCCAGAGCGATCATGCCGTCCGCAGCCGGCAGGGCATGCGCCACGTTGCCGCCAAGAGTGGCGGTATTGCGCACCTGCGGGCCGCCGATCAGGCCGCAAGCCTCAACCACCGCGGGGGCATGCAGGCGAGTCAGCGGATGCTCGACAATGCGCGCCACCGGCACGCCGGCGCCCACGAATAATTGACCGCCGCGCACTTCCAGGCGCTGGAGGTCAGGGATGGCGGATACGTCCACCAGAGTATGTATCGGGCCATGGCGGCCCTGCTGTAATTCGAGCAGCAGATCGGTGCCACCGGCTACAGGTTTTGCACTACCGCCGGCTTCGGCCAACGCCCGGACTGCTTCGTCCACGCTGGCGGCCAAAATATAATTCGACCAGAGTTTCATCTTGCGTTCTCCTTTGAATCTGCTGGCGCTTTTCGACGGGATCAAACCCGACGCCGGCAGGGGGAGTCCCTGGCCGACCAATTCTTTTTGTGTCATCCTGAGCTTCCCTCCTGAACTACACCCTGAGCTTGTCGAAGGGTTGTCGAAGGGCAGGCGGAGGATCTATAATTTAAGGTGCATCGAACCGATTTTTATTATGCAGAGGGCCCGTCTTGCGCCCCATTTTTTGTCATGCTGAGGGCATGGGTTTTGCCCGAAGCATCTGGATCCTTCGTCGGCGCGAACAGCCTCCTCAGGATGACAAATTTACGCCTGATTCTCCACTCCCGCCATCATCAAACCTAATTGCGCGGGTGTGGATTCCTTGGCATCTACTATACCTATTATACGACCTTCGTACATAACTGCAATACGGTCTGAAAGTGCCCGGATTTCATCCAGATCTTCGGAAATCAATAATGTGGCGGTGCCGGTCAGACGCTGCTCCAGCAGCCGTTGATGAATGTATTCCGAGGCGCCAATGTCAACCCCGCGGGTGGGCTGCGAGGCGATCAAAACCCTGGGTCGGCGGCTCAACTCGCGCCCTAAAATCAACTTTTGGATGTTTCCGCCGGACAAATTTTTGACCGGGGTCTCCAGGTTGGGCGTTTTGACGTTGAAATCCTTAACCACCTTGTCGCATTGCTCACGGATGGCCTTGAAATTCAAAAAGGTGTGATTCGAGAAAGGCACTTTGCCGTGATCCGACAGAATCAGGTTGTCGGTGACGCTGAACTCGCGAATCGCGCCTTCTTTCATGCGCTCCTCAGGGATGTACGACTGCCCATGCTCGATGTGAACCAGCGGCGAGCCGTTCGTGACCACTTTGTCATTGAGGGTGATGCAGCCCGAGCGCACCGGGCGCATGCCTGCCAGCGCTTCGGCCAGTTCGCGCTGACCGTTGCCGGAGACGCCGGCTAACCCCAGGATTTCGCCGGAGCGTAATTCCAGGCTGACACCGTTGACGGCATCCTTGCCGCGGTCGCCGTGGACGTACAAATCCTCGATGCTCAGGCGCACCGGCCCAGGTTTGACAGGCGGCTTATCGTATTGCAGCAGCACCTGCCGGCCCACCATCATGTTGGCCAATTCGACGCGGGTCACATTTTTGTTGGGAACCGTGCCGGAAATTTTTCCGTCGCGCAAGACGGTGATGCGATGGCTGATTGCCAGCACCTCGTTCAACTTGTGCGAAATAAAGATCAGCGCGTGACCGTCTACCGCCATCTTCTTGAAGGTGACAAACAGGTCGTCAACCTCCTGCGGGGTGAGTACGGCGGTCGGCTCGTCCAGCACCAGCAGGGCAGCGCCGCGGTAAAGCGCTTTAATGATCTCAACCCGCTGCTGCTCGCCCACCGCCAGCTGCCAGACATAGGCGCGGGTATCCACCTTGAGCCCATACTGGTCGCTCAGGTCCTTGACGCGTTTTTCGACCCGGTCGAGATCCAGTACCGGTCCGCGGGATGATTTGAGTCCCAGCGCAATATTCTCGACCACGGTCAGGTTAGGTACCAGCATGAAATGCTGATGAATCATACCGATACCGGCATTAATGGCATCCAGCGGCGAGTTGAAATGTTTTTCCGCGCCGTTGATCAGAATCTGGCCTTCGTCCGGCTTGTACAGGCCGTACAGTTGGCGCATCAGCGTCGATTTGCCGGCGCCGTTCTCGCCCAGCAGGGCATGCACCTCGCCCGAGCACACATCAAAGTCGACGTGGTCGTTGGCCAAAACGCCGGGAAAGCGCTTGACGATTCCCAGCATTTGCATCTGTTCGATTACAGGTTGTCCGGTCGGTAAGAATCGAGTCATACAGAATCCAAAATATTAATAAAATTCACCACAGAGACACGGCCCCACTCGCGTTACTCCGTCACAGTTCTTGCTTCGCTCGGGGACACAAAATGCGCGAGTACACAGAGAAAAACTACAAAAGGATCAATCCCTCTCCCTCCTAAAAGGAGGGAGAGGGAAGGTGAGGGCGGGATTTACGGAACGATGGTGCCGTCGTTGATGCCGGCGATAGCGGCGTCAGCAGCAGCTTTAACATCCGCCGGGACTTCGATGGCGGGGTTGTAAACAATCACCAGACCGCCGTTTTTGAAGGTCAGGGTATAAGACTTGCCGCCCATGACGCCCTTCTGAGCGCTGGCGATCATATCGGTGATAATGCCGCTCCAGTCATAGACCTGGCTGGCGACCACCGCGGTGGGGGCCAATGAAGTCTGGTCCCACTGGGTGCCGAACCAGAAGGCGCCCTTGTCTTTGGCAACGCCAATCGCGCCAACCACCGACTGTGACGAACCGGTCAGCATATCAGCGCCGGCGGCGATGTGGGTCTCGGCAGCGGTAGCCATCAGGGAAACGTCAGAGAAGGAGCCGGTATAGGTGACGGAAACCTGGGTGCCAGGTTTGGCAGCTTCGGCGCCCTTCTGGAAGCCTTCGATGTACAGCTTGGCATCGCCAGCGTCCACCGGGCCGGTCTCGCCGATGATGCCGGTTTTCGACATCAGGGCTGCGATCGTGCCAAGGACGTAACCGCCCTGCTGAGCCTCAGCCTGGTAGGCGAAGACGTTGTTGATACCGGAAGCCTGGAAGGTGTCCAGCGAGGTTCCCCAGGCAAACGAGGTTTCGGGGAAGTCCGGGGCAACCTGTTCGAGGGATGTACCGTACTGCGAACCGTGCGCGATCACCAGGTTGTAGCCTTTGTCGGCATAGTCGCGGATAGCGGCAGCGGCATCCGGAACGCTAAACAAGTTTTCCGAATAGGCGATTTCCATGGCGCTTTCGCCGCCCATCGTGGTCTGGACTTTTTTCAGACCTTCGAACATCGACTGGCTGAAAGCCATATCGGTGATCGAGGAGGGCATCACAATAGCGACTTTGAAAGCGGTCGCGGCTTCTTCGGTTGGGGCGGGGGTGGCCTGGGGGGCGCAGCCGGCGGCCAAAATCACAACGAGCAAAACCAGCGCCATCATACGGGAAAAGGTCGATTTCATTTTTTCTCCTTCAGCATATCAGTAGGTCGGATCACATCATCCACATCAGTGGGAACCTCAATTAGAACTTTTCCTGTTTACTGCCTCCTTGGACTAATTTTCACCGCGTTCAAACGGTTTGGTTAGCGCCGCCGGCTGCTGGGCACGCTTGGTAGCAAATGCCAGCGCCAAAATAGTGAGCACATACGGCATCATGATAGCAAAATCTGAGGGAATATTAATACCCTTCACCTGAATCCACAACTGGAAGGCGTTGACAAAGCTGAAGAGCAGCGCGCCAAGCAGCACGCCGTACGGCCGCCAACCGCCAAAGTACACCAGCGCCACCGCGATAAAGCCCATGCCGTTGGTCATGTTTTCCTGGAACAGGTTGATCAGTGCGATGGACAGCGACGCGCCGGCGATGCCCGCCAGCATGCCGCCCAGGCACACGCAGAAATAGCGCACGCGAATGACATTCACGCCAAGTGTATCCGCTGCCTGGGGATTCTGGCCAACCGCGCGGATCTTCAAGCCGAAGGTAGTCTTGTTCAGGAACCAGGCTGAAAGCGGCACCAGCAAAAATGCGGCATATACCAGGATATTGTGATTGAACAGCACCTCGCCGACATACGGAATATCTGCCAGCAGCGGAATGCGCACCGGCTTGAACCCATTGATCGACTCGACGCTGCCCAACGTGGTTTTAAATAGAAGGCTGGAGAGTCCCAGCCCGAATAAATGCAGCCCAATGCCGCTGATGCCCTGCTCGGCTTGCAGCGTAATGCTGATCACCGACATCAACAGGCCCATCAGAATGCCAACCAGCGCGGCAGCCAGCAGCCCCAGCCAGATGTTGCCTGACTTCATGCCGACGAAAAAGCCGGTGTAGGCGCCCATCAACATGATTCCTTCGACGCCAAGGTTCAACACGCCCGACCGCTGCGCGAAGGTTTCGCCAACGGCAGCAAAAAGGTACGGAGTCGCCAGACGGATGCCCGAATACAGAATCCCCAGCAGAACGGGAAGGGTAAATAACTCACCCATGGGTTTCTCGCTTGTGGGCGCGCCAGCGCGTCCAGATCTGACTGCCGACCACGAATAATACAACCACTCCCAGCAGCGCGGTGATTAAGGAGGAAGGCACCTGAACTGCGCGCTGCATCTTATCGCCGCCCACCAGCAAACCGCCGAACAAAATCGACGCCGGGATGCTCCCCAGCGGGTGCAGCGAGCCAAAGAGGGCTGCCACGATTCCGGAAAAACCGTAACCGGAGGATAGATTTTCCATCATACGGTGTTGAACACCCATCACCTCCACCGCGCCCGCCAGCCCGGCAAACCCGCCGCCCAGGATCAGTGCCAGCGCCTGGTAGAACGGCACCTTGATACCGGCATATTTAGCCGCATCCCGGTTCAGGCCGACCGCGCGAATACGGTATCCAATGGTGGTGCGCCACAGGAAGATGTAAACCAACACCGCCAGAATCACAGCCAGGATGGCGCCGGAGTGCAACAGGGTCTGCGGTACCAGGCGGGTCAACCAGACAGCCTTTGGCAGCAGTGCCGATTGGGCGATGCGCGTGCCTTGCTCGATCTCTTTCGGATCGATCATCGGTCCGCGCAGCATGTAGTTGGAAAACTGAATCGCGATGGCATTCATCATCACGGTGCTGAGGATTTCATTCACGCCTAATTTGGCCTTCAAAACACCCGGAATGCCGCCCCAAAATGCCCCGGCCAACGCGCCCATAATCATGCTCATGGGCAGCAGGAACCAGCCTGGCAAATCCCTCAGCCCGATCGAAAAGGCGGTGGCTGCCAGAGCCCCAACGATAATTTGACCCTCGCCGCCGATGTTGATGACACCGCCGCGAAAGGCGATACACACGCCCAGTCCAACCAGCAGCAAAGGCGTCGCCTTGACCAGCGTCTGGGTGAGCCCGGATGTATCGCCAAAGGCTCCCTGCAGCAACGCGCCGTAAGATTCCAATGGGTTGGCGCCCAAAGCTGCCAGCATGACCGCGCCAATCAGGAATGCGACTGGCACCGCCAGCAGCGGCAGCAACGCCTCATACGTCCGGCTTAAAGCTCGCTTCACGCCCGCACGATCAACCATGAATAAAAGGAAATCCTTTCGTTCTTGCTCGAGTGGAAAACGGCCTTACGAATAAAAAAACCGATGGAACGGTAAATCTTTATGAGATTGTGACTTGAGAGGAAAATCAGACGAGAAGTTCAGGTCAAATTGAAGAACAGTTGTCTGAGGATTATACACGAAGAGTTTACCGGAGAAAAGGATAAAAACCAAGTGACATGCCGCTAAATTTTGGTGTGACAGATTTTGATCCATTCCTCCTCTGAAAGCCCATTTTTTAGAATCATTTGCATCAAACTGTAGTTGTAGGTAAAATATATCTATTAACTAAACGAATATCTTACTCGAAGCAGGATCCCTGCCCGAAAAGGCTAACTCACTGCGAAGTGAGGGCGCAATGCCATGGGTCTGTACCAGCAGATTGCCAGGCTGCCGAAGGCACCTCCACCGGATGGGGCTTTTGCAGCCTGGGTTTATTTCCGGACCTGGCTTGAAACAAAGGAGGTCATTCGGTTACAATCCTTAGCACAGACATTGCAACATCATTGAATAAGCCACTTTCATAAAGTATGGGAGGATATGATGGTAAAAAGATTCAGCCTGACAGTGTTCCTGGTTCTGGTCCTGGCAGTCACCACATTCATGCCAGCCTACGCTCAGGATGTCCAACCTGTCGACCCGATCGACCCGCCGGAAGCCATTATCTACGACGGGATTATCGACGAAACCCCGGTATATTACTTCGTCGAATTAACCGGAAAAGCTGTCGTCGATGGCGGGAGCTTGTCTGCCACTAAGGCAGAAAAAAGAGCACTCCGCGATTCTGCCCGCCGGGCTGGCTTAAAATTTTCTGAAAGAATGGCATTCGATACGCTCTGGAATGGCGTTTCGATCAAAATCGATAAGTCTCAATTAAGTGCCCTGGCACGTCTGCCAGGGGTAAAAGCTATTTACCCGGTGGATGTGATTGGCATCCCGGAAACCTTCGAGCAAGGGCTTGACCCTGAGTTGTTCACTGCTCTTGCATTGACTGGCGCGGATATCGCTCAGAGCGAATTGGGCTACACTGGTGCTGGCATCAAAGTAGCGGTGATGGACACCGGCATCGATTATGACCACCCGGATCTGGGAGGTGGATTTGGCCCGGGTTTCCGTGTAGTAACTGGATGGGACTTTGTCGGTGATGATTACAATGCTGATCCAGGCTCAGCCTTCTACCAACCATTCCCTCACCCCGATGCCGATCCTGATGACTGCAACGGTCACGGTACCCATGTTTCAGGCATCATCGGCTCC
>Ga0209322_10002356_pt1 | contig 10799 bp, 10 predicted proteins | sample Rifsed19ft1_FD_184013 | JGI IMG/M metagenome (GOLD analysis project Ga0209322, IMG submission 184013) | Soil microbial communities from Rifle, Colorado, USA - sediment 19ft 1 (version 2) | ecosystem: Environmental > Terrestrial > Deep subsurface > Rock core/Sediment | place: Rifle, Colorado...
GCTAATCGCCTCGCCTCGAACTCGCTGCTCGAGACCGTCGTCTTCGCCAAGCGCGTCGTCGAGCGCACGCTGGACGACGCGCAGCGCCGGCCGATGCCCGAGACGCTGCGAGCCGTACGCCTCGCCGACCCGTCCGAGAGCAAGATGGGCGTCTTCAGGACCGAGGAGGGCATCTCGCGCATCGGCGCGCCGGCCCGCGCCCTCCCTTTCGCAGAGACGCCCCTTAGCCTCGCCCACCTGCAGGCGCTCATGTGGGAGAAGGTTGGCATCGTGCGCGACGGCGCCGGCCTCGCCGAGGCGGCGCTGACGCTGGCGATGTGGCAGCGGTCGGCGCCACGGCCGCTCGACCGCCCCTCGCACGAGCTGGCGAACCTCCTGCTCGCCGGCCGGCTCGTCACGGAGGCGGCGCTCGTGCGCCAGGAGAGCCGCGGCGCCCACTACCGCACCGATTTCCCCCATCCCGACGACGCCTGGCGCCGCCACATCATCTTCCGCAAGGACGTGTAAGAGCGAGCCACCTCAAGCTCCAACCGCCGAGCCAGGCATTGTCATTTCTTGGTTGGTACTTGACAACACAGCGGCGGTGTGTCAAGCTCGCACGAATCACCGATGGAGAGGCCGAATGTGCGGGAGAACGAGCGGCTCATAGCCTGGCTGAGGGCCCACAGTGGCCGTGTTGACTATGGTGATCAATGTGGGCATCATCCGCCAATCCGCGAGATGACATGGAGCGAGATCGCGCAGGCCACTGACGAGGAGCTTGGTCGGCCTTACACGCGGCAGTGGCTGCAGCCGAAGTGTAAGCTACTCGGGATAGAGACGCGCGGGCGAAAGGGCCTCCGGCCTTGGGTGCCGCCGGAAGTTCAGAGGGCAAGGGGTGCGGAACGCTGGAGGCGCTGGTGGCGTCGCAAGACGCAGGATCCTGAAGGGCTAGAGGAGTATTACGCGAAACGTCGGAAGAACCCCAGCCGGCGTCGCCGGCGTGCGAGGTTGATATCAGGGGCTTCGGCCGGTGGCCAGCGCTATGGGCGATCCGATGCTGAGGATGAGTGCATAAAGGCCAGCCTGAGCCAGGAAGTAGTCCCCCCTCTCGACCCGTCCCTCGTCGACCGCCTCGTCCGCGCCGCGCTGGAAGAGGACGGCGCCTTCCGCGACGTGACGACGCAGGCGCTCGTCCCGCCCGACCAGCGAGGCCGCGGCGTCGTCCTCGCCAAAGGCAGCGGCGTCGTCGCCGGCCTGCCCGTCGCCACCGCCGCCTTCGCCGCACTAGACGCGACCGTCCGTCTGACTCCGAAGCTGAATGACGGCGACCGCGTCGAGCCCGGCAGCGTTATCGCCGCGGTCGAGGGGCCGCTGGCGCCGATCCTCTCCGCCGAGCGCGTCGCCCTCAACTTCCTCCAGCGTCTCTCCGGCGTCGCGACGGCCACGCGCGCCCTCGTCGACGCCGTCGCCGGCCTGCCGGTGCGCATCGTCGACACGCGCAAGACGACGCCCGGCCTGCGGGCGCTGGAGCGCTACGCCGTGCGCGTCGGCGGCGGCCACAACCACCGCTTCAACCTTGCCGACGGCGTCCTGATCAAGGACAACCACCTCGCCGCCGGGCGCTCGCGAGGGCTCTCGCTGACGCAAGTCGTCGCCGCGGCGCGCGCCGGCACGCCGCACACGCTGCGCGTCGAGGTGGAGGTCACGACCTACGCCGAGGCGGAGGAGGCGCTGGCCGCCGGCACCGACGTCATTCTCCTCGACAACATGGGCGTCGAGGAGATGGCGCGCTGCGTGCGCCTGGCGAAGGGTCGAGCCGTCACAGAGGCGTCGGGAGGCGTGACGCTGGCGAACGTCCGCGCCATCGCCGAGACGGGGGTCGACGTCATCTCCTCCGGCGCGCTGACGCACTCGGCGCCGGCGCTCGACATAAGCCTGGAGATCGAGACAGCGCCGGCCCAAACGCTGAGCGGGGGTACAGGGGGCGCAGCCCCCTGACGGGGAGTGTGAGGGGTGTCCCCTCAGATGCTCAAGACAAGCCAGCGGAGCAGGCAAGTCACCCGACTCATCGGGGGACGCAGGATGCGAAGCGGCGCCTGAGCTAGACTGAGTACATGCCCGAAGTCCTCATCCTCACCGGCCCGCCGGGCTCCGGCAAGAGCACCGTCGCCCGCGCCCTCGCCGAGCGCTACGATCGCGTCGCCCACGTTGAGGCGAGCGTCCTGCGCGACTTCCTTGCGCCGACCGGGCGCGGGCCCTCCGAAGCACGCGAGCGCCTGCGCCTCCTGGGCGTGCGCAACGCCTGCGCCGTCGCGCGCAACTTCCTCGCCGAGAGGATCGCCGTCATCATCGACGACATCGTCGTCAGCAAGGACGACCTCGAGCTTTACGTCGACGAGCTGAAGGCGGTCGGCGCGCCGATTCACTACGTCCGCCTGCTGCCCAGCCTGGAGGTCTGCCGCCAGCGCGACCGCGGCCGGCCGGAGTGGCGCATGGCGCCGGAGCGCGTAGAGAAGGTGTGGCGTGACTTCGCCGAGGCTAAGGACGTCCCCGGCGCGACGATCGACTCCAGCGGCCAGACGCCCTACGAGACGGCGGACCGCCTGCAGTCGCTGACGACGTCCGGCGCGAGCATCGTGTGGAAGCCCACTAGATGACGCGTTGCCTGCGCCGATCCCGTCATCGAAAGCCCAGATAGCTGCACATAGCGCGAATCTCGGCAGCGGCTCTTTCGTAATATTCATCGCGGCGCGCCTCAAGACCAACGGTCGAATTCCAGAGTTCGACGTTGCCCGAATTCAGCGAGCTAATCGTGCGTTCGGTGATGACGCGTTCAAGATCGAACATGTCTCCCATACGTAAACTCATAGGCCTTATTCGGTCGGGAATGCCTTCGGCGCGCCGTTGTACGAGCGTAGTGATTTCGGAGTTCAGAACCTGCAGGTGCTGAGCTGCGGCCTGGCGAAACGCTGATGATGCCCGTGCGTTGTCGTACGTGAACGGATCCGGGATATGAAGTGCAAAGGCATCCATGGAATTCACTATTGCGTTCCATATATCAGCTGCATCATTCCAGAATTCCATGACCTGGCGCTTCTCCGTAGAAGTAATTGTGACAAAGCCTCCAGGGCAGAGGTACTCTTCCCCCGTCGAACTGGCACCTGCCGCATGCACGATCTCGGGGGTGGGCGAAGGCCTTGGCGTTGACGTTGGAGGAGGCGTAGATGTCGAGCCGATCAGTGAGGCTGGCGGAACCGCCTCGTCTTTATCGCTGCCGGTTCTTCCAAGAAGGTACGCGCCTCCGACCGCGGCGCTCAGTGCGAGTGTCAGAAGTACTCCGGCGAGGAAACTCTTCGGCTGCATAACGTCTGGGCGTAGGCGACTAGCGCGTGGAGGGAGATGTTCCCTCACAATGAGTATCGGCAGCAGAAACCCTGCGTTGAAGCCTACTGCGCCCGCGGCGGCCTTTCGAGATCGCTGCTGTCGATGACCAGCGTCACGGGGCCGTCGTTCACCAGCTCGACCTCCATCTTGGCGCCGAAGCGGCCGCGCGCCACCCGCACGCCCAGAGCTTCGAGAGCCGCCGCGTACGCCTCGACCAGCGGCTCCGCGACCTCTGGCCGCGCGGCGTCGGTGAAGCTGGGCCGTCGGCCGCGGCGCACGTCGGCGTAGAGCGTGAACTGGCTGACAACCAGCGCCTCGCCGTGCGTTTCCAGCAGCGAGCGGTTGAACCGCCCTTCGTCGTCCGGGAAGACGCGCAGCGCCGCCGTCTTCGCCGCCAGGCGCCGGGCCGTCCCTTCGTCAGCGCCCTCGCGCACGCCGACGAGCACCAGCAGCCCGGGCCCGATGGCGCCGATGGTCTCGCCGTCGACGCGAACGGCCGCGCTGCTCACGCGCTGGAGGACGAGCCTCATCGCTTAGGGCAGAGTGCAGAGACAGAGTGCATCCAGCACCAACCGTCGATGCCTATGCACTCTGCCTGTGTACTCTGCCTTGTGCTCAGTCGTCGCTGGTCGTGGGCGCGGCGGCCGGCTTCGACTCCGGCTTGGCGCCGTTGCCGCCGGCGCCGTCGGCGGTCGAGGTGGGAGGTATGGAGGCCGAGTCGGGCCCGCTCCCGACCGTGGCGCTGCTGCCCTTGCGGCTGTCGGTGATGTACCAGCCCTTGCCCTTGAAAACGATGGGCGGCGCGTGGAGGACGCGCTTGGCCATGGCGCGGCAGCGCGGGCAAGCCTGGCGCGAAGGCGCGTCGAAGCTCTCGCGCGCTTCGTAGCCATGGTTACAGCTGTTGCACTTGTACTCGTAGAGCGGCACGGCGTTCCTCAGAGCCCGTTAACGAAGTTTAGCGGCACGGCGTGCCGCCAGCAACCATCTTAGCACTCCCTGCCGATGAGTGCTAACCCTTCGCGTTCCCCCAACGTGCGAAGCTGCGGGATTCATCCCGCAGGCAGCCATCCTCCACTAGCCGGCGGCGCGCTCCGCCGCCGCCACTGTGTTCGCGAGCAGCATCGTCACCGTCATCGGCCCCACGCCGCCCGGCACCGGCGTGATCCAGGACGCGACCTCCTTCACCGACTCGAAGTCGACGTCTCCCACCATGCGATAGCCGCTCTTGCGCGTCGCGTCCGGCACGCGGTTGTTGCCGACGTCGATGACGACGGCGCCGGGGCGCACCATGTCTGCCGTCACGGCGTTCGGCGCGCCGGCGGCGACGACGAGGATGTCGGCCTGCTTGGTGTGGTAGGCGAGGTCCTTCGTCGCCGTGTGGCAGACCGTCACCGTGGCGTTGGCGCCCTTCGCCTTCTGCACGAGCAGCGCCGCCAGCGGCTTGCCGACCAGCATCGAGCGCCCGACGATGACGACGTGCTGACCGCCCGGGTCGTTGCCCGTGCGCACGAGCAGCTCCTGGACGCCCGCGGGGGTGGCCGCCCTTGGCCCCGGCATGCCCATGAGCATGCGGCCGACGTTGTGCGGGTTCTGGGCGTCGGCGTCTTTGTCCGGGTCGATCGCCGAGGCGACGGCGTTGGCGTCGATGGCCGGCGGCAGCGGCAGCTGGACGATCATGCCGCTCCAGCGCGGGTCCTGGTTCAGCCGGTCGATGAGGCCGAGCAGCTCCGCCTCGGAGGTCGTCGCCGGCAGGCGGATCGTCTCCGAGCGCAGCCCGGTCTCCTCGCAGGCCTGCGCCTTGCTGCGCACGTAGGAGATGGACGCCGGGTTGTCGCCGACGATGACGAAGGCCAGCCCGGGGTCGAAGCCGCGGGCGCGCAGCTTGGCGACGCGCTCCTTGAGCTCGGCGCGTATCGCCGCCGAAACGGCGAGTCCATCGATGATCTGGGCCGTCATGCTGCCCTCCTTCGGCCAAAGGCACTGCTGGGCCGATTATCCCCCTGGGGCTTCGCCTTTGTCGAAGTCCGTTCGGCACGATTTCTTGACGCCCCTCTTGTTGTTGACCGACAAGCCTGCCCTGTCTTTGCGAGCGAAGCGAAGCAATCTCGTCGGTCTTTGGACCGAGATTGCTTCGTCGCCGAGGCTGTCCTGAGCGAAGCCGAAGGGCTCCTCGCAACGACAACGCGATGCCCTGCTATCATCGCCGTGATGTTCTCCCTCGCCTGCGGCATAGACGTCATCGAGATCGAGCGCGTCGCCAGCACGCTCGCGCGCCATCCGCGGCGCTTCCTCGAGCGCGTCTACACCGAGCTCGAGGTCGCCTACTGCCGCGGCCGCATCCGCGAGCTGGCTGCCCGCTTCGCCGCCAAGGAAGCGATGATGAAGGCGCTGGGCACGGGCGTGCGCGGCGTCGGCTGGCGCGAGATCGAGATCCTGCCCGACCGCCGCGGCAAGCCCCTGGTCTACCTGCACGGCCGCGCCGCCGAGCGCGCCGGCACGCTCGGCATGGGCCGGCCGGAGGTGAGCATGACTCACAGCGACCTCCTCGCCCTCGCCTTCGTCGTCGCCCCCTGCGCGGCCTCTATCGACTACGAAGAGGCGCGCGCGGCCCTCATCGAGCGCCTGAAGCGCCGCGGACTGCTGTAGGCCCGTGAAACTCGTCACTACAGCCGAGATGCGCGCCATCGAAGAGGCGGCCTTCAGGGCCGGCTTCACCGCTACGGGCTTGATGGAGAACGCCGGCCGCGCTATCGCCGAGGCGGTGCGCGACCATCTCGGCTCGGCGCGCGCCCGTCGCGTCCTCGTCCTCGTCGGGCCCGGCAACAACGGCGGCGACGGCCTCGTCGCGGCGCGCTACCTGCACGACTCTGGCGCCGACGTCAGCGTCTGCCTGCTGGCGCCCCGCGCGGCCGACGACGCCAACCTGGCCGCCGTCCGGTCGCGAGAGATCGAGGTCATCGAGCCTGTCTCGCCGGCAGGCGGGGCCGCCGGCGCCCTCGCCGACGCTGTCGGGCGCGCCGACGCCGTCATCGACGCCGTCCTGGGCATCGGCAGGCAGCGGCCGCTGGGCGGCGCCATCGCCGGCGCCCTCGACCTGCTGCGAAGCCGGCGGGCGCCCCTATTTGCCGTCGACCTGCCGACCGGCGTTGACGCCGACTCCGGCGCCGCCGACCCGCACGCCGCGGCCGTGGACGTAACGCTCGCCCTTGCCTATTCGAAGATCGGCCTGCACGTCCTGCCCGGCGCCGCCTGCGCCGGCCGCGTCCAGGTGCTCGACATCGGCCTCGACCCGGCGCTGGGCGACGCCATCCCGACGGAGCTGCTGACGGAGGACTGGGCGCGGGCCGCGCTGCCGGCCCGTCCCGCCGAGTCGAACAAGGGCACCTTCGGCCGCGTCCTGGTCGTCGCCGGCTCCGAGCGCTACGTGGGCGCGGCGGCGCTCGCCTGCCTGGGGGCGCTGCGCGCCGGCGCCGGCCTCGTGACGCTCGCTGCCATCGACCCCGTGCGCGCCGCCGTCGCCGCGCAGCTGCCGGAGGTCACGTATCTGCCCCTGCCTGAGGCCGACGGAGGCATCGACGCGGCCGCCGCGGACGTGATCCTCGGCGCGCTCGCCGGCCACGACGCCCTCCTCGTCGGCCCCGGCCTCGGCCTGGCGACCGGCACACAAGCCCTCGTCCGCCGCCTGCTGGCGTCGGCGCCGCAGACGCCCGTTGTCGTCGACGCGGACGCCCTCAACGCCCTGTCTCGCCTCGCGGGCTGGCAGGACGAGGTGAAGGCCTCGGCTGTGCTCACGCCTCATCCCGGTGAGCTCGCCCGCCTGACGGGCGGCAGCGTCGCCGAGGTGCAGGCGGACCGGCTGGGCACGGCGCGCCGCTCCGCCCAAGGCTGGCGCCAAACCGTGGTACTCAAAGGCGCGAGCACGGTCGTCGCGCAGCCGGACGGTCGCGCCCTCATAAGCCCCTACGCCAACGCGGCGCTGGCGACGGCAGGCACCGGCGACGTCCTCGCCGGCGCCATCGCCGGCCTCATCGCCCAGGGCGTTGCGCCCTTCGCGGCGGCGGGCCTCGGCGTCTACCTGCACGGCGCCGCCGCGGCGAGCTTCGAGGAGGAGTACGGCGCCTCCGGCCTGCTGGCGAGCGAGCTGGGCGCCGCCATCGCCCGCGTCGCGGCGCGGCTCAGGCGCGGCGAGTAGGCCCCGAGCTGTCATTCCGAGCAACGCGAGGAATCTAGCCTTGTGCGAAGACGAGAGGGGACTGAGAGACGGTTCCCATTGCCTGCCGTAGGGGTCGATTGGCATGCGCGGCAGCTTGCCCGTTTGCCCTTTGCGGTGGGGTGAGGGGGAAGGAGTCTGGCGGAGGGACTGGGATTCGAACCCAGGATCCCGGTAACCCAGGATAACCGCTTAGCAGGCGGCCGCACTAGACCACTATGCGATCCCTCCGCAGACCAATTCTAGCGAGGTGCGTGCCGGCCCGACAAGAAAGGCTGACAGATTCATGTCGGGAGGGCAGATATTCACGTTTTGAAGCTTGACACCGAGTCTGAAACGCGTATGATGCTAGCGTTAGTTAGATTCGAGCTGGTAACGTGTGTAGGCTATATAGCAGAAAACCCGTCTAGCGCCTTAAGGAGGCAAACATGCAGGCCTACTGCCTAAAGTGCCGGACCCAGAGAGAGATGCGAAACCCAAGGGCCGTGACGATGAAGAATGGCAAGCCCGCCACCAGCGGCACCTGCCCCGTCTGCGGCACCAAGATGTACCGCATCGGCAAAGGGTAACGCGGCTCCCTAGACGAACCCTCGAAGACCGGCGAAGCATCCCCGCCCGCCCGCCGGTCTTCCGTTTGTCCCTTGTGCCGTGTTTAGCGAATCAGGCCCGCGATCAGTGGTGCCACCGTACTGACTGAGGCAGCGAGACCCGCGGCTATAGCTGCTTTCTCGATCCCTTCCCAGAGGGATCGGATGACGCCTTTGTTCGGGTTTGGCTTTAGCAGCTGATCCTCGATAGCATCGATGTCGACAACGGCGTCCAGCTTGGCTCTGTCGTCGAGCTTGTTCGATGAGCTGATTGCCTCGCGTAGCTCGGAGAGTGCCTGACCGAGGTCGCGGTATTGCACACTTACCCGGTTGCCATCGCCCAAAGTGATCACGTTATGCCCGCTGGCTTCGATTCGGATGCCTGCGAATCGGTCGCGTGTGAAGGCGCTGGGGCCTTCAATCTTGTCGATTCCAGCAGCCGTAATGATGTAATACGGCGTCACGGAAGGCACTATGCTGCCTCGTTTGGTGGCAAAGCTCGAGGATGAGTTTTGCTGTTCAACCCACCCTTGACTCAGTAGGTACGTCAGGTTCCGAACAACCTCTTGAGCGCTGAGACCCTGTCTCTCCTTAAGTTCAGCCCTCAGGACCTTGATTGTCACGGCGGCGCCGGTCTTCTTGCCCTTGGGGCTCGTGGCGTTTCGATTACGCTCGAAGAAGTAATCGAGCAGGATTGCGCGAATCTCGTCGTCCGGCCGCGGCGGTGGCTTAAGTTTGCGTATCGCCATAGGAGTGTTACGTAGAAGATGTTACGCGGAACCGGATAGGACTGCAAGTCCTTGGGAAAGCGAGAGCCGTTAGCGTTCGAGGCTGAGGACGGCCATGAAGGCCTCTTGGGGAATCTCCACGTTGCCGACGCGCCGCATGCGCTTCTTGCCCGCCGCCTGCTTCTCCAGCAGCTTGCGCTTGCGCGTCACGTCGCCGCCGTAGCACTTCGCCAGCACGTTCTTGCGCATCGCCCGCACCGTCTCGCGGGCGATGACGCGGCCGCCGACGGCGGCCTGGATCGGCACGTCGAATAGCTGACGCGGGATCAGCCGCCGCAGCTTCTCGACCAGCTCCCGTCCCTTTGCCTGCGCCTCTTCCGGGTGGACGATGATCGTGAGCGCGTCCACGGGCTGCGCGTTGACCAGCACGTCCAGCTTCACCAGCCGCGCCGGCTCGTAGCTCGCCAGCGTGTAGTCGAGCGTCGCGTAGCCCTGGGTGCGCGACTTCAGCTGGTCGTAGTAGTCGGTGAGGATCTCCGAGAGCGGCACGTGGTACTCGAGCAGCACGCGCGCCTCGCCCACCCCGGTGTCCGTGGCCGTCTCCAGGTACTCCATGCGCTTGAAGGCGCCGCGGCGCGCCGTCGATAGCTCCATCGCCGCGCCGACGAAGCGGTCCGGCAGGACGATGGCGATGTCCACCCAGGGCTCGCGGATCTCGGCGACCTCGTTGGGCGGGGGCAGCTCCGCCGGGTTGTCCAGGACGATCTCGCCGCCGTCCGTGCGCGTCACGTAGTACTCGACGCTGGGCGCCGTGAAGATCAGCGTCAGGTCGTACTCGCGCTCCAGCCGCTCGCGCACGATCTCCATGTGGAACAGGCCCAGGAAGCCGCAGCGGAAGCCGAAGCCGAGGGCGACGCTCGATTCCGGCTCGAAGGTGAGGGAGGCGTCGCTCAGGCGCAGCTTCTCCAGGGCGTCGCGCAGGAGGTTGTAGTCCGTCGCCTGCGCCGGATACAGCCCGGCGAAGACCATGGGCTTGGCGGGCCGGTAGCCCGGCAGCGTCTGCGCCGCCGGCCGCGCGTCCTCCGTCAGCGTGTCGCCGACGCGGGCATCGCGGACGCTCTTGAGCCCCGTCGCGACGTAGCCCACCTCGCCACAATCGAGCCCATCCGTCGCCTCGAAGTCGGGCCGAAAGACGCCGACCTCGACGGGTTCCAGGCGCCGCTCCGTCGCCATGAGGCGCAGCGCCCGCCCCGGCGCCACGCGCCCGTCCACGACGCGCACGTAGGTGATGACGCCCTTGTAGGAGTCGTACTTCGAGTCGAAGATCAGGGCCCGCAGCGGCGCCGCGGCCTCACCCTTCGGCGGCGGTATGCGCTGGACGATGGCCTCCAGCACCTCGTCTGTGCCGATGCCCTCCTTCGCCGAGGTGTAGATGACCTCCGAGCGGTCGAAGCCGGCGATGCGCGCCAGCTCGTCGGCGACGCGCTCCGGCTCCGCGTTCGGAAGGTCGATCTTGTTCACGACCGGCACGATGGTCACGTCGTTCTCCAGCGCGGCGTAGAGGTTGGCGAGCGTCTGGGCCTGCACGCCCTGGGCCGCGTCGACGATGAGCAGGGCGCCCTCGCAGGCGACGAGGGCGCGTGAGACCTCGTAGGCGAAGTCGACGTGGCCCGGCGTGTCGATGAGGTTGAGCTCGTAGTCGAGGCCGTCGGCGGCGCGATAGGTCATGCGCACGGCCTTCGCCTTGATCGTCACGCCCTTCTCGCGCTCCAGCTCCATGCTGTCGAGCATCTGCGCCGTCGAATCGCGCAGGGCGATCGTCCCCGTGCGCTCCAGCAGGCGGTCGGCGAGGGTGGACTTACCGTGGTCTATGTGGGCGATGATCGAGAAGTTGCGGATGCGGCTCTG
>Ga0209322_10002358_pt1 | contig 10795 bp, 9 predicted proteins | sample Rifsed19ft1_FD_184013 | JGI IMG/M metagenome (GOLD analysis project Ga0209322, IMG submission 184013) | Soil microbial communities from Rifle, Colorado, USA - sediment 19ft 1 (version 2) | ecosystem: Environmental > Terrestrial > Deep subsurface > Rock core/Sediment | place: Rifle, Colorado...
ATATTATTGTAGATGTCGGAATCCACAAGAATTTTCTTTTTAGAAAAAAAGCGGTTGAGTTGCCGGGATATTTTAGACCTACAAAGGAATGGGATTTGTTGGTTATAAAAAACGGGGTGTTGATTGCGGCTATTGAGGCAAAATCCCAAGTAGGCCCGTCGTTCGGCAATAATTTCAACAATAGAACCGAAGAGGCAATGGGCAGCGCCCTCGATTTATGGACTGCTTATCGGGAGAGAGCGTATCTCAATAGTTCGCAGCCTTTTCTTGGATATTTTTTTATGCTCGAAGATTGCGAGGCATCAAACAAGCCGGTGTCAGTTCAGGAGCCGCATTTTAAGGTGTTTCCGGAATTCGTAGGAGCTTCATATATGAAGAGATATGAGATATTTTGCCGCAAATTAGTGCTTGAGCGGCACTATTCCGCAGCGGCTTTTATAACGTCATCGAGCAGGAGCGGTGAGCACGGCGGTTTTAATGCCCCGGCCGCTGATTTGTCTATGGAAAGATTTGCAAGAGTCTTGGCCGGGCACGTTGCGATGTTTGTCTGAAAATGGATAAAACCTTTCATAGATTAATCAACGGCGATTCAAGAGACCTTTCATTCATTGAGGACGAATCAGTTCATCTTGTTGTTACGTCGCCTCCCTATTGGAATCTCAAGAAGTACAATGAAATGCCCGGCCAGTTGGGGCATATACACGATTACGAGAACTTTCTCCGTGAATTGGGAAAAGTCTGGAGACATGTTTTCCGAATCCTTGTTCCGGGCGGACGGCTTGTTTGCGTAGTGGGAGATGTATGCGTGGCGAGGAGGACTTTCGGACGCCACCTTGTTTTCCCATTGCATGCGGATATTTGCGTCATTTGCAGGCATATAGGTTTTGACAATCTTAATCCCATTGTTTGGCACAAGATTGCCAATGCTTCTTATGAAGTATCGAACGGTTCAAAATTTTTGGGTAAACCGTATGAACCAAATGCAATTATTAAGAACGATATGGAATTTATCCTCATGCAGCGGAAGCCCGGGGCTTATCGTAAGCCAACCGAGGCGCAACGTAAAACAAGTAAATTGAGTAAGGATGAATTTAATCGTTGGTTTCAGCAAATATGGAATATTCCAGGGGCGTCAACGAAGCAACATCCCGCGCCATTTCCGTTAGAGCTCGCGGTGCGGCTTGTTCGCATGTTTTCTTTTAGCGAGGATACTGTATTGGATCCTTTTTGCGGTTCAGGCACAACCATGGTTGCGGCTATCAGAACCGGTAGAAATAGCATTGGGGTTGAGATTGATCCGGAATATGTGCGAAAGGCAAGCGGTCAACTTCGAGCAGAAGCAAGTTTATTTTCTGAAATAAATGTTGCCGTTGAAACGGACGCTACGGAGCGGATGTGTCTTGCAAAGGAAGATGGCGAACATTATAAGGTAAGGTTAACAAAAAGAAGAAGGAAAAGACGTAATCCAGGTATGTAATTGCATATTTTTTGGATATGCAGGTCATTACCGCCAAAACATGCAAAAAAACTCTTTCATAGACACTCACGCGCATCTCGGAGACCCGGCGTTCGATTCCGACAGGGACGCTGTAATACAAAGGGCAATTGACGCCGGAGTAAAGTCCATAATAAACATCCAATGCTGGGACAAGGAAAAAGGATTTGTCGGGGCGTTTGATATTCCTTTGAGGTATCCCTTCATAAGCCTCGCCCTTGGAGTTCATCCGCATGAGGCTGATTTTGCCGGAGATTCCGGGCACATTGATTTTATCCGCGAGGCGGCGAGAGAAAGAAAAATCGTCGCCATAGGAGAGACAGGGCTTGATTATCATTACAATCACTCGGCCAAGAAAGCGCAAAGGGATATTTTCATAAAGCACGTAAAGGCCGCGAGAGAAGCGTCTTTACCTCTTATCGTTCACTCAAGAGAGGCGGACGATGATACACTTTCCATACTCAAGGACGAGGGGGCCGGGGGAATAGGCGGAGTCATGCACTGCTTTTCAGGCGACGCGAAAATTGCCGAGGAACTTCTCGAACTCGGTTTTTATCTCTCTTTTACCGGCGTCATCACCTTCCCCAAGGCCGAAGAAACGAGGGAGGTTTTAAAGATTATTCCAATCGAGAGGCTCATGATAGAGACGGATTGCCCTTATCTCGCGCCTGTCCCTTACAGGGGAAAGAGGTGCGAGCCTGCGTTCGTGGTCGAGACCGCGAAGAAGATGGCCGAGGTGAAGGGCTTGAGTATCGGAGACATTTCGAGGATAACCACTCTTAACGCGGAAACCCTTTTCGGCCTCGTCAAAGAAAAAGAAGATGAGGCCAAGGTCGCCTACGCCATAAGAAATTCCCTTTATCTGAACATAACGAACCGTTGCACGAATTACTGCACCTTTTGCGCCAAGTTCGATTCTTATACTGTAAAAGGCCATTACCTGAGGCTTAAAAAAGAGCCTTCAACAAGCGAGGTTTTGGCCGCCATAGGCCCGGAGCCGGAAAAATACGAGGAAGTGGTTTTTTGCGGCTTTGGCGAGCCTCTTATAAGGCTCGACCTCGTGAAAGAGGTCGGGCTGAGTCTCAAAAAAAGAGGTTGCAGGATAAGAATAGACACGGACGGATTGGCTAATCTCGTGCACGGACGAAACGTCCTGCCGGAACTCAAGTTTGTTGACTGCATGTCGGTAAGCCTTAACGCGCAGGATTCAGGGACTTATCAGAAACTCGTGAAAACACCGTTCAAAGACAAGGCCTATCCGGCGATACTCTGGTTTTTGAAAGAGGCGAAGAAGCACATAACAAAGGTCGTGGCGAGTGTCGTGGCAGTGCCGGGCTTGGACGTCGAGGCCTGCAGGCGCGTGGCAGAGGAAGAATTAGGTGTGAAGTTCAGGGTGAGGGAACATGATACGGTCGGGTAGGGTTTCAAAGGTTCAATAAATTGACAATTTTAATCCGGCAGGGTAAACTTAATTAAAGAGGCCGAGTTATGAGCGATAGAATCAGCGTTGACCCGCAAATATGCCACGGACAGCCTTGCATAAAGGGCACCAGAATAATGGTCTATCTTTTGCTGGAGTTGGTCGAGGCAGGCCATACCGCCGAGGAGATAGTAAAAGACTATTATCCGTCTTTGACAAAAGAGGACATTCAAGCCGCTATTCGTTAGGGTTGCGGTTTTTCGTAGGGCAGACCTTCAGGTCTGCGTCTTTATTTTATGATAGCATGGCTAAAGCCCTGCCCTACATTCAAATTCACATCCTCCTTTACCCGCCTTCGGCATATAGCGGAATCATACGGATTAACATCCACCCGCCTGTTTTAGGTGAAGTTGCTTTACACGCGGTGGAATGATGGAACTCCCTCTCCCCAAGGGGGAGAGGGTTGGGGTGAGGGGGACACAGGGTTTACTCTTCGATAAGCAAAAGACGTTATCGCCGCTTTCGAGGAATTCTTCAAGAAGTTTGACGTTTCTGATATACGGGGCGCGTTGATAATCCTCGAGAGAGACGGCTTCAGGGTTAAGCGGTAAGGCCGCTTCGCTCATCCTTAATATTATCCTTGGATTTTATCGGCTTTGTTCGGGAGACGATTTTTTATGTCCTTTAAATCAGGTTTTGTCGCGATAATAGGCCGGCCTAACGCCGGCAAATCAACCCTTCTCAATTTCATCTTGGGAGAGAAGATCTCGATTGTTTCGAGAAAACCCCAGACAACGAGAAACGTCATAAGGGGCGTTAAAAACCTCCCGGGGGCGCAGGTCGTTTTCATTGACACGCCCGGCCTGCACAGGCCAAAGGGGCTTTTAAACGAGTTCATGGTCAAGGGGGCCCTCTCGGCAGTGAAGGACGTTGACTGCGTCGTTTATCTTCTTGACTCAACGAAAGGAAGCGGGGAAGAGGAAGAGTTCATACTTGAAAATCTAAAGACCGTAAGATGCCCGGTAATACTCGCCATAAACAAGGTTGACGCTGTCGAGAAACAAAAACTCCTTCCGCTCATAGAGCGTTTTTCAAAGGAGTTTTCTTTCAAGGACATAATTCCCATTTCGGCTCTTACGGGCGACGGGGTGGGCGCGCTTATGGATTGCGTCGAGAAAACGCTTCCGGAGGGGCCTAAGTATTTTCCGGAGGACGAGTTGACCGACCAGCCCGAGAGGTTCATAGTCGCCGAGATGATAAGGGAAAAGATATTCCGTTTGACGCAGGAAGAGGTGCCTTACTCGACCGCCGTCATGGTCGAGGAGTTTAAGGAGCGGGAGGGGAAAAACCTAATCTACATAAGGGCAATGATAGCGGTTGAGAGGGATTCGCAAAAGGCTATAATAATAGGGAAAAAGGGAGACATGCTCAAAAAAATCGGCTCGGACGCGAGGACCGACATAGAAAGCCTCCTTCAGGCAAAGGTCTTCCTCGAACTCTTCGTAAAGGTGGAGAAGGAGTGGACCAAGAAGAAGGGCACGTTGAAGGAGTTCGGGTACGAGTAGGGGAAGGCAAAAGGCGCTTATTTAAAAGTGGTTGTAAACCATTTTTTGTTATAGTATCTTTAAAATAAAATGGAGGTGATTATGGCAAAGAAACTTGTTGAATTGGAAGAGGAAACTTTTCAAGAAGATGACACCAATGAATTGCCGCCTCCCGATGTTGTGGCTTACAATGAACTTCGCTCCTGCGCCGACCTTTTTCGAATGAAGAAGGATGGCATATTAGAAATTCAACCTGAGTTTCAAAGAGAAAAAGATGCATGGAACGCTCCCGCACGAACTCGATTCATTGATTCCCTTATAAAAGAGTTACCAATTCCGAGTATGTGTTTTAGTGTAGACTCCAAGACACGAAAATGGCTGGTTATTGATGGTCTGCAACGGATGGCAACCATAATAGACTTCTTATCTGGTGAAAAGTGGACTTTGTCAAAACTTGAGGATATAGACCCTAAAATTTCTGGGCAATCTGTTTCAGAGTTCGCTGATAAAAACTCTAAATTACATTCATATTATACACGTATTGAGAATCTAACATTGCCTATTACTGTTTTAAGATGTGATTACTCCAACGCAATCCACGTAGAATACCTTTTTACAATCTTTCATAGACTCAATACGGGCGGCGTAAAACTAAATAATCAGGAAATCAGGAATTGCATATTTAGTGGACGGCTTAATAACTTATTAAAAGAGTTAGATGAAAATTCTGCATGGCGGAAAATTAATAGAATGAAAAAAGATATTAGTCACCGTTTTGCTAAACAGGAATTGCTCCTTCGCTTTTTTGCCTTTCATGATAAATATAAATCGTATGAAGGAAAACTCGCCAAGTTTCTTAATAGATATATGAAGGACAATAGGAGCCCAGATGAGAAATTTCTTAATGCGAAAAAAGAACTTTTCAATCGAACTGTAGATGTTATTTATAAAAAAATATTCGAAGGGAAAATCCCTAAGAAACTCAGCATTTCTGTCCTTGAAGCGGTGCTCGTTGGGGTATCATCTAATTTGGATTTTCTTGAGAGCCAACCCAATGGAAAAGTTCAAACGATGCATGAAAAATTATTAGAACACGCTGCATTTTCAGAAAAGGAGTTAATTGAGGGTTTGGCAAGAAAGGACAAAGTTATAGAGAGGATGTCGGTATCCATAAAGATATTTTCCGGCAGATAATATGTATGAGTGCCGAAATTATAGAAATTAAGAAAAATTTGGGGAAAATAAACGACCTCTATACGAAGTCAGAAAATGAAGATTCTGAAGCATTGCTATTTTATTCCAAGTTAGCAATTCTTGAATTATGTGGTTGGATTGAAGAATCAATGGACGATATCATTCGTGAGTATGCAAAAAAGTATCTTAAAGAGCAAAGTAATATTAATAGTATAAACGACACTATAAGAAAAACATCCGGATTTGATTATAACGAACATTTCCGAGAAAAGATGTTAATACGATTAATTGGACTTATAAATATTGAGAAATTAGAAACAAATCTTGATCAAAAGATTCTTGAGCAAATGAAAGCCGCGCTAACTTATCTTAGAGAATATCGTGACAAGGAAGCTCATACATATATCAATATTGCAAAAAAACTTGACGCTCCATCGTTTACATTAAGCCTATTGGAGCCAATTCGTAAAGGGCTTAAAGAAATCGATAATAAGTTGAATTGCCTTTCTTGATTTAGTTTTATCGACCCTGTTCAAACGTCGGCAATCTTCACCCTTTTTAACCGTTTTATTGGAAGAACCGCCAACTCTATCCATGGTTGTTGCGCTGTTTCTTTCTTTGCCAATATTTTATAGAAGAAATCCATGGAGTTTTATAGGTGGACGATAAAGATAAACTCTTAATCTTCGAATTCAAAAAAAGGCTTCCGCTACGGTCTTTGAGCCGTTACCAATACCAACCATGAAACCAATCGTCGCCATAGTGGGCCGTCCGAACGTCGGCAAGTCAACGCTCTTTAACCGTCTCATCGGAAGACGCAAGGCCATTACCAAGGACGAGCCGGGAGTTACGCGGGATCTTAACTACGCCGATTGCGACGCGTGGGGGACTGTTTTTACGCTCGTGGACACAGGAGGCTTCGAGCCTGAGGTCAAAGAGGGGATTTTAAAGCAGGTAAGGGAGCAGGCTCTCTTTGCCGTGGAAGAGGCGGATTTAACGGTATTTCTCATGGACGGCAGGGACGGGCTTACCCCGGCCGACATTGAAATCGGCCGGATACTCCGCGAATCGAATAAGCCCGTAATCTACGCCGTCAATAAGATTGACATTGAAAAGCTCCTCCCCGATGCGTCCGAATTTTATTCGCTCGGCGTTAAAAAGATAATGTGCCTTTCTTCGGAGCACGGCTCCGGGGTCGGGGAACTCATAGACGAGATAACCGGAAAACTTCCCAAAGCGCCGCTTGAGGCTCCGCCTGAGGCGGACGAGACCGGCGAGGACGTGGTGAAGGTCGCGATAGTAGGACGACCGAACGTTGGCAAGTCGTCGCTCCTGAATAAGTTAATCGGCAAAGAGAGAGTCATAGTGTCTTCAATAGCCGGCACCACGAGGGATGCGATAGACACGCCTTTCGACAAGGACGGGAAAAAGTATCTTTTCATAGACACGGCCGGCATAAGGAAAAAGAGCAGGATAACCATGAAGTTAGAGGCTTATTGCGTGGTGGAGGCCATAAAGAGCATGGAGCGCGCCGACATCGCGCTCCTTGTCATAGACGGCATGGAAGGCCTGAAGTCTCAGGAAGAAAAAATCGGCGGCTTGATAGAAGACAGAGGCAAGTGTTGCGTGATAGTGGTCAATAAATGGGACATAGTCGAGAAGGATTCCAAGACAGCGAGCGTTTACGAAGAAAGAATCCGGGGCATGATGCCGTTTTTGTCCTACGCGCCCATTGTCTTCGTCTCGGCCCTTTCGGGACAGAGGGTGAGCGCGGTATTCGACGTAATGGCGAGGGTAGTTTCTCAGGCCACTACCAAGTTTCAGACCTCCAAACTCAATAAATGCCTTGAGGAATTCGTCGCCCGCCATCACCCGCCCGCTTACGCCGGGAAGGAGGTAAAACTCTACTACGTTACCCAGACCCGCACCATGCCCCCGGCGTTCACCATATTCGTCAATCGCCCGGAAGGCATAGTGGATTCCTACAAAAGATACCTCGTCAACAGTTTCAGGGAATCCCTTGCCCTCGACTCGGCCCCTTTAAGGATTTCCTTCCGCGAGAGGCGTTAATCGGTTTGTTGTTCCCGATGACACCCCCACCCCGGCCCTCCCCCATAAAGGGGGAGGGAGAGGCACTTTTGCGAGGTAGACCTCTATGGGCGCGTTATTTTTGCGCAGGGCTAAAGCCCTGCCCTACGTTTACCTTATCACCCCTGCCAAGGCCTTTATTTTATTAAGATTTTTATTGTAAAATGCATTATTCTGTGCGAAAATTACCCTCTATTTATAAAAACCAATAAGGATAAAGGTTACCCCATTTGTTTGACAGGCGAGACGCCCCCGCTTAATATTGCGGGGGCAGGCTCTGTCCTACAGGGGGTTAGGGGGATAAAGGGAAAATGAACCAACTCTATAAAAACATAGCTCTCTGGATAATCATCATAGCCACGGTGCTCTTGATGTACACATTTCTCAACCAGAAGGCGCCTGAGGATAAGAAGATAATCTTCACCGAGTTCATCGCGGCCGTCGAGAGCGGCAACGTGGACGAGGTCATGATTCAGGGGCAGAACATAAAGGGCGTTTACAAAAGCGACAAAAAGAAGTTTGTCACCTATGCCCCGAACGACCCGGAACTCGTCTCTAATCTCAAGGCAAAAGGCGTCAGAATATCGGCCGAGCCGGCCGTTGACACTCCGGGCTGGGGCACGATATTCGTCTCGTGGTTTCCGGTGCTTCTCATAATAGGATTCTGGCTTTTTTTCATGCGTCAGATGCAATCCGGCGGAGGAAAGGCCATGAGCTTCGGCAAATCCCGCGCCAAGCTCCTTAACGAATCCCAGCAGACCAAAACATTCAAGGACGTGGCGGGCATAGAAGAGGCGAAGGAAGAGGTAAGCGAGATAATAGACTTCCTGAAGGACCCGAAGAAGTTCACGCGCCTCGGCGGCAAGATTCCGAAAGGGGTGCTCCTCATGGGTTCTCCGGGCACGGGAAAGACTCTTCTGGCAAAGGCCATAGCCGGAGAAGCGGGGGTTCCGTTTTTCAGCATCTCGGGGAGCGACTTCGTCGAGATGTTCGTCGGAGTCGGGGCCTCGAGGGTGAGGGACCTTTTCGTGCAGGGCAAGAAAAACGCCCCTTGCATAATATTCATAGACGAGATAGACGCCGTCGGCCGCCACAGGGGCGCGGGACTCGGCGGAGGGCATGACGAGAGGGAGCAGACATTGAACCAGCTCCTCGTTGAGATGGACGGATTCGAAAGCTCGGAGGGGGTCATAATAGTGGCGGCCACCAACAGGCCCGACGTTCTGGACCCGGCGCTTCTTCGTCCCGGAAGGTTCGACAGGACCGTCATTGTTCCCATACCCGACGTCAAGGGAAGGCTCGAGATACTCAAGGTGCACACCGCGAAGAGCCCGCTTGACGCTAACGTAAGCCTTGAAAGGGTCGCGCGCGGCACGCCCGGATTTTCGGGAGCGGACCTCGCGAACCTCGTCAACGAAGCCGCGCTTTTGGCGGCGAGGAAAGGGCAGGACAAGGTCGGAAGGGCCGAGCTTGACGAGGCGAAGGATAAGATTCTCATGGGTAAAGAGCGCAAGAGCATGATAATAAGCGAGGACGAGAAGAAAAACACGGCCTACCACGAAGCCGGACACACGCTCGTCGCGAGGCTCATACCGGGCACCGACCCGATACACAAGGTTTCGATAATACCGAGGGGAATGGCCTTGGGCCTCACGCAACAGCTCCCCATAGACGAGCGGCACACGTACAGCAAGGACTTTTTGGTGAATAACATAGCGATACTCATGGGCGGCAGGGTGGCCGAGGAGCTTGTCTTGAAGCACACCACGACCGGCGCGGGAAACGACATCGAGCGCGCCTCGGAGATGGCCCGCAAGATGGTCTGCGAGTGGGGCATGAGCGAGAAGATAGGCCCTCTCGCGTGGGGCAAGCGCGAGGAGCATATATTCCTCGGCAAGGAAATGTCCCAGAGAAGGGACTTCAGCGAGCAAACCGCCATGGAGATAGATTCGGAGATAAAGGCCGTCGTCAGCGATAATTACGCGAGGGCAAAAAGAATAGTGAGCGAAAATATCGAGACGCTCCACGCCCTCGCGCACCTGCTTCTTGAAAAAGAGACCGTTTCCGGCGAGGAGATAGACGACGTGGTTTTCAAAGGGACGGTGCCTCCGGGCGTGAAGACGGCCCGGGACGATAAGGCGGATACCGCGGCCATGCCCGGCACGGCCTGAAGGGTTTCCGTCCCCAAAATAGGTTGAATTTTTAGGAAAACCGGCAAGTGGAAGATTCCTGCTTATAAACAGGAATCTTCACGGTAAGGTATGTCATTAATATGGCTCGCCACGACCTTCGGTCTGCGGCGAGCATTCCGTTGTCCGTCAGACGAGGCAACGGCCATTTTTGCGACGCAGGCGTATATCAAATACGCCGAGCAGCAAAAATGCGCCGATAACGAAGTATGGCGGACAAATCGCCGGTTTTCGGAGAGTCAAGTGAGGTTTCGCGTCAGGGCGATTGACATCGCGTCCGCGGAAGCGGCCGGCATTGAGATGAGGCGCATCGGCGTTGACCCCGCGGGCATGGCGCTCATGGCTCCGAAAGAGGTCTTCTTCAACCTTAAGATTACCGGTTTGACGGCGCCGCAAGCCAACATCCTGAAGCAGGACGCCATAGCCTCGGGCGGCGAGGCGGCGGTCGCGAAAGGGGTCGTATCCTGCGAAATAAATTTTACCGACGCCATCCTTTCCGGAACAGTGAAGCAGTTAAGGCGTCTCGCGGATAAACTCAAAGCCCAGCCTTACGGCCTGCCGGATGCAGGAAAATCCATAAATGAAGCGTTAGACAGGCTGACGAACCGCGGGCTCGCGTTCAGGGGGCGGAGCCGTTCGTGGGACGTATCCAAGGGGGCTCTCGTAATGGGAGTTCTTAACGTTACGCCCGATTCTTTTTATGACGGCAACGCTTATTCGGGAAAGAACGCCGCGATAGAGACGGCGCTCCGCATGGCGGACGAGGGCGCGGACATAATAGACGTGGGCGGCGAATCCTCGAGGCCCGGGGCAATAGATGTCCCCGTCGAAGAGGAGATAAGGCGGGTCGTCCCGGTCGTCGAAG
>Ga0209322_10002367_pt1 | contig 10751 bp, 10 predicted proteins | sample Rifsed19ft1_FD_184013 | JGI IMG/M metagenome (GOLD analysis project Ga0209322, IMG submission 184013) | Soil microbial communities from Rifle, Colorado, USA - sediment 19ft 1 (version 2) | ecosystem: Environmental > Terrestrial > Deep subsurface > Rock core/Sediment | place: Rifle, Colorado...
CCCAGCCACTTTTAAAATAAGATCGGAAGCAGGCGGAGTTTTGACTACGAAATCATAACTGCGGTCTTCGTAGACAGTAATCGAGACGCCAACTTTGTCGCCGGCCATATTTTTTGTAGCAGCGTTAAATTTAGTCATGAAGTCCCCGATGTTGATGCCGGCTTGGCCGAGCGCGGGTCCGAGTGGCGGCGCTGGGGTGGCCTTTGCAGCCTGAATTTGAACTTTTATTTTTTTGGTGATCTTTTTTGCCATAATAATTTATATCTTTTTTACCTGTAAAAAGTCAAGTTCGACCGGAGTTTCGCGGCCAAACATTGAAACCAGCACTTTTACCTTCCCGCGTTCCTGGTCAACTGAATTGACTTTCCCTTCCAATTCCTTAAACGGACCATCGGTAATTAAAATACTCTCGCCGATAACCATGTCAATATTGTGTTTCGCCGTGCCAGCATTCATTTTCTTGAAAAGATATTCTACTTCGTCATTTTTAAGAGGTACCGGAATAACTCCAGCGCCGACAAAACCGGTAACCCGTGGCGTATTGCGAACCACATACCAGGAATCATCCGTCACAATCATGTCCACCAAAACATAACCCGGATAAATTTTCTCTTCCACTTCCACCCTCTTGCCTCCTTTAATTTTTATTTTTTTTTCAATCGGCACAATAACATTGAAAATTTTATCATTCATGCCGAGAGAGTCTATACGCTGACGTAAATTGCGCAAAACCACACTTTCATATCCAGCATAGGTGTGGATGGCGTACCAGTTTCGAACTCCTTGTTCTTCTTGTTTTGACATTGTATAGGTTTTAGGTTTTAGGTTTTAGGTTTTAGTATTACTATCCCCTACAAGCTATAACCTATTCACTAACTTAATATCTTCTCTAGGCCTTTAGTGAAAATAAAATCGAAAACGCTTAAATAATAAGCCACGACAACCGATAAAACTATCACAATTAAAGTGTAGTAAAAGGTCTGGCTCCTGGATGGCCAAATTACATGCTTTAATTCTGTCTTGGTTTCCTTAAAATATTCAGTGATTTTTGACATTTTTCAAAAAAGCCCTCCGAGGGGCTTTTTTGATACTACTCTTTTTAGACAAAATAGTCAAATTGAAATTTTTCTTGGAAACAAAATCAGAGTCCTTGATTTTTGGATTGGCGAGATCGCTGAATCAATTCGTCTCGCAACTGTTCAGAAACTTCTCGAGAAGTACCCGGCAATCTCCCTTCTGCGCTAGCGCCGCCTACCCCATAACGTCCAACTGTGGCGCTAAATCCAGCAGTCTGGATATTAAGATCGGATAACCCAAGCAAACGGGCCAAGATACCTCGATGAATATCCACATTCTGAATCCGATCATAAGGTATAGTTACATATTTCTTGTAGATCACCCCTGATTCCTTTCGAAAACCGGAATCAATGAGCTCGTAACGATAAAAGTGATAGGTGAGTTTGGCCCAAATAAAACAGAATGGGAGATATGCGGGAATGATAATCCATAGCCACTTAAGAAAATCAAAGGAAACTCCGCCCAAAAACGCCGAACCCCAAATACTTAAGATGAAAACTGGAATGATGGATCGTAAAACAAAACTAAAAAAGAATAACCACACTGCTTTTGGATCTAATTGTTTCATAAGTTCAATATTACTCTATTTTACATAAAACAGTCAACCCGATAGTAGAGAATCTCACTACCGGATCAAATTGAGAAGGTTATCTATTCAGAAACGTTCGAACTTCGTATCCGACAAGTCCGTCAACTTTCAATTTATTGTCTGTTTGAAATTCCATCAGAGCCGCTTTGACTTTCGCGCCTAATACTCCGTCGACATTTCCGGCATCATATCCTGCCTTGTTCAACAACTTCTGAAGTTCTCTAACTTCATTCCCGTATGAACCCTGCTCCAGAAACTGCGTGAATCTGAATTTGCTCGCGCTGGCGATATTCCCAGACACTTGAGCATCTGTTGTTGCGCCTATCGCGCTGGCTGTCAGAGACCCCGCGGGCAAACCTAAAACGGAAGAAGATAAAGAGGCGGTGGCAGGAGAAGGAATAGCGGAACTTACTGATGTTCCATCAGTAAAGGTAACAGTAAGCGTCCCTCCTCCCCAGGTGGTTTTAGCCGATTGTTGGCCGTAGAGATAGAGAGTTTCGGTGTTGGGACCGACGGAGAATGTTTGTCCCATTCTTGTATTCAACTGCTCGCCGTTTCGGAAAACAACAACAGGCCAGTTGCTGGTGTTGGTGGTCCAAATGTCTCCCTGCATCGCTCCGGCTCCTGTGATTTTTATGGAAAAAATGGTCTTAGTGTTTCCATTCATATTGAGATTTAACGTCCATTTCCAATCGTTAGGGTTGTTGTTGAAGGAACCCGAAGTATAGACCCCAGCTGTTCCAGTTTTGTTTTCATTCGCTGAGGTAAGGACGATGGAGGCGGTGGGTTGAGTATCGCTAATCGTAATCAAAATATCCGCCCCTCCGAATCCCAAAACTTTCCCGGAAAGTTTGTATTGCCCCGCGGGAATTCTGTATACGGCCGGATTGTGCGTGATAGTCCAAGTTTTCGAGGCACCGGGCGCAATACTGACGGATGTTTGATTTTGCGTACACATCTGGCCAACACTTGAATCATAATTGGCAACCGCGTATGAAGTCTGACAACCATTACTCCAATTTAGAATTTTAACTTCTGAAGTATTATTCGTAGCGGTAATATAGATCTGAATACTTTCGCTGGAGGTATATGTCGATTTATCGGTCTTCACGTCATAGGTAATCCTCGCGCTGGTGGGAACCGCGGCGCAAGCGCCGTTTACGGAATAACCGGTGGAACAACTCATCAAAATATTTGAAACCTGCCCGGCGCTCGTGCAATATCCTTCGGCGACGGACGTGCAGGAATCACCGGAGCACACCCCGCCATTCGAAGCCACGGACGCGTCGGTAAAGTATGAACCAATGCCATTCGCTCTTCCGTCCGCTATTCCTAAAACATTAGGGTTCTGCCCGCCATCGGAATCGGTGCATGACACGGCAGTGGTGGTAGTTGCGGTGGCGATAGTGAAAAAAGAATCGCTATAATCTTGAGGAGCGGGAGACATTCCAGTTTCAAATGCCATCACTCTCACCATAAACAGATCACTTCTCTTACCAGTCCCGTATGTAGCAGGAATAGTCCAGTTGTATGTATTGCCGACTATACTGGTAACCATTGAATCTTCAATGTTTGAAGTTTCTCCACTATTTCTGTAAGAAAGCTGAATGCCAAACCTCGCACCACTTTGAAGACCAGAGCTACTCCATCTGATCGGCACAACATCTCCTACTTTATAATTCTCTCCCCCATTCGGGCTCAAAACGGTGATGGAAGGGGTGCTGGTGGTAGGTTGTTTTACAGTAATAGAAACATTATCATAATAATTTTTGATACCATCAAAACATGTTATGGTGAGACTAAGAGGGCTTATGTATCCAAGTGTTGCATGTCTAGCATATAACTTAACTACTCCATTTGGTTTTTGATTTGTTTGATCATTCCAAAGCCATCCATCTATTGTTGGCACATAATGGCCACCCATTTTACATTCGGTTTTTGATATATCAATGCCAGTCGATCCCCAAGATGCTTCAATAACTGATCCATATTCAACTGCTGAAGGAAAGTCTGAACCATTAACTTGAAGATTAATAGAAGGCTGAGTTGAAGAAGTGGTAATTGTGAAATGTGAGTCACTAATATCAAATCTATTACCTCCTTCTTGCACTAAAGCAATGCCATAATCATTGCCGTCTGGAATAGTTGTGGGCACTTTCCAATCAAAATAGCCTTGATTATATATTGGACGAGAAATTTCCCGCTCGTTTCCTTGGTAAGTACCATTGCCTTTTCTAAGTTTTATATATACTTGACTTACATCTTTAGATTCCCATTTTATTCTGTATGTATCTCCTTTCTTGATTTGTTCTCCCCCATTCGGACTCAAGACGGTGATAGTTGGATTACTATTTGATCCGCAAGATTGACCGGTGGTTGAACTAAAACCTGTGTTTGACGCGCAGCCGGGAGGAAAAATTGCCCCATTATTACAAGGTCTACCTGTCGTTATGCTATAACCTTGATTTGAATTACAGCCTGGTGGGAAAGTTAAACTATCACACCTTTCTCCCGTAACTGGACTATATCCCACTGTCGAAGTACAGCCAACTGGAAGCGATGTGTAAATACCATTGTCGCATTTTATCCCCGTGGTTGGGCTATAGCCAAATGTCGAGGTACAACCTTCCGGAAGATACTCAAGAACTATAGTATCGCATTTTACTCCGGTAATTGGACTATAACCTTGTGTTGAAGCACAACCGGCTGGCAAAGATGAAGAACCTCCTCCGCCGCCGCTGCCACTAGTTTGCGCGCTCGCAGAATTAACATTAAAACCTAGTAATGTAAATGATAAAAGAAAAACGACCAAAAACAAATTATATTTTTTCATCCCGTACGAAGTAAAAGATATTTTTTCACTTTTACCTAAATTAAATAATAATCAAAATTTTACTTTCCCGCGAGAAATACGACATAAACTTCGTACGGGATTCATATACCTAATAATACCCCCCCCTCATATATTAAACAAACTTGGATGTGGATAACTTCTCTACCGTATCTCGTATGTTATCGTCACATCCGAACTAATCGTATTTTCCCCTTTGGGAAGCTCTGCCGGAGCCGGTGCGGTGCCTACACTGTCCTTAATCATCGCTGATTCATACATAACCGGATATCGTAAACCTGATTCGCTAAAACTTGTAATCTTGCCCAAACGCACTCCCAAATCTTTAGCCAAAACTCGCGCTTTTTCTTTGGCATCATCGATGGCCAACTTTCTCGCTTTCGCTTTTAACACATCCTCATCATCAATCGCAAAATTCGGGCCATTTAAATCAGAAACACCCGTCGTGCCGAGACCTTGCATAATTGAACCCACGTCATCTACATTCCTGACTTTGATGGCGAGACTTTCGCTTGCTTCGTAACCCAATAGCGTTTGTTTACCCACACAATAGTAGGGCCTGCCTTCTGCTCCCGCGATTTGTGGACATATTTCTTGTTTATATTCGTACTTAGGACTAAAAGAGGCATTGATAGTCTTTATATCTTTTTCCGCAATACTTTTACCTTTCAAAAAATCCAGTGCTTTTTTCTCTACCTCCGCTACTTTGTCTTGCGCTTCTTTGACTGTCTGGCCAACTTTGCTAATTGTAAAAGAAATATTCGCAATATCCGGGACAGCCTTTACTTCACCATGTCCATAAAATGAAATCGTCGCCGGCGTCGCACTTTCTCCCAGCATACTGTCTTTTTTTATTTCGGAAAATATTTTGACGGCAAAGTATGCGGATAAGATAACGATCAAAATAAACGACACCTTGAATAATTTATTTTTATTTTGTTCTAATGTTTCCATGCGTATATTCCTTATTTGTTAATAGAAACAAGCTCGACGTCGAAAACGAGTGTGGAATCCGGAGGGATCACTCCAGGAATACCATTTGCACCATAAGCATCTTCCCCCGCTATAGTAAGAGTCTTCTTCTCACCGACTTTCATTCCGACAATACCTTTATCCCAACCAGAAATTACTTGTCCCGCACCTAAAGTAAAGACAAAAGGTTCCACGTGTTTAAACTTTGGGTCAACATTAGAATCGAAAACTGTACCATTTTCTAAACGACCAGTGTAATTCATGGAAACAATATCGCCTGCTTTAGCTACTTCGACTTCCACCGAATTGTTCATAGAGGCTGCATTATTAACAGAAGCTGTATTATTGTTTGAGTTCATATTTACTTTGTTATTTATGCTGATAAAGATCAAAACTCCCGCCAAAGCCAAACAAACCACGACCGCTACCACAATATTCATATTATTTTTATTTTCCATGAGTCTATTATACTCCTAAGTCTATAAAAAATCAATTTTCTAACCCGTTTTAGTACAACAAAAAACGCGAGCATCCTGCTCGCGTCCGTCTGCATACTATCATTTATTTCACCATCGCCGCAATAAGTGCGGCGATGGTGAACACAACCAGCCCCACCAAGGGGCCGTATTGCTTGGGCAATGCCCAAGCAATAAGGATCCCGGCGAGACCCCCACCCCACAATATCGCCATTATGTTCATACTTGCAAGTAATTATATACTTTCTAAAAATCAAATCAAATTCACTTCAGGGAGAAGCCCTAAGCCGAATTTTTCTTTTACAGCTGTCATAATTTTATTGGCTAAATTTAATACTTCTTCCCCCGTCGCTCCGCCAAAATTTACCAAAACTAGAGCTTGTTTGTCATGCACTCCGACATTCCCTATCCTCTTGCCTTTCCATCCGCATTGTTCAATAAACCAGCCAGCGGGAACCTTAATAACCCCCTCTCCTTTAGAAGGAGAGGGTTGGGGTGAGATTCCTTTTTCTTCCCAAAAAAAAGGTATCTCGGGATATTTTTTTTTTAATTTTTCTAATTCAGCCGGTTTGACGAAAACATTTTTAAAAAAACTGCCGGCATTCGGAATTATAATCGGGTCTGGGAGTTTGCTTTTTCTGATACGAGAAACCGCGTCGCTGATATCTTTAGAATTTTTAATTTCAATCTTGTTTCTTTCCAAATATTCTTGCAATATTTTGTAAGTTATGTTTTTAGTCTCGACTTTGCTTAATTTTAAAGTTACAGCTGTAATAAAATATTTTCCTTTTAAATCATTTTTGAAAATGCTGTCGCGATAGCCAAATTTACATTCTTCTTTAGAAAAAATTTTATTTTTTCCCGTGTTAATATCAATAGCTTCGACATTCTCTAAAACATCCTTGAGTTCCGCCCCGTAAGCCCCGATATTTTGCATCGGCGCCGCGCCAACCGTACCCGGAATGAGCGATAAATTCTCAATACCCCACAAGCCGCGATCTACGGCGAAGGTTACGAGATCATGCCAAATTTCTCCGCCCATGCACCTGACAATGACATTTTTTGAGTCTTCTTTAAGAATCTCAATACCCTTTAGCTTATTCAAAATAACCAAACCGTCAAAATCTTTGGTAAATAGAACGTTACTGCCGCCGCCCAAAAATACTTTTTTAATATTCCTAAACTGTGGCAAAGTAAAAATTTCCACCAAATCTGCTTCCGTATGCGCCTCCACAAAAAACTCCGCATTCGCCGATATGCTGAAGGTGTTTAATTTTGATAAATTGTAATTTTCTTGAATTTGCATAATACTTTTCTAGTATAGCAAAATGTAAATAAAAAAGTCGCTGGAACTCTCAGAGAGAAAGTCTCGGCGACTTCGGATTGGGCTGGGGGTCTTTCGACCCCCAGCTTTGACACATGTTCCCTAAAAAGGGTACTTATCCACTCATAAGATGGCCTCATACCCCCAATTAAAGAACTAGGTCTTTGGTATAATACCATAATTAAAAAGACACAAAAAGTTTATTTCTGTTAATTTCTTAATACATCCACAAAACAATTTTTATGTAGTTTAATAACCTTAGACGTTGGACTTTTTATTTCTCCCCCGTCTATATATAAATCCACTTGGTCTCCAAAATATTTCTTTGCTTCGGCGATATTTGTCGCTGGCGGAAACCTTTCAGTATTCGCCGAAGGCGCGATGAGCGGGCCGGTTTTTTTTAGTAATTTTTGCAACTCCTCTTCTCTGGGCACTCTAAAGGCCAAAGTTTTTGTGCCGCGGTGCAAGTATTCCAGTCCTTCATCTGGACAATCTAAGACAATACTGACAGGCCCTGGCCAATATTTTTTAAGCGCAATTTTTTGTTTATCAGAAAGAATAATAGAAAATTTTTCAAGATCACTCTCGTCTCCGATGATTATGATACAGGGTTTGTCTGGTGCACGTTTTCGGAGTTCATAGATACGGTTAACAACAAATTCACTTTGCGCCATTCCTACAATTCCATACACAGTATCAGTCGGCATAACCGCGACACCGTCTTCTTTTAATACTTTAATGAGATTAGGATCAGTCCACATAATATTTACATTACTCGGCCTAGAAAATTTCTTTTTTTAATTTCTCTTCGATCTCCTCTTCATTCACGGGAAGAATCATTTTCTTCAGTTCTGGATCTTCCGACAAATCTATGCCTTCTTTTTCCAAAAGGAGCGCAATCATTCTCATGAGTTTAGTAATTTCCTGTTCTGAAATAATGTCTAATTGCAAATGGGTTTCTTCTCGCAAATCATCTATTTTGGAATTGCGATTTTGAGAAATAAGCACAAAAATAGCCAGAACGATAGCTTCCAGAGAAACAAAAGTGGTCAAGAGATTAAAAGGAAAAGGGTCAAACGCGGTAATTCCTTCTATCTGGTTGGTATTAACTGCCAACCAGGCCAGGAAAAAAAATAGATTCAAAAGTAGAAAAGTAAAACTGCCAAAATGCGTTGTCATCCAGTCGGCAATTCGCTCTGACCTAGTTCTTCTAAAATCAGATCGCGCCTTGATGCTTTGAAATATTTTTTCCGTTTGATTTTTATGCATGTAGAGATAATTCTATCATTAGTGTATAATTACACAAGATGATAAAAAAGAATAGGCTAATTTCCTTATCTCGTATAGCCTACAGAGCAGCCTACAGAGCTTTAGACTCTGGTAGGGAAGAAGAAAATGGGGGTATCCGAAGGGATTTGAACCCTTTCTTCACCCTCCACAGGGGTGCGTGCGAACCAATACACCACGGATACCATGTATTCTTAATTTACCAAAAAATATGTACAAACGCTAATTTATTTCACCCTCAATAATTTTAGATAAAATTCTTTGGTAAAGAAATGATTTTTGTTGCGACGAAAATATTTTGCTCCTTCCACTAAGAGAATATTTAAGACAAGCCAAAAAATAACGAACGGAGTCCAGGACCAAGGCAGGGCCGCCAGCTCAAAAACGTTTCTGATGGCCGGAACGGTCATAGTGACAATTAAAATAACAGCGGCTACAATAATACTGACGTTCAATTTTTTGTTTGAAAAAACGGGGTAGAAAAAAAGCGGGCGATGTAAACTTCTGAAAGAAAAAGAGATTACCAAAATATATGAGGCAAAACAAACAAAGAAAATAGAACGGGCCAGCATTATGTCAACGTTAATTTTTAATAAAATGAAATATAAAAGGAAAAGAAGTAGGGAGCTTAAAATGCCGACGCCGAAAATAAATATTTTCACATTTTTAGTAAATATAAGATTAGAGTCCTGCGTGCCCTGACCTTTCCTCCCCTCCCTATCCATATCTTCGTCAAAGGCAAAAGCCAAGGCCGGCAGACTGCCGGTAAAAAGATTGACCCAAATAATCTGGAGCGCGGTGATAGGCAGCGGCAGCGACAGAAGCAAGCTCCCGCCGATGACAAACACCTCGTCAAAAGAATTGGACATTAAATAGGTAAAAGCTTTTCGAATATTGGCCAATATTCTGCGCCCCTCATCAATCGCCAAACTAATAGTTTCAAAATTATCATCCAAAAGGACCAAATCGGAAGCCGACTTGGCCACATCGCTTCCGGAGCCAAGCGCGATGCCTATGTCCATAGCTTTTAAGGCCGGCGCGTCATTGACGCCATCCCCGGTCATGGCCACCACCTCCCCTAATTTTTGGTAAAGGTGGCCAATTCGAAGTTTGTCTTCGGGGGTAACTCGAGCGAAAATTTTTATTTTGGGTATGGCCGCCAGTAATTGTTCATCGGACAAACTTCGGATATCATTGCCGGTGAGCACCTCTCGTTCTAAAACTTCCCAATCCAAACTCTTGGCTACGGCCAGTGCGGTCCCCACCAAATCCCCGGTAACCAAAACCATCTTCACTCCATGGGATTCTATATTTTTTATAGCCATCGGTACTTCCGGCCGGATCGGATCATAGAACACAAACATTCCTAAAAAATTCAAATCTTTGATATCTTCGATTGAATGTTTTTTTTGTTTTTTAGGAACGGTAGCAATGCCAATAAGCCGTTTCCCTTCTCGGCTGGTCTCATCAATCCAGGATTCGATTTGTAAATATTCTTCTTTAGAAATTTTTGACTTTGCCAGAAGAACATCCGGCGCTCCCATGCATACATAAGTGTCATCTTTTTCGGCAACGGAAAATTTGTTGGTGGAATTAAAAGGTAAAACAATGTAAGAAGTAAAATTAGAGGATGCCGAGGAAATAGTGTCGAGAGAAATATCGTGCGTCCGGCAAGCTTTAACGATATTTACCTCAAAAGGTCGGCCGCGAAAAATCCACTTACTTTGGTCTTCTCCCGGATTCTCGATCGAGACATCTACATTAAGGAGCGATAGTTCCAGTAAAGTTTTCTGTTTTGGGGATAATGCTTTGGCTGATAAATTATCTTCTACGGCTTGGGACAAGTGACTTTCTAGTATTTTTCCCACTTCGCTCACACTAACCAGCTGCATATCGGCGAGAGTGAGAGTGCCGGTCTTGTCCGTCATGATGAGGGTCGTCGAACCGAGCGTCTCGGCGGCAGTGAGTTTCCTGACAACACCTTTTTTGTTAGCAATCCGTTCGGACCCAATCGCTAGGATAACCGTGAGCACAATCGGCAGCGCTTCCGGCACCGCTCCGACGGCCACCGCCGCCGCCAGGCCGTAATGGATGAACGTATCGAAGCGGCGAACTTCCTTCGCCGGCAGATAGCCGGAGGGCTCGAACTCCCTCACCTCGCCCGCGATCTGCGAG
>Ga0209322_10002369_pt1 | contig 10749 bp, 10 predicted proteins | sample Rifsed19ft1_FD_184013 | JGI IMG/M metagenome (GOLD analysis project Ga0209322, IMG submission 184013) | Soil microbial communities from Rifle, Colorado, USA - sediment 19ft 1 (version 2) | ecosystem: Environmental > Terrestrial > Deep subsurface > Rock core/Sediment | place: Rifle, Colorado...
CTCGGGTCTCCCTTGTCTCGCGACGAAACCCTTCCGGGGACCGGCCCCCTGCAGCGGCGCTCGAATGCCAAGGTATTTGCGAGACGGTGCACTAGGTCATGCCCTCCCTTCCCTCCCTTCTGGCGGGGGCCATGCTCGGGTCCCTCGTGTTCTATGCCTTGCTGGGCGGCGCCGATTTCGGCGGGGGCGTCTGGGACCTGCTGGCCCGAGGGCCCCGCGCCGGCGACCAGAGGCGCCTGATCGCCCATGCCATCGGGCCGGTCTGGGAGACGAACCATATCTGGCTCATCATCGCGATCGTCGTTCTCTTTACCGGGTTCCCACCGGCATTCGCCGCGATCTCCACCGCGCTTTTTGTTCCCCTGACCCTTCTTCTCGCCGGAATCGTGTTGCGCGGAGCGGCCTTCGCGTTCCACGCGTATCACCTCCACGAGGAAACCGGGGCACACCGGTGGAGGACCCTCTTCGCGGGAGCAAGTCTTGTCACCCCGGTCCTCCTGGGGCTGACGATCGGTGCCCTGTCGTCCGGGAGGATCGATGCGGATCCGTTGATCTTCACCGGGGACACCGCGAGCTGGCTCGCACCCTTCCCCCTTTCGGTGGGGGCCCTTACCCTGGCCGCCTTCTCCTACCTGGCCGCGGTCTACCTGATCCTGGAAACGGAGGACCCCGGCCTGCGAAGCGACTTCCGCATCCGTGCCCTCTGGTCGGCAGCGGCCGTCGCCTTCCTCTCCGTCTTCGTCCCGGTGATCGCCGCCGGGGGCGCGCCCGATTTCTACCGGGCGCTGGCCGGAAGCGACTGGTCCGTGGGCGTGATGATGTTCAACGCCACCGCCGCCCTGGGCGCCTATGTCTCCCTGCTTCTCTTTGCCTACCGCATCGCGCGGCTGTGCGCCGCCGCCCAGGTCGCCCTGATCCTGCTCGGCTGGGGTCTGGCCCAGTTCCCGTTCCTCGTCCGGCCGTCGATCACCTTCGCATCGGCCGCGTCCCCTCCCGCCACGCTTCGCCTCCTGCTCCTTTCGCTCGCGGGGGGGGCGGTGCTCCTGTTCCCCGCCGTTTTTCTGCTGATGCGTATCTTCAAGAAGGAAGCCCTGTCCGGCCGGCACCGGCAGAAGACGTGACGGATTTCGAAACATTTCTCGACGAAGCCCTCCCCCCCCTCGGGCTCTTTCCTGCCGCCTGCCGAAGTCGAAACATCCGCCGCCGTGTCCTGAAGCGAATGGAGTCGCATGGCGTCCACGACTTCCACGCCTATCTCGTCCTTCTCCGGCGGGACCCCTCGGAACGGGAGGCCTTGCGATCCCTCCTGACCGTAACGATTTCCCGGTTCTTTCGGAACCGCCGTGTTTTCGAGACCCTTTCCCGCCATGTCCTTTCCGGCCTCGCGGCAAAGGGGAAGCCGGTTCGCGCCTGGAGCGCGGGATGCGCCTCGGGGGAGGAACCGTTCACCCTCCGGATCCTGTGGGAGGAACTCCCGGGACCCAAACCCCGTCTTTCCCTCCTCGCGACCGACGTGGACGGGGCCTGTCTTTTACGGGCCAGGGAGGGGCTCTATGCGGAAAGCAGCCTGCGCGAAGTACCCCGGTCGATCGTGGAAGGGTATTTCCGCAAGGAAGAGGGACGGTTCCGGTTGCGGGAGGGCGTGGTCCGTTCCGTGGAGTTCCGAACCCTCGACCTGTTGGGAAACTTCCCGCCCGGCGAGTTCGACCTTGTCCTCTGCCGAAACGCGGCATTCACCTATTTTACCGCCCCGCGCAGGGTCAACGTCGCCGAAGGGTTCGCCTCGGCCCTTGTGCCCGGGGGATTCCTGGTGATCGGAAGGACGGAGAAGCTCCCCCGGGAGGCCGCCGCGTGGTTCCCCTTTGCCTTCCCGCGGGACAACATCCTCCGTCGAGCAGTCCCTGAACAGGATCCGGGGAGGTGACCGTTCGGCCGTCCGGGGCCCGCCATCCCCTATTCCATCACGTCGCCCAGGTAGGCCGCGCGGACCTTCGAATCGTTTCGAAGCTCGGATGCGTTCCCCGACAACGTGATCGAGCCTGCTTCCAGGACGTACGCCCGGTGGGCGACCGAGAGCGCCATGAAGGCGTTCTGCTCGACGAGCAGGATGGTCGTCCCTTCCTCGTTGATTTCCCGGATGAGTCGGAAGATCTCCCGCACCAGGAGGGGGGAAAGTCCCATCGACGGCTCGTCCAGTAGCACGAGGTCGGGCCTTGCGACCATCGCCCGCCCGATGGCAAGCATCTGCTGCTCCCCTCCCGAAAGAGTCCCGGCCGGCTGGGAGGACCTCTCCTGAAGCCGGGGGAAGAGGGTATATACCTTTCCGATGCTTTTCGCCACTTCCTGCCGGGAGGCCCGTGTATAGGCACCCATCTCCAAATTTTCCAGTACGGTCATGTTGGCAAAAATCCCGCGCCCTTCGGGGACGAGGGAAATGCCCATCCGGACGATCCTGTGCTGGGGAATGCCGACCAGGTTCCTTCCCGCAAATAGGATCTTTCCCGAGCGAGGAGTGAGAATCCCGGATATGGTCTTCAGGATGGTGCTCTTCCCGGCGCCGTTCGCCCCGATCAAAGACACGATCTCTCCCTTTCCCACGACGAAGGAGACATCCTGCAAGGCCCTGAGATTGTCGTAATATACGTTTACTTGTTCAATGGTTAACAACATGTTTTCATCCGTTGTATCATTCCTTGTATTCCCTCACTCGAAGGGCACATCTTCCCCGAGGTATGCCTCGATGACTTTGCTGTTCTCGCGGATCTCGTCGGGGAGCCCACGGGCGATCACCTGTCCGAAGTCCATCACGGCCAGTCGTTGGCACATCCCCATGACCAGCCGCATCTGGTGCTCGATCAACAGGATGGTAAGCCGGAACCTCTCCCTCATCCCGAGGATAAACTCCATCAGTTTTCCCACCTCGTTCGGGTTCATCCCGGCGGCAGGCTCGTCGAGCAGGAGCACCCTGGGTTCCGTGGCGAGAGCACGTGCGATCTCCAGTTTCCTTTGATCCCCGTATGGCAGGCTCCCGGCTATCTCGTATTTTCTGTTTTGAAGCAGGAAGATAGATAATAAGTTCTCAACTTTTTCCTGAATTTCTATTTCTTCGCGGTAGAATCTTCCGGTCCGGCACAGCGCCGACACGGGACCGTACTCCAGGTGGGAGTGGTGGGCGATCCTCACGTTGTCCATGACGGTCAGGTTCCGGAAAAGCCGGATGTTCTGGAAGGTCCTGGCGACGCCTAGGCGGTTGATCCGGTGCGGGGAAAGCCCCACGAGGCTCTTTTCCTCGAACAGGATGGACCCGCCGTCGGGCCGGCAGATCCCGGTCACCAGGTTGAATACCGTGGTCTTCCCTGAACCGTTTGGGCCGATGAGTCCTACGAGTTCCCCTTTTGCAAGGGTAAGGTCCACCCCGTCCACCGCCCGGATGCCGCCAAAATGCTTGGTGAGCCCCCTGATGGCGAGCATCATCGGTACAACCTGCCCCGGAGAAACGGAAACTCCCGGGAACCGAAGAGTCCCTGCGGCCGCAGAAGCATGGTCACGATCAGCAGAACCGGGATCAGTACCCACCGAAGCTCCACGTATCCGGGAGGAAGGACCACCCGCAGGCCCTCCAGCAGGAAGATCCAGCCGAACGAGGCGACAAGGACCCCGCTCATGTTGCCCAGGCCCCCGAGGACCACGATGACCAGGATGTCGATCGACTTGAAAAAGTCGAAATTGCTCGGGTGGAGGAAGGCGTACAGGTGGGCATAGAGGCCCCCCGCCACCCCGGCGAAGGCGCATCCCATCACGAAACCGACCATCTTGTACCGGAAGGTATCGATCCCCATCGTCTCGGCCGCGATCTCGTCCTCCCGGATCGAGATGATCGCCCGTCCGTAGCTGGAGTGGATCGTGTTCCGCACGATCAACAGGGAGACGAGAAGGAAAAAGACCACCCAGGGAACGGTCGTCATCTTCGTGATACCGGTCATCCCCCGGGCACCCCCCAGTTCGGGGAGAAAACTGTCGGCGTTGTCGAAGACCACCTTCATGATGATCCCGAATCCGAGCGTCGCGATGCCGAGGTAGTCCGAGGTGAGCCGCAGGGCGGGCAACCCGATCAGGCAGGCGATAACGGCGGCGGCCCCCCCGCCCGCCAGCAGCGCGGTGAAAAAGACGGCCTGGGATTGTCCCCCGTACGTCTTCATGAGATAGGCGGCCGTGTACGCGCCGATCCCTAAGAACGCCGCGTGGCCGAGGGAGAAGAGGCCGGTGTACCCGTAGATGACGTTCAGGCCCTGGGCGGAGATCGCCACGACGCACGCCAGCTCGAGGATCTGGACCCAGTAGGGGTTCACGACCCCCGTCGCGGCGAGAAGAACGATGCTGCCCGCCAGGAGCGCGTAGGCGGCGAGGATCCTGGCCAGGTTCCGGAGGAACTCCGCCAAGGCGTCAGACCTTTTCGGCCCGGGGAGCTCCCAGGATTCCCGTCGGTTTCCACAAGAGCACCAGGATCAGGATCACGAAGGCGATCCCGTCCCGGTACGTGGAGGACAGGTAGGCCGATACCATCGTCTCCGACTGTCCCATGATGAGCGCCCCCAGCACCGCCCCGGGGATGTTCCCGATCCCGCCCAGAACGGCGGCGGTGAACGCCTTGAGCCCGGGCATGAAGCCCATGAAGGTGTTCACCTGGGGGTAGGCGATGCCGTACAGCACCCCTCCCACGCCCGCCAACGCCGCCCCGAGCCCGAAGGTGAAGGAGATCACCCTGTTGACGTTCACCCCCATGAGCCCCGCGGTGACGTAGTCGTACGAGACGGCCCGCATCCCCCTGCCCATCTTCGTCCGGAAAACGATGAACTGGAGAAACAACAGGCAGAGCACCGTGACGACGAGGATGACCGCCTGGATGTTGGTCACCAGGATCCCTCCCACTTCCCATATGACCACGGGGAAGGGGCGGGGAAAGGAGTAGAAGTTCGGCCCGAACACCTGCCTAAGACTCGTGAAGTATTCCAGGAACAGCGACACCCCGATCGCGGTGATCAGCGACGCGATCTTGGGGGCGTGGCGCAGGGGCCGGTACGCCAGCAGTTCGATCAGCACCGCGAGGACCGTGCACCCCGCCATCGCGGACAGAAACACCAGCGCCAGCGGCAGGTGGTACCGCTCGATCGTGTAGAGGCCGATGAAGGCCCCGATCATGAAGACGTCCCCGTGGGCGAAATTGATCAGCCGCACGATCCCGTAGACCATGGTGTAGCCAAGGGCGATCAGGGCGTACACGAACCCGAGCTGCAGACCGTTGATGACCTGCTGGGCGAAATATTCCATAGGCTGAATCTATCGCTCCGCCCCCGTTGCCGGCAAAGAAAAAAAAGAAGGCCGGGTGGCGCGGAGACCGCCCGGCCGTTCCTGCTTTCCGCTCGCTTCCGGGATCAGGGATTCACGACCTGGAGGAATTTCTGTTTCCCGTCCTTGATCTGGATGATGACGGCGCTTTTGATGGGATCTCCGTGTTCGTCCATCGTGAACTTCCCGGTGACCCCCTCGAACCCGGAAAGCGACGCCAGCGCATCCCGGATCTTCCCGGGATCTGCGCTGTTTGCCTTCCGGATTGCCTCCAGCAGCATGTTGGTGGCGTCGTACGCGAGGGTCCCCAGGGCATCCGGGGTCTGCCGGAACTTCTCCTTGTATTTCTTCACCCAGTTTCCGACTTCGGGGCGCGTGTCCTCCGGCGAGTAATGGTTGGAGAAGTACCCTCCCTCGATCGCATCCCCGGCCACCTTCACCAGCTCCGGGGAATCCCAGCCGTCGGGCCCGATCAGGGCCCCCTGGAAGCCCGTTTCCTTCGCCTGCTTCGCGATGAGGCCGACCTTGTTGTAGTAATCGGGGAGGAAGAGGACGTCCGGCTTCGCCGCCTTCACCTTGGTGAGCAGCGCCGAGAAATCCACGTCGTCCTTCCCGTACGACTCGTAGGCCGTCACCCTTCCGCCCATGCGGACGAAAGCGTCCCGGAACACCTCGGCGATCCCCTTGGAGTAGTCATTGGAGGCGTCGTACAGTACGGCAGCGGCCGTCGCGTTGAGCGTTCCCCTGGCGAACTTCGCCATCACCGTCCCCTGGAAGGAGTCCGTGTAGCATGCTCGGAACATGTAATCCTTCCGCTTCCCGTCCGCCACGGTGACCTTCGGGTTCGTCGCGGTGCCCGTGATCGTGGGAATCCTTAAGCTCTGGGCCAGATCGGAGACCGGGATGGTGGTCTTCGACGTGACCGATCCGACGATGGCTTTCACCCCATGCTGGTTGATGAGGAGGTTCGCCGCGTTGCTCGCCTCGGTGGGGTCGTTCCTGTCGTCCACGAGGAAGGTGGCAATCTTCATGCCCGCCACGCCGCCTTTGGCGTTCGCCTCCTCCACCGCGACCTCGAAGGCGTTCTTCACCGACTCGCCGAACGTCTTGACATCCCCCGAAAGCGGGGTGATCAGGCCGATCCGGATTTCCTTCGCGGGGGGAGACTTGCAGCCGGGGAAATGCCCCACCAGGAGAACAACCAGCGCAAGAAGCGATAATCCCCTTCTCACGTTCCTCCTCCTTTCCTCTATGGGGTTGGCGGTGTCTGCCCTCCAATTTACTGTACGGATTCTCCGGCCGCAAACAGGTTTTTACCGGAAGAACCCGGCGAAGAAGACCCCATCGCTTCGAGGGGAAGCTGCAATCCCGCAGTTCAGGGGGCCCTCCTTTCCCCTTCCTTCCTGTCGTACGTGATCCGGTAGATCGCCCCCGCCTTGTCGTCGGAAACCAGAATGGCTCCGTCGGGCATCACGAGGACGTCCACCGGGCGTCCCCACGCCCTGCCCTGCGACAGCCAGCCCTCCGCGAAAACCTCGTAGCCCGTCGCCCGTCCGCCTTCGACACGGACGAGGGTTATCCGATACCCGATGGGAGTGCTCCGGTTCCACGAACCGTGCTCCGCGATGAATATCTGGTTCCGGTATTTCTCCGGAAACATCGAGCCGGTATAGAAGCGCATCCCGAGGGCGGCCACGTGGGGCCCGAGCTCCATCGCCGGAGGAATAACGTCCATGGGCTTCCCTTTCTTCCCGAACTCGGGATCGGGGATGTCCTTTCCGTGCCGGTAGGGAAACCCGAAGTGGAGGCCCTTGTCCGGTGCGTGGTTCAGTTCGTCGGGGGGCAGGTCGTCGCCCAGCCAGTCCCTCCCGTTGTCCGTGAACCAGAGTTCTTTCGTCGCGGGGTCCCAGTCGAACCCCACGGTGTTGCGAACGCCCCGGGCGAACGTTTCCTGCCCGGTTCCGTCGGGCCGGATTCTCTGGATCGAAGCGAACCTCGGATCTTCCCGCTCGCAGACGTTGCAGGGAGCGCCTACCGGGACATAGAGCATCCCTTCCGGTCCGAATGCGATGAACTTCCAGCCGTGATGGGTTTCCCGCGGAAAACCGTCGCTGACGACGACCGGCGGGCCGGGATCCGCGAGACGGGACTCGATGCGGTCGAACCGGAGGATGCGGCTTATTTCCGCCACGTACAGCGCACCGTCCCGGAACGCCACTCCGTTCGGGCTGTTCCGCCCCTTCGCCACGACGATCACCTCGGTGGCCCCTCGGTCCCCTTCCCGCCTCACGACCGCGTACACCTTTCCTTCCCCCCGGGTTCCCACGAAGACGGTTCCCCGTTCTCCGAGCGTCATGGAGCGGGCGCCCGGCACGTCCGGCGCATAGATTTCTATCGCGAAGCCGGGGGGAAGCCGTATCGATTTCAGACGCGACGAAGTGTCGCAGGCGGCGGAAGAGAGAAACGGAAAGAAAAAGAGGAACATCAGCAATACGGGGACGGTGCGGAACTTTCTCATGGGAATTTCCCTTCCGTGATTCCCGATACGCCTACGGGAATCCGGGGGCAGTCCTCTATACGAGAGGCCTCTCCTCGACCACCTCGAAGAACGCTATGTACTTGAGGGCGTTCGCGGCCCCCTCACCCGACGATTCCCTCGTCCGTTCCCGGATCGTATCGAGGAGTTTCCCGGAGTCCCGGATCTCCTTCAGTTTCAGGGTGAGCCTCACCCCCTCGTACGTGTTCCCGGGCGCGATGTACAGGTACGAGGCGTTCGGGTTCTCCCGGATGTTCCGGTAGGTACGCCTCTCCGTCATTCCCCAGGCAACGGTGTTCTCCTCGGTCCGATGCGGAAGGGCGTAGATCGCCGTGTTCACGGCTCCGTCGGCGCCAGCCGTGGCCATCACCCCTTTCCCTCCGGGCTTGAGATGGTCCGCAAGTTTCATGTCGACAATCCTCCTTCCGCCGGTCGGTTTCTACGAACGTTTGATTCGCACACCCTCCGTGAGGTTCGCGGCATCGGAGGTTGCGCGAGTCCCCGCACGGGCGATACGGATTCGAGGGAAGGCAATCCGGCTCGCGAAAGACCGGGGAAAAAAAACGGGGAGAGGATTTCCTCTCCCCTGTTTATAGTTCCTTCCCCGGAATCCTTATTTCTTGCCGCATCCGCAGGTTTTGCACATGGATGTTCCTCCTTGATTCGTTGTTCCGGTATCTTTGCGCAAATGTTGGATGCACTCCCTCCCGGATGGTTCCGTCCTTTTCGGAAAGGGGCGGCGGGCTTGACAAGGCTCTCAAGCGACGTGCACACTTTTTTCATCACGCTTCGACGGGGAACCCATGACGCGCAAAGTGATTATTCTCGGGTCCGGGTGTGCCGGATCCACGGCCGCCATCTACACGGCCCGGGCGAACCTGGCGCCCCTGGTGCTCGAAGGCCACGAGCCCGGCGGGCAATTATCCCTCACGACCGATGTGGAAAACTACCCCGGGTTCCCGGACGGAATTCAGGGACCGGAACTCGTCGACCTCATGAAACGGCAGGCACAGCGTTTCGGGGCGGAATACCGGATGGAAAAGGTGACCGGCGTTGATCTGGCAAAGCGGCCCTTCACCGTAAACATCGAAGAGAACTCGTACGAGGCGCAATCCCTGATCATCGCCACCGGCGCCTCGGCCCGGATGCTCGGCCTCGAGTCCGAAAAGAAGCTTCTGGGCAGGGGTGTATCCACGTGCGCGACATGCGACGGCGCCTTTTTCCGCGACAAGGATGTTCTGGTGGTGGGAGGTGGGGACACCGCCGTCGAGGAGGCGACCTTCCTCACGAAATTCGCGAGCAAGGTTACCATCGTGCACCGGCGGGACCAGCTTCGGGCCTCCAAGATCATGGCCGACCGCGCCTTAAAGAACAAGAAGGTCGAGTTCCTCTGGAACACCGTGATCACCGACATCCTCGATCCCGGGAAGAAAGAGGTCACCGGGGTGAAGATCCGCAACACCCGGGACGGCACGGAGGAAACGCGGAAAGCCGACGGCGTCTTCATCGCGATCGGGCACGATCCGAATACAGGGATCTTCGAGGGACAGCTCGAGATGAACAAGGGGTACATCGTTCTGCGGAACGGCTCGAGGACCAGCGTCGATGGGGTCTTCGCCGCCGGCGACGTCCACGACATCGTCTACCGCCAGGCGGTGACCGCTGCCGGCAGCGGCTGCCGGGCCGCCATCGACGCGGAGCGATGGCTCGAATCCCGGGAGAGCGGGTGACGGGGGAGATATCCCCCGCACAACCGGAGACCGCGGACAGGGATGCCTGCCTTACCCGTTTCCCTTACTGCGAAACCTTGTTCAGGTAGAGCGTCTGCGTCGGGTACGCAAACTCGATCTTCCGCTTCTCGAACTCCTCGTGGATCCGGAAATTGATCTGCTCCTGGATGTTCATGTACCTGGTGTAGTCGCTGCCCGTGACGTAATAGACCACCTCGAAGACAAGGCTGAAATCCCCGTAGGAAAAGAAATGGGCTCGATCGAACGCGGTTTCCTCGATCCCCCGAATAATGCCGGCAATGATTCCCGGGATCTCCTGCAGCTTGTCCAGGGGAGTCTGGTATGTGACCCCGAGCCGGAACACCACCCTCCTCCTCTCCATACGCCTGTAATTGCGAACCCGGGAATCGGTCAGGTCCTTGTTGGAAATGATGATCTGCTCCCCGCCCAGGCTGCTGATCCGCGTCGTTTTCACCCCGAAGCGATCGATCACACCCATGGAATCCCCGACCACGATGAAGTCGCCGATCTCGAAGGGCCTGTCGAACATGATGATGAAGTAGGCGAAGAGGTCCCCCAGGACATTCTGCGCCGCCAGGGCGATGGCGATTCCACCGATCCCGAGGCCGGCGATGACCGAGTTGATCCGGAAACCGAGGTTGTCCAGGAAAAAGACCGCGGCGAGTCCCCACACGACAATACGGATCAGGCTCATGAACCCCTTGAGTGCCCGCTCCCGGGCGGAGCCCTTCTCCGTGGTCTCGCTGTAGCTGCGGATTCCGAACTTCGCCGACGCGACCAGGAACTGGGCGACCAGGAATGCGATCAGGAATATCCCGGCCACCTCGATGACCCTTTCCGGAAAAGGGTTGAGATTCAGGTTCTTCGCCGCCAGAAAAAATACCCCGTAATAGGCAAGGGGCACGACCATTTTCCGGAATATGTCGATGAGGAAGTCGTCGACCTTGGTGACGGTCGTTTCCGCCCACCGGCGCAATCGCCACAGGATCATCCTCTTGAGCGTCCTGATGATCAGGAAGCCCCCGATAAGGATGGCCGTGAAGACGAGATAGTCCGCGACGCGGTTCCGGAAAACTTCCTGATTCAGTATTCCAGGGAGCATGGCTTTCCCCCCTC
>Ga0209322_10002371_pt1 | contig 10746 bp, 9 predicted proteins | sample Rifsed19ft1_FD_184013 | JGI IMG/M metagenome (GOLD analysis project Ga0209322, IMG submission 184013) | Soil microbial communities from Rifle, Colorado, USA - sediment 19ft 1 (version 2) | ecosystem: Environmental > Terrestrial > Deep subsurface > Rock core/Sediment | place: Rifle, Colorado...
GAGAATGTCAAAAACCGTTTTAACGTGTCCGTGGCAGAGGTGGGCTCGCAGGACCTCTGGCAGAGGGCGGAGATTGGGGTCTCGGCTGTAGGAAGCGACGGCTCCGTTGTCAACTCGCTCATGGACAGGATTCTTAACTTTATAGAAGGCCTTCATGTCGTTGAAATTATAGAGCACGATATCGAACTTATAAACTGCTCGCCTTTTAAGTAAAGACTTCTCAATGTTGTAAGAAACAAGGAAGAATTTTGGAAGAAGGGATTGTGTGGACTCTAAGCGTTTGGAGAAAGTGGGGGATCTCGTTAGAAAGGAGATAGCCTCAATGCTTGTTCTCGGGGATATAAAAGACCCGAGGATTGGCTTTGTAACCATAACAAAGGTAAGGATGACGAGCGACCTTAAAAAGGCAGAGGTATATTTCAGCACAATAGGCACATCCGGCGATGTTGAAAAATGCAGGGAGGGGCTCAGCAGCGCAAGCGGCTATATAAGGAGGGCGCTGGCAAAGCGGCTGGACCTGAGACACATCCCGTCGCTTAACTTTACTTTCGACGACTCACTTGAGTATTCAGACCGCATAGAGCGCATTATAAAAAAAATAAAAGAAGAGGAAGGGGCATAAAACTTATTTTTTATGGATAAAGGCAGGTTTGGGCGCGCCATAGAGGAGATAAAGAAGGGTAAAAGGTTTATCGTTATTTCCCATGTAAACCCCGAAGGCGACGCCATCGGGTCGCTTCTGGGGCTCGCGCTCGCGCTGAAGGGGATGGGCAAAGAGGTTATCGCCTATCTTGAAGACAGTGTTCCCGATGTCTATAATTTTTTACCCGGAAGGGAGATGATTGTGCATACGCCGGAGGGGATAGGGAAAGTGGACGCAACCTTTGCCGTTGACTGCGGCCAGATGGAAAGGCTCGGCGGCAGGTTCGTTTCTTTTAACGGGAAAGGCACGGTTGTAAACATGGACCATCACATAACCAACAGTTACTTCGGGGATATAAATATAGTGGCGCCGGAGGCAAGCGCGGCGGGAGAAATAGTGTTTGACCTTTTAACCGAAGCCGGCATAAAGATAACGCCGGACGTCGCGACGAATCTGTACGTTGCGATACATACCGATACCGGCTCTTTCCGGTACAGTTCGTCGTCCCCTGAGGCGTTCAAAAAGGCGGGCGAACTTGTAAGGTTTGGCGCAGACCCATGGGTTATAGCGAGCAGGGTCTACGAGAATTATCCCCTTAAAAGGTTCAAGCTCCTTTCTATGGCGCTTTCCACCCTCGAGGTTCTCAACGGCGGCAAGGTTTCAACGTTAAAGGTTACGCTTGATATGTTAAACAGCGTGGGAGGAGGCAAGGATATGGTCGACGGTTTCGTGAATTTTGCGAGGGCCGTGGAGGGGGTTGAGGTCGGGGTTCTTTTCAGGGAGTGCGGGGAGGATGAATACAAGGTAAGTTTAAGGAGTAAGGGAAGCGTTGATGTATCAAAGGTTGCCGGGCAATTCGGCGGAGGGGGGCATCCTAATGCCGCCGGGTTTAATATAAAGGGAGGGTTTGAAGAGGTAAAAAAGCAGGTGATAGACGCCCTTCACGCCTCTTTAGGAGGCGCCCAGAAGATATGCCAGAAGACATGAACGGTCTCCTCGTCATAGATAAACCGGCTGGGTGCACATCTTCCGATGTTTGTCTGAGTGTCAAAAGAAAGCTCGGCGCCGGAAAGGTGGGGCATCTTGGAACCCTTGACCCCATGGCGACGGGAGTGCTGCCGCTTGTTATAAACCGCGCAACCAGATATGCCGACCAATTCTGCGGCGGAAGCAAAGAATATTGCGCAACGATGAAGCTCGGGGAGGAAACCGATACCTACGACAGGGAGGGAAGGGTTGTAAGTGCCTCCGGGTACGGCTCGGTAAATGAAGGCGATATTGAGAAGGTGCTTAAAGGTTTTATTGGAAAGATAAAGCAGATACCCCCGATGTTTTCGGCTGTGAAAAAGGACGGGGTTCCCCTTTATAAACTGGCAAGAAGGGGAATGGTTGTGGATAGGGCGCCCAAGGATGTTGAGGTTTATTCCGTTGACGTTATTTCCGTGGACATGCCTTATGTCAGTTTCAGGGTCAGCTGTTCAAGGGGCACATATTTAAGAACCCTCTGTTATGACGCGGGGAGGATGCTTTGCTGCGGCGCGCATCTGACCGGGCTCAGGAGGACAAAAAGCGGAAGATTCACGGATGCCGGGGCGATAAGTCCGCATCTTCCCAGGGAGTCCCTTTTTAAGAATATAATTCCGCTTGAAGTTTTATTGGGCGGACTTACGGCAGAGGTGATTCAGATACCGGTTTTCAGTAAATAGTTTCCAGGAGGTGAGGTAAAAGAGATGATTACAGTCGAAAAGAGACAGGAACTCATAGGGGAGTATAGGACCCACGAGAAGGATACGGGTTCTCCCGAGGTGCAGGCGGCGCTTCTGAGCGGAAGGATAAGCTATCTGGACGTGCACCTTAAAAAATACCCCTCTGACCATCACTCAAGAAGGGGGCTTCTTCAGATGGTTGGGAGAAGAAGAAGGCTTCTTGAATATCTCAAGAAAAAGGATATAGGCCGCTACGAAAAGCTCATCGGAAAACTCGGGATGAGAAAGTAGGGTTCCTCGGCGGCGGACGCCTTTGATTAAAGGGAGATATTCCCTTTCTTGCATCTCCCGGCCTTTGCTCGGCCTTGCATTTTTGGTTTTTTCAGGATTGCGGATTTTTAAAATTTAAAAATAAAGGATGAAAATTCAAGAGATGGTAAAAGTATACGAGATTGATTATGCTGGCAGACCGTTTCGGATAGAAGTCGGCAAGATGGCAAGGCAGGCAAACGGGAGTTGCACCGTAAGATACGGGGATACCGTTGTGCTTGTCACGGCGTGCAGGGCCCCCCGTCCCACCGCAGGGCTTGATTTTGTGCCGCTTACCGTAAATTACATGGAGATGACGTATGCGGCGGGAAAGATCCCCGGAGGGTTTTTCAAACGCGAGGGGCGCCCCTCAGAGCGCGAGGTCCTGTGTTCAAGGCTTATAGACAGGCCCTTAAGGCCTCTTTTTAAAGAGGGATATAACTACGAAACACAGGTTGTTGCAACGGTTTTGTCGGTTGACCAGGAAAACGACCCGGAGATTGCCGCAACCATCGGCGCTTCAGTTGCCCTCGGGATTTCGGATATTCCTTTTGAGGGCCCCATAGCATCCGTAAGGATCGGGATGATAGACGGCAGTCTTGTATGCAATCCAGGTTTAAGCCGCCAGAGGCAAAGCTCCGTTGACCTGCTTGTGGCGGGAGGCGGGGCGGGGATTATCATGGTTGAAGGCGGCGCCAAAGGCGCTTCAGAGGATACCCTGATAAGCGCCCTTACGTTCGCGCAGGAGAATTTAAAAGGTGTTATGGAACTGCAGAAAAGGATTATAGAGGAATGCGGTGAAAAAAAGCTTGCGGTAGAGGTCATAAAGACCGATCCTGCGCTTGTTGAAACGGTAAAAGGGATGTGCGCCGGAAAGTTAAAAGAGGCGCTCTCAATCACCACGAAGATTGAACGCTACGGAAGAATTGATGAAATTAAAGAGGAACTCCTCTTAGCCCTTGCCCCGGACTCAGAGGAGAAGGAAAAAGAGATACTCTCTATCCTGGAAGATCTGAGATACGCTTTTATGCGGAAGGGCATCCTTGAAGAAGGCATGAGGGTTGACGGAAGGGGCCCGAAGGATATAAGGGAGATAAGCTGCGAGGTCGGGCTCCTCCCCAGGACGCACGGCTCGGCGCTTTTTACAAGGGGAGAGACCCAGGCAATGGTCGTAACAACGCTCGGGACATCGGAAGACGAGCAGAAGATAGATGCGCTTTCCGGCTGGGAATACAAAACCTTTATGCTGCATTACAACTTCCCGCCTTTTTCCGTCGGGGAGGTGAAGTTTTTAAGGGGCCCGGGAAGAAGGGAAATAGGGCACGGCGCCCTTGCCGAAAGGGGTGTTTCAAAGATACTTCCGGAGGGGGATGTGGCGTTCCCCTACACCATAAGGGTTGTATCGGACATACTCGAAAGTAACGGCTCCTCTTCAATGGCAACCGTATGCGGGGCGTCGCTTTCGCTTATGGATGCCGGAGTGCCTGTCAGGTGCCATGTTGCGGGAATCGCGATGGGGCTTATAAAAGAGGGTGAAAGGTATACGGTGCTTTCCGATATACTCGGGGATGAAGACCATCTGGGGGATATGGACTTTAAGGTTGCAGGCACATCCGACGGGGTTACCGCGCTCCAGATGGATATAAAGATAGGAGGCGTTACGGCCCAGATTATGCGGGAGGCGCTCTACCAGGCGCGGGAGGGAAGGCTCCTTATACTTAAAAAGATGGAAGAGGCAATTTTAAAACCAAGGGAGGCGCTTTCGGTTTACGCCCCGAGGATTGTCACAATACAGGTAAGGACGGACAAGATTAAAGACGTTATAGGGCCGGGCGGAAAAAACATCAAGGCCATTGTGCAGGAGACCGGGGTAAAGATAAATGTTGAGGACGACGGCAGGGTGAATATCGCCTCCGTAGATGAAGATGCGGTAAAGAGGGCGATAGAGATGGTACGGAGGCTGACGCAGGAGGCGGAGGTCGGTAAACTTTACATGGGGAAGGTAAGAAAGATTATGGATTTCGGGGCATTTGTAGAGATATTTCCGGGGACCGACGGGCTGATACACATCTCGCAGCTCTCTCAGGAGAGGGTTAAAGACGTAAGGGATGTGCTCAAAGAAGGCGATGAAGTGCTTGTTAAGGTCATAGATGTTGACAAAGACGGAAAGATCAAACTTTCAAGAAAAGAGGCCCTCGGACAGACCCTTTCCTGAGGGCTGATACCGCAGACAGTCACTTTCGCGGTCCTTATAACGATATCCGTCCTATGTCTTATATCCGCAAAGCCCTTCTAAAAAGCGGCATCAAGGTCCTGTCCGAGGAGATGCCGGATTGCGAATCCGCAACCGTCGGGGTATGGGTCAAAAACGGCTCAAGGGACGAGCGCCCCCATGAATGCGGCATATCCCATTTCATCGAACACCTCCTTTTTAAAGGCACCCGTAAAAGAAAGGCGTTTGACATAGCCAGGGACATTGAGTCCGTGGGAGGGGTGCTGAACGCCTTCACAAGCAGGGAATATACCTGCTTTTACGCAAAGGTCCTGAATAAAGACATTCCTCTTGCCATAGATATACTTTCCGACATTTTTCTGAATTCCGTCTTTGACGCGGCGGAACTTGAAAAGGAGAGGATGGTGGTGATGCAGGAGATAAAGATGGTTGATGACACCCCGGACGAACTCATCCATGACCTTTTTGCCTCAAGGCTTTGGAAGGGGCATCCGCTTGGAAGCCCTGTTTTGGGGAATGAAAAGACCGTCGGAACTTTTACAAGGGATGATGTCGTGAATTATTTTGGAAGGCACTACCACCCGGGCAACGTATTTATAACAATTGCTGGAGGAATAAACGGCAGATCTGTGGTAAAATTATTGGAAAAGGCCATGGAAGGGGCGAAAGGGGAGAAATTCGCAAGGGCCTTTTCCCGGCCTGAGCCGATAAACGGGGTAAGCCTTGTAAAAAGGGACCTTGAACAGATACATTTCTGTCTGGGTGTTCCGACCACGGGGCAGGCCGGGAAAGACAGGTACCGGCTCTATCTTCTGAACACGATACTCGGGGGAGGGATGAGTTCCAGGCTCTTTCAGGAGATAAGGGAGAAAAGGGGGCTTGCGTACACTGTTTATTCCTATCTTAATCTTATGATGGATGTCGGTTGTCTGGTTGTGTATGCGGGCACATCCAGGAAAGATTTCAAAACGGTCGTTAATCTCGCGATAAGAGAATGCGGGAGGATTACCGAAGGCGTCCCGAAAGATGAACTTAAGGCGGCAAAGGAGCAGTTAAAGGGAGGGATGCTTCTTGCACTTGAGGCAAGCGATGCCAGGATGACAAGGCTTGCGAGGGATGAGATATATTTTGGAAGGGTTGTTCCCCTGAAGGAGATTATTTCAGATATAGACAGGGTGCGCGCTTGCGAGGTGGTGGAGATTGCGCAGGGTGTTCTCAAGGCGAAGAATTTTACAATGGTTGCCATGGGCATGGTTTCAGAAAAGGACCTGCCTTCGCGTCTGCCTGGCGCAAAAGTCGCAAAGGAGGTTAAACAGTGAAGGTTCTCGTTGTTGAGGATGAAAAAAAGGTCGCCCGCTTTATAAAACGGGGGCTTGAGCAGGAGGGCTATGCCGTAGACATTGCGCAGGACGGCGCCGAAGGGGAACAATACATAGGGATAGATAATTATGACATTATAGTGCTTGATATAATGCTGCCTAGAAAGAGCGGACTCGATGTCCTGAAAGACTTAAAACAGAGGAACGTCAAGTCCCGCATACTTCTTCTTACGGCGAGGGATTCCGTGGAGGACAGGGTTACCGGGTTGAACCTCGGGGCGGACGATTATCTTACAAAGCCGTTTGCCTTTGAGGAGCTCCTCGCGAGGATAAGGGCGCTCACAAGAAGGGATGCATACGGGCCGGCCCTTCTTAAGTTTGCGGACCTCTCCCTTGACCCGATTACAAGAAAGGCAAAACGCGGGGATATCGAGGTTGAGCTCACCCTCAAGGAATACGCGCTCCTTGAGTATCTTTTAAGGAACCCTAACCGCGTTCTTTCAAGAACGCTCATAGCCGAGCATGTATGGAGCCAGAGCTTTGATACCGAAACTAATGTCGTTGATGTGTACATAAACCATCTAAGGAATAAACTTGACACCGACCCTTCAAAAAGGCTTATACACACGGTGCGCGGGGTTGGTTACGTGCTCAAAGCGGGGGAGTAGATGTATGCTGTCGGAAGGCGTAAAAAGGGAACTTGTAAAGATAGCAGGCAAAGGTTTCGTCTCTTTTGAAAAAGAGGATATAGTCTCTTATTCATATGACGCGACGAACAGGATGCACCCCCCTGATGCCGTGGTCTTTCCTGCCGGTTCCGAGGAGATTTCCCGGATTTTAAAGGTGGCTAACCTGGAGGGATTTCCAGTTACCCCGCGCGGGGCAGGCACGGGGTTTTCAGGCGGGAGCCTTCCGGTTAAGGGAGGGGTTGTTATTTCAAGCGAAAGGATGAAAAATATAAGGGAGATAGATACTGAAAATTTTACAGCCGAGGTGGAGCCGGGCGTTATCACGGGGGATTTTCAGGCAGAGGCTGAAAGGCTCGGCCTTTTTTATCCGCCTGACCCGACCAGCCTTAAGTTTTCAACAATCGGCGGAAACATCGCGGAATGCAGCGGCGGCCCCAGGGCCATAAAATACGGGGTTACAAGGGATTATGTCCTCGGGCTTACGGTTGTTGTTCCAACGGGGGAGATTATCACCACGGGCGTTAAAAAGACGATGAAAGGTGTGGTCGGCTATGACCTTACAAGGCTTATAGTCGGAAGCGAAGGAACGCTCGGTTTTGTGACAGGCGCGTATCTTAAACTTTTGCCTCTGCCGCCGGCAATAAGGACCATGCTCGCGGAGTTTGCGAGCCTTGAGGACGCGGCGCGCGCCTCCTCTGAAATAATAAGAGAAAAGATTATTCCGTCCACACTTGAACTTATTGACAGCGTCTGCCTGAGGTGCGTTGAGCAGTACGCGAAGATGGGGATATCTTCGGCGGTTTCGGCCGTCCTTTTGATAGAGGTTGACGGAAAAGGAGAAATACTGGGGAAAGATTGCGAGGATATAAGAGAAATCTCAATGAGAAACGGGGCCATGAGGTTTAAGGTCGCGGAAAATAAAAATGAGGCTAAAGACATCTGGAAGGTAAGGAGGGCGATATCCCCTTCTTTAAGCAGGATAAAGCCCACCAAACTCAATGAGGATGTTGTCGTCCCCCGCTCAAAGATTGTGGAACTTATAAAAGGCATAAAGGGTATTGCGGAAAAAAGGGGGGTTATTATAGCGAGTTTTGGGCATGCCGGGGACGGCAATATCCATGTAAACGTAATGGTGGACAGGAAAAACGCGGGAGAATTCAGAAGGGGAGAGGATGCGGTAAAGGATATATTCGAACTCACACTTTCTCTTGGCGGGACAATTTCAGGAGAACACGGAGTTGGTATTTCCAAAGCCCCTTATCTTAATATGGAACTTTCCGTTCAGACCATAGAGGCCATGATGCGCATAAAGAGGGCGTTTGACCCGAACGGGATAATGAACCCCGGAAAGATATTCCGCATGGAGCATGTTTGATGGAGGGTTTAGAGAATTACATAGAGGTTTCGGAAAGATGCGTCCGCTGCGGCATATGTAAAAGTGTATGTCCCACCTATGATGTCGTAAGAAGGGAGAATTCCGGACCGAGGGGAAGGCTTTCCATCATAGAGGCCCGTTTTAAAGGCGAGGAGGGTTTTAAAGAGGCATATATGAAAAGCGTAAGGGAATGCACCCTCTGCGGCGCGTGTTTCGGCAGTTGTCCAAACGGGGTGAATATCCCCGAACTTATCCTTGCGGCGAGAAACGAGATTGTGGATAGAGAGGGGATGTCTTTCGGGGAATCCCTTGTATTCAGGAATTTTCTCAATACGGAAAAATTCATGCCCCTTGTGTTGAGGTTTGCCTCAAAACTCCAGGGGCTCGTTTTTAAGGGCACCTCCGTTGAAAGCGGGCTTTTGAGCAGGTTCTCCGTTCCGCTTATGGGCGGCGGGAGGCTTGTCCCGGAACTTTCGGACATATTTTTCCTCGACCGTCCGCACATAAAGGAGCTTTCATCCGGTAAAGGTAAAAAAAGAGGGACCGGGAGGGTTGGTTTTTATGTGGGATGCGGCATAAACTATTTCCTTCCGGATATCGGAGAGGCAACGCTTAAGGCCCTCGGAGAGAGCGGGGCGGACGTTATCATTCCGCAGGGGCAGGTCTGCTGCGGGATGCCGATTTTTTCAGCAGGGGACAGGGGGACTGCGAAAAAACTTGCGCAAAAAAACCTTGAGGCATTCGAAGAAACCGACCTGGACTATATCGTCACCTCATGCGCCACATGCGGGCACGGACTGAGAAATGTATTTAAAGAACTCCTTTCAGGCGAGAGCCCTGAATTAAAGGCAAGGGTTGAAAAATTTTCATCAAAGGTAAGGGACATAACAGAACTTCTTACCCGCGACCTTCCATATAAGGCCGCCCCAAAGGGTTCCAACAGGAATACCGTTGTCACATATCATGACCCCTGCCACTTAAGAAGATACCAGGGGATAACAGAGGAGCCCAGGAAACTCATCCTTGATTCAGGGTTTGCCTACAGGGGGCTGAAACATCCCTGCAGGTGCTGCGGGCTGGGCGGCGGGCTCAGCTTTTCAAATTATGAACTCTCCATGGACATAGCCATGAAAAAGGCCGAGGATGTAAAAAATACCGGCGCGGACGTGGTCGCAACCGCGTGCCCCGGCTGCATAATACAGCTCAAGGATGCGCTCCATAAGCTTGGCGTTACTGCGAAGGTTTCGCACGTGGTAGAGCTTTTATGACCTATTTTATATTCTGCATCCATAATCACCAGCCCGCCGGAAATTTCGATTATGTCCTTGAACATGCCTACAGCAAGGCCTATGAGCCGATGCTGAAGAGGCTCCACGAAAAACCCTTCTTTAAATTCTCTTTCCACATCTCGGGATTTTTGCTTGACTGGCTCTGCCAGAACCGCCCGGGCTACGTGGAGCTTCTTAAGGCAATGGTTAAAAGGGGGCAGGTTGAGATAATGGGAGGCGGCTACTATGAGCCGATACTCTCTGTAATCCCGCCGGATGACAGATCGGGGCAGATACAGATGATGAATGAAAAGATTGAAGAACTCTTCGGCGTGCGCCCCAGAGGGATATGGCTTGCCGAAAGGGTATGGGACCCCACGCTCCCGTATTATCTGAAGGAGGCGGGGGTCGAATACGTCGTGGTGGACGATTACCATTTTGTAAAGTCGGGGCTTAAAAAAGATAACCTCTTCGGCTACTACATAACAGAAGACCTCGGACGCGAGGTCAAGGTGTTTGCGGGAAGCGAAAGGCTGAGATACCTTATCCCCTTTGAGCCCGTGGAAAGATTTGAGCAGTATCTGAGAGAGGTAGACAGGAATTCCGGCGGCGCAAGGGCGGCGATATTTGCGGACGACGGGGAAAAATTCGGCATATGGCCCGGCACGGACAGGAGCGTCTATGAGGAAGGCTGGATAGATAATTTTCTCGGAAAAATAGAGGACTCAAGGGAGTGGCTCGTGCCCGTTACTTTCTCGGAGTATATTGATAAAGAGGAACCGCTTGGAAGGGTTTATCTTACAACAACATCTTATATGGAGATGGGAGAGTGGGCGCTTTTTGCCGACGCGTCGGGGGAGTACGGGGCATTGAGGAAAGAAATCAAATCCTGGAGGGACGGGGAAAGGATCTTACGGTTTTTTCAGGGGGGCACATGGAGGAATTTTCTCGCAAAATATCCGGAGGCGGACTGGATGCACAAAAGGATGATAATGGTGAGCGAAGCCGTAAAAGAGGCGAAGGATAAGGGAAAGAATAACTATCGCCAGGCGCGCAAACACCTTTACATGGCGCAGTGCAACGACGCTTACTGGCACGGGGTGTTCGGGGGGCTGTATCTGCCGCACCTGCGAGCGGCCGTGTGGCGGAATCTGGCCCACGCCGAGGGCGAATTGCGCCGTGGCGAAGGACTTCTGTACGAGGA
>Ga0209322_10002372_pt1 | contig 10744 bp, 8 predicted proteins | sample Rifsed19ft1_FD_184013 | JGI IMG/M metagenome (GOLD analysis project Ga0209322, IMG submission 184013) | Soil microbial communities from Rifle, Colorado, USA - sediment 19ft 1 (version 2) | ecosystem: Environmental > Terrestrial > Deep subsurface > Rock core/Sediment | place: Rifle, Colorado...
ATGAAGTGATTAACCGCCTGGGGCTAGTTCCGGAGAGTTTCTAGCCCTAGTTGGATGTGCCTCTAGACTCGACGAGAAGCTAGAGCGTCGAGAGACGCGCCACTCTACTCGATCCGGATGTTGCCGGAGCCGGTTTCGAGCTCGATCAGGACACCGCCGCCGCGCACTTTCCCCCGCAGGTCGTCGCGCTTGAGCGCGCCCTGCACGGTGATGGGGCCCGCGGTGTAGATTTCCCCCGAACCGGTCCTGGCGTGGAAGTCGAAGCCCACCCCCGCCGGCACGCGCAGGCGGATGCTGCCGGAGCCGGTGGAAAGTTTCCAGGGGCCGGCCGGCTTCCCTTCGGCGGAGACGTTGCCGCTGCCGGTTTCGGCCCAGACGATGCCCACGGCCCCGCGAATCTCCACGCTGCCGGAGCCTGTGTCCACCTTGACTTCGCCGGGGCCCGTCTGCTCGAGGATAACGTCGCCGCTGCCGGTGTCGGCCGTGAAGCCGCCCTGGATGCCCAGGGCGCGGATGGAGCCGCTGCCGGTGTCCGCCACGACGTTGCCGCGAATCCCGTCGAGCTCGATGTCACCCGAGCCGGTGTCGCCGTCAACGTCTCCGCCGATGTTGGAGAGGCGCAGGTCGCCCGACCCGGTGCCGGCCTTCACCGGGCCGCGAATCCCCTGGATGGTCTGGCTGCCCGAGCCGGTGTCGGACTTCAGCCGGGTTTCCACCGGAACCACCAGCTCGTAGCTGATGGAGACGTTGCGGCGCAGCTCGCGGTCCTCGATGTAACCGATGCGGACAACGTTGCCGGTCTGCGCGAGGGGCGGGTTGGCCTCCAGGGCCTGCACCTTTTCTTCCGGGCTGCGGCCGCCGCCCAGCCAGTCGCGGCTGGCATGGATGAAGCCGCGCACCAGCACCCGGCCGGGCTCCCCCGGGCTGACGGTGATGTTGCCCGAGCCCGTGGTGACGTCGAGCTCCACCGGGCCCGTGACCTGCAACGTGCGTTCGAATTTTCCTTCCGCGGCGGCGGACCAGGCGGGGGCTGCCGCCCCCAGAAGCGTAATGACGCCCACCAGGGCGGCCAACCAGCGCAGTCGTGGCTTCATGGTCTTCTCCTTATTCTTCATTCATAGCGGAGCGCTTCCACCCTTCGCTGACGCTCAGGGCAAGCGGGGCGCCGCGTTAGGGGGTGCCTGCGCAGCAACCGCGACCTGTCGTTACTCATAGCGTAATGCTTCCACCGGGTTGAGCTTGGAGGCCCGCAGGGCGGGGACGACCCCGCTCAACAACCCGACCAGCACGAGCACGGCGGTCGAGAGGGCCACCGTACCGAGCGAGATTTCGAGGTGGATGTCGCGCTTGCCGGAGGTGTCTTCGAAGGCCGGGCCGAGCAGCGGCAAAGTGCCGATGGCGGCGGCGATCCCGTAGGCGAGCACCAGTCCGAGGGCGCCGCCCGCCAGCGTGAGCAGCAGGGCCTCGCTCAAGTACTGGAGCTGGATGTGGCGGCGCCGGGCGCCCAGGGCGCGCCGCAGGCCGATCTCCCGGATGCGCTCGTTCACCGACACCAGCATGATGTTCATCACGCCCACGCCGCCGATGCCGAGCGTCAAGGCGCCGATGAAGAGCAGCAGCACCTGCAGGCCGATGCTGATGCCGTCAATGATGGGCCGGAACTCTTCCCGGCCGAACATCCGGATGGCGCGCCGGTCGGTGGGCGAAAAGCGCTGGCGCTTGGCGACGGCGGCGCGCACCTGCTGCATGGCCTGCGGCTCGAAGCGCGGCGCCACCGAGCCGAACACCAGCACCTGGGAGTAGCGGTTGTTCCAGAGGTCGCCGGCGGTCGTGTAAGGAATCCAGGCGCACTCGTCGTCGCTGGTGAAGTAGTTGGAGAACTGCATCTTGCGGTCCATGGTGCCGATGACGGTGAAGCGCACGCCGTTGATGCGCACGGTTTCGCCCCGTGCCGGCCGCCCGGCGAACAGCCGCTCGCGCAGCTGCCCGCCGATGAAGACCACGCGGCGGCGCTCCTGGAAATCCTCGTGGCTGAGCCAGCGGCCCTCGCTCGGGACTTCGTTGCGGATCTCGCCGTAGTCGGGGTAGACGCCGCGGATGGCGGTGTCCGACAGCCGGTCGCCGTAGGTGATGGGCATCCAGCGCACCGTTTCCAGGCTGGCGGCCTTGACCAGCGTGGCTTCGGCGAGCACATTTTCCAAGTCTTCCTTTTCGAAGACCACGCGCTTGCCGGCGCGCTCCCCACCCGCCTGCTCGCTCGTCTGCCCCGGCCAGCACACCACCGCGCTGCGGCCGAAAGCCTGGAAGCCGTCCCAGATGACGGCGCGAAAGCTCGAGCCGTAGGCGATGAGCAGGGCGACGGCCACGATGCCCCACACGATCCCCAGCATGGTTAGGAAGCTGCGCAGGCGGTGCCGCTGCAGCGCGTCCCAGGCTTGGAGAAGGATTTCGCGAAACATCTAGCCTCCGGGCTCGTAGCGCAGGGCTTCGATCGGTTGCACGGCAGCGGCGCGGCTGGCCGGATAGAGCGCAGACAGAAGGGCGATCGTGCCCAGCAACCCGAAAGCCAGCAGGCCGGAGCTGAGCGTGGGCAGCAGCCCGGCGAAGTAGCTGTCCGCCGGCAGCTGGCTGAAGGCCAGCCAGTTGGCCAGGGCGCAGAAGCCGTAGGCAATCCCTAAGCCCAGCCCGCCGCTGAAAAGGACGACGAGCATGGTCTCGACGAAGAACTGGCGCAGGATGACCCGCGAGCTCGCCCCCACCGCTTTGCGGACGCCGATCTCCCGCGTGCGCTCCTTCACCGCCACCAGCATGATGTTCATCACGCCGATGCCGCCGAGGAAAAGCGTGGTCACCCCCACCGCTCCCATGAAGTACTTCATCCCGTCGGTCATCTGCCGGAAGGCCTTGGTGTCTTCGACCGTGTCCCAGATGCTGGCGGCCTCTTTGTCGTTGGGGTCGAAGTGGTGCAGCCGGCCCAGGGCGCGGCGCACCTGCCACTTGCAGGCTTCGTGTTCTTCGTAAGACTTGGGAACAACGAGCAGCCGGTCCACGCTGTGCGAATCCCAGGGCGGAGGGTTGGGGAAGTCGAGCCGCACCCGGCTGAAGGGGACGAAGATTTTCTGGACGTCCTGGCCGTCGTAGCTCGAGTCCTGCTCTTTCTCCCGCATCACGCCGACGATGACGTAGGGGAAGTCGCCGACGTAGATGGTTTCGCCCAGGGCGTTGCGGCTGCCGAAGAGCTGCTTCTTGGCGTCGCTGCCGACGAGCGCCACGCGGCGCGCCGCGGCCTCGTCGTCCCAGTTCGGGTAGCGCCCCTGGGCGACGGGGATGCTGCGGATTTCGGCGAACTCGGGGTGCGCCCCGGTGACCCGCAGCGAGGCGTTGTTGTACCGGCTGCGCACCCGGACGCCGCCCTGGCCGAGCTCCGGCATCACGTACTTGCAGGCAGTCGCTTCGGCCAGCACGGCGGTGTGGTCCGTATCCATCCACTGCACGCGCCGGCCGGCGCGCAGCCCGCCCGCCTGCAGGCTGGTGCGCCCGGCGAAGACGATCATGATGTCCTTGCCGAAAGTCTCCGCTGCCCGTTGCTGTCCGGCGCGGAAGCCTTCCCCGGCCGCCACCATCAGGGTGATGGAGATGATCCCCCAGGCGATCCCGAACATGGTCAAGAAGGTGCGCAGCTTGTGGGCGCGGAGCGTCCGGACGGTGTCGGCCAGTAGCTCGCGGAACGGCATGACTACTCTCCTGGCAATCCCTGGCGGCGGGCGATCTCTGGCGTGACTTTCTGGAAGTCGGCGTACTCGCTGTTCAAGCGCAGGTTCAACGATTTGAACAAAACGCGGCCGCTCATCTCCCCGGCCACGTGGCGCGTAAGCCAGGCGCCGTCTTCCAGGCGCGCTTGCTCCCACAAGAGTTCCAGGCGGCGGAGCGTACCCAGCACCCCCGACCACAGCCTGACGGGTTCGAGCAGGCGCACTTCGCCCCGGGCGATTTCATGCTCCTGCTCGTCGATCCAGAGCTTCCCCGCCACCCGGTTCAGGAAGTTGTCGATGCGGCGGCGCACGGGGAGGTCTTTCGCCTTCGGCTCGAAGGCGAGAACAAAAACGGGGCGGCCCTCCAGCGTCTCCCGCCCCAGGAGCGTGAAGTGGTACTTGGCCGCCACCTCTTCGTTGAATTCGATGTCGTCGTCGTCCTTCTTCTTCGGCTGCGGGGGCTTTTTCTTTTCCTTGGCCAGCGCGGCGCGGAACTTCCGTTCCCGCTTCTGCTCTTCTTTCAGTTCCCTGGCGGAGAGCGGCTGGCCGTCTTTGAGGACCGCCCGGCGGTAGGGCACGTCTTCGATGGGAAAAACCTGATAGACGGTGTCCCGGCGCTTCTTCAGCTTTCCTTGATTGTCCAGCTCCTCTTGCACGGAGTGCTGGCGGTAGGCGTACTTGCTGTCGAACTTCTGCTCCTCCGCCCACTGGGCGCGCTCAATGGTCTTGCGGAGGATTTCTTCGACGGAAGGGAGAGGCTCCTGGGCGGCGAGGGCCCGGGGCCAGAGGACAAGCCCGGCGGCGATCAGCAGTCCGACGGCTGGTGGCGTCCGGCGCGGTCGCCCCATGGGCTTCGCTCCTTCCCGTTATTGGAGCACAACCTGTTGGCCTTCCTGCAGGCCCTCGAGCACTTCCGTCTTCACGCCGTTCGAGATGCCGAGCTTGCAGGCCACCTTGCGCCGGCCCTTGTCCGCCTTGGGGTCGGGGACTTCAATCGAAGCCTTGCGGTCCTTGTCGTAGACGACCGCCACCTCCGGCACCAGCAGCACGCCCTTCTTTTCCTCCAGGATGATTTCGGCGTTGGCGGTCATGGCGGCCTTGAGCTCGCCGGTGGCGTTGCGGATGGAGACGCGCACCTCGAAGGTGGTGACGTTGTCGCGCTCGACGCCCATGGGGGAGATCTTGGTCACTTCGCCGTCAAACTTCTTGTCGGGGAAAGATTCCACCGTGATGCGCGCCCGCTGGGCCAGGTAGACCTTGCCGATGTCGGCCTCGTCCACCTTGCCGAGCACGTAGACCTCGCTCACGTCGCCCAGGGTCATCACCAGCGTGGCCTGGGAGCCGAGCACCAGGATGGAGCTCACGGCGTCGCCCACTTCCACGTCGCGCGAGAGCACCACGCCGTCCATGGGGCTGGTGATGGTGGAGTTGCGCAAGTCTTCTTCGGCGCGCTCGAGCGCCGCCTGGGCCTGAGCCGTCTGGGCCTCGGCGCGCGCCACTTCGGCGCGCGTCACCGCCACGCTGCGCAGCGCCGCCGCCTGCCGGTTGAGCCCCATCTGGTAAGCTTTGTCCGCGTCTTCCAGCAGGGCCTTGGCGATCAGCTTTTCTTCGTAGAGCTGCCGGGCGCGCTCCACGCCGGCTTGCAGAAAAGGCAGGTCGGGGCCTTCCGCTTCCACCTGGTTCCGTTCAAAGGCGGCCTGGGCGGCCTGGTGGGCCGCCTGGGCGGCCTGGTGGCTGGCGCGGGCTTCGCGCACGCGGGCGGAGAGCTCTTCCTTGTCGAGCTCCACCAGCACCTGGCCCTTGCGCACCCGGTCGCCGTAGTCCACGAAGATCTCTTTCACGATGCCGCTGGCTTTCGACTTGAGCTCGACCTTGGCCAGGGGCTCGATCTTGCCCGTGGCCACCACCGACCGGGCGATGTCGCCCTTTTCAACCTTGGCGAGCTTCGAGGGATCGATCTCGCGGCTCGGGCGCAGCGCCAGCGCCAGGCCGAAGATGGTTCCCGCCAGCCCGAGGCCGGCCACGCCGAAGAAAATCATCCGCCGGCGCTTGCGGTTGTTCTTATGGTTGCCGTTCATAGACCCGTCCCGTTCGAGGAATCTCCCTTGTCCTATGCTCAAATACGAAGGTCGTGGAGGAAATGTTCACTCCGCGCTGCCCCCGCTTCCCGAGGTCTTGCCCCACTCCCGGTTCCTGCCTGCTTAGACGGGCGAAGCGGGAAAACGTCCCGGTTGGTTATAATGCGGGGCGCAATCCAAAAAGGTCGCGCGGGTTATCGACGAGTCATGCCTGAGAGTCTGTTGCAGCGGATGCTACACCTCATGCCGCCTCCCCGGCCGGTGCGGCGGCTGTGGAGACGGGTGAACCCGTGGCGCAACCGCCTGCCGCGCAGCCTGATGAACGGCTTCCCCAAGGCGGGCACGCACCTTTTGCAGCGGTGTGTGAGGCTGCTGCCCGGCCTGTGGTGGGATTCGAAGTGGCTGCACTGGGAAATGCAGCATTCGATCAGCGAGCTCGATGTGCCGGTGGAGAAGATCGACCAGGGAGAATGGCCGCCGGCGGTCCAGGCCACCGACCGGGTGCTGGCTTCGATCGGGCCGGGAGAGGTCCTTATGGCGCACATGCGCTGCTTCCCCGGGTTTGTGCGGTTGCTGGAGCGGCGGGGATTTCGCAGCGTGCTGATCCTGCGCGACCCGCGCGACGTCGTGGTGTCCCTGGCCTTCCATTTCATCTGCGTGGGCACACACGAAATGAACGACTACTTTACGCGGGTGCTCCGGACAGACGACGAGCGCTTCCTGGCCTGCATTCGGGGCGTCAAATCCTCGCCGGAAACCGGCGGCAAGGGCACCGGGGGCATCGGGGAGCGGCTGGCGGCGTTCTTGCCCTGGCAGCAGGTGCCCTTCAACTACACCACGCGCTTCGAGCGTCTGGTAGGCCCGCAGGGGGGCGGGGACGCCAAGGCGCAGCGGGCTGAAATCGAAGCCCTCGCCCGCCACCTCGACGTGCGTCTCACCGCGGAGCGGCTCGACCAGGTGGTAGAGAACCTCTACGGCCAGGGCGTCACTTTTCGCCAGGGGCAGATCGGCAGTTGGAAGCACCACTTCACCCAGGCCCACAGGGCCGCCTTTAAGGAAGCGGCCGGGCAATACTTGATCGAGCTCGGCTACGAAAAGGACTACGACTGGTAAGACCTAGGCCGCCACCGGTGGCCGCCCCGCCCATTCTTCCCGCAAGGCGTGGTACAGCTCCCGAGAGGTAACGAAGCGCACCTCCAGGTCGCGGCGCTCGCCCTCCTCCACCAAGAAGCGCAGGTTGCGTTCGAAGCTGCGCTGCGCCTCTTCGGCCAGCAATTCGTCATTGCGGAAGGCGGTCGTCAGGGGGACCCGCTGCCAGCCCGGACAGTGGGCGAGCGCGGTTTCAATGCCTTTCCGAACCAGGAAAGGCTCGACGAACGGCGGCACGTGGTAGTGGCTGCGCGCGAGCTTGGGCCGGTAGAGCTGCGTGCGGCCCAGTCGCCAACTCCCGCAGGCCGGCTGGGTGTGGTCGGGATAGGCGTAGACCTCTTCCGTGCGCCAGCGCTGCGGCAAGCGCTGCGGGTTGCGGAAGGGGCTCAGGTGAAAGAGATAGGATTTCCAGGACTGGCGCACGATGGTGTTGGGCACCAGCAGGAGATCGGCCGCGTCGGGTCCGGGGCGCTGGTAGTCGCGGCGCGACGGGAAATACGGCTGGTGGGGGGCGCGGCGCCAATCGAAGAAGTAGGCGCGGCCGCCCCCCTCGACGGTTTGCCCGCGAAAACGCAGACCCGGCATCGGCGCCACGGCCAGCTTCACGCCGGCCTCCTCCAGCAGCCGCACCAGCAGGTTATCCATGTAGTCGAAGCCGGCGTGGTAGGAGAAGGGGTTGGAACCCTTCGCCTCGCGGAAGGCCCGCAGGCCGGTGGCAAAGCACTCTTCCAGCCAGGCCGTGTCTTTCACCTCTTCATACCAGGCCTGTCGGCGGCTGTGCCAGCGCCAGTTGTGCATATGCAGGCCGATTTCATCGCCGGCCGCTGCCAGTTGCTCGAGCTGGTTGCGGAAGGTCTCGAAGGCCCAGGTAGGCCGGCCGTAGATTTCTCCGACCCGGAGATCGGCGCGCGGAAACCAGCTGAAACGCAGCGCCCGCTTCACTTCGGCTTCAAAGCCCTGGCGAACACGGGTGATGAAGGGGAAGAGCACTTCGGCAAAACCCCAGTAGGAAGCTTCCCGGGAATCTTCTCCGAGCCCCCCGAACTCCTTCTTGGCGGGCTCGAGGTCGATGCAGATGTGGACGAGCAACTGCCGGCGGCTCACGGGCTGACCCTCCAGGCTGGTGATTCTATTCACGGCAGACGACTGCGGCAAGGGAAACCCGGTTGCTGAAATCACGCCGCGTCGGATAGACTCGCGCCGGCGCAAGAGACGGGATGGCAGGATGATATCTGTTTGTATTCCGACCAAGAACGCCGGCCCGGCCTTCGCTGCCAACCTCCGTTCACTGCGCGAGCAGCGGCTGGAGGAAGAATTCGAGCTGGTCGTCGTCGACTCTTCTTCGACTGACGGCACCGCCGACATCGCCCGCGCGGCAGGAGCTCGGGTCCTGGTGATTCCCCCGGAAGAGTTCAACCACGGCCGCACCCGGAATCTGCTGGCCGAGCAGGCCCGCGGCGACATCCTGGCCTTTACCGTCCAGGACGCCCGGCCCGCCCACCCGCGCTTCCTGGCGGAGCTGACCGAGCCCCTCCGCGCCGACACGGAGTTGTGCGGGGTGACGGGAAAGGAGATTCCCCACCCTGATGCTGACTTGATCGCCCGCTGGGAGGTAGAGCAGCACAACCGCTTGACCGACCATGGCCCGCGGCGCAAGCACAGGCCGGCGCCGGTGGCTTACGAGACCGCCAGCTTCGGCCAGCGGCTCGATTGGGTGGGTTTTGACAACGTCTGCGGGGCGCTGCGGCGGAGCGTCTGGGAGCGGTTCCCGTTCGCCCCGCTCAACTTCGCCGAAGATGTTGATTGGGGCCGCCGCGTTCTCGAAGCCGCCGGGGTCCTCCTGCACAACCCCGCCGCCCTGATCCACCATTCGCACAACTACACGCCGGAGAAGCGGCTGCGCCGGTACTTCATGGGACGGCTGGGCCTGAACCGCATCCTGGGCATGCCCGCCGTGCCGCCCGCGCCGGTGAGGCAGGTGCAGGAGGCGATGAACGAACTCCGCGACGACGTGGAAGCGTTCGGCGCCGGGCTGAACGGTCATGGGGCCCCGCAATACCTGCTGCGGTTGCGCCGGCCGCCTCGCTATCTCTTTGTGCGCGGATGGAAGAAGTTTCGCCTGCCCGCCGCTCCACGGGTGGAGCGAATCCTCTGGGCTCATCCGGTGAACGGCCTGCGCGAGTACTTCAACTTCGTGGCCTGGAGCCTGGGCAACGAGTACGGCCCCTTTGACTTCCAGCAGGCCGGCGAGCTGGTGCAGCAACTCTACGCCGTGGTCATGGGGAGCTTCCTGGCCGACCAGTACTACGCTTGCGAGCAGGCCGGCGAGATTCCCGCGTGGTTTTCCACCCTGCAGGCATCCTTCGAGAAAGCCTGGCAGCAGCGTAGCTGACCTGCCTGGCCGCCTTCCGGTACCGGTCAAGCCGCTATAATGGTTCGATAATGCACTCGACGCCTCCAGCGAGCGGCGCGGCCAAAGACCCGGTCTGCGGCATGAGCGTCGATCCGGCCCGCGCGGCCGGAGAGCACCAACACCAGGGGCGCACGTACTACTTTTGCAGCCGGCATTGCTTGGAGAAGTTCCGCGCCCATCCCGCGTCGTACCTGGGCGGCGCCGTCGTCCAGTTGATGCCCGCCGCGCCGGCACCTGCGGTCGAAGGCGCCGTCTACACCTGCCCGATGCACCCGGAAGTGGTGCAGTCGCAGCCGGGCGCTTGCCCGAAGTGCGGGATGGCGCTCGAGCCGCAGACGGTGACAGCCGAGGAAGAAGTCAACCCCGAGCTTGCGGATATGCAGCGGCGCTTCTGGGCGAGCCTGGTGCTGACCGTGCCGGTCTTCGCTCTCGCCATGTCGGACGTCCTTCCCGGCCAGCCGGTGCAGCACGCGCTCGGCGCCCGGTTCATCACCTGGATTCAATTGCTGCTGGCGACGCCGGTGGTGCTCTGGGGCGGCTGGCCGTTCTTCGCGCGCGGCTGGGCGTCCCTCGTCAACCGCAGCCTGAACATGTTCACGCTCATCGCGCTCGGCACCGGGACGGCCTATGTGTACAGCCTGGTGGCGGCGCTGGCGCCCGGAATCTTTCCGGCTTCCTTTCGCGGGCACGGCGGCGAGGTGGCAGTTTATTTTGAAGCTGCCGCCGTCATCACCACTCTGGTCTTGCTCGGGCAGGTGCTCGAGCTCAAAGCGCGCAGCCGCACCGCCAGCGCCATCAAAGCGCTGTTGCAACTCGCGCCCAAGACGGCGCGGCGGCTGCGGGCGGACGGCGGCGAAGAAGACGTCCCGCTCGAGCAGGTCGAGGTCGGTGACCGCCTGCGGGTGCGCCCGGGAGAAAAAGTCCCGGTGGATGGCGTGGTGCTCGGCGGCACAAGTTCAGTGGACGAGTCCATGGTCACCGGCGAGCCCATCCCGGCGGAGAAGGCGCCGGGCAGCCGCGTCACCGGCGGCACGGTGAACGGCACCGGCAGCCTCGTGCTGCGGGCCGAGCGCGTGGGCCGCGATACCTTGCTCGCCCGCATCGTCGCAATGGTGAGCGAGGCGCAGCGCAGCCGCGCCCCTATCCAGCGCCTGGCGGACGTGGTGGCGGGCTACTTCGTGCCCGCGGTGGTGCTGACCGCGGTGGTGACATTCATCGTCTGGGCGACCATTGGCCCGGAGCCGCGGCTGGCGCACGCGCTGGTGAATGCCGTGGCGGTGCTCATCATCGCCTGCCCCTGCGCGCTCGGCCTGGCCACCCCGATGTCCATCATGGTCGGAACGGGCCGCGGG
>Ga0209322_10002378_pt1 | contig 10736 bp, 12 predicted proteins | sample Rifsed19ft1_FD_184013 | JGI IMG/M metagenome (GOLD analysis project Ga0209322, IMG submission 184013) | Soil microbial communities from Rifle, Colorado, USA - sediment 19ft 1 (version 2) | ecosystem: Environmental > Terrestrial > Deep subsurface > Rock core/Sediment | place: Rifle, Colorado...
CCTTACGGGAATGAGCGCCCGTATAACGCCCTGCGGCTGGCACTCAACCTGGCCAAGCGACCGGGGGTAGCTGTACGGGTTTTTCTCACCGGCGACGGCGTGCTGTGCGCGCGCAAAGGTCAGAAGACGCCTGACGGTTACTACAACGTCGAGCGCATGGTCAAGTCGCTGGCCCAACGCGGCGAAGTGGCAACTTGAGGATCGTGCAGCGAGGCTCGCGGGCTCGAGCCTGAACACAAGATCGAAGGTATCGTGGACGGCAGTCTCGACCTGGAGGGATGCTGGACGGTGGAAGCCGATCGGATTCTGGTATTCTAACGGTGACGCATGACGCACGATAGACTGGTTCGCAGTAGACGTTTGCTGGCGATCAGTGCGCATCCCGACGATGCCGAGTTTACCAGCGGCGGCAGCCTGGCACGCTGGGTCGAGGAAGGGTGGCACGTCGATCTGGTGGTGTGCACCGACGGCAGCAAGGGCAGCCAGGACCCGGCGGCAGTGCCGGCCGAGTTAGCGCGTGTGCGCCGCGACGAGCAGCAGGCGGCTGCCATGTTGCTCGGTTTGGAGAAAGTGGTTTGGCTGGGCTATCCTGATGGCGAGCTGTCGAGGGCGGCAGACCTGATCGAGCGGACTCGAATCACAGCAGTGAAGTGAGAGAGGAGAAACATGATGGGCAAGACGATCCTGATTTTGGGCGGCGGCGTCGGGGGACTCATCGCCGCGAACGAACTGCGCCGGCGGTTGCCGGCCGAGCATCGTATCGTGCTGGTCGAGAAGAAGCCTCAGCACGCTTTTGCGCCTTCGTTTCTATGGCTGATGACCGGCGATCGGCGGATCGAGCAGATCGCGTGTGATATCCATCAGCTGGTGCGACCGGGCGTCGAAATAATCCTGGCCGAGGCGCAGGCGATTGACACGGCAAACCGCCGCGTGGAGACGAGCGCGCAGAGTACGGGAAGGTCTGAGACCTACCCCTACGACTATCTCATCATCGCCCTGGGCGCGGAACTGGCGCCCGAAGCGATTCCCGGTTTGGCCGAAGGCGCACACACCTTCTTTACGCTCGACGGCGCGGAGAAATTGCGCGACGCCTTGCGAGACTTTCGCGGCGGGCGTGTGGCCGTCGTCGTGAGTGCGCTGCCCTACAAATGCCCCGGCGCGCCGCACGAGGGTGCGATGCTCATCGCCGACTTCTTCCGGCGGCGTGGCTTGCGCGACAAAGTGGATGTTCACTTGTTCACGCCAGAGCCTCAACCGATGCCGGTTGCCGGCCCGGTGCTGGGTGAGGCGGTGAAGCAGATGCTGACGCAGAAAGGTGTCGCGTTCCACCCGATGCGCAAGTTGGCAGCGGTGAATGTAGCCGCCCGTGATTTGACCTTCGAGGGACAAGAGGCGCCGTTTAAGTATGACCTGCTCGTGGCGATCCCACCGCATCGCGGTCCGCGTGTCGCGCGCGAGGCAGGACTGACCAATGATGCCGGATGGATTCCTGTGGAACGCGCCACGCTGCGGACGAAGCACGAGAACCTGTACGCGCTGGGTGACGTGACGGCCATCCCGATTCCGGGTCGCTGGAAACCGGATGTGCCGTTGATGCTGCCCAAGGCGGGGGTATTTGCGCACGCGCAGGCCGAGGTCGTCGCACAACGCCTTGTCGCCGAGATCGGGGGCGCAAGTGCGCAGGGTGAGTTTCCGGGTGTGGGCTACTGTATGTTGGAAGCGGGCGAGAGCCTGGCCGGATTCGCGTTCGGCAACTTCTTTGCCGAACCCTCGCCCAAGATTGCAGTGCGGCAGATGGGACGCACGTGGCACCTGGGCAAGGTGCTGTTCGAGAAATGGTGGCTGGCACCCTATGGGCCAAAGCGTGAGGCGCTACGACTGGCCTTGAGGCTCGGCGGGAGGGGATTGGGCATTCCGATCATTGTTTGAACTGAAGCATTGCCAAGTTGAGGGGGGACTATGTTCATTAAGCCATTTGTGGACGAAGGGCTGGGCAACTCATCCTACCTGGTCGGCTCGGAGGAAACCGGATTGGCCGCAGTGATCGACCCACAGCGCGATGGGGATCAGTATGTCCAGGTAGCCGATGGATTGGGCTTCCGTCTGAAGTATGCGCTGGATACACATTTGCACGCCGACTTCATCTCCGGCGTCCGCGAACTGGCTGCACAAGTCGATCTGCAGATTGGCGCCAGCGCCGAGGCGGAACTTGGATTCGATCATCTGCCGCTGCGCGACGGCGATACATTGGCGCTGGGCGAACTCACCGTCGCGGTTCTGGCGACGCCCGGCCATTCCCCGGAGCACATTGGCTTCACCGTCACTGAGCCAAAGCGCACTTCACCGGCAGCCATCTTTACCGGCGGCGCACTGATCGTCGGCGGCGCGGCGCGCACCGATTTGCTCGGTCATGATCTGACGGTTCCACTCGCCCGCCAGCTCTACCACACCTTCCACCACAAGTTGCTCGCCTTGCCCGACTCAGTGAGCGTATACCCGACGCACGGGGCCGGGTCGTTCTGCATCGCGCCGACTTCTCTCGATCGTGTGACGACGATTGGCCGTGAGCGCGCCACCAACCGGCTGGCGCAGGCGCGTAGCGAGGAGGAATTCGTCGCGCTGGCTTTGGACGGACTACCTTCGTATCCTGTCTACTTCAAAGAGCTGCGGGCGGTCAACCGGCGCGGGCCGAAGGTGCTCGGCGGACTGCCGGAGTTGAAGCCACTGTCGCCTGTGGCTGTTCACGAGTGGTTGGGACAGGGCGGCGCGGTGCTGGATGTGCGACCGGCGCGCGAATTTGCCGAGGGGCATGTCCCCAACGCGTATGGTATTGCTCTGGATACGCCGCTCATCACCTGGGCCGGCTGGCTGATCCCGTTCGGCACGCCGCTGGTTCTGGTGGCGAACAGCCGGGCTGATTGTGACGAGGCGGTGCGTCAACTGATCCGCATCGGCTACGACGATCTGCGCGGTTATCTGGAGGGCGGCATAGCTGCCTGGGAAGCAGCTGACTTGCCAGTGACGCGTATCCGAAGAATCCCTGTGGCTGAGCTGCGCGATCGATTGAATAGCGGCGACGCGCCCCTCGTGCTCGATGTGCGGCAAGACGACGAGTGGACGGCCGGGCACATCCCCGGCGCGATCCACATCGAGGACGGCCGCTTGCCTTACGAAGACCTGCCTTTGCCGGCTGACCGCCCCATTGTCGTCCACTGCCAGCATCGCGATCGCTCGACGGCCGGCCTCGCCGTCCTGGCGCGGCGCGGCTATCGCGACCTGACGCTGCTTGACGGCGGCTTTGCGGCCTGGCACGATGCCGGCTTCGAAGTGGAGCAGGGATTGCGATGATGAATGGCGTAACGCGCCAGGAGACGGGGACAGTTGTCCTCGGCCTGCGCGCTAACTGGCAGCAGTTCACGCTGCTCGTCGTCGTCAACGCCTTCGTCGGGGCGATGGTCGGGCTGGAGCGCACGGTCGTGCCGCTCATCGCCGAGTCGGATTTCGGGCTGGCGTCCAAATCGATCGCGTTGTCCTTTCTGATCAGTTTCGGCATCGTGAAAGCCCTGGCGAACCTGTTGGCCGGGCGATTATCTGATCGGCTCGGGCGCAAGCGGATTCTGGTCGCAGGCTGGCTGATTGGGTTGCCCGTGCCATTGCTGATCATCGCTGCGCCGAGTTGGGGTTGGATCGTCTTCGCCAACGTCCTGCTCGGCGTCAACCAAGGGCTGTGCTGGTCGACGACGGTGATCATGAAGATCGACCTGGTCGGGCCGAAGCAGCGCGGGCTGGCGATGGGGCTGAATGAGTTCGCCGGTTACGTGGCCGTCTCACTCTCGGCGCTGCTCACCGGCTATCTGGCCGCAACGTATGGCTTGCGACCTGCGCCGTTCATCCCCGGCATCGCATTCGCAATTCTCGGTCTGTTGCTGTCCGCTCTTTTCGTCCAGGAAACGCATAGCCACGCGCGCCACGAAGCCCAGAACCAACCCCGCCGAGCGGGGCGCAAGCAGCCAGCCAACGAACAAACAAACCCACTCTCCTTCGCCGAAATCCTCCTCCTCACCAGTTGGAAAGACCGGGCGCTATTCGCCGCCAGCCAGGCCGGGATGGTCAACAACCTCAACGACGGGATGGTGTGGGGCTTGCTGCCACTCTTCCTGTCAGGTAAAGGACTGCCCATCGATCAGGTCGGTATCATCGCCGCCGCCTATCCCGGCGTGTGGGGCTTGAGCCAGCTCATCACCGGCGCACTGAGTGACCGGTGGGGACGCAAGCCGCTGATCACCGTCGGGATGTGGGTGCAGGCGATCGGGATCGGCTTGTTCGTCGTCGGCCAAGGTTTCGGGGCGTGGTTAGGCGGTGCGGTCTTGCTCGGCATTGGCACGGCGCTGGTGTACCCGACGCTGCTGGCGGCCGTCTCCGACGTGGCGCACCCGGAGTGGCGTGCATCTGCAGTTGGCGTGTACCGTTTGTGGCGCGATGGGGGCTACGCGATCGGCGCGCTGCTGGCCGGTCTGCTCGCCGACTCGCTCGGCATTCCGTTCGCTATCGCCGTCATCGGCGGCCTGACGTTTCTGTCGGGTGTGGTCGTTGCCGGCGTGATGTATGAGACGCTACCTGCACGACGGAAGTAAGCACCTGTTCTCGAAGTCGATACGCCTGGAGAAGGTGAATATGCCTGCGACACTGGATGACTTGCTCAAGCTGGAAGGTGTGACGGCCGCATTTGAGTACACCGCTGACGGGCAGTGTACCGAGTACCGGGTCAGCAATCCTTCGCCCGAAATGGCGGAGCTGATCGCGCGGTATTGCGCGCTGGTCACGATGACGTTCAACACATTGGCCAGCGCGTTCACGACATTGAGCGAGGCGAACTGGGTGCCGCAGCGCGCCTGGGTGTATGTCGGCGGCGATCACACGGTCGTCGTCGGCAATGGCGGCTACCGGGGCGTGTTCGTGGAGACGGCCAGGGCCGACGTGAAGCGACTCTTGGAGATTCTGGGCCAGCCTTAGCGCGTTGCAGGTACGCTCAATCGTGTTGCACTCCTTCACCCATCTGGCCGAGGGCAGCGCCTCGCCCCAGTTCGCGGAAGCGTTTCTACAGAGTGCGGCCTTGCGCTTGCGCAACACCGGCTACCAGGTGGCGCTGACGCCTTTCGGTTGGGTGTGTGAATGGGAACTGTCCATCTACGGAGAGAGCCTGGCCAAGGTGTTCAAGTCATTGTGATAGGCCATTGCCATACCGTTGATCGATCCGTGGGATCAGATTGCTCCTCAATACGATGCCTGGTATGCCACGCCCTTGGGCGCATTTGCACTGGAGGTGGAAATCGCGGCGCTGGTTGCGCTCGGCGGCCAACTGGCGGGCAGGCGAGGTCTGGAAGTCGGGTGCGGCACGGGCAGTTCGGTAAGGCCTTCGCGCAAGGCGGCGTGCGCATGGTCGGTGTCGATCGTTCTGCCGCGATGCTCAAGGAAGCCGCGCGTCACGTGAGCGAGACGCTGACTCTCTGTCGTGCCGATGGAGAACGTCTCCCGTTTCCGCGCAGCTCTTTCGACTTGGTCGCTGCCTGACGGTGCTGGAATTCGCGCGCGACCCGCAGGCGATGTTGGCCGAGGCATGGCGCGTGTTGCGCCCCGGCGGAAAGCTGATCGTGGGCGTCCTGAATGCTTGGAGCCTGTGGGCGATCGCGCGCCGTCTGCGACGAGACGAGTCGCCGTACACGCACGCTCACTTCTTTCAACCACCGGAACTCCTGCGCTTGCTGTCCGCGATAGCCGGTGGGCCGGTGACGTGGCGCGCCGAGCGTGTCGGCGCGAGGTGGCTGCCGATGTTCGGCGCGTTTCTGGCGGCAGGGGTAAACAAGCCGTGGGATGCTCGGCGGGCGATCTTGAGGACTTGAAAGAGGATCGATGATTCCTGACTCACTGCCGATTCTGAGCCACAAGCTCTATGCAGCGCCGACCGTCTTCACGCCGGAAAATCTGTTGCGAGAAGCGAGGAGGCAAAAGTCGATTCGAGAAGGCAGCGTCCCGGCAGTGTGCGTGCTCGACCCAGATGGGGACATTGTCCAGCATCTGGTCAACACCGGGCAGGCGCGCCCGAATGCGCATTGGGCATGCTACCACACTAAGTTGTATGACTTCAGCCATGCCGGCATCAAATATGGTATGGGTGCGTTTCATTTGAGTTGAAAGTCAGGCTTCTCTCTGGTAAAGTGAGTTTTCCCAAACCACTTCAGGAGAGAAACCATGACTTCCAACTCACAAGAGATTATACAGGATGTTCGCGCGCAATTTGAGCACCTGTTGGATTTCGTTACTGGCGAACAAGCACGCACCGCTACAGCCGATCACATTGAGCGCGGTTTGTTCAAACTGGTCTTGAGCCTTGGGGCGAAACTGCTGCACCTGTTTTTCGTCATGCGTTCTCAGGCTTGTTCTCGGCAGTCCCTTCAGACTGCAGCGGGGCAGACGTTGCCGCACCATCGCGACACACCCCGCGCGTACTTCTCGATCTTTGGCAAGTTATCCTTTGAACGGCCGTACTTTTACCGGCAAGGGATTGGCCAGCAAATCCCGCTGGACGCTGAGTTGAGCCTGAGTGAAGACTGTTACTCGGACTTGCTACGGGAAGTGTCTGAATACCTTGGGGGTTACACCGTGTATGGTAAAACCGCCGATATTCTGGAACGGTTGCTGGGGCTCAACCTGTCGACTCGGGCGCTTCAGCAGAACATGGCCCAAGACGCCGCCGAGGTCGAAGCTTCCTACGCCCAAAAGCCACCACCGTCTCCGATGAACGAAGCGGAGAGCCTGGTCATTCAAGCCGATGGCAAAGGGGTGCCGATGGTGCTGGACACCCCGACTGAGCCCCAGCTGCGCTTGGGGAAGGGCGAAAAGCGCGGGCGCAAGAAAGAAGCGGTCGTGACCACCGTTTACACGATTGCGGCTGCGCCGCGTACGCCCGAAGAGGTGGTGGCCAGTTTCTTTGACCCCAGCCCGCGCGCGCAGTCACCCGCAACCGCTTCGCCACGTTCAAAACCGCACCCCAAGCATATCTGGGCCACTTTGGACGGCAAAGATGCGGCTCTGTCTCGTCTGTCACAGCAAGTGATGTTGCGCCAGGGAGAACACATCCAGCACAAAGTCGCCCTGTGCGATGGCTGTGAAGCCTTACAATCGCGCATCGCCACCCAATTCTCGGACTTTGCCCAGGTCTTGGATTTCATCCATGCCGACGAGTACCTGTGGGATGTGGCCAACAGCTTGCTGGGTGAAACCAGTGAGCAACGGCTGGACTGGGTGTCCAGCCGCGCGCTTCAAATCCTGTCCGGTCAAACCCCACACGTGATTGCAGACTTTCGCCGCCTCGCAGAAGACACCCACACCACCGCCACGCAACGCAAGCAACTCACCACAGCCGCCAACTACTTCGAGCGCAATTTGCCCTACATCGACTACCCAACGTATCTGTCCAACGGCTGGCCGATTGCCTCCGGTGTCATCGAAGGCGCTTGTCGCCATTTTGTTAAGGATCGTTGCGAACTATCCGGGATGCGCTGGAATCAGACCGGCGCTGAAAACTTGCTCCGCCTCCGGGCCGTAGCCGAAAACGGAGATTGGGATGCTTACCATTCCTACCGCAAACGACAACGACACATCCGCTTGTATGGACGATCCGTTCCTAATCCGCAAGCCATTGAAATCCAGATCATGAATACATCGCCAACAGTTCGTGAACAGGTTATCACAGATAGCCAGACGAAGTACCACCAACTACCATTGGCTGCCTGACCAGTTCTCAACTCAAATGAAACGCACCCGTTTCATATTCTCGCCGACCTGAGCCGGGCGGTGCTGCGGGCGGTGGCCAAAGTGCGCAAGGACTTGGCGGCACGCCAGCCCAAACTGCCCCGCGGCCGGCCCACCCGGCAGACGCGCCCACTCCTCCGGCAGCGCCAGCGCCTCCAGCAGCAGATCGCTGACCTGTTCACCCATCGCTACTTGTTTGTCCAGCACCACCTCAGCCCCAGTGAGCGCGAGATTCTCCAGCGCATTACGCGCGGGTTGCCTCACCTGCGCGCCCTGCGCGAGATCATGGACGAAGTCTATCGGCTCTTCGACCGGCGCTGCCGCACGCACACCGCCCTGGCGAAGTTGGCCCGCCTACGCCAGCGCGTGCAACGCTTCTCCCAGATCGGCCAAACCTTGAAAGCACTGTTCTCGGCCAATGTCGAGAAGGCTCTGACGTTTCTTGACGACCGTTTGCTCCCGGCTACCTCCAATGCCGTGGAGCGCGGCAATCGGCGTTACCGCAAGATGCAGAAAACCATCTACAGCGTGCGTACTCACGCCCATATCGTCGGTCGCATCGCCCTGGATATGCTGCGTGAGGCTTTCGCTCAAGCCCGGACGGCCACCCTGCAAGTGCTGCACCAAGCCAGAGCCGCCCCAGCTCTGCCCTATGGCCGGTAACGATGCTACAGTCTCTGTTTTTCAGGGTTTTTCGGCCTTTGTCGGCGACGCTCGGTACCATCAATGATGTAATCACGTCGCGTGCCGGTGTGGCGTTCAGCAGCGGCGAACTGACGCCCATCCCGTTCCGGCTTGACCCCGAGAGTCGTGAGAGCCTCCAGGAGTACCGGCAACAGGCGATGGAGCCACTGGTTCGCGCCCGATTGACTCAGGCCACATAACTCGCCCAGCACAACTTGCACCGGATATGTCTTTTGATGAACCAAGATGAAGAGCAATTTCTGTTCGGCGGTCTTCAACCTGCCCTGCCGCCCGCCACCGATCCGGCGCTGGCGCGTCCGTCCGCTCACAGTTTTCTCTGGCGCATATCGCTTCCGATAGGCTTTCTGAAACGCCGGCAAGAGAACCTTGAACTCTTTGAGCGTTAATCCCGTCAGGGCCAGAAACTTGCGACGATCTCGCTTCAACTTCGTGTAGTCGAGCATTCATACAGTTTACTCTATTTCTAATAACGTCTAGTGGACTGAGTGGCCGGCGGTCGCGTTGGCGCTGCGACATTCACCGCCGGAGAAGACGGTGTGGCGATCAGCGCGAGGGCGATGGCGACTATGATCAGGCCGGCGCCAATCCACACCGTTGAGCCGGCGTTGCGATTCGTCTTTTGAGATTTGCGCGCCATTCAATGTCCTTTCGGATGAGATTTGACTTAGGGCGTCACCGGTTCGGTGTTGGTCGGCGGGCCGAACTGGCTGTAGTAACCGTCGATGTAAGTGCGAATCTCGGCCAGTGACTTGCCCTCTTGCGTCAGTCGCATCGTGTCACGCACGCTGTCGACGCAGATGCTTCAGCCCAAACCCATTTCGTCCCAGATGATCGTGCCGTCGGCGCGCACCTCCTGAACGAAACAATCCTTCACGCTGGTGTGCGGCGCTTCGCCACTATGCCCCTGTCCGCAACCGCAGTAGCACGGAATCTTGGTCAGCGTCTCCTGATTGGCGAGCGCGAACTGATACGCCTCGCGCACTGTGGCGGGCGCACTCTGCATCTTCTGCGGCAGAGACGACGCCGGGGCGAGTTTCAACTCTGTCCCGGACGAACCTGTGCTGCACGCGCCGATTGACAGTGCCAACACAGACACCAGCAACACAAACCAGGATACTCGTTTCATCGAATCTCTCCTGGTATTGAGAGAGTACCCCAGCAGCCGCAACGCATTCAACACCACGACAATCGTGCTGCCTTCATGGAAGACGATGGCGATGCCAATGCCGGCCAGGCCGAACAGCGACGCGACGATCAGCAGGCCGATGACGCCCAGCGAGATGACCAGATTCTGCGCGATGATGCGGCGTACGGCTCGACCCAGTCCCACCGCGAATGGTAACTTCGACAAGTCGTCACCCATCAGTGCCACGTCCGCTGTTTCGAGCGCCACATCGGTGCCTGCGCCGCCCATCGCAATCCCGACGGTCGCATTCGCCAGCGCGGGCGCGTCGTTCACGCCGTCCCCGACCATCGCCACATGATCAAATGTCTTGTCCAGCTCGCGGATGGCCGTCACTTTATCTTCCGGCATCAGGTCGGCGCGGAAGTCGGTCAGGCCAACCTGCCTGGCAATTGCCGATGCAATGCGTGCGTTGTCGCCGGTGAGCATGATGGTGCGCTCGACGCCAATTCTTTTGAGCGCCTCCATGGTGGGTCGAGCGTCTGGGCGCACGGTGTCGGCCACAGCGATAAGGCCCGCCAGTTGCCCACGTCGCGCGACGAGCATGATGGTCTTACCTTCGGCCTGTAGACGCTCCATCGATCCGGCGGCCTCAGATGAGACAACAACTCCTGCCTCGTCCATGAGCTGGCGATTGCCGATGAGAATCGCCTCGTTATCTACACTCGCACGCAAGCCCCGGGCCGTGAGCGACTCGACGTTGCCCACTTCAGGCAGAGCCAATCCCCTCGCTTCTGCTGCGCGCACCACGGCCTGTGCCAGCGGATGAGCGGAGCGGTTCTCTACCGCCGCCGCCAGTGCGAGCAAAGGGTCCGTGGATCGTGATTGGGGATCGCCTCCGCCGGTCACCAGCCATGGATTGCTGACCACTACATCGGTTACTTCCGGTCGCCCGTGTGTGATCGTGCCGGTCTTGTCGAAGGCAATCGCTTTCAAGCGACCGAGGTTTTCCAGGTGCGCACCGCCTTTGACCAGCACACCGTTGCGGGCCGCCTGTGCGACACCGGCCAGGATCGCGGCCGGCGTGCCGAGCGCC
>Ga0209322_10002381_pt1 | contig 10730 bp, 10 predicted proteins | sample Rifsed19ft1_FD_184013 | JGI IMG/M metagenome (GOLD analysis project Ga0209322, IMG submission 184013) | Soil microbial communities from Rifle, Colorado, USA - sediment 19ft 1 (version 2) | ecosystem: Environmental > Terrestrial > Deep subsurface > Rock core/Sediment | place: Rifle, Colorado...
AGGATCAAGTAGGGTGGGGATATTGGGAGCCTATCGATTTCTCGCGGCCAGTCTCTCCCTGACGGCATTCAGAAGCGCGAAGCCAGCCTCCGCGTCTGGGATCTTATCGATCAAATAGATGATCTCGATGATCGTTGACTGGTCTCCCCGTGGCCGCATCTGGGCTCTCATGATGTGAAATTCTTGGCGTGTCGCCTTGCCGAACCGCTCGTAGGGAGAGACCGAACCGCCGATCACCGTTGTTGAATCTCTCGTGCCCCTGATCAGATACTTCGACGAGTCCGCTATCTCAAAGACAAAGCCCCACTGCTTTGTCACCTCCAGGAAGGCCTCCAACACCTCATCGATCGGGGAACTGATCGTTCCCCACTCCGGGCGAACCTCGGGCGCGGCGCACGCAATCAGGGTCACGAGCGATACCGCGGCTAAAACCCCAATCAGGAGTCTCGGCATCATTGTGTACGTGTGTACATTGGGCTTCGGGCTATTATTACATGGGACAGACCCTACCACCATAATTTGCCTCGCCGGGAGGGTCAAGGGAAAAGCGGGATTGCCTCGCCGGCCCCGGGGTCGGCCAGACGCCGTTTCCGCATCCACGACCCGCCATGGGGAAAGGACCAGATCAAGTTATTGACGGGCCGCCCAAAACACTGCACAATCGAATGATCGGACCGGCGCAAAGACGGAGGCAGCCGTGACAAGACAAAGCCCGGAGGAGTTAGCCAGAGGGATCAAAGAGGAGGCCCGTCGGCTGGGCTTCGAGATGGTCGGGATCTCCTCGGTCGCCGACCCGCTGCACGAAGAGTCATTCGCCGACTGGCTGCGGCTGGGATATGCGGGGGAGATGGCCTACCTCACGCGAACCGAGGAGGCCCGCCGACATCCGGGCTCCTGGCTGCCGTGGGCTCGATCGGTTGTCTCCGTCGCGATGAACTACTACACACCCTTTCCCCGTGAGACGGCTCCGCCGGGCACGACCAGGGGATGGATCTCCCGGTATGCATGGGGAGACGATTACCATACGCTTCTGGAACGCCGGCTGGATTCGCTCATCGCCTGGATTTGTGGCGAGGTCGGCGAGACGGTCCAATGCAGAGCCTACGTCGATACCGGGCCGGTGCTGGAACGGGAGTTCTCCGGCCGGGCCGGGATCGGATGGATCGGAAAAAACACTCATCTCATCTCCCCGAAGCGAGGCTCTTGGTTTTTCCTCGGCGAGGTGTTCCTGAGCCTCGAGCTCACGCCGGACAGGTCGATCATGGACCGGTGCGGTTCGTGCGATCTCTGTCTCAAGGCCTGCCCCACGAACGCCTTCGTCGGCCCGTATCGGCTGGATGCGCGCCGCTGCATCTCCTATCTGACGATCGAGCTCAAGGGAAGCATCCCGGTCGAGATGCGGCCTCTGATCGGCGATCACGTCTTCGGCTGCGACATCTGTCAGGATGTCTGTCCCTATAATGCCAAGGCCACGCCGAGCGAGGAGCCGGCATTTCAGCCCAGGGGCGGTTTGTATGCGCCGGAACTGATCCCGTTCCTGTCGCTGACCGAAGAGGAATTCCGGCAACGGTTCAAAGGGAGCGCCATCAAGCGCCCGAAGCGACGAGGGTTTCTGCGGAATGTGGCGGTGGCCCTCGGCAACCTGGGATCTGTCGAGGCGGTCCCGGCGCTGGTCAGGGCTCTCTCGGATCCGGACCCGCTGGTGCGAGGCCACGCGGCCTGGGCGCTGGGCCGGATCGGGACCGAGGGGGCGCGCGCCGCGCTGGTCGAGGCGATTCGCCTCGAGACCGACCCCGGCGCGAAGGCCGAGATGGAGCAGGCGCATGCGGGCGAAGAGGCCGAAGCGATCGTGGAGTCCCGGCTCAGTCCCTTCGGGCCTTGATGATGACGCGAGCTCTGACCGTGAGTTCCCTCCCACCCCCCTGGAGGTAGGAAACGAATCCTTGCCGGCGGCCATCGGCCTTCCACTTCCCGGACAGGCCAGACCCCTCCAGGTAGGTCAGACCCTCATCCGGCGTGGCGAGGGACAGTACTTCTCGCTCCACTCCCAGATAGACCGGCTTCAATCCGGCCTCTGAAAGCGCCGTCTCAACTTGCCCCTCTCCGTAGGCGTACTGAGAGATTTTGCCGCTCTCCTTCCATTGGTCCAGGTGAAACGCAGCAAAGGAGATGACGTGGCCGGGCGACAGCACAGCGGCCGCCCGCCGGAGGATCCCGTCTGACATGCAAAGGTTGGCGACAACGAAGGTGATTGGACCGAGGTCACGATAGTCAATCGCCTCCGCGTCAAGGCAATGAAACGTTACGTGGTCCAGCCGGAGTGCCGCGGCACGCTGTCGGGCCCGTTCGATCGCCTCGTTTGAGCGGTCGATCCCGATGATCCGACCGACTGCTTTGGCCAAGGCGAAGGTCAGGCGACCGCTGCCGCACCCCACATCCAGGATCGTCCTATCGCGCAATGGCTCTTCGCGTATCAGACGAAGGAGGGTGGCGCTGAGGCCAGCGTGATTCGCCTCGCCTCCCTCGCCGGCCCTGTATGGCCTCTCTATTCGATGGTGATTCCACTCGACCATCAGCGCCCCTTTTTGGTTTACATAATACGCTGATCTCCCGGAGTACAGTATCATCTTTTTCCGTCGCGTCGGCGGGAGTCGATGAACTGCTTGAAGAGATATCCCGGAATGCCGGGGGCTCGTCCCTTCAGACTTTACAAGGCTCGAGATTTCCGATAAGCTGAGTTCCGGGTCCGGCCCTGGTGCGTATTGCGGGTCGTGAGGAGGACCGTCGGTATGAAGGCATTTTTCGACAGCCTCAGCTTACGAGCGAAACTGCTCCTCATGATGTTCTCACTCCTCCTGCTGACGCTGGCGTCCCTTTTCGTCCTGTACTGGCAGGCGGAGCGCGCCCTGATCCTTCAGGTCGAGAAGCACACTATGGACCTCTCTACAGCGATTCAGATCAGCGTCGAGCGTCTGACGTCGAAGGGACGGACCGATGAGGCGCGGCTCCAGGACTATGTCGCCCGTCTGCAGCGCAAGGGGGTCAAGGAGATCTCGATCGTCAGCGACGAGGAGGAGGTGATCGCGAGTAGCAACCCCACCAGGGTCGGGGCCACGATCGACCCCAATCGCAGGGATCTCTTCATCACCGCCCGCCTGGGAGAAACGCTTGGAGCGGGGACCGTGCAAAAAACGTACAACCTGATCGTGCCGATCGTGGTCGGCAACCAGCGAATGGGCTATGCTCTGATCAGCATGGTGCTGGATGATTTTGCCTATATCTCTCGATTCAACTTCATCAAGAGATTGATCGCCACGGTGCTGGTCTTTGGCGTCGGGATCGTGGCCTCCCTCATCCTGTCATGGAAGTACACCAAGCCGATCGACCGGGTCGTGCAGGCAGCGCGACGGGTGGCCCAGGGCGACCTCCGGGAGACGCTGCCGGTCGAACGACAGGACGAGATCGGTCAGCTTACCGAGAGCTTCAACGACATGGTGGCGAAGCTGCGGGCGAACAAGGAACTGGAGAGTCGCCTGCATCAGGCGGAGCGGCTCTCGAGCATCGGCCAATTGGCCTCGGGGATCGCCCACGAGATCCGCAACCCCTTGAACTTCATTAACCTGAGTATCGATCATCTGCAGAGTCGATTTCCGCCCGCTGATCCGGGCGCGCGAGAGGAGTTTGCCTACCTGGTCTCGGCGGTGAAAACCGAGATCCATCGTCTGGACACCATGATCACCAATTTCCTGACCTATGGCAAGCCGCTCAAGCTTGAGCCGCGTCCATGCGATCTGCTGCCGCTGTTGGACGATGTGGCCAGGATGGCCGGCGGCAAGGCCAAGGAACAGGGGATCGAGTTTGAGCGGGGCTATCCACCCGAGTTGCCGAGGGTGTTGGTGGATGGGGAACAGATCAAGAACTCCTTTGTGAATGTGCTGGTGAATGCCTTCCAGGCGATGCCTCAGGGGGGGAGGCTCTCGATCGCCGCTCGTCAAGTGAGTGGAGCGGACCCATCAAGCGGTTCGCCGCTCTCCTCCAACGGGCGGTGGGTCGAGGTGAGCTTCAGGGACACCGGGTGCGGGATCGCCTCCGACGACCTTCCGAGAGTCTTCGAGCCGTACTTTACGACAAAGGAGGTCGGAATCGGCCTGGGGCTGGCCCTGACCAAGAAGATCGTGGAGGAGCATGGCGGGTCGATTGCGCTGGACAGCGCCCTCGATGAGGGGACCACGGTGAGGATCCGGCTGCCGGTCGTGGAGGAGGCCTGATGCCCCGTGGCAGAGTCCTGGTGGTGGATGACGAGGGGTCACAGCGTGATATCCTTCGGACGATCCTGTCCGCTGAGGGCTATGCTGTCGAGACGGCGCCCGGGGGGCAGGAGGCGGTCAGGCGTTGCCAGGAAAAGGCGTTCGACGTGGTCTTGACCGATCTGCGGATGCCGGGCACCGATGGCCTCTCCCTGGTGGAGCGGTTGACGCGGGACGACCCGCCCACCCTGGTCGTCCTGATGACCGCGTATGGATCGATGGATTCGGCCGAGCAGGCGCTGAAGCGGGGCGCCTTCGACTACCTGACCAAGCCGATCGAGCGGGAAGAGGTTCTGCTCACTGTCAGGCGGGCCTTTGAGCGCATCCAGTTGAGCCAGGAGAATAGGCTCTTGCGACAGCAACTGGAGAAGCGTTTTCGCGTCGAAGGGATTGTGGGCAGCCACTTTCGCGTGCAGGAGGTCTTCGAGAAGATCCAGAAGGTCTCCGGCAGCAACTCCACCGTCCTGCTCATCGGGGAGAGCGGGACCGGGAAGGAGCTCGTCGCCAGGGCCATCCACCGGCACAGCCCGCGCCGGGAGCGACCGTTTGTAGCGCTGAGCTGCGCCGCGATCCCTGAGACCCTCATCGAGAGCGAACTGTTCGGCTACGAGAAGGGGGCGTTCACCGGAGCCTCCTTCCGTCGCCTGGGCCTCTTCGAGGCAGCCGACAAGAGCACCTTGTTCCTGGACGAGATCAGCGAGCTGAACATCAACCTGCAGGCCAAGGTGTTGCGCGCCCTGCAGGAAAGGGAGGTGCGGCGGGTTGGGGGCCGGGAGGACATCAAGGTCGATGTCCGGATCATCGCTGCCTCCAATAAGAACCTGGAGGATGAGATCGAGCGAGGCGCGTTTCGGGAGGACCTTTTCTATCGGTTGAACGTCGTATCCATCGTCATCCCGCCACTGAGGGAGCGGAGCACCGATATCCCACAGCTCGCAGAGTATTTTATCAAGAAGCATGGCGAGAGGTCAGGAAAGCCGATCAGAGGGGTCACCAACGAGGCGATGCGGCTTCTCATGAGCTATCATTGGCCGGGCAACGTCCGACAACTGGAGGCGGTTCTCGAGCGGGCGATGCTCCTCTCCGATGGGCCCGAGATCGAGCATTACGATCTTCCCATTGAAGTCCGGTTCTTCGATCTGCCGGCCCAACCCCATCCGTCCAGCACATCCGGCAATAGGTTTGGGGTCGAGATTCCTGAAGGGGGGATCTCGTTCGAGGATCTGGAACGCGATCTGATCGCGCAGGCCATGGAGAAGTCTGATTGGGTGATCACGAAGGCAGCACGCTTACTGGGGCTGAGCTACCGGACGCTCCAATACCGACTGGAGAAGTTTCAGGTCAGACGGGGCAATGTCAGGGGTCGGGTTGACCGAGAGGGTGTGGGGACAGAAAGGGGGGATGTGAGTGGGGAGCGTGGTCAAGAAGCGTCGCAAGAAGATGAGCAAACACAAACACAAAAAACTACTAAAGCGGACACGGCACCAGCGCCGGAAGAAATAAGGCCGGGCACTAAACGTTCGAACGTCTGACCGACTCTAACGTCATAGATTCTACTGATTCTCGTTGTGAGAGTCCAGGGGAGAGGCCAAGGGTGATAGGTCGCGAGGGGTGCCCTTGGAGGGGAGCGGAGTTCGGGGTCTCGATCGGTCGAACGGGGGACGGTTCTCGGTGAGAGACAGGGGCCTTGCGCGAGGCGGACTTCGAACTGATCGATCGGTTCTTGCGGGGCGATGGGGCTGCATTCGATGAATTGGTCCGCAGGCGCCAGCGAGAGGTCTACAATCTGGCATACCGGATGACCAGGAATGCGGAGGATGCCCGGGACCTCTCCCAGGAGGCGTTTCTTCAAGTGTATCGGAATCTCAATCGCTTCGATCGACGCTCCAGTCTTTCCACCTGGATGTATCGGATCGTGACGAATCTGTGCCTCAACCATCTGAATCGGGGTTCCCGCTCTCGTTTTCCCTCGATTAATGACGAGGTGGACGTGGCCGATCCGTCCGAGGGATCGCTGGGGCGGCTTGAGGAGAAAGAGCGGCAGGAGGCTCTCGCCCGCGCCATTGAAACGCTGCCGCCGCAGCAGCGAGCCAGCATGACCCTGCGCGTGCACCATCAACTGCCCCATGGGGAGATCGCCGAGATCCTGGGGATCTCCGAAGCAACGGCCAAGGTCCATTATTTTCACGCCGTACAGGCCCTGCGGAGGAAGCTGGCTTATTGGCGAGAGGACGGATAACACGAGAAGGGACCACATTTCCCATGCGATGCGAGGAAGCTGGAAGCACGTTGCTGGAGTTGATGGAGGATGAGCTGCCCCCCGGGCGGCGCGCTGAGGTCGTTGGTCACCTTGAGGTCTGTAGCGCCTGTGCCAACGAACTCTCGGCGTACCGGGATCTGCTGGCGCTCGTCCGGGCCGACCCGGTTCCCGACCCGTCGCCGCGCTTCTGGGAGGAATTCCTGCCGTCACTCAAGCATCGAATCGAGCGAGAGGCCTCCGAGGCTCCGCGTGAATCCTCCTTCTGGTTGAACGGTCTTCGATCGTGGTTTGCCTTCCCGCGTCCTCTTATTGCGGGTGTGGCGGTCGCCGCCATCTCGATCCTTATCGTGATCAGGTTGCCTGGCTCCTTTACGATCCGAGCCGACCGGCAGAAGGCCCCCGCTCCTATGGAGCAGTCGGCGGGCCGTGAGGGCGAAACGAGGGATTGGGACAGGGTTCCCCACACTGAAGCCGGAAAGCGAGATATGGGCGAGGCTGTCATCGTGGCTGGAGAGCTTGTCGAAGACACCTCCGCGCTGGCGGCAGCCATTCAGCGCCTTCCCTGGGTTGATGAGATCGCGGATAGGGTCGAAACCGCCTGGGTCTGGCGGCCGGAGTCCGACCCGAGGGACTGGCTTGCCTCACTCAGCGAGGAGGAGCAGCAGCTCCTGTTCGATCGCTTAAGGGGTTTCCGATGGTCGTCGTCGTAAGAGATTCTCGGGCCGCTGTCTCAGCCTGGTGTCGCACTCTCGCTCTGGTCGCTGCCGGGCTGGTCGGCTTCGTCGTCCTGGTGTCTTCGGCGATGGGCCAGCCGTTTGCTACTCCGCCTGCCGGCCGGCCTGGGCCGGGGGAGGGGAGGCGCTTGATCGAGACGATCAAGATCTGGAAGATGACCGAGGCGCTCAATCTCACCGAAGATCAGGCGGCCAAGCTTTTTCCCAAACTGACGCAACTGGAGGCGTCGCGTCGGGAATTCCACGGCCGGCAACGCCTGCTGCGAGATGCGCTTGCCGAACTCCTGAGGCAGCGGCCCCTGCGAGAGATAGAGGTCAAGACGCGACTCGAAGAGCTGGATCGCACCGAAATCGACTTCAAGGGGCGTGAGCGATCCGTCATGGGCGAGCTCCGCTCCATCTTGAGCCTGGAGCAACAGGCTCGACTCGCCCTGTTCGAAGAGCGGTTCGAGATGGAGATGCGCCACACCATCCAGGATCTTCGGCAACGTCGGCGTGGCTTGCCTCCCGGGTCTGGCCCGGGCTTCGGGCCACCTCCTGTGAGGAATCGGCCCCCGTTGCCCGTGGAGGGCGGGCCGCCACCCAGATGACAGGTGTGAGCAAGACCTCGGCAGCGAAGCGACCCTTCGCTGCCGTTTTTGTTTGCGGAGGTCAGACGTGCCCTTGGGGCATCAGGCCTTAATGGGGTCTCGCCCAAGGCGTTGGTTGGTCGCGTTCACTGTCTTCACGCTGGGGGCGATCATCCTGGCGCCGATCATGTGGGATGCGGTCCTGAGCGGGCTGTTAATGGTTGAAGTGCTGCGGCCCTTGCGTCCAGGTCCCACACGATGGGTCACCAGGAGCCCGAAGGAGGCGCGGGTTACCTTCCCCGGCGGGGATCGTGGTATGGAAGCCAGTCTCTACGCGCCGGCCGGCGGGGGGAGGCGGGCTGGGGTGGTGCTTGTCCATGGAGTTGTCGAGACAGGGAAGGATGATCCACGGATGGTCTGGCTTGCCAGGTTGCTGGCCCGCTCCGGCTTTGTCGTGTTGGTTCCGGACTTCTCGGGCTTCAAGTCGCTGAGGCTTCGAGCCTCCGACATCCGAGAGATGAGCGACGCGGTTGTTTACCTGCACTCTCTGCGTGAGCGGGTCCTTCCCGACCGGATCGGCATGATTGGGTTTAGCTACGGCGCCGGACCCATGCTGATCGCCGCGGCTGACCCGCGCCTTGAAAGGCGCCTGAGGTTCGTGGTCTCCTTCGGCGGCTACTATGATCTCGTCCAAGTCATCAAATTCGTGACGACCGGCTATTACCAGTACGGGGAGGAGAAGGGGTACACAAAACCCAGCGATTATACCCGGTGGATATTCCTCCGGTACAACCTCGATCTGCTTCGCGATCCCGTAGATCAGGCCATCCTGGCCAGGCTGGCGGGGACAAGAGACTTGGAGAGTCCTGGCGAAAACCCGCCGCTGCCTTCTGATCTGACGCCCGAGGGCCAGAGCGTGTACAATCTCTTGGTGAACCGCGACCCCGAGAAGGTCGAGACCCTGGTGAGTCGGCTTGCCCCATCCATTCGGGAGATGATCGAGCAACTCTCTCCGTCCCGGCAGATCAGTCGGCTCTCCGCGTACGCAATTATCGTCCACTCAGACCCGGACCCCTTCATCCCGCACACCGAAAGCCTGGCATTGGCGAAAGCCCTGGGGTATGGCGGAAGGGTCCGTCTGGACATCCTCCGTCTTTTCCGGCACGTGCGACCGGAGCTTCCCGAGACAACTCTGGGGAATTTCTTCAGAGTGTATGTCCCACAAGGATTGAATATCTACCGGCTCATTTTTGATTTGCTCCGCCAGCGGCGATAAGGTAATATCTTCTCGTGTCGCGCCCGCCGACAGGAGTCGTCGGAAACGGCGTGGTATGTGATTGGCGCTCTCACGGAGGCTGTTCCACAAGAGGAGGAAGTGGATGACCCGTACAGACGGACGACTCTTGGGGCTGGTGGTTATCGCAGCGGTCGTCGCGCTGCAGGCTATGCAGCTCGATGCGTGGGCAAGGGCCGGTGGCGGCCGGAGTATGGGGAGCCGCGGCTCGCGCTCCTACTCCAGCCCGAGCCAGAGCTATCGCGCCCCTGCGGCACCTGCTCAGCCGCGGCCCGACCAGAGGACTCCATTTGCGACCCAAGCACCGGCTCCTGCAGGGGGCGGGTTCATGCGAAGTCTGGCAGGTGGCCTACTCGGCGGGATCCTGGGCGGGATGCTGTTCCGGAGTCTGGGCTTCGCCGGCTTCGGTGGCATGGGTGGAGGCTTCGGGCTGATGGACCTCGTGATCCTGGCCGCGATCGGCTTCGCGATTTACTGGGTTGTGAAGCAGAGGCGGGAGCGGCGGGTTGTGAGCGAAGGGCCGTACCAGCGGGCGGAACTGGGGGATCGCGGACCGGAGCTCTACCGGACGGGGCAGGCCCAGTCAACGATGGTTCAAGAGACTGACCTGGAGCGAGGAGTGTCATATGTCCGTCAGATGGACCCCGGCTTCGATGAGGGCCGTTTTCGGGACACCTGCACCGACCTCTTCTTCAAGGTCCAGGCCGCCTGGGGAAATCGTGAGCTGGAACCACTGCGCGCCATTCTCACTCCGGAAATGTACATCCAGCTCTCGGAGGATGTGGAGCGGTACAAGAAGGAACGGCGGATCAACCGCTTGGAGAATATCGCCGTGCGGTCCGTGGAGGTGACGGAGGCCTGGCAAGAGCAAGGACAGGACTATGTGACTGTTCGCTTCCTCGCGAATCTTCTCGATTACACAGTGGAGGAGGGTACGGGCCACGTTGTCGAGGGAAGCCGGGCCGACCCGGTCAAGTTTGAGGAGTTCTGGACCTTCACGCGCCCGGTTGGGCCGAATCCCTGGCGTTTGTCCGCCATCAACCAGGCTGAGATCTAAGCCTTCGGCTTTCAGCGATCAGCTTTCAGCAGGTGACTCCGTTGTTCCTCGAACTACTTCACCTTTCCGGTTAACCGCACTTCCGTCATGCCCCCTTTTCTGTGACTCGCTCAGGCCCGCTCGGTGGCGCTATTCTGATTTCGCAAAACCCCAGTGCTTGGTGTGGAAGGAGGAGAGGACACTCCGGGCAAACGCGGTTGTCAGGAACAGCTCCTTGAGCAAGGTCACCGCAAGCCTCGAAGGTTGCAGATTCCAGTATCGTTTCCTGCGCAGGTGTTCCCTGGTTCTCGCCCAGAATGTTTTCAGATCCTGGCGGGAATAGACGATCCGGTTGCTCAGGGCATCGAACTTGACGTAGAGGAGCTGCAATCTTGACGGGAGCCTATGCCTGAAGCCTGAGTACACCTGTTGCCATTCCTCGACCTTCAGACTCTGCCAGGCATCTCTGTGGAGGCCATAGAGTTGATCAAGCCATCTCTTGGCAGGTCCTTCTTCCCTTGCAAATTGGC
>Ga0209322_10002382_pt1 | contig 10728 bp, 8 predicted proteins | sample Rifsed19ft1_FD_184013 | JGI IMG/M metagenome (GOLD analysis project Ga0209322, IMG submission 184013) | Soil microbial communities from Rifle, Colorado, USA - sediment 19ft 1 (version 2) | ecosystem: Environmental > Terrestrial > Deep subsurface > Rock core/Sediment | place: Rifle, Colorado...
GACGACCGGCCGAAGGGCGCGATCGCCCTGGCCGACATCATCCGCCCGGAGTCTCGGGAGGCTCTGAAGGGACTGAGAGAAATGGGTATCCAGGTGATGATGCTCACCGGTGATTCGCGCGCCGTTGCCCAATGGGTGGCTCGGGAGCTGCAGCTGGACGAGTTCTTCGCCGAGGTGCTTCCCCACCAAAAAGCGGCGAAGATCAGAGAGGTGAAAGCGCGGGGGCTCACCGTGGCAATGACCGGAGACGGTGTGAACGATGCTCCCGCCCTGGTGGAGGCCGACGTGGGAATCGCCATCGGCGCCGGAACGGATGTGGCCATCGAGTCCGCGGACATCGTGCTGGTCCGCAGCGACCCGCGCGATGTACTTTCCGTTGTCCAGCTCGCTCGCGCCACCTATCGAAAGATGGTTCAGAACCTATGGTGGGCAACCGGCTACAACGTCGTGGCGATACCGCTGGCGGCTGGCGTGCTTTACAACCAGGGCATCGCTCTTTCACCGGCGGCAGGCGCCATCCTGATGTCACTCTCCACGGTGATCGTCGCGATCAATGCTCGATTCCTGAGAATGCCGCCGCCGAGTGGTAGCGCGCCCTGACCACGATGCGCATGGTTGGGTTGAGGGGACGGGCACGGCCACGATCCGACGCGCCATCCCCGGATCGTCGTCGGTAACCACCAGCATCTTTGCTCGCTCCACTCCCGCGCGCCAGCGCGCCGCGCAGCCGGGATGCCATGATCCGTGGCAGGATACTCACATGCTCCATTTTCGGCGAACTTGGAGTGTTGTCAACCCTGCGTTCCAGTGGCCCGGTGAGGGCGGCCCGGATGGGGCCGCAGGCGCAACCCGCTCAGTGCGCTCTTTCCAGCTCGCCCAGCAGGCGCTTCACCGCGGGATCGTCGGGAAAGACCTCGGCAATCTTCCTCGCGTAGGAAAGCGCGTCCCTGGCATGGCCGGCCACGCGGTTCATGGAAACGAGCGAGCCCAGAATGTCCAGGTCGTAGCGATGACGGGCCTCGGCGGCCCGCAGCACCGACAGCGCTTCACCCCGCCTGCCGGCGGAATGCAGCCCCACGGCGTAGACGTAACTGTCTTCCGAAACAAATTTGAAACGTACGCTTTGATCGTCCGCTCAGTATAGCCGAGGAGCGCCCCGATCTCCTTGTTTGTCTATCGAGGCCGACCGCGGGCGTGAGCAGTTGTTCCTCGACATAACTGATGGCGGTCTCGTGCACGACCTTGGACATGGGGGCCGACGTAGGCCGAATTGATATAGGTCTGCTTCTGGGTGACGGGGAAATGCCCCCAACTAGAACCGACCAACCCAGGAAGCTCATCACGTTGCGCTTGCGCAGTCCCTGAAGGCGATTGCAACCACGTTTCCGGGGCGGATACAATCCCACTCCCCTACGCGCTCCGCACTTCCTTCTAATATGAGGTACCGGGGTGACGGAGAGTTTCGTAGATGAGAGGAGCGATGATCGAGCGTCACGGTAGTCACAAGATCACCGCTGCGCACCTAGCCAGGAAGGCCGTCGTCTATCTGTGCCGGTCGTCGCGCAAGCAGGTTCGCGTGCGGATCGTTTCCGCAAGATGGCGCCTTTGCCTGGCGACAGTGACCGTCGCGGCGGCCGCTCCGTTGTATGCGCAGGGGCCCCCGCCCAAGGTCCCGGTGCGCTACACGCCGGCGCGCGAACACAGCCTGCGCCAGACGCTGTCGCTTCCTGGCACAGTGGAAGCGGAGACGGCAAGCGTAGTCGCCAGTCCCGTCGCCGGACTCGTGGAACAGTTCCCCGGCAAGGAAGGCACACGTATTGGCAAGGGCCAGGTGTTGGCGAAACTGCGCACCACGCCGCTCGAGCTTCGGCTGGCGGCACAGAGGGGCGCGCTGCAGGAGGCGGAAGCGCGCCTGAGGCAGGCGGAGAGCAATCTGGCCCAGGCCAAGGAGCTGTTCGCGGCGCAGGTGTTATCAAGCCAGCAACTCGATGAGAGCCAATCGGAGTTCAACGCCTGGGAGGGCAGGACGGAATCGCTGCGAGCGGAGATCGCGCGCACAGAAGATGACGTTGACCGCTCGACCATCCGGGCGCCCTTTGCTGGCGTGGTGGCGCGCGAACGCACCGAAGTCGGGCAGTGGATCGACATCGGCGGTCCGGTGGTGGAGCTGCTGGCGATGGGCGCGGTTGAGATCCGCGTAGAAGTACCGGAGCGCTATTTCTCGCAGGTCCGCAACGGGTCGACGACGACGGTGACGCTCGAAGCACTGCCCGAACTGGAATTGACGGGCCGGGTCATCTCACTGATCCCGCAGGCGGATCCGGAGGCGAGGACGTTTCCGGTGAAAGTGCGCGTCGGGAACCCGCCAGCGCAAATCGCTGCCGGGATGCTGGCAAAAGTGACCTTGCCCGCTGGCGACAGCTACCGCGCAACGGTGGTTCCGAAGGACGCGGTCGTCACCCGCGGGCCAGCAAGCTTCCTGTTTCGCGTCAATGGTCAGAGCACAGTTGACGAGGTTCCGGTGGAGACCGGTTCAAGCTCCGGAAGCTGGATCGAAGTGCGCGGCGGCATTCATCCGGGGGACAAGGTGGTCACCCGGGGCAACGAGCGGCTCATGCCGGGCACGGCCGTGGACGCCACGCCCATTGAATATCGGATGCCATAAATGAAGCTCATCGACAGCTCGATCCGCTATCCGGTTTCCACCGCGGTGGCGGTGCTGCTTCTGGTCCTGTTTGGGGCCATCTCGCTGTCCCGCATCCCGGTTCAACTCATGCCGAACATCGAAGAGCCGCGCGTCACGGTGAGGACGTTCTGGCCTGGCGCCAGCCCGCACGAGATCGAGCGCGAGATCGTCCAGGAACAGGAAGAACAGCTCAAGAGCCTGGAAGGCCTGGTGAAGATGACCTCGCAGAGCCAGGACGGCTTCGGCGCGATCACCATGACCTTCCACATCGACACGCCCCTGGATGTCGCCGTACTGCGCGTGTCGAACCGACTGGAGCAGGTGCAGCGTTATCCGCAAGACGCCGAGAAGCCGGTCATCACCACTAGCGATGTGGACATCAACGCCATCGCCTGGTTCAGCCTGGAGCCGGCCGCGGAGAACCGCTTCAAGGGCGACATTTCAACCCTCCACGATTTCGCCGACGATTTCATCAAACCAGCGTTCGAGCGTGTGCGCGGCATCGCCACTTCCAATATCTATGGCGGACGCGAGCGCGAACTGCAGGTGATCGTCGATCCGGCAAGGCTGGCCGCTCGCAAGGTGACGCTGGCCGAGATGGCAGCGGCGCTTGACGGCGAGAACGTCAACATCTCCGGCGGTGATTTCGACGAGGGTAAGCGGCGCTACATCGTGCGCACCATCGGCGAGTACACGTCGCCGGAGCAGATCGAAGGCGTGATCGTGGCGCAGCGCGGCGGCTTCCCAGTATACGTCCGCGACGTCGGCCGCGCGCAGCTCGGATACAGGAAATTCACCGGCCAGGTTTTCAGCAAGGGCGTGCCGGTACTGGCGCTCAACGTGGCCAGGAACCCCGAGGCCAACGTCCTGGACGCGATGGAGGGCCTCAAGCGGACAGTCGCCGACCTCAACCGAGATCTGCTCGCTCCGCGTGGTTTGCAGCTCGTCCAGGTCTACGACGAGACCACCTATGTAGAGAGCGCCATCGATCTGGTCACGGAGAACCTGTACATGGGCAGCGTCTTGGCGGTGCTCTGCCTGCTGCTCTTTCTGCGGACGTTCTCCAGCACGGTGGTGATCACCACTGCCATCCCCATCAGCATCTTCGGCGCGTTCCTGGTTCTTTACCTCACGGGACGAACCCTGAATGTCATCAGCCTGGCTGGAATGGCGTTCGCCGCCGGGCAGGTGGTGGACAACTCGGTCGTCGTGCTGGAGAACATTTACCGTCACCTGCAGATGGGTAAGTCGCGGCTGCAGGCCACGCTCGATGGCACTCGGGAAGTGTGGGGCGCGGTGCTCATCACCACCATCACCACCGTCGCAGTCTTCATTCCGATCGTCTTCATCCGCGAGGAAGCCGGCCAGCTCTTCGCCGACATTGCTATCGCGATCGCTGCGGCCGTTGCCTTGAGTCTGGTCGTGAGCATAACCGTCGTACCCGCGGTGTCCGCCAGGCTAGTGACGGCGGCGCACACTCATGCTGAGAAGGGCCATCACAACCTGTGGGGAGGCGTCAGCCTGGCGGAAAGGTTCACGCGCTGGGTAGGCGAAACCGTCTATTGGATCAGCGGCAGCCTGCCGCGCCGGGTTGGGGTGGTGGCAGGCATGACGACGGCGGCGTTGGTCGCGAGCTTCCTCATGCTCCCCAAGGCAGAATACCTGCCCACGGCGAACAGCAACTTTGCCTTCGGTATCGTGCTGCCGCCGCCGGGTTACAACCTGGATGAGATCGCTTCTCTGCGCCAGCCCATCGAAGAGGTTGCACGTCCGCTGTGGGAGGCAAAACCGGGAACTCCCGAAGCGGAGAAGATGCCGGGTGGCGGCATTCGCGACCTGTTCTATGTTGCCGTTCCGGGCTTCTCTTTCATGGGGGTGGCCGCGAACGACCCGCTGCGCTTACCCGAGCTTCCCGGAGTGCTGCAAGAAGGCGTCAGCAAGATCCCTGGCGCGATCGGCTTCATCAGTCAGTACAGCCTGCTGCAGCGCAACGAGATCGCCGCCCGCGTCATCGATGTCGAGATTACCGGCCCCGACCTGAACGTGCTGTTGCAGCACGGCGGACGCATCTTCGGGGAGGTCTTGCAGAAGATGCCGGGGGCACAGGCGTTTCCGGTGCCGAGCCTCGATCTGGGTAATCCCGAAGTGCAGATAGTTACGAATCGGCGGCGCGCGGCAGATCTGAAGATCTCGAACAAGGATCTGGGATTCACCGTCAACGCATTGGTGGACGGCGCGAAAGTCAGCGAATACCAGCACGAAGGCCGTGAGATCGACCTCATGCTGCGCGGCGAAGACGGCTACGCCGATAAGACGCAAGCGATCGAGACCATCCCCATCGCTACGCCCGATGGCCAGTTGGTGACGCTGGGTTCTGTCGCCGATGTCCGCCTAGAGAATGGACCGACGCAGATCAGCCATCGGGAGCGCCAGCGCGCCATCACCATCCAGGTGCAGCCGCCGGAACAAATGCCGCTCGAAGCTGCGATGGATCTGATCCGTGATCAGATCATCGCGCCGATGGAGCAGGAGGGCGCGATCGGTGGGCTTTATCGCATCACGCTTTCCGGCACCGCCGACAAGCTGACGCAGACCTATGGGGCGTTCAAGTGGAACTTCGTGCTGGCGGTGGTGATCACCTACCTGCTGATGGCGGCGTTGTTCGAGAGCTTCGTGCATCCGTTGGTGATCATGTTCAGCGTGCCACTGGGCGCCGTCGGCGGCTTTGTCGGGCTCTGGCTGCTGAAGTGCGTTGTGCCATTCCAAGCCCTCGATATGTTGACCATGCTGGGATTCATCATCCTGGTGGGCACGGTGGTCAATAACGCGACCTTGATCGTGCACCAGTCACTGATCCACATCCGGGAGGAAGGAATGGAGGCGCGCGGGGCTATCCGCGAGGCCGTAGAGAACCGCATGCGCCCCATGTTCATGACGACGGCCACGAACGTCGCCGGCACGCTGCCGATGGTGCTGATGCCGGGCGCCGGTTCAGAACTTTATCGCGGACTGGGCGCGGTGTTCATCGGCGGGCTGATCGTTTCCACCATCTTTACGTTGTTCCTGATTCCCGCGTTGTTCAGCTTGACGCTGGAGGCAACCGCGGTGGTGTCGCGTCACTGGCAGGCGCTCACCGGCCGCAGGCCCCGCCCAGCGACGGCGGAAGGCGACGACTGATCAGCGTTTCTGTGCGGTTCACGTGCCGTCACTGCTGCGCTGGCGGGCTGTCACCGCCAAAGAGCGATTTTCTAGGCGTTCATCCCAGCATCTTGATGACCGCTCCGATGAGCTCATCCGCCGGTGTGGCGAAAATCACGACGGGCAGCAAGGGCAACGCGGCTCCCACTGCCAGGCTGATGAGCGTGGGGTTATCTATCGGCACGACTCGCATTTCTCGCACCACGGTGAAGCTGCTTCCGAGGTCCGCTAACGACGACGCGTCGGGGTTTCCCAGGATCGCGTCGCCGGGCGGGCGGTGGCCCTGAATCCATTTTTCATCGAATAACTGAGCGTGGTTCGCCACGAGAGCTCCGTATTCGAGAAGCGCCTTCCTCTTGACGTTGAGTAGCGCCGGAGCGAGCGCCAGAAGAGGAACCACGAGGAGCAGGATCGATAGGGTTGTTCGTCCTGGTCGCGATGACACTGGCGCGAGCCTTTCAACGCCCGATACCGGGGAGCCCGGACCTCGTACATGGCGAGAGCCTGTTCGTCTGACAATCCAGACTTGAATCGCACGAGCAGAATTGGGTCGATGCCCGCTTCCAACGAGACGGGAATTCTCTGCGCTATGATGTCCAGGACGTTATTGGCATGAAGACCCGCGATCTAATGGAGTTGCTGTTTCTCGCCGCGCTCTGGGGTGGCTCCTTCCTGTTCATGCGTGTCGCATCGCCAGAGTTCGGTCCGATACCGCTGATCGAAATCCGTGTCGCCATCGCCGCGATGTTCCTTTTGACGGTACTGGCCTGGCGAGCAGGCTTGAGCGGTCTGCGGGGCAAAGCCGTGCCGTTGATCGTGCTCGGAGCGATCAATTCGGCGCTGCCGTTCTCTCTGTTCGCCTATGCGACGCTCTATGTTACGGCCGGGTTCGCGGCGGTGCTGAACGCAAGCGCGCCGCTCTTCGGTGCGCTGGTGGCCTACCTCTGGTTCCGGGAATCGCTGACGCGCGCGCGTGTGGTGGGCCTGGGCGTCGGTTTCCTCGGCGTGCTGGTGTTGGTGTGGGGCAAGATCTCGTTCAAGGGCGACGGCAGCGGCTGGGCGGTGGTCGCGGCGCTGACGGCATCGCTCGCTTACGGCTTCGCGGCGAACTACACCAAGAGACACCTGACCGGTCACGACCCGGTCGTGACCGCGACGGGTAGCCAGATCGCCGCGACCGCCCTGCTGATGCCTCTGGCGTTCCTGTACTGGCCGGCGTCGAGGCCCTCGCTGCCGAGCTGGCTCAGCGCGATCGCGCTCGGCATCGCCTGCACCGGCATCGCCTACATCCTCTACTTCCGCTTGATCGCGCACGTCGGGCCAACGAGGGCCATCGCCGTGACCTACCTGATTCCTCTGTTCGGAATGATCTGGGGCCTGGTCTTCCTACACGAGGCGATCACCCCGAGCATGATGGCGGGTTGCGCGGTGATCCTGCTCGGCACCGCGCTGGCGACCGGTACTCTGGCGTTCGGCGCCCGGCGAGTGGCGGAGGACGCGGGTGAGCTACGCTGATACGTCCGCTAAACGCCCGCCCTCATGGGCGAGCAGCCAACGCTTGCGCTCGATCCCGCCTCCATAGCCGGTGAGGGCGCCTCCCTGGCCGACCACGCGATGACAGGGCACGACGACCGCCACGGGGTTGGCCCCGTTCGCGCTCCCCACCGCGCGCACCGCGGAGGGGCGATGGATACTGCGGGCGAGCTCTGAATAGGAGAGAGTCGTTCCGCACGGGATGTCGCGCAACGCCGTCCAGACCGCGCGTTGAAAGGAAGTTCCACCGGTCTCTACCGGCAAACGGTCGATGATTCCGAGCTCTCCTTCGAAATAGGCGGAGAGCGCGATGGTGAGGCCGCCGGGGTTCCGTTCCGGCTCGAGGGTGAATCCGTGCTCCCCATAGTGAAGCTGCAATGCTGGAAAGAGACGCGGCTCACCTTCGGTCCACTCGACCGCTCGCAGCCGTCCTTCGCAGTCTGCCACGACAATCAGCTCGCCGATCGGCGTATCCATTCGATCGGTGAGAAGACGTAAGACCTCAGCCACCAAGCACCTCTTGCACTGTCTGGTCCCTCTCGGCGTCGGCTACCCAAAGGTGCTGGGCGGCGTAGGCCCGCCACGGCCGCCAGGGTTCGGCCCGTTGCAACAGGTCCGCCGGGGTCGGCCGCGTACTCGCTCCTCTGGCCGCGCCCCGAAGCAACCCGACGTCGCTGGCCGGAAAGGCATCGGTCTCGCGCAGAGCGCGCAGCGCGATATATTGCGCCGTCCATTCTCCGATCCCGCGGATGGCGCGGAGCCGGGCGATCGCCTCATCGATTGTCCCGAGCGGGTGGAAGAGGTCAGGATCCGCTATCGTTGCCTCCGCGAGTGCCTCGAGCGCCGTCCGCCGCGCCGCCGGCATGCCGAGTGCGCTGAGGTCGGCGGCAGCGACCCGCTCGGGCGAGGGGAACGCGTGAGATAGTTCCGGTCGAAGACCGTCCATTCTCGGCAGAGCCTCGCCACAAACCGCCACCAGCCGGCTGGCGAGCCGGCGAGCTGCCCGCACGGTCACCTGCTGGCCGAGGATCGCCCGCACCGCCAGCTCGAAGCCGTCCCACCCGCCCGGTGCGCGGAGTCCCGGGCGCAACGCGACCAGGGGAGCGAGGAACGGATCTTGCGAGAGATGGGCATCGATCGTCTCGATGTCGGCGCCGACGTCGAACACCCGTCGTACCCGGGTCAAAATCGCGGGGAGAGCGCGAACGCTCGGGAAGCGTAGGGTGACGGCCAGGCGGTTTCGCGCCGGCTGGTGACCGACTTCCACCGTGCCGAGTCGCCCCTCGTGGGATACGGTGCGCCGATAGACTCCACTCGCTACCTCCTCGACGCCATCGATCGCCCGCGCGTCGACATGGTCGAGCATTGCTGGCCAATCGTAGGGCGGCCGGTAGCGCAGCCGGAGCGTCACTCCGGTGTCGGCCACCGTCGAGGTCCTGCGGCGGAGCGCGCTCGGAGGGCGACGGAAGAGCTCGCGGAAGGTCTCGTTGAACCTTCGGAGGCTGCCGAAACCAGACGCGAGCGCCACTTCGGCCATCGGCATCCGCGTCTCTTGAATGAGCTGCTTGGCGAAGAGCACGCGCCGGGTCTGAGCGACCGCGATGGGCGAGGCCCCGAGGTGCTGCTGGAACAGGCGCCGGAGCTGGCGGCCGCTAAGGCCCAGTCGCTCGGCAAGGGCATCGACCCCGGCCTCTCCAGCGTCGAGAGCACCGTCGGCGATGAGCGCCAGGGCGCGGGAAACGCTGTTGGCGGTGCCGCGCCAGGAGGCGACTTCCGGGGCCGTCTCGGGACGGCAGCGAAGGCAGGGCCGGAAGCCCGCTTGTTGCGCCGCCGCCGCCGAATGGAAGAAACGGCAATTCTCGAACTTCGGTGTTCGCGAAGGGCAAATCGGACGGCAGTAGACACCTACCGAGGTCACCCCGACGAAGAACCGCCCGTCGAACCGCGGATCGCGGGTCTCGATGGCCCGGTAGCAAGCCTTCCGGTCCAGCAGATTCACGCCCAGATAGTCGCACAGTGGAGAAAATCTCGCTCGCGACATTCGGCCGTGAGCACCGCGGCGATTTCGCGACGGGGTCACGAGCTTTTCCAGCCCGCGCGGGTCTGCCGCCACCTCCGGGGTCCCTTCGCAAGTCACGCTTCCGGCGGTTGAACTTCGCGCAGCCGCCTCTCTAGAAATCGGCGCTCGCTGTCATTGGTGACCAGATCGAGCGAGCGCCGGTAGCTCTTCGCTGCCTCCTCTGAGGATCCTCCCCGTCGTGCTCCTGCTCATCTTTGTCCTGCTTTACTCGGCCTTCGGCTCGGCACGGGTGTCGCTTCTCGTCTTTCTCAACGTTCCGCTCGCTCTGAGTGGAGGAATCCTGGCACTGGCGGCACGGAGCTATCCGTTCTCGATCTCGGCCGCCGTTGGCTTCATCGCTCTCTTTGGTATCGCGGTATTGAACGGCGTCGTTCTCCTTTCCTACGTCGAGGAGCGTCGGCGCGCAGGGCTCGACGCGGCGACCGCCGTTCGGGAAGGGGCAGGCGTTCGTCTGCGGGCGGTGCTGATGACCGCATCGGCAGACGTCATCGGGTTCCTTCCCATGGCGCTCTCCACCTCTGCCGGGGCCGAAGTGCAGCGGCCGTTGGCCACCGTGGTCATTGGGGGGCTCATCACCTCGACGGTTCTTACGCTTCTGGTGGTTCCGGCGTTGTACGCACGATTTGCGCCCAAAGACTGAACTCCATCGGCTTCCAAAGACCGTCGATGTGGGGTGCTAGACCAGGTCCCTCGGGACCTCCGACCGGAACCGTTTTTCGAAGACGCGCTGGTCTCCCTCGAAGCCTTCGATCTCCGTCTCGATACGAAAGGTCGTCTGGTCGGCGGTCATGCGGGCGGCGAGCCGGGTGCCGATGCTCCATCCCTCCCTGCGGAATCGAGCGTGATGGCGCACCTCGGCCCGCGCCGAGAGAGGGTCGCCCTCCCGGATAGAAAGCTTGGCCATGAGGGCGTCGCCATACTCCAGGCCGATGGCTTCGATGCGAGTGAGGGCGGGCTCGCCGTTCTCGGTTACGTCGACCTGGAACGCGCGGACCGTCTCTCCGGTCGCCGGGTCATGGTGGACATGACCGTTCGTTTTTCCGCGGTTCACCTCCGTCGTCTCCGGATAGGGTGCTTGCTCCGGTAGCTCGAAGGGGCGGAGCTGCGCGTCTTCCGGCCGGGGATCTCGGACGGGGAGCTCGAGGCTCGAGCCCAACGTGTGGAGCTCGAGCGTGGCCTCGACGGGTGAAGGCCAAATGATGGGCCAATACGACGTGGAGAGAGCGACGCG
>Ga0209322_10002393_pt1 | contig 10710 bp, 10 predicted proteins | sample Rifsed19ft1_FD_184013 | JGI IMG/M metagenome (GOLD analysis project Ga0209322, IMG submission 184013) | Soil microbial communities from Rifle, Colorado, USA - sediment 19ft 1 (version 2) | ecosystem: Environmental > Terrestrial > Deep subsurface > Rock core/Sediment | place: Rifle, Colorado...
AGGTGGACCGCTTTCCCTCGTACCCTTCGATGAGACGACGTCGTCGATTCGCAAGAGCATGCTCGCGGCTTCTGTAGCGGATTTGATGACTTGCTCTTTTACTCTGAGAGGTTCAATCACATTGTCAGACAACATGTCAGCAATCTTTCCAGTTCTCACCTGGACACCGAACCATTTGTTGCCAGGTTCTGCATGCCTGGACCTTAGCTCAACCATTATGTCGATTGGATCCAGCCCAGCGTTCTCGGCGATTGTTAGGGGAATCGTTTCAAGGGCTTCAGCGTACGCTTCAATCGCCAATTGCTCACGGCCCCCAACCTTCACCGCGTACTCGCGCAGCTGTTTCGCTGTTTCCGCCTCGGGAGCTCCACCACCCGCAACCACTTTGCGATCCTCGACAGCGTTTCTGACCACGCATAGAGCGTCGTGAAATGATCGTTCTGCTTCATCTACGACGTGCTCAGAACCACCTCTAATCACAACTGTGACTGCTCGTGGATCTTTGCAGTCGCGAACGTAGACTAGCTTATCGTCCCCTATCTTCACTTCATCCACCAGCTTCGCTTCTCCCAGTGTATCGGCAGCTAGGTCCTTGGTGCTCGCAATGATTGTTCCGCCGGTGGCTTTCGCAAGCTTCTCCATATCTCCACTGCTGATGTTTTTGATTGCCATTATGTTCTTCTTGGCTAGGAAGTGCAAGGCGAGATCATCAATGCCCTTCTCGCAAAAGATCACGTTCGCCCCGCTCTTGCTGACCCTATCAGTCATGTCCCGCAGCATGGTTTCCTCCTCGTCGAGGAACCGTTTCATCTGGTCAGGTGAGGATATGTTGATCTTAGCATCGAATTCAGTTTTCTCGATCTCGAGTTTAGCGTTGAGCAGAGCTATTTTCGCATTCTTGACCTGTCGCGGCATTTGAGGGTGCGAGACTTCCTTATCGACCACTATGCCCCTGACAAGCTCGCTTTGCTCCATGCTTTCCCCTTTCTTCTTGACAACCTTGATCCTGTCGATGTCTGCAACAGTCTTCCCATCTCTCTCTTCCATAACCTGAGTAATGGCCTTCACGGCCAGGGTGGCGAAGTGATCTCTTGATTCAGTTGCAGCTTTGGTGGCCATTGATGTCTTTGCAACTAGAAGGAGCATCTTCTCGTCATCGGGTTGAATGTCGATAGAGAGGTTTCGAAGGATCTCCAGCGCCTTGTCGGAGGCTTTCTTGTAGCCCTCTACTATGACAGTCGGATGGACCTCCTGATCTAGAAGCTTTTCCGCTTTAGTGAGTAGTTCGCCTGCGAGTACAACGGCTGTGGTAGTGCCATCGCCGACCTCATTGTCTTGGCTCTTCGCGACTTCGACAAGCATTTTGGCGGCGGGATGCTGAACGTCTAACTCTTTCATAATCGTGGCGCCATCATTCGTTATGACCACGTCACCCATCCCCGACACAAGCATCTTGTCCATCCCTTGTGGTCCGAGGGTGGTACGGATCGTCTCTGTGATTACCTTCGCAGCCAAAATGTTGTTCCGCTGCGCGTCCCGACCGCGTGTCCTGCTAGCCCCTTCTCTCAGAATAAGAATGGGAACACTTGCTTCAGACATCAGTTGTAAACTCCAGCGACAGCATACAATTGGTCATACATAAGTTTGTGTTCCTTGTACCAGAGCAAGGCCGATACGGTTGGGACCGAAACAGGACATCGTAAGATAGCATCCCGGACTCCTAGGAATGTTGAGGATGAATTCTATCACTGACCAGAGGCAGATTGCTCGAAAAGTATTCACTCAATCGTCCGAAAGCTATGCTGCTAGAAAGGCGAAAGTCGATCGAGTCTCTCATGAGGCCATGGTGCGACTCTCCGGTGTCAAGCCCACAGACTCGGTTCTAGAGTTGGCCTGTGGTCCCGCCTTCGTGGGCCTCTTGTTTGCAGAAAAAGCGCAAAGTGTTGTCGGGATTGACTTGGCTCAGCTTGAGAAGGCTGCGAAGCTGAGAAATGAACGGGGCGTAAACAACTTGAGTCTAATCGACGGAGACGTCAACAGTCTCCCCTTAACTGAGGGTTCTTTCAATGTAGTTGCTTGTCACAAGGCCTTCCATCACTTTTCTCGACCAACCCACGTTCTGCAAGAGATCCGTCGAATCCTTCCCTCTCACGGTAAGCTAGTGCTGGGTGATTCCCTCTCCTCAGAAGACCCAGCCAAGAACGCCCTACACAATGAAATCGAGAAACTCCGCGATCCTTCACATGTGAAGATGTACGCGCTAGCAGAGTTGCAAGCAGCGGTATCATTATCTGGGTTCAAGGTTGAACGCTACGAAGTCTTCGAGGACGAGCGCGACTTTGATTGGTGGATGTCCGTAATCAACCCGCCCGCAGAGATCGTGGAGCAAATCAAGAGCAGACTCATTCGAAGCTTGCCCAATGATGGAACTGGGCTAGGGCTTCGTCTGAAGGGTGAAAGGCTCTGGCTGAAACGGCGGAGCGTTGTAATCGCCGCTGTGAAGACTTGACATATACGATTCAGCTGTCGCTCGGAAAGACTTTAATTGCGATTTCGAAGGGTGTGCAAGACGATTCTGAAATCCGCCTAGGCGTAGGAAAATGGAAAGCAAGCATGAAGCTGAACGAGGCAGAAGGCCGAATACTCAGACCATTGCTCTACTTCTGATTGTTGCTTTGTCGATTGTGGCTGCCGGCTGGATTATGGTTACGGTGAGCACAACCAGCCAGATCCCGCCTTCGGACTTCGTTACTCTACCCACAACGCCTCTCTCAACGAAGGGAGAGAAAGTGATGTTCGTCTCGGTTTCAGCGGTTGGCCAGAAAGGTGTAGCCGTGGGCGTTAAGGGATATCTGATGACGGCCTCAGGTGCGCCTGTGGTTGGAGCCAAAGTTTACATGACCTACTATCTCCAAGGTGCCTACCGGACGCAAGTCGCAACGACAGATCAGAACGGCTACTTCGAGGCGCAGTTCCCAATGAACTGGACCGGCTGGCTGCCCCTAACACTGACCTACTTCGGTGACGATCAACACCAAGGATTCACACACGTCTTCAGCGTTTCAGGAGAGAACTAAGAAGTCATGAGGACTCAGCTCGAGCATTGAACGCGGCCAATAGAACTTGCTGCGCGCATCCCAAAACTTCAGCTCATTGGCAGAGCTCAATTCTGTAGCAATTTCGTGCAAACTTTGTCCTAGACTCAGACAGTATTGTCTCTTGATTTCCAAGAGGAAGAGAAGACAATTCATGAATTGGGCTTACTGGGGTAAGCCTCTTCCAGGGTTCGGCGATCCCAAGGGGCGATTACTGATCTTAGGACTTGCTCCTGCGGCCCATGGTGGGAATCGAACTGGACGAATGTTCACGGGCGATGGGTCAGCCCAGTTCCTGATGGCTGCATTGCATCAATTCGGCTTCGCTAATCAGCCCACCTCAAACAGCGTAGAAGATGGGCTTCAGTTGGAGGATGCTTACATGACAGCCATAGCGAGGTGTGCTCCACCAAAGAACAAGCCCAAACCGAACGAGATCGCGAACTGCAAAAGGTACTGGACCCAGGAGTTGAGGCTTTTAGGAAACGTTCGAATCGTTCTAGCCCTTGGGAGAGTCGCCTTCGACGCGTATGTTAGGTTCCTGAAGGAACAAGGCATTGAAACCAAGAATCTGAGATTCCGTCACGCCGCCTTCTACAAATTGCCGAAACCCCACCCCGCTCTCTGCGCATCTTACCATCCGAGCCGGCAGAACACCCAAACGGGTAAGCTGACTATGAGGATGTTCGCGAAAGTGTTCCGGGAAATACGAGGGTTTCTTGTTTCGGAGGCTTCAAATCCCACTTGAATGAGATTGATGGCTGCTGAGGAGTGTCGAGGGATGGAAACACCTTCAAGACAACCCAATCTTGTTTTCTGTAGCAAGTGCGGAATCGCCAACCCAGCGGCCAACAAGTTCTGTTATGATTGTGGTGGGTCTCTGTTCACGACAACATGTTCGTACTGTAGTATGATCAATCCGCACTACGCGAAATTCTGCGGATCCTGCGGACGCCCGCTCTGAGTCACTTAACGTTCACGGATCGAGCGGCTTTCTTCATCGCTTTCGCTAGATTCGTCAACTTCACAGCAGCGCGCTTTATGCTGCTGGGATTCTCTTCGATGATCTTGACGAAGGCACTGCCAACAATTGCTCCGTCGGCTCCAGCTCGTATGATCTGCTTCACGTGTTCGGGACATGATATCCCAAACCCAGCTGCAAGCGGAACCGTGCCCGCTACGATGCCTTTGTACTTCGTCACTAGATTCAAGGCGGATTCAGTGATCTCCCGGCGGATACCAGTAACGCCATACAAGGAGACTAGGTAGAGGTAGCCAGATGTTTGAGAGAGAATGCGCTTGAGCCTAGTCGAGTCCGTTGACGGTGAAGCAAGAAAAATCGTGTCAATCCCAGTAGCTTCGCATGCTTCCTTGTATTCTTGCGACTCTTCTACGGGAAGATCAGGCACGATGAGGCCGGAGATTCCGGATTCGTGCGCTAGGTCAAGGAATTTTGAAATGCCGGCTCTGTAAACCAGATTGTAATACGTCATTAATACCAACGGCGTGTCGTATTTCTCGTGAACGTTCCGAGCGATATCAAAGGAATCGCTCGGTCGCGCTCCGCTTGCGAGGGATCGGGATACTGCGTTTTGGATAGTCGGACCGTCTGCGATGGGATCTGAGAAGGGGATTCCAAGCTCGATTATGTCGGCCCCACCTTCGATTAGCGCACATACAAGGTGAGGTGTCTTCTTCGGGTGAGGGTCTCCTACGGTGAGATAGGCGACGAGGGCCCCCTCATTCTTCTCTTTGAGTTGGGCGAAGGTTTCTGAGATTCTGCTCATACTTTGACGCCCAGCCTGTCTGCCACAACGGTCACGTCCTTGTCCCCGCGGCCGGAGAGATTGATAACAACGATTTGGTTGCGTTTCATCTTCGCGGCCAAAGTCATTGCATAGTGGACTGCATGTGCAGCTTCCAATGCGGGTATGATGCCCTCCAATCTGCTCAGGGTCATGAAGCCCTCCAGCGCCTGTTCATCAGTCGCTTCAACGTAGTGAGCGCGCCCACTTGTCTTCAGGTAGGAATGCTCTGGTCCTACTCCAGGGTAATCCAAACCTGCTGAGATGCTGTGTGTGGATTTGATCTGCCCATCTTTGTCCTGAAGTATGTAGGTCATCATACCATGAAAAACGCCTTCGTCTCCGGCGCAGAGTGGTGCAGCATGCTTGCCTGATGATAGTCCGAGCCCCCCCGCCTCAACTCCGTACAGTGCCACGTTCTCGTCTGCGATGAATGGATAGAACGCGCCGATTGAGTTGCTGCCACCTCCGACGCAGGCAACGATCGCATCGGGAAGCCGTCCTTCTTTTCTCAGAATCTGTTGCTTGATTTCCATCCCGATTACGCTCTGAAAGTCTCTGACCATCATGGGATAGGGGTGCGGTCCCACAACTGAACCCAGCAAATAGTAAGTGTTCTCAACGTTCGTAACCCAATCGCGGAAGGACTCGTTAATTGCGTCCTTCAACGTTTTCGAACCAGAATGGACTGGGTGAACCTTTGCACCAAGAAGATCCATCCGGAAAACATTCAGCTTCTGCCTCTCCACGTCCTCAGACCCCATGTAGACCTCACACTTCAAGCCGAGCGCCGCGCATGCAATGGCGCTTGCCACGCCGTGCTGACCCGCTCCGGTTTCTGCGATCACTCGTTCCTTGCCGATTTTCTTCGCCAGAAGCGCCTGACCGAGAGTGTTGTTGATCTTGTGCGCGCCACCATGGGCTAAGTCCTCGCGTTTGATGTAGATCTTTGCCCCTCCAGCTCGCCGTGTAAGATTCGCAGCGTAGTACAGCGGAGTCGGGCGTCCCGCGAAGTCACTGAGGAGATATTCTAGTTCAGACCGAAAGGTCGGGTCATCGTTCAGTCGCGCGTATTGCTTCTCCAGATCTATCAGCGCGCTCATCAAGGTCTCTGGGACGAAGCGGCCGCCATACTTGCCGAATTTTCCATTTACCGGTTGGACATACGCTTGCGTCAAGCTAAAGTCTCCTTTGCATTCCGAATGAAACCTCGTATCTTCATAGGGTCCTTCACACCAATTCTGGTCTCTACTCCGGTGGAAACATCCACTGCATACGGCCTCACTTTCATTATAGCGAGCCGAACATTATCGGCGGTCAACCCACCGGCAAGAATTAACGGGTGGGGAAAGATTTCCTCGCGAATCATCACTGTGATGTTCCAATCATGAGTCCGTCCTGTTCCCCCCATGCTGTCTGCACCGAGGCTATCTGCCAAAATTGCATCAGAATATCGTGAAGCCTTTTTCGCTTCAGCTACAGATGACTTGCCCCGCACTGGTGTGGCAAGTATCAATTCAATTTCAGGTCGCTCTTTCCTCACTTCTAGGGTCGTTTTATGAGTCGGTCTGTGGAGTTGAAGCGCATCTGGATTGAGCCTGGCGCAAATCTTGCGGAGAGTCTTGCCATCGTAGGATGATGTTACCGCCACTTTAGACGCGAAAATCGGGACGGACTTTACTAGCTTCCTGGCTTTGGTGATTGAGAGGTTGCGACGAGAGTTCGGACTTGCCACGACAAAACCCAAAGCATCTGCGCCACTTTCCACCGCTGCCCTCACATCAGACAGCCGCATTAGCCCGCAGATCTTGACACGCACAACTTTCACCGTTATGCAAGAACGAATTCGCGGATCTTACCTTCTAAGTCATCGGAGAGCATCAGAGATGATCCAATGAGAAAACCATCGAGCGCAACATGTCTTAATTTCCGGATATCCGCCGATGTCTCGATGCCGCTTTCGCTTATGATCGTTTTGTCACCGCGGTCTGTTAGGTTTTCCAAAAGTCGCGTTGTGGTGAGTAAGTCGATCTCTAATGTTGCGAGGTTTCGATTGTTTACGCCGATGATGTCGGCTTCGCTTTTCAGCGCTCGGTCGAGTTCATCTTTGTTGTGGGTTTCGAGCAGCACTTCCAGATTGCTCTCGTGTGCGAACTGGAGCAGTTCATCTAATGGCATGGCGGGATGTTTGGAGAAAACTGATTCGATTAGAAGAATGCAATCAGCCCCGTATCGCTTAGCTGCTTGGATCTGAGTCTTGTCAACGACTATGTCTTTCATGAGGAGGGGAATGCTCACTCGTCTTCGCACCTTTCGCAGACTTTCGATACTTCCTCCAAAATTATCAGGTTCTGTCAAGACAGATAGGCCCGTTGCCCCACCTCTTTCCAGCTTTATCGCAGTGTCCTCGGCGTCGATTTCGGGACGAAGAGGTCCGCGAACAGGTGAGATAGGTTTGATCTCCGCGATTATCGCATTGTTCTTTGCGGATTTGATTGCGCTCTTGAGACTGATGGGTTGATGTTCTACGGTTTCCAAGACAGAGTAGTATCCAGCATAGATTCGTTTCTGAGCGTCGTCGATTAGCTTGCTGAGGAAATCAGGCATTTTGAGATTCTATCCTTTCTAGCTTGGACTCGTCACCATTGGTTAAGCGGATTAGCTGCCTCAGTCGCTCGTACGCTCTCCCACTCATCACAGATTCCCGGGCAAGCTCAACTCCCGAGGCAAGATCGTCCGTCTTTCCTCCAACGACCAAAGCGGCTGCGGCGTTCGCGAGCGCCATCTCAAATCGAGCCGAATCGCGTTTCTCAGAGCCATTTAGTATGTTTGCCAGGAGTCGCGCGCTCTGTTGAACGTCGAACCCGGAAATATCATTCGGGCGGGCCAAATTCAGCTTGAGGTCCTGAGGCATAATCTCCTTCGTACTAACCTGACCATTCTTTAGCCAAGCCAACTTCGTCTTGCCAATTGTCGATATCTCATCCAGCCCATCCATTCCATGGACAACTATAGCCTCCTCAATCCCGAGCTTCTGGAGTACTCGTGCCATCGGCTCGACAAGATTCGGGTCGTAGACTCCTAGCACTTGGGCTGTAGCGTTCGCGGGGTTCGTAAGCGGACCAAGGATATTGAAGACGGTTCTGACTCCTATCTCTCTGCGGGGTGTGATAGCGTTCTTCATGGCGGGATGGAACGCCGGTGCAAACATGAACCCTATGCCAATCTCCTCGATCGCTCTCTGGACGACAAGAGCTGAGGCGTTAAGATTCACACCAATTGCTTCGAGAACGTCTGCGCTGCCACACTTACTGGTAACTGATCGATTCCCGTGCTTAGCTATGGGTACGCCTGCCCCGGACGCTACAAGCGCGGCCGTAGTGCTCACGTTGAACGTCTTTAGCAAATCTCCTCCCGTCCCACAAGTGTCAACAGTCCTCCCGTCCACACGCGGACTAATTCGCACAGCATGTTCCCTCATCACCATCGCGAAGGCGGTGATCTCGTCAATGGTTTCCCTTTTCATTCTGAGCGCTGCTAGGAATGCACCAATCTGCGCTGGTGTTGCCTCGCCGCCCATTATTTCGCGCATAGACTGTTGAGCATGCTCGAAAGAAAGATCCTTGCCGTCCACGAGCAGTTGGATCGCTTCTCTAATCATTCTCACAATTCCTCAAGGAAGTTCTTGATGATCTTGAGTCCATCAGAAGTCAGGATGGATTCAGGGTGAAATTGGACTCCGTAAATCGGGTATTCCCTGTGTCGAAACCCCATGATCTCTCGATCGTCAAGTGATGTCGCGTTTTCTTCCAAGCACTTCGGAAAATCTTTCCTAGCGCACACTAGCGAGTGGTATCGTGTAGCGGTCAGGGGATTTTCGACCCCGTCATACAATGCGTCGCCGTTGTGCTCAATCCTGCTCGTTTTTCCGTGCATCAAACGCCGCGCACGCACAATTGAACCACCAAAGGCATACGCGATGCCTTGATGACCAAGACACACTCCAAGGGTTGGTGTCTTCGGCCCGAATTTCCTGATTATCTCTAAGCATGACCCAAAGTATCTTCGATCATCTGGTCTGCCGGGACCCGGTGAGATTAGGATTCGGTCCGGTTTCAAGTTGGCGACTTTGTCTGCTGTTATCGCATCATTTCGGTATACTAGCGGCTCGGCGCCCAACTGGCCGGCATATTGAGCTAGATTGTAGACGAAGGAGTCGAAATTGTCTATGATAAGTACTCTCATTCTAGTTTCCTCCAGATCTTAAGGCATGAAGTAATGCTCTGGCTTTATGTTCGGTTTCGAGCCATTCGCGGCTGGGTTTGGAGTCTGCGACTATCCCAGCCCCGGCTTGAATGTACGCTCGATCTGCCTGTGCGAAGAGAGTTCGGATTGTTATTGCGAAGTCGGCGTTGCCATTGTACGAGAAATATCCGACTGCACCCGCATAAGGTCCCCTTCGAGATGGCTCCAGTTCTTCGATAATCTCCATAGCCCTTTTCTTGGGAGCTCCTGACACGGTGCCCGCGGGAAATACGGCCTCTAGAACGTCGATGGAATCTGAACCGGCACGAAGTTCACCTGTAACTCGCGAGACCATGTGTTGCACGTGACTGAATTGCTGAATCGTCATAAACTCTGGGACTTTGATGGTTCCAAACCGGCACACTTTGCCCAGGTCGTTTCGCGCCAAGTCAATCAACATAACGTGCTCAGCTCGTTCCTTCGGATCTTTGAGCAGCTCTAACTCCAAGCGCGAATTCTCTGCCAAGTCCTCCACGACTGGTCTGGTGCCTGCGATTGGGAAAGTCTCAGCGTATCTCCCATCAACTCTCCCGAGCATCTCGGGGCTCGAACCTACGATGGCTCGGTCTTTCATCTTGAGGAAGTACATGTATGGGGAAGGATTGATTTCACGCAATGCTTTGTAGAAATTCATCAGGTCGCCTTTGAACGAACATTCCAAACGCTTTGACAGTACAACCTGGAAGATATCTCCCGATCTGATGTAGCGTTTCGCGCTCTTCACCATAGATTCGAAATCGAGCCGAGCAATGTTGGCACGTGGTTTTTCTGAGACGAGACTTACAGAGGCGATTCTCTTGGAAACGAGTCTCTCAATTTCCTTCAGACGGTTGTTGTTGTACCAGTAGTAGTAGGCCTGACCGGTTAGATGGTCGAAGACGATGCCGTCATCATAAACGCCGAACTCAAAATCGGGAAACTTCAGGTCATCTCTTGTGTGGTTCGGGATGGATTCCAGGTATCGCACCGAATCGTACGAGATGTAGCCGACGACTCCACCGACGAATCTGAAGCCTCGATAGGTTGTGTAGTTCTCGCCCAACACCTTGCGCAGTAATCCGAGCGGGGCCTCCGCGTGAATTGTTGCCGAAGCGCCATCAGAATTCGTTTCCCTATAGTTTCCGTTTTTCGCTTCGATGATTTTCGAGGGTGAGAATCCGATGAATGAGTATTGCGCGAGTCGCCGTGGTCCTTCCGCGGATTCAAGCATGTAACAATAGTCAGTGTGCTTACTGAGCGAGAGAAAGGTTTGAAGTGGGCTGGGAGAATAGCGAAATCGCTGAAGCTTCAGCCTATGATCTTTGTAGGTTGTGATTTGTTGGGTGCTCGGCCCAAAGGCTATCCCCCATTGATCTCTTCTCCAGACGGATGGTAATGGCGGCTCTCTGACTTCACTACGCTATTTAAAGCTACAGCGTACAGAAATGCACATTACGGCCGTTTCTTCCAGTCTCGCAAGATCCTAAGCACTTCCGAGCAATTGCGCTCTTCTAAGAATTTCCAAA
>Ga0209322_10002397_pt1 | contig 10701 bp, 7 predicted proteins | sample Rifsed19ft1_FD_184013 | JGI IMG/M metagenome (GOLD analysis project Ga0209322, IMG submission 184013) | Soil microbial communities from Rifle, Colorado, USA - sediment 19ft 1 (version 2) | ecosystem: Environmental > Terrestrial > Deep subsurface > Rock core/Sediment | place: Rifle, Colorado...
GCGATAGCCTCGGGCGCCGCCGCGGGGGCGTCAGCCATGAAGGAGCCCGAGCAGCTGCGCGTGGATGCCGGGCGCCGCGACCAGTGCGCTGAGCGAGGGCACGCGGCGGTCGGAACGCCTCGAGCGCGGCGTCTGCCCGCCGGAGCTGACCGGGTAGCGGAACCAGGGGGAGCCGTCGAAGGCGCTCACCGTCGCCCCGCCCTCCTCGGCGATGAGCCCGGCCGCGCAGAGGTCCCAGGGTGAGAGTCCGCGGGGCTGGATGTAGCCGTCGAGCCGGCCTCCGCCGACGTAGCCGATGGCCAGGGCGGCGCTCCCGAGGTCGCGCACGGCGCGCACTCTCGGTCGCAGGCGAGCGACCGTCCGCAGGAAGCCGCGCTGGTGGACGATGCCGAGGAGGCACTCCTCGAGGCTCTCCTTCGAGCCGACCCGGAAGGGTCGCCCGCCGGTCGTTGCCCCTCCGCCGCGAAACGCGCCCCGACCGCGAACTGCCTGGAGGAGCTCCTCGCGGCTCGGGTCGAAGAGCACGCCGACGACCGGCCGACCCGCGAGGGCGAAGCCGATGGCAGCGCAGAAGAAGGGGATCCCATTCGCGAAGTTCACCGTCCCGTCCAGGGGGTCGATGAACCAGGTGCGCGACGCGGCCGCACCGCCGCGCGGGCCGTCGATCGCGTCGGCGAGCGTGACCCCGTGCCCACCCGACTCCTCGGCCAGGATGGCGTCGTGCGGGAACGCGCGGCGGATCGTCTCGATGATCGCCGCCTCGGACCGATAGTCCGCCTCCGTGACCACGTCACGGCGGCCCTTCGGGGTGACCTGCTCCAGCCGCTCGAAGAGGTCGCGCTGGATCGCCCCGGCCCGCCACGCGGCGTCGATCGCAACGCGCAGCTCGGTGTCGAAGGAGCCGCTCAACGGTGGGGTGCCTGCTCTCGTTGACAGCCGCTCGACACGCCGCCTAGCGTAGCCCCGTGACCCGACCCTTGGCGACGATGCCCGGCCCCTCGCCATCCACCGCGTCCTCGATCGACGCTGCGGCCCTTCGCGCGGAGTTCCCGGCCCTGGCCGTGACGCTCGACGACCGGCCTGTCGTCTACCTCGACGGTCCCGGCGGCACCCAGGTCCCGCAGCGGGTCATCGACGCCGTGGGGGCGTACTACCGGGAGTCGAACGCCAACGTCGGTGGCGGGTTCCTCACCAGCCGGCGAAGCGACGAGCGGCTGGCTGCGGCACGCGATGCGGTCGCCGACTTCCTCAATGCCCGGTCTGCGACGGAGATCAAGTTCGGGCCGAACATGACGACCCTCACCTTCGGCCTGAGCCGGGCGCTTGGGGGGACGCTGGGCCTCGGCGACGAGATCCTGGTGACGGCCCTGGAGCACGACGCGAACGTCTCGCCGTGGCGCGCGCTGGCCGAACGGGGCGCCATCGTCCGGACGGTCGAGATCGACTGCTCCGACTGCACCCTCGCCATGGACGACTTCGAGGCCAAGCTCGGCCCGAGGACGCGGGTCGTGGCCGTAGGCCTGGCCTCCAACGCGGTCGGGACGATCAACGAGGTGGCCGCGATCACCGAGCGGGCCCACGCCGTCGGGGCGCTCGTCTTCGTCGATGCGGTCCACTACGCCCCGCACGGGCCCATCGACGTGCAGGCCCTCGACTGCGACTTCCTGGCCTGCTCGGCGTACAAGTTCTTCGGGCCGCACCTCGGGATCCTGTTCGGGAAGGAGGAGCTCCTCGAGACGCTCCCCGCGTACAAGGTGCGCCCCGCCCACGACCGCTGGGAGACGGGCACCCAGAGCCATGAGGGCATCGTGGGGGCGGCGGCGGCGCTCGAGTACGTCGCCGACGTCGGGACGCGCTACGGGGCGCCATTCCGGGACGCGTTCCAGGGCTTCAGGGGCCGCCGCCTGGCTTTCAAGGCGGGCCTTGCGGCGATCCGATCCTACGAGGCGACGCTTCTGCGGCGCCTCATGGCCGGACTCGCGGCGATCCCAGGTCTGCGCGTCTACGGCATCACCGACGAGGCGCGGTTCGAAGGGCGCGTGCCCACCGTGTCGTTCACGCTCGAGGGCTGGCCGGCGCGCGGACTTGCCGAGGAGCTCGGCGGGCGCGGCATCTTCGTGTGGGACGGCAACATGTACGCGGTCGAGCTCATGGATCGGCTCGGCCTCGCCGAACGCGGCGGGTTCGTGCGTGTCGGCCTCGTGCACTACAACACGGCCGACGAGGTCGACCGGCTGCTCGACACCCTTGGCGAACTCGCCAGCCGATCCGTGACGTAGCGGGGGCTCCGACTCGGGCATCGCTACCTCCCGCCCACGTCGAAGTGACCGATGGCCCTCCTGGGGCAAAGCTGGCGGGCCCATCGTGGCGCGCATCGGACCATCGGTTCGATGGGCCGACGTCAACGCTTCCACATCGAGCCGAGGTGAGGGTAAAGTGAGCGCGATGACCATGACGGAGCGGCCCGAGGCATCCGTCTCTGGCGACCGCCAGCGGGCCGAGCTGCGCATCGGCGAGGTGGCCAGCGAACTCCCGATCGAGACGGGCACCGAGGGCGAGAGCGCCGTGGATATCTCGGCGCTGCTCAAGGGGAGCGGCGTCACCACCCTCGACTACGGCTACGCCAACACCGCCTCGACGCGCAGCGCCATCACCTATCTCGACGGCGACCGCGGGATCCTGCGCTATCGGGGCTACCCCATCGAGCAGCTGGCCGAGCGCTCGACCTTCCTCGAGGTCGCCTACCTGCTCATCTATGGCGAGCTGCCGACCTCGGCCCAACTCGAGACGTGGGTCGACTCGATCAGGCGCCACACCCTCCTGCACGAAGATCTGAAGCGCTTCTTCAACGCCTTCCCGCGCGACGCCCACCCGATGGCCATCCTCGCCTCGGCGGTGGCGGCCCTGTCGGCCTTTTACCAGGGCTCGGAGGATCCTGAGAACGCCGAGCACGTCGAGATCAGCACGATCCGCCTCATCGGCAAGCTGCCGACCATCGCCGCCTTCGGCTACAAGCGCTCCGTCGGGCAGCCTTACGTGTACCCGGAGAACGCCCTCGACTACGAGGCCAACTTCCTGCGCATGATGTTCGCCGTCCCGGCCGAGCCGTACGTGGTCGACCCGGACGTCGCAGCCGCCCTCCGCACGCTCCTCATCCTGCACGCCGACCACGAGCAGAACTGCTCCACCTCGACCGTGCGCCTGGTCGGTTCGAGCAAAGCCAACCTGTACGTCAGCATCGCGGCCGGCATCGCCGCCCTGTGGGGTCCCCTCCACGGCGGAGCGAACCAGGAAGTGCTTGAGATGCTCGAGGAGATCGCTGCCGACGGGGGCGACGTGAACCGGGCCGTGGCGCGCGCCAAGGACAAGGACCATCCCTTCCGGTTGATGGGCTTCGGGCACCGCGTGTACCGCAACTTCGACCCGCGCGCGGAGATCATCAAGCAGGCCGCCGACACGGTCCTCGCGAAGCTCGGTGCGGACGACCACCTGCTCGAGATCGCGACGCGCCTCGAGGAGGTCGCACTGCGCGACGAGTACTTCATCGAGCGCAAGCTCTACCCCAACGTCGACTTCTACAGCGGCCTGATCTATCGGGCTCTCGGCTTCCCGGTCTCGATGTTCCCGGCCCTGTTCGCGATCGGCCGCCTGCCCGGCTGGATCGCCCAGTGGCGCGAGATGATGAGCGACCCCGCGTCGCGCATCGGGCGGCCGCGCCAGCTGTACGTCGGGGAGAAGGCGCGCGACTACGTGCCCCTGCGGCAACGCGGATAGGCCCCCGCGCGACGAGGTCGTCCCCCTGGGGCTGTCCTTGGGCAGGTCTCATTCCGAAGCGAATGGGATCGACGATGAGCACGCTCGCCTGACTGTCGAATCCGGCGATCTTGTCATCCCGCGGAGCGCGGTCGTGCCGCTCCTCATTCCCAGGGGAATGAGGTGTCCAAGTGGTCGTGTGGCGAGCGGGGTTGCGCGGCCTGTCGTCCTCAGGCGGCTCGGCGGACCGCCTGGGCTGGCGCTCTGGCCTCCTCGACACAGCGGTCGCAGATGACCAGCGGCCGGTGTGCCACGCGGGCGCGCTCCGCTTGCTCGCCGACCACGCGGCGGTGGCAGGCAGGACCGGGCGTCATCGTCGTCGGCTCGATCAACGTCGACTTCGTCGTGCGGGTTGCGCACCTGCCGCGACCAGGGGAAACGGTGACGGGCGGCTTGCTCGAGCGTCATGGCGGGGGAAAGGGCGCCAACGCCGCGGTCGCCGCGGCCCGATCCGGGGCGCGGGTTCGGCTGGTCGCGGCGGTCGGCGACGACGAACTCGGGGAGTGGCAGCTCGCCAAGCTGACGGCCGACGGCATGGATACCACGGGCGTCACGCGCATCGCTGGCGCTCACACCGGCGTGGCGCTGATCACCGTCGATGCCGGCGGGGAGAACCAGATCGCCGTCGCCTCCGGGGCGAACGACCGCCTCGACGCGCCCGCGGTCGAGCGCGCGCTCGAGTCGGTAGAGCCCGCCCCTGGAGCGGTCTGCCTGCTCGGGTTCGAGGTCGCCGACGACGCCCTCGCGGCGGCGGGGCGCTGGGCCGTTGACCATCGCATTCGGGTGATCCTGAACCCTGCCCCGGCGCGCCCGATCCCGGCGGCTCTCCTGGGGCTCCATCCCATCCTCACGCCCAACGAGCGCGAAGCCATGACCCTGACCGGCGAGACCAACGTCGAGCATGCAGGCCGGTCTCTGCGCGAACGGTCGGGCGCGGCCGTGCTCGTCACCCGTGGGGCAGACGGCGTGCTGCTCGTGGACGAAGCGGCTGTCCGACCCCTCCCTGCGCCGCACGTCGTGGCCGTTGACACCACGGGTGCAGGCGACGTCTTCAACGGTGCTCTCGCGGCGGCCCTCTCACGCGGGGACCACTTCCGTCAGGCTGTGCGCTGGGCGATGGCCGCGGCGGCCGTGGGCACGACCGGGTCGGGCGCTCGCTCGGCGCCAAGCGCCGACGAGGTCCTGGCATTCCTGGCGGCTGCCGCGCGCGGCTGAAGTGCCGGGCTCGAGCGCACGGCCGGCCCGGCTCATGTGCCAGCTCGTGAGCCTTAAGCTGGCCGGGTGAAGTTCGTCGTCGCGCGCAACCCCGATCCCGACTCGCGGTTGCCGTACCTGGTCCGGCTGCCCATCGACGGTGGCCTGGTCCTCAAGGTCCGCGACACCTGGCCGAGGACGAGTCGGGTGTTCTGTGCCAGGACGGACGGCGGCTGGCCGGCCGAGGCCGAGATCGTCGAGGAGGTGCGGGCCGTCCTCTGCCGCCGGAGAGGCGTATCCATCGATCTGGTCCTCGACCGGGCGCGCGAGAACCGCTCCCAGTTCGTCTTCACCACCCTGCCGACAGGACGAGAGGGGATCTTCTGGCAGACCCGCAAGGTAGTGACGACCGCGCGGCCCGGGGCGCGGATCCCCGGACGCCGCGCGAGCGGGATCCGCGAGCTCCTCGTCATCGTCGACAGCCGCGAGCATTACCCCTATCGATTCTCGAAGCAGCAGGCCACGACCGTCCGCGAGGCACTCCCGGCCGGCGATTACGCGGTTCGATCGGATGACGGCTCACCTGTCGCGGTGGTCGAGCGTAAGTCGCTGGGGGACCTCGCCGGCGCCCTCAACAACGGCACGCTGGTCTTCGAGTTGGCCAGGCTCGCCGAGATGCCCCGCGCCGCCGTCGTGGTCGAGGACCGCTACGGGAACCTGCTGAAGCACGCCTACGCCCCGGCTGGCTTCCTGCCGGACCTGCTGGCCCGCGTCCAGGTTCGCTATCCGGAGATCCCGATCGTCTTCCTCGAGACACGGCCGCTCGCCGAGGAGTGGACGTACCGCTATCTCGGCGCGGCGCTCGCCGAGCACGACGCCGAGCTAAACACGCGGCCACGAGCGCGCGCTGCCGAATCGCCATCCGGGTACGCGGCCGACGAGCCACCGCCTGCCAAGGGTCGACGCTTGTCCGAGGCGTGAGCTCACGGGTCGGGCGCCGCTGGGAGAGGTGCCGGGACCGGCGAGCCCGGCCGTGCCGTGCTCTCGGATATAGTTCGGCATTCCCGAACCATCGCGTCGGAGGCAACGATCCGGTGACACCGCAGCGATCCGTGAAGGAACAGAAGGGGGCCGGCTCGCGCCGCCCGGCCGACATCGCGGCCATCGTGGCCGGCTACGAGAAGCTGATGGCCGGTTACCCCACGGAGGGCGCGGTCTTCCTGGACGTCGGGATCACGATGGCCCAGGCGAAGGTCCTCTTTCTCGTCGAGGCTGTCGGCGAGCTCCACATGTCCCAGCTCGTGGGGCGGCTCGGTGTGTCGCTCTCGACCGTCAGCGGGCTCGTCGAGCGCCTCGTCGAGCATGGCCTCGTTTCCCGGCGCGACGACCCGGCCGACCGCCGCCAGGTGGTCGTTGGCGCGACATCGGACGGCGCAGCCCTGGTGGACCGGTTCCGGCAGCTCGGCGTGGGTCAGCTCAACGAACTACTGATGGTCCTCACCGACGGTGAGCTCGACGACGTGCGCCGTGGCCTCGAGGCACTGAACCGGGCCGTCGACAGGGTGGTCCGGCAGCGCGTCCCGGAAGCGCCAGCCGCGCAGGCACCCGGAGCTGCGGGATGAGCTGGCTCTCCGCGCTCGCCGTCAGCAAGCGCAGCGTGACGCTCCTGCTCGCGATCGCCCTCTTCGCCGGCGGCATCGTGGCGTGGGGCGATCTCAAGCAGGAGCTCCTGCCCGACATCGAGTTCCCGCTCATCACGGTCATCGCGGCACAGCCGGGCAGCGGCGCGGCGGACGTGGCCGAGCAGGTCGCGCGACCCATCGAGCGAGCCATCGGCGCCCTCCCGCGACTGGAGCGCGTGCAGTCCACGTCGACCAACTCGCTCGCTCTGGTGGTGGCCCAGTTCTCCTTCGGGACCGACGTCCCGGCGACGCGGGCGGCCATCGAGCAGAACCTCGCCCGTGTTGGGCTGCCGCCGGGCGTCGAACCCCAGGTCTCGGCGCTCAACGTCAACGCCTTCCCCGTCATCATCGCCGCGGTCTCGGCTCCCGACGGCATCGGTCTCGACACGATCGCCACCATCGCCAGGCGCGAGATCGTGCCCGAGCTCCAGGCGCTCGACGGCGTCGCGAGTGCGGACGTCACCGGAGGGTTGGAGCGTCGACTGCTGGTGACCCTCGATCCCGCGCGGCTCGCCAACGCGGGGGTCTCCATGCAGCAGGTGGTCGGCGTCCTGCAGGCCAACAACCTCACGTTGCCGGGCGGTCAGCTGCCGGGCGAGAGCACGAAGGTGCCGGTCTCGACCATCGGGCGGCTGACTTCGGTCGACGACGTCGAAGGCCTCGTCGTCGGCTTCCGGCAGCCGTCGGCGACCGGCCAGGCGACGCCCATCCGCCTGGGCGATCTCGGCACGATCGAGCTGGCCGAGGTCGCGACCACGGGGTACGCGCAGACGAACGGCCGGCCATCGCTCGGCCTGACGGTGACCAAGACGACGACGGCGAACACCGTCGAGGTTGCCGATGCCGTCCGGGCGACGCTCGACGAGATCGTCGCGCGGCACCCCGGGGAACTGTCGGTCACGGTGGTGACGGACGCCTCCTCGTTCATCACCGAGTCGCGCGACGGGCTCCTGCGCGAGGGCGGCCTGGGAGCCGTGTTCGCGATCGTGACGATCTTCCTGTTCCTGTTCAGCCTCCGTTCGACGCTCGTCGCGGCGGTGAGCATCCCACTGTCCGTCCTGGGGGCCCTCGTGGTGATGCAGGTCGCCGGCCTCAGCCTCAACATCCTGACCCTGGGCGGGCTCGCGGTGGCGGTCGGGCGGGTGGTCGACGACGCCATCGTCGTGCTCGAGAACATCTACCGCCACCGGGCCCTGGGCGACGACCGGATGACGGCGGTCCTGCGTGGGCCGCGCGAAGTCGCGCGGGCGATTACCGCCAGCACGCTGACGACGGTCGCCGTGTTCCTGCCGATCGGATTCGTTGGCGGGCTGGTCAGCCAGTTCTTCCTGCCGATGGCCCTCGCGGTCACGTTCGCGCTGTTCGCGTCGCTCGGCGTCGCCCTGACGGTGGTGCCGGTGCTCGCCTACTTCTTCGTCGACCGCGTCCGGATCAACGTCGACGAGACCGGGGAGCCGCGCAACTCGCTCTGGGTGCGGGCCTACGTGCCCACGATCCGGTTCGCGCTGCGCAACCGCTGGACGAAGTGGGGGGTCGTGGCCACGGCGGCGCTGCTCTTCGCGGGCTCGCTGGCCCTGGTCCCGCTGCTGCCCACCCAGTTCATCAACACGGGCTCGGAGAAGATCCTCCAGGTGAGCATCGCCCCGCCGGGGGGGACCAGCTCGGAGGCGGTCCTCGAGCGGGCGACCCGTGCCGAGGAGATCCTCCTCGGCCGGGGCGAGGTCCACCTCGTTCAGACGAACATCCCCGGCGAGCAGGATGCGAGCTTCCAGACGATCCTCGCGGCGATGAGCGGGCGGCCCGCGAACAGCGCGGTCCTGACGGTCCGGCTCGATCCGGCGGTCGATCTGACGGCCGAGTCGAAGGCGCTCTCGGACATCCTCGCGACGGTCAAGACGGACGGGTACGACGTCAACGTGGCGCAGGCCGCCGGCTTCACCTCGAACGGGCTCAACGTGATCGTCAGCTCGGACGACGCCGCCCTCGTCGAGCCCGCGACCGAGACGATCCTGGCGTCCCTGGCCAGCCGGTCGGACCTCCTCAACCTCAAGAGCGACCTGGTCAAGGCGGCCCCCGAAGTGCAGGTGCTGGTCGACCCTCGCAAGGCCATCGGCGTCGGCTTGACCGCCGCCCAGGTCGGGGCCGAAGTCCGGTCGGCGCTGACCGGCCAGGTGGCGACCCGCCTGCAGCTCCCGGAGGTCGGCCTCGTCGACCTCGTCGTGCGGCTCGACCCCGCCGGGGTCTCCTCGGTCGAGGCACTGCGGGGTCTCCCCGTCGGCACGGTGACGAAGGTGCCGCTTGCCGGGATCGCGACCGTCGAGCAGGTCGACGCGCGCGGCAGCATCACGCGCATCGATCAAGCGCCCGCGGCGTCGGTGACGGCCGAGATCAGCAGCGCCGACACGGGCGCCGTCTCGAACGACGTGCAGAGGACGATCGACGATCTGCGGGCCAGCGGGGAGATCCCGCCCGCGGTCCAGGTCCGACTGGCGGGCGTGACCGAACAGCAGCGCGAGGCCTTCGGCGGCCTGTACTACTCGATGGCCGTCGCCGTGCTCCTGGTCTACGTGATGATGGTGCTCGCCTTCGACTCCCTCATCACCCCGTTCGTCATCCTCCTGAGCCTGCCCCTCGCGACGGTCGGAGCGTTCCCGGCCCTCTACCTCACCGGGCGTCCCATCGGCGTGAGCTCCCTGATCGGGTTCCTCATGCTCATCGGCATCGTGGTCACCAACGCGATCGTGCTGCTCGACCTCGTCGAGCGACTGCGTGCGGCGAACCACTCGACCAGGGACGCGTTGATCGAAGGGGGCAAGACTCGCGTCCGGCCGATCCTCATGACCGCCATCGCCACGATCCTGGCCCTCGTGCCGCTGGCGGCGGGCTTCAACCAGGGCTCGATCATCGCCGCCGAGCTCGGCACCGTGGTCATCGGCGGGCTGCTCTCGTCTACCTTCCTCACCCTCATCGTCGTTCCGGTCGTTTACTCCCTCGTCGACGGAGGCAAGTCGTCGGTCCGGCGGCGACGCGAGAGCCCGGAGCCGGTGCTCGAGGTGGCTTCCGCGACGTGACGGTCGCCGTGTTCGCCGTCGGCCTGACGCCGCGATTGACGCCCGTCGGCCTAAATCCGATAATGACACTCGGATTTACGAATATCCCTGAGGTGGCCCGAGTCGGTCCCCCACCCCCGGCCGGGCCACCTCGACCACGAGGCCCTCGACCGACGCCAGTGATCGAAGCCGAAAGGACCTGATGGCCGCAACCCGCGAGCTCGTCTCCCAGGACTACTCGAAGTTCGACTTCCGCGACGACCTCGTCTACCTCAAGGAGACGAAGCGCGGCCTGACGCGCGAGACGGTCGAGGAGATCAGCGCCATCAAGGGCGAGCCCCAGTGGATGCTCGACTTCCGGCTGCGCGCCTACGACCACTTCCTCAAGCGCCCGATGCCGACGTGGGGCGGCTATCTCGGCGACATCGACTTCGACAAGATCGTCTACTACCGCAAGCCGTCGAAGGGTGAGGAGCGCTCCTGGGACGACGTCCCGGACCAGATCAAGCAGACCTTCGAGAAGCTCGGCATCCCCGAGGCGGAGCGCAAGTTCCTGGCCGGCGTCGGCGTGCAGTACGACTCGGAGGTCGTGTACCACTCGGTCAAGGAGGAGCTCTCGAAGCTCGGGGTCGTCTTCATGGGCACCGACCAGGGGCTCAAGGAGTACCCCGAGATCTTTCGCAAGTACTTCGCCACGGTCATCCCGCCCGAGGACAACAAGTTCGCGGCCCTCAACAGTGCGGTCTGGTCGGGCGGCTCGTTCGTGTACGTGCCGCCGGGCGTCGACGTCCCGCTCCCCCTCCAGGCGTACTTCCGCATCAACGCCGAGAACACGGGCCAGTTCGAGCGGACCCTCATCGTCGTCGATGAGGGCGCCAAGGTGCACTACATCGAGGGGTGCCTGTGCGGGCCCGAGCTCGTGAGCCTCGGCGATTCAATGGCACCGATCGAGTCGGTCACCG
>Ga0209322_10002407_pt1 | contig 10674 bp, 3 predicted proteins | sample Rifsed19ft1_FD_184013 | JGI IMG/M metagenome (GOLD analysis project Ga0209322, IMG submission 184013) | Soil microbial communities from Rifle, Colorado, USA - sediment 19ft 1 (version 2) | ecosystem: Environmental > Terrestrial > Deep subsurface > Rock core/Sediment | place: Rifle, Colorado...
AATCCGGCTGAAGCGGCAAACAGCCTGCTGAAGCAGGCTTCGCTTTTTCAGCCCGGTGATTCATCACCGGGCATTGCCCACGAATTACCGAATGCTCTCGGATATCTTAATGTCGAAGCGGGTGGCGGGGGATCACGCATGAGCCAGCACACACATGACGATCATGATTACACTCACGATCATCCGAATCCTGATCACCATGACGAGCCACCCGGTCTGCTGGCGCGGCTGCGCAAAGCGAGGACGCGCTCGCACGGGCACGCGCCGGCTGCGCTGGATGCGGCGCTATCGACAGAGCGCGGCATCTGGGCGCTGAAAGTGTCGCTCGCCGGTTTGATGGTGACGGCGCTGTTCCAAGTGATCGTCGTCGCCGTCAGTGGCAGCGTGGCCCTGCTGGCCGACACGATCCACAACTTCTCCGATGCGCTGACCGCCCTGCCCTTGTGGCTGGCGTTCACGCTGTCGCGCCGCGTCCGCAATCGACGCTTCACCTACGGCTATGGCCGCGCCGAAGACCTGGCTGGCGCGTTCGTCGTGATCATGATTTTCGCCAGCGCCGTCGTCGTGTTTGCCGAATCGATCGACAAGATCGCCTATCCACAGCCCGTTGCCCATCTGGGCTGGGTTGCAGCCGCCGCCGTGATCGGCTTCCTGGGCAACGAGCTGGTCGCGCTGTTCCGCATCCGCATCGGGCGCGCGATCGGCTCGGCGGCGCTGATCGCCGATGGGCTGCACTCGCGCGCCGACGGGTTCACCTCGCTCGGCGTGCTGATCGGCGCGATCGGCGTCGCGCTCGGCTATCCGCTGGTCGATCCAATCGTCGGCATCGCGATCGGTATCGTCATTCTGAGTATCGGTTGGGGGGCGGTGCGCGAAATCGGCTACCGGCTGATGGATGCCGTCGATCCACAACTACGCGATCAGATTGAGCGCACGGCAGCCCGCGTGCCGGGTGTGCTGGCAGTGCACGACGTGGCGGCGCGCTGGGTCGGCCACCGGCAATGGGCTGAACTGAATATCGACGTGGACGGGCAGTTGACGACGACCGAGAGTCACGCCATCGCCGAAGAGGTTCGGCACGCGCTCTTCCACACACTGCCGGCGCTGATGGAGACCACGGTGCACGTCGATCCGATCGGGATTCACGCCGGGGACGCGCACGAAACGACGCAGCATCATCGCCCTGCCCGATCAACGAACGTAGATCAAGGACGAAAGACGAAGGGCGAATAACCGTCTAAACCACCGCATCGAATAGACATCGGATAAACGGATGCCCGCCGCGCTGCCATGCGATCCGTCTACTCATCCGTCGCACCCAACCTGCCAGATTACTTATCAGGCGGGAGCATGAATCCGTTTATCCGTGGCTCATTCGTTGCCTCGTTCTTCTAGCCCGTCATCTTCAAAGCCGTAGTCGGAAAACCCGGTGACACTGGGCCGGGACAGCCGGCTTTTTCTTGAAGTCTCCGCGCGATTGCGACGCCACAGGAACGTGCTGGACGTTGCAGCGAATGCGGCAAGCCAGGCCACCGCGCTGACCCCCGCGCCGATCCGAAACGTCAGCGGATCGAAGCGGAACTCAATCTGGTGTGTGCCCGCCGGAATCGGCAGCGCGCGGAAGAGCACGTTGGCGCGCAGAATCTCGACCGGCGCACCGTCAATCGTGGCCGTCCAGCCGGGATACCAGGCGTCGGTGAGGACGAGGTAGCCGTCAGAGTCGGCAGTGACTTCAAGCGAAATGTATTCGGGGGCGTAACGAGTGAAACGTATGAAAGGATGAAGGATGAGGGATGAGGGATGAAGGATGAGGGATGAAGGATGAAGGACAGACGAGGCCTCACCTACGATCACCACTGTCTTAGACGGATCGAAGTCGGGGCGTTGCATGAGGGCGAGGGCTTCGTCGTCGCTGGCTGCAAAACGGGCTTCCGGCACGACGAACGCGCGCGGCAGAACTTCGAGATTCTCGTGCACCTTCACATCGCCTGAGTGCGCCAGCCGGTAGCGGCCACCTTTCGCCAGGACGAAGGACTGGAATGTGCCGCTGCGCTCGTCGATCAGCGCCACGCCGTGCAACACGAAACCGCTCGAAGCGCGCACGCGCACGGCGGATACGCGCTGCGCTTCGTTCCAGTGCAGCCGCGCCACCGACAGGCCATCGACGGTCTCAAGCGGCGCGTCGGTCAACGCCAAGACGAACACAGACCCATCGACAAAAGTCAATTCGACTTCGCCGAGCGCAGAGTCGGCTAGCGGTTCTGAGTACACGATCCCCAGCGCGTCCGCCTCAAGCGGCGGCACTTGATCGGTTGATACTTCGTCGCCTTGCCCCAGTTGAGTCTCAAATTGCAGATCGTAAAACACATCATCGAGCCAGCGATCGCGCACCTTGTCGGTGATGACGTATTTGACGTTCATCAGGTCGAGCCAGCGCGCGCCGGGGATCGACTTCAATTGCTCGCGCAGGCGGCCATCGGGCTGGATCGCGTCGGGCGGCAGGAACAGGCGTTGAAAGGTCAGATAGCTGCGCAGCGGCAAGACGCCGCCATCGTATCCATCGACGGCAGGCAGGCGATAGTACAGCGGCAGGTTGGGCGCGGCGATCTCTTTCTGCTTGGTCGCGACAATCAGATCGTAAAACGCCTGCGGCGCGAGTTGATCGGCGAAGATCGCCTTCAACTCGGCGGTATCGCCCGGGTCGAACTGGATATCCGAGATCGACAAGAAGCGCGGCGGCGGCGTGTCGGCCTCGCCGAGCATCAACTGCGTGAGCGCAGGCCGCAGGCTGGTCAGCGCGTCGGGCGCGGTGAGGTGAGCGTTGTACGGCAGGTGGCGCGTGGCGAGGAAAAGCTCAAGACAACAAATGAGGACAAATGTGGAAGGCGGAATGTAGAATGTAGAATGAAGAATGCGGATCGTGGAATCCGGCGGAAGCAAAAGCACGCACACCACGACGAGAGTGATCGTCCACGACGCCAGGGCCGTGACACTCGGCAAGCCGACAGGTCCGGCGGCTCCGGCGGGTGTGATGTCTGCACTAATGAAAGTGGAGCCGATCAGGAGGACAATGAGCAGCGGCAGAGCGAATCTGATCCGTGTCATCCGTGTCATCCGCGTTAATCCACGTCCCATTGCATCCAGCCCAACTGCGGCCAGCATCGATCCGCCGAAGGCGAACAATGCCAGCCAACGCGCGGGCGCGCGGAACAGACCCAAGCCGGGAACGATTCGAACGAGCAGGTAATACAGCGGATTGAAGCCACCGAGCGCGAGGAAGAGACCGAGAAGGGTGACAATGGAGAGAGCGCGGAAGGTTGGTCGGTTAGTTGGATGGTTGGATGGTTGGTCGTGCAACCAACTAACCAACAAGCCAACTATCATCAGCATCAGCGCCGACATGCCGAAGAACGCCGTGAACTCACTTCCCGCCGGGAGCGCGCCGTCGTAATCGGGAAGTAAGGCACGCCCTATCAAGCGTGGATCGAGCGAGAACGACACGGCTTCGTTCAGCGGCAATCCGCCGCCACGCGGAGAGAGTCGCGTGAGTTCAGCGGTCGGCAGGAGTTGAATCGCAGCCAGCGTCACACCGACGGCGACCATGATCGCAAGCGGCGCTATCCGCAACAACGCGGCCCGCAGCGCCATGCGTGGCCTGCGCCCTTGCTCGATGGCAGGCCACAGCGCGTAGGTCGCCAGTCCGACCAGTGTGATGAACACGCTCTGCGAGTGGCCGGCCAGTAGCATCAAGCCAACTAACAAACCAGCCAACAAACTATCCGGCCAACGTCCCCGTTCGCGGGTTGCCCACTCGTACGCCAGCCACAACCACGGCATCCACGCCAGTGCTTGCAGTTGATTCAAATGCTCGACCTGCGCGCCGAGATAGCCGCCCAATCCAAACGACACCCCGCCCAGCCACGCAGCGAGGATCGATACGCCGAGCCGCTTGCGCGCGAAGACATACGCTCCGATGGTCGCGATCCCAATATGGGCGGCAATGTTCAAACTTACCGCGCGCGTCACGCCCAGCGGCAGCGACGATGAAAGCAGGTTGGGCGGGTAGAAGAATCCGGCCTGGCTGTTCGCCAGCAGCGGCGCGCCCATGAAGAGATAGGGGTTCCACAACGGTACGCGGCCTTCGCGCAGAGCCGACGCGGCGTAATCACGATAGGGGTAGAAGTAGATGAAGAGATCCCCACGAGCGATGATGAGGTTGGTGAAGAGCATCTTCCAGAAGAACAGGAGGCAAAGCGCAACAAGCGCTGCTATTGGAGCAGCTCTTTGACCGAACCGCATAAGCTCGTTCTTCATTTGGGGCAAAGCGGTGAGAATCCGGCGTGTGTCGTGATGACCAGCATGATACCACATGCGGCTTGAGCGGCCATCGCCCGGAGTTGCCTGCTGCGCGCCGCTACAGGGTAATCGGCGAATCCGCCGGTCGGCTTCAGCCGACTTTCACGCAATCAGCCGGGAGGTTCACTTCCCGGCGTGCTCGTGTGAGCAGTTACGAATGCCCGCTCGCACGAAGTAAACGCCTCCCGATTGGGAGGCGTCCGTGAACGGCTCACTTGACAACGCAAGGATTGAGTGAAACCTCTATGGAAGGGGTAGCCTCAACTCAATGCGTTCGAGCGCGGCGTCGATCAGGCTGGGCAACTACCATCCACTGGCCCGTGTGAGCGTCACATTCTCGCCGATCACCACCCACTTCCCCAGGAAGGCTCCCGTGGCCGTCGAACCCTGCTTGATCCACACCGTTCCATTCGGCGCGTAGACATTGGCCGTCACAGTGTTTCGTTCTCCGAACTCGACGGCCTTAGGTGTCCCGCCCAGGTTGCCCGTGTTGCCATTAATCCCGGTCACGTAGACTTTGATGTGCGTCGCGTTCAGGCCAGCGGCATTGGGAGCCGGTCCGACATAGGCATTCACATCCGTGTCCAACCGTCCGGCGATGCGAATCTCCGTCGGTGCTTCGATGTGCACTTTCACCCGATCGCGCACATCCCAGGCGGCGAAATCATATACCCCACCGGTGAGTGTGATCGTCGATCCGGCGCGGGCCAGCAACGTGCCGTAACGGCCCGGGCTTAACGTCAACGCGCCGTTTTGAGGCACGTCGAAGTTCTGAGAGCCGGGGCTGAAATCCGGCACCGGCGGGAAGGCCGGCACGAGCGGCAAACTAACGGGTGTGAAGTGGTTGCCTAACACCTGTCCCAGGCCGCTCAGGTCGTTGTAATACACGTCGTACACTTGCGCGCCTTGCTTGACCTTCAGACTGTCGCCCATCACGCGCGAGGTTGTATCGAGTAAGACGACGGACTCGCCGATGGTGACCTCGACGCCATCGCTGAGGAAGGGATCGCCGCCGGCTACGTTCGCGCCAACATCGCCGCTTACCACAGTGCTGCCCTGTTTCAGCCAGACACCTTGTTGCCCTAACGCAACGAATGGCGCGAGGGCGGATGCGGTCGGTGTCGGGAAGATTTCGATATAACCGGGTCGCGTCTTGGTGTACACATCCATTCCGGCAGTCACCGTCAAAGTGACGGGATACGTCCCCGCCTGTGAATAGACGTGTGCCGGGTTCTGAAGTGTGGAAGTGATCCCGTCACCGAAGTCCCACAGCCAGGCGTCGATGCCGCCCAGCGGCGTGGACAGATCACTGAAGGTCACGGTGAGCGGCAGTGTGCCGGTCAGCGGGTAGGCGGTGAAGTTGGCCGAATCGCGCACGCGAACGGTCGTCGACGCCAAGTGCTGTTCGCCGTCACCCTGCGCGACGACGCGCACGCCATACTGTCCGCCCAGCGCGTCGGCTGTGCCCCACGGGATAGTTACAGCGGCCTGGCCGCCGGATGTTACGAGCAGACCGCGTGTATCTTCAAAGACGGGCAGCGACCACTCGTACTCGGCGGTTGTGGTCAGCACCAGCGCGACTTCGACACTCGGCTGCAGGTTGATGGCCGTGACCGTGATGGACACCGCCTGGCCGGGATCAACCGTCGCCGGGCTGGTTGCCACGGTTTTCCAGACCGAAGGTCAGCGTGACGACCTCGCCAGAAGACCGCATCAAGTTGGCCGGCACTGAGGCGATGATGATGTCAGGCCCGCCGATTGTGACTGTGGTTGTGTGCGAAGCCAGCCAGCGTCCATCATCATGGTACAACGTCAACGTGATGGGCTGCGTGCCTACTTCGGCGGCTGACAGGTTGAGGGTGAGCGGTTGTGTCATCGTCACACCGGATTCCAGTGTGACGCTCAGCGCGCTGGATGCGAAGTCGCCTTCCAGGACGAGCGTTCCGCTGACAGCATTGACGCCGGTGTTCGTCAGGACTGCCGTCGTCGTGAGCAGCCCGCCTGCCGAAGCATCCGGCATCAGCAGAAGCTCGACCTGGTCGGATGCTCCAACGGAGAAAGAGAGCACGCCAGACTGATACGGCGTCTCATAGTCGAGCGTGTAGTCGCCGGCAGGCACATCGTCGAAGAGGAGCAGGCCATCGGCCGATTCGCCCACAGGCAGGAAGGTGGTGAATTGCTGATTGTCGATTGTCGATTGTTGACTATAGTCCCCGTAGCGAAGCGGAGTGGGATTGGAGAGCGTGACGGCGGTCACGAACTCGACATCGAGTTGGCCGGCGTTGGTGAGCGTGTACGGTATCTCGATGTGTCCGGCGGGATAGACGGACTGTGGGTCGAAGGCGGCTTCCACTGCCTCGCCGAACGCGATGTTGCGGACAAGGACCTGGGCCGTGTCACCGCTCAAGGTGAGGGTATAAGTCGTGTCGCGATCGATCTGGAGGTCGCGCTGCACGAGGCGCATCTCACCGGCCGGCATGCTGATCGTCTCGGGCGCACCGACTCCATCCACGTCAACCTGAGCGTCGATCGGGCCGGGATTGTTCAAAAGGACGGTCAGCGAGAACGGCTCACGCCCGACCAGGAGCGGTGACTCCACCTCAGCTACGATGATCGGATTGGCCACCTCAATCGCTTCCTGCACACTGACCTGGTAACTCGGGTCGACGGCGGCTGCTTCGAGCCGGCTGAAGCCCGGCGTAGCCGGGGCAGTCGTTGCTGTGGTGAAGGTGACCTCGCCGCCAGGCTCAATCGTGAAAGGTCCGGCTGTGTAGAGCGTCTCGCCATCTTGCGTAATGACGAGCGTCGGCTCCAACTGGCTCACGCTGAAGTTGTAGAGGCTGCCGCTCAAGCTGATGTCTTGGCTTGGCCGCGCCAGAAGCGGGGAAGCGTCCAGGGTCAACACGAGCGGCGGCTGTGTAGAAGATTGCAGGTATAGCGCCGCCAGCCCGCGCGGGCGCGTCTGCCAGCCGCCCGATTCGGAGGCCGGGAAGATGTAGAAGGTGTCTTGCGCTGGAGCCAGTTCCTGACCGGCGCTGGAGGTCAGCTGCGCATTCAGGCGGAACTTACCCGTCTGCGTCAGCGGATCCATCGGCACGGCGAGCGTGATGGTTTCGGACGCGGCCACATCCAGCGACACCGGCGACATCTGCCACGTTCCGCCAGGGCCGCCGAACGTCTCCTGCACGACGTTGAGACCCTCCCACGTGCCAATCCAGATCGGTGCATCGACACCAATACCGCCGACTATGGATTGCACGTTGGCATCTGCCAGTCCGTTGTCTGTCGTGTAGACCAGCCACACATCGTCCGACTTGTCGAAAGGCGTGCCGCCATCATCCAGGACGCTCACGCCTCCGTCAATTGACGTGATCCATTTTTGCCCCTGCCAATCGATCCAGATTTCTCTTGTCGTGTTCGAGAGCAGCCCATCGGCTTCTGTGAAGGTCTGCCACACGTCATCAGATTTCTCGAAGGGTGTGCCATGGTCATCGAAGACACTGATCCCGCCGGAGGTTGCCAGCCACAAGCGTCCGGCGGTATCGAACAGGGCGCCCTCAACCCAGCCATCCGCCAGCCCCTCCGCCGGGGTGAAAGTGAGCCAGTTGTCGTCGGACTTCTCGAAGGGCGTGCCGCCGTCGTCCAGCAGGCTCATAGCGTAACCGGCGGCGATCCACTTTCGGCCGGCAGCATCGATCGTCACTCCCGCGATCCGGTCGTCGGCCAATCCATCGGCAGTCGAGAAGGTCTGCCAGACATCGTCGGCCGGATCGAACGGCGTGCCCTTATCGTCGAGCACCTTCAAGCCCACGTCGGTGGACAGCCATTTGCGGTTGCCTGTGTCAACGGTTATCTGCCAGACGTGGTCGAATAAGTATTCGGCGACGTGGAAAACCGTCCATCGATCGTCGGACTTGTCGAACGGCGTGCCGCCGTCGTCGAGCACGCTGACACCATGGTGCCAATGGCCGAACCACTTGTAGCCGCTCTGGTCGATGGCGATGCCCGTGACCTCGTTCCAGGTCAACCCGTCATCTTCCGTGAAGTGCTGCCATTGATCGTCCGACGTGTCGAAGGGCGTGCCGCCGTCATCGAGCACAACCGCGCCGCCGTCGTAGTCGTAGATGCCGACCCACAGCCGGTTGTTGTCCAGGACGACATCGTTGATGTACGCATGCGTCCACGGACCGTCGGCCAAGAAATCGAATGTGCCCCAACTCGTAGATCGGGAAGTCGAAGTGGTTCCCAGATCGAGCCGGGCATCCGTGAGCGCCGGGCCAGTGTTCGTCACGGTCACGACGAGAGTGACCGGATCGCCTTCGGCATAGATCAGGCTGCCAGCTGTCGCCGAGAGTTCGGCGCTCGCGCCGATCACGTCGATGGGTATGAATACGTCGACGACCTGATTCGTTCCCGTCTCACACACCGTGGCGCGCAGCAGGTATTGCCCTGTCCTCGCTTCGGGTGGGATGGCAATGGCGACGACCTGCGATTGATCGACGCCGATCAGATCGAGGCTGCCGGCGACTGTTTGCAGCGCCGCGCTCTCGCCATCATACAGCGTCAGGTCGTACTCGGCGTTGGCAATCGCGCCGCCGACGTTGGTGACGGTCACGCTGATAGGATCACCTGCCTCCGACGCCGGCTCATCGACCACGGCCTGCAATTCGGGTGCGGTCACGTACAGGCTGCGCGGCTGTGTCCACAGTGTCTCACCGGCCGGTGTGCGGTAGGTCAGGCTGATCGGATGTGCACCGGAGGCCAGGTCGGATGGCAGGCCGAGCGTGAAGGTGATGACGCCCTGTCCGTTGGCCAGCGGCGAAATGGTCTGCGTGTCTGAGTACTCGAGGTCGGCGGCCTGCACTTGCACATCCAGGTTGGGCTGGAAGATGCCGGTGTTGCGCACCGGCACGCCGAGGCTGGCGGTTTCGCCGGCGCGATAGGCGGGCCCGCTCAAATGCGGCGAGTAGCGCGTATTGATACGTCGGCAGTTGCAGTGTGTAGGTCAGTACGCTGTATCCGTCGGTCGCGTTGACGCGCAACTGGTACGCCCCTTGCCGCAAGGACGATGGAGTTGACAGCGGCACATCGACCAGCGTGGCCTGGCCGCCGTTCAGACTGATGGCTTGTGTTGATGTGGCGATTTCAGCCCGTTGCGGATCGATGAGCGTGGCGGTCAAGATGCCGGTCAGTCCCAACGTGGGATGACGATTGGTCAGCGCGACGGAGACCGACCCCGACTCGCCGGCGACCCAGGGTGCGACCGGCTGCGCCGAGAGCGCGAACAACGTATCGTCCAGATAGATTTGCGGAAGACCTGCGCCGTCGAGAACCACCGGCCCGGCTTTCAGACCCGCCGTCATAAACGCTGCACGCCCTGGGTCATACGATTGGCTCGAGTACAAACTGGTCAGTTTAGCCAAGGTAAAAGTAAGTGTGGTCGTAACCTGTGTCCCTTGAGGTGAAGAGGCTGGCGGCAGGTACAGAGGCAGATCCTGACTGTACCGCGTCACGTAGTAGATACCATTATCGCCCCGGACGTTGAAGGACAAGGTGGGCGTGATGGCAAGCTCCGAGAAATTGGTCGCGGTGAACACGACCGAAAGAGGTCGCCCGATCGCATAGGGCGGCGGCTCGATGAGCGCCATTTGGAGATCGACATCGGGCGCGATCGTGCGCACGTTGAACCAGGCGCGCGCACCATTCTCTTCTAGTCGCGCCCACACCGAGTCTTGTCTGGCGAACAACGTCACCGCCCAGGTAAAGGTAACCTCGCTATGAGCGCCGATCATTACGACCCGGCTCAACTGATCGAATCCACCGTAGGTAGCATAATCGCGGCTCTCCGAGGAATGATGCGGAAGTCCATAGCGCACGGTCGCTGCGCGAGTATCGTCCGTGTGATTGAAGACATGGAAGGTGAAAGTCGTCTCGTTCGGCTTGTAGAAGGTATCGCCTGGTGCAGTGATACTCAGGGATAGCTCGTTTTCGGGTGACACGGAAGCAGGCGGGTTGTGAACGATGAATCGCGGATTGCGGATTGTAGATTGTTGATTGATGATTGGTGATTGGCCGTTGAGCAGGGTCGGCTGTACATTCCAGATGCCGAGGGGCAGGGCAGCAGTGGTGGTGAAGGGAATGCTCGAAGACTGGCCCGGCGCGAGTTCGGTCGTGATGGTCTGCGTGAAGGCGAGCTGGCGAGCCGGGCTGACGAGCGCGAGTTGAATCGCCGTCGTGCCGATGCCGGACGTGCCACCATGCACCAGCAGCGTCTCGCCGCTTTTCAGCGCGCCGCGTTCGAACACGTTATGCCAGACG
>Ga0209322_10002408_pt1 | contig 10669 bp, 10 predicted proteins | sample Rifsed19ft1_FD_184013 | JGI IMG/M metagenome (GOLD analysis project Ga0209322, IMG submission 184013) | Soil microbial communities from Rifle, Colorado, USA - sediment 19ft 1 (version 2) | ecosystem: Environmental > Terrestrial > Deep subsurface > Rock core/Sediment | place: Rifle, Colorado...
TTGCGCGTCAGGGATTCCCCGTCGAGGCCGTCGAATCCGACCCCTCCGCGTACCGTGTGCTTGCCGCCAGGCTCGCCGGGACCAACAGCCGCGCGCTCTTCGCCGACATCCGCCACCATCCTCTTGCCCGGAACACCTACTCGCTCGTGAGCGCCCTCGCCTTCCTTCATTTCTTCCACCCCGATGACCTGGGCCTCCTCGGCCGCCGGCTCACGCGCACCCTCGCCCCAGGCGGGCTCCTGCTGGCCACCGTCTTCACGACGGATGACCCGAGCCTCGAGGCGCGGCTCGAGAGCGGCGAGCGCGAAGCCGCCCCCGCCACCTATCGCCTCAGCGGCGAACGAGGATGGATCCACTACTTCGCTCCGGGCGAGCTCGCCGGCCTCTTCCCCGGGCTGCAGATTCTCGAGGTTGAGGAGGCGCGGCGCCTCGACCCCACAGCGCCCGAGAGCTTTCGCGCCGGCGCCTCGCTCGTCGCGGCCAAGCCATAGAGGTTGGTTTCGTCGGGTCTCCTGACCCCGACATGCAGGCGACCGAAGGTCTCCCCTATATCGCGTTGTCTTCGGCCCCTCGAGGCGGCGCGGGACTCACTTCGGGCGCCGTAGTCGAACGATCCATCGCCCGCGTTTTGGCCCGCGCTTTTGCCCGGGGGCCCACACGGTATAATCCTCGCCGAGCTCCCACGCAGGGGGCGCCTTCATGCTCCTCGATTGGCTCCTCGCCCTCGCCCCTCTGCTGCTGATCGTCATCCTGATGGTCTGGTTTCACTGGGGGGCCGCCCGAGCCGGCCCGGCTGGCTGGCTTGCCGGCGTCGCCATCGCAATTATTCGCTTTGGCGCCGGCGTCGAGGTGCTCGCCCGAGCCCAGACGCGCGCCTTCGTTCTGGCTCTCGACGTCCTGATGATCGTCTGGGGAGCCTTCCTTCTGTATCGCGTCGCCGACCAGGCCGGCGCTATCCGCGCCCTCGAACTGGCGCTTCCCCGACTCACCGCCGACCGCGGCATGCAGGCCCTTCTCATCGGCTGGGCCTTTGCCTCTTTCCTCCAAGGCGTCGGCGGGTTTGGCGTCCCCGTCGTGGTCACTGCTCCGCTTCTCGTCGGCCTCGGTTTCTCACCTCTCGCCTCCGTCCTCACCTCGGCCATCGGGCACTCGTGGTCGGTCACCTTCGGCTCCCTGGCCTCGTCATTCCAGGCCCTGATCTCCGCCACCGGTATCCCAGGGCCAAGCCTGGCGCCTCACGCCGCGACTCTCCTGGGCCTGGCCGGGCTGGGCTGCGGCTACCTGGTAGCCCATGTCGCCGGTGGGATGAGCGCCGTCCGCCGTCTTGCGCTGCCGGTTCTGGCCATCGGCATCGTGATGTCCGCCGTGCAATATGCCCTCGCCACCCACGGGCTGTGGACCATCGCCGGCTTCGGCGGCGGAATGGCCGGCCTGGGTGCCGGCCTGGGGATCGCCCGCCTGCTCCGCCGCAACCGCACACCAGACTCCTCCAGGCCGTCCGGCCCTCCGATCGTCCTGGCCCTAACCGCCTACATGGCCTTGATTGCCATCACGCTCCTCATCCAGCTTCTTCCGGCGGTCCGCAGCTCCCTGGAAGTCGTGCGCCTTCAGCTTCCCCTTCCAGGGGTGCAGACGGCTCGAGGCTTCCTCTCCCCACCGGGGACGACACCGGCAATCTTCTTCTTACGCCATGCCGGAGCGACTCTCGCCTACGCCTCTTTGGTCTCCTATGCCATCTACCGGCGCGCCGGCCTCCTCCCGCCCCGCGCCTCGGGGCGCATCCTCTCGGCCACTTTGCGGGGCGTGATTTCGCCCAGCCTGAGCATCGCCTCGATGGTCTCGCTGGCCGAGGTGATGGGCCACTCCGGGATGACCGACGCCCTGGCGCGCGGGCTGGCCGAGGCGCTAGGCGCGCTGTTCCCTCTGGCCTCGCCCTGGATCGGGGCTCTGGGGGCGTTCGTCAGCGGATCCAACACCAATTCCAACTTCCTCTTCGCCGGACTGCAAGCGCGCACCGCCGAGCTCATCGGCGTGAGCCTCCCCTGGGTTCTGGCGGCGCAGACCGCGGGAGGCGCCATCGGCTCTGTCGTCGCACCTACCAAAGTGGTTCTCGGAGTCTCCAGCGCCGGCGAGATGGTTGAGGAAGGCGTCGTCATGCGCCACCTGATCCCCTATGCCGCCGTCCTCATCGCCGGCCTGAGCCTGGCGGTCTTCGCCATCGTGCGCCTCACCTCACCATGACCCCGCCCAGCCGCCCCCGCCCCACATGGCGAGCAGCCGCCCAGGTCCTCGCCTTCGTGCTGATCCTCCTCCCGGGTCTTGGTCAGCATCTCACCCGGGCCGCAGGCCACGCCTGGCTCTCATGGGCCTGGTTCGCCCTCTCCGCGATCGGGATGGCCCTGGCGCTCCTGCTTCCTTAAGCGTCCCTTGCAGGCCGGTGTTATCCCACAGGAATCCCACAGAATCCCACATCGCGGAGGAGGCACTCCAGGCCCGGGACCCATTCCCAGCGAGAGATCGGTTAGTCGGTGATCGGTTACTCGGTGATCCCCGGACCGATGTGATGCTGCCTGACACCTTACGGTTGTGCCCTGGGACATCCCGCCTCCTACCGATCACTGATCACCGATCACCTGCTCCCCATCACTTCCCATTCACCTCCAACCTGCCTTCCCCCTCTCGACCTGGAGTACAATCCGGCCCATGCCCGAGGTCGTCGTTCTGATTGCCCTCGCATTCCCGGAGGCGCTGATCGAGCGCCTGCGGTCCGTCTCCCCCGAGCTTCGCATCCACGTCCATCCAGCGCAGAAGGCCGAGGAGTTGCCCGCCGAGCTCTTGCCGGATGTCGAAGTCCTCTACACCCACCGCGCCCTGCCCGACCCCTCGGCGGTGCCCAGCCTGCGTTGGGTGCAGTTCCACTTCGCCGGCATCGACCACGCCGATCAGCACCCGCTGCTCTCCTCGGGTGTGCAGATCACGACGCTGAGCGGGGCGGCGATGGCGCAGATGGCCGAGTTTGCCGTGATGGCCATTCTGGGCCTCGGCCACCGCCTCCCCGGGATCATGGCCGAGCGCCTCAAGAAGCGCTGGACGGACGACCGCTTCGATCGCTTCCGCCCCTTGGAGCTGCGCGGTAGCACCGTCGGGCTGGTGGGCTACGGGAGCGTTGCCCGGGAGATCGCCCGCCTCTGCCGCGCCTTCGGCGCCCGCGTTCTCGCCGCCAAGCGCGACCTGATGCAGCTCGGCGATCTGGGCTACGTTCCCGAAGGGCTGGGCGATCCAAACGCCGAGCTCCCCGAGCGGATCTACCCTCCGCAGGCTCTGGCTTCGATGGCCTCGGAGTGTGACTTCGTCGTCGTGACCGTCCCCCTCACGCCCGAGACCCGCGGCCTGGTGGGCCGCAAAGTCTTCGCCGCTATGAAGCCGACCTCCTTCCTCGTCGATATTTCCCGAGGAGGCGTGGTGGACCACGGCGCGCTCGTCGAGGCGCTGGCGGAGAAGAGAATCGCAGGGGCCGCCCTGGACGTCTACCCGGTCGAGCCCCTTCCGGAGAACAGCCCCCTGTGGGACATGCCCAATCTCATCCTCTCTCCCCATCTCGCCGGGGCTTCGGGCGAGTACTTGCAGCGAGCCGCCGAGCTCTTCTCGGAGAACCTGCGCCGCTACCTGACCGGGCAGCCGCTCCTCAATCTCTATCACCCAAAGCGCGGCTACTGACCGCCTCGCCCCGCTCCTCCCGACCATGATTCGCGGTGTGATCTTCGACCTCGGTTCCACGCTGATCCGCTTCAATGGCGAGTGGGGGAAGGTCGTATCCGAGGCGCACGTCGCCCTGGTCGACCAGCTCCAGCGCGACGGCCTGCAGATGGACGGCCGAGCCGTCGCTTCGGAGTTCCGCCGCCAGATGGAGATCTACTATCACGACCGCGAGAGCGACTTCATCGAGGTCACCACTGCATTCGTCCTGCGGCAAGTTCTGGCAGAGAGCGGGCACCCCGAGGTCTCCGACGAGGTGATCCGACTGGCGCTCGAGCGCATGTACCGTCTCACCGAGGATCACTGGTCGCCGATGCCGGGCGTGTACGACGTCTTGGAGGTGCTGCGCCGAGAGGGCCTCCGCCTGGGCTTGATCTCCAACGCAGGCAACGAGGCCAACGTCCATCGCCTGATCGACCGCGCCAGCCTGCGGCCCTACTTCGACCCGATCCTGATCTCAGCCGCGCTCGGCCTGCGCAAGCCAAACCCGGCGCTGTTTGAGATCGTCATCCAGGCGTGGGGCCTCAGCCCCGAGGAGGCGGTGATGATCGGCGACACCCTCGGCGCCGACATCCTGGGAGCGCAGAACGCGGGGATGCATCAGATCTGGCTCACCGCCGACGCCGAGACTCCTGCCAATCGCGCCCACGCTGGTACAATCATCCCCGAGGCCACCGCCTCCGCTCTTACCGACATCCCCGCCCTCGTGCGGCGCCTCTCGGGGTCCCCGGTTTCGCCGATGGTCGATGCCTGACTTCGAGCCCGTTTCCGACCATATCTCGCGCCTCGAAGTTCCGTGGCGGGTCTTCGGCGTGGCCACCTTCCCGGTGGCCGTCTGGTTGGTGCGGGAGCGCGACGGCTGGACTCTCGTCGACTCCGGCCCGCCGGAGGCCGCCGACCAGTTGGTGGCCGCGTTGGCCCGCGCCACCAGCGGACGCGGCCCAAGCCGAATCCTCCTTACTCATGCCCACTATGACCACGCCGGAGGTCTCGAGGCGATGCGCGATGCCTGGAACCCGGCTTTGCTCTGCCACCGCGAGGAAGTTCCCTTTGTCACCGGTGAGCTCTTCCACAGTCAGATCCGCTCGCGTCGGTTCGCGTTTTGGATCGGCCGATTCTTGATGAAGGAAGGTCTATGGGCGCTGCCCGTCTCGCGCGATCTCGAGCGCGGCGAATCGGCGGCCGGCATGGCGGTCATCCACCTCCCCGGGCACACGCCGGGCCAGGTGGGCTTCCTCCACCCCACGGATCATGCCTTCATCTGCGGTGACGCGGTCATGAATCTCAACGACCGCCTGGCGCCTCCCCCGGCAATCTCCACGCCCGACCCCAGAACGGCCCAGGCCTCCATCCACCGCCTGGCGGATCTCGATTTCTCCCACCTTTTCCCCTCTCACGGCCCCCCGATCCTCGATCGCGGCCGGCAGGTCATCCTCGACTTCCTGACGCAGCGCGATACGGGCCCCGAACTTCGTCATTGGTAGAGCGACCGGGGCCGAGAGACGGCGTGTGATTGACCGAATCCGAAAGACCACCGCGGGCTACAGCCGCCCTTTCTGGCTTCTCTTCTGGGGAACTCTGATCGCCCGAAGCGGCTCCAGCATGGTCTGGCCGTTTCTGACGATCTACCTGCGCCAGCGCCTCCAGATCTCCCTGACCGAGGTGGCGGCGCTGCTCAGCATCAACGCGGCTGTCTCTTTGATCGCAACCTCGATCGCCGGCCCGGTCATCGACCGCTTTGGGCGAAAGACGCCGATGGTCGTCGGGCTGGCCGCCTCCTCCCTGAACCTGTTGGCCATGAGCGCGGCCGGCAGCTACAGCCTGTGGATGCTCCTCATGGCGCTGGACGGCGCCATTTCGCCTCTCTACCAGGTGGGATCGCAGGCGATGGTCGCCGACCTCGTCGAGCCCGATCGCAGGCCGAGCGCCTACGCTCTCCTGCGCATGATCGCCAACCTGGGCGTGGCCATCGGGCCCTCCGTCGGCGGTTTCATCACCGCCTCCTCCTACGCTCTGGCTTTCTACATCGCCTGCGCGGCGGAGATGGCCTTCGCCGTGCTCATCCTGCTGGCGGTGCCTGAGACTGTGCCCGCCGCCTCGCCCACACCAACCTCCAGGCGCGAGGCCGGCTACGGGCCGGTGCTGCGCGATCGCCCCTTTCTGGGGTTTTGCGGCGTCTCCGTCCTGGCCGGGATGACCTATTCCCTCATGATGATCCTTCTCCCGGTGTATGCCAAAGAGAACTTCGGCGTCCCGGAGAACCAATACGGTTTCATCATGGCGGCAAATGCGGCCATGGTCGTGTTGCTCCAATACACCACCACGCGGATCACCTCGCGCCACCCGCATCTCCCGGTCCTGGCGGCGGGCTCCCTGTTCTACGCCGTGGGCGTAGGCAGCGTAGCCTGGGGATGGAACTTCCCCACCTTCCTGGCCAGCATGGTGATTCTGACGATCGGCGAGATGATCATGATCCCCACCTCGACCGCCCTGACGGCCAACCTGGCGCCGGCCGAGATGCGCGGCCGCTACATGGGGATCTTCGGCCTCACCTGGAGCATCGGTTTCGGCATCGGCCCGGTGTTGGGCGGCTATCTCAACGACACCCTGGCGCCCGCGGCGATCTGGCACGCCGGCCTGGTGATGGGATTGGCGGCGGCGCTCGGTTTCCTGCTCCTGGCTCGAGTGCTCCGCCGCCCCTCCCTCGAGCCGGCCGCTTAGTCATTTCACAGAATCGGCCTCCACGGGGTCATAACCCTTGGAAACACATCGATGACGGCTTCGATGCCCACTCAACCTGCGTTTGAGGATCTGGTGGATACGTACAGCGGCGAGATCTTCGGCTACCTTTGGCGCCTCCTCGGAGGCCGCCCGGATGCGGAAGACTGCCTACAGGAGGCCTTTCTGCGAGCCCTGCGTGCCTACCCTCGTACCCCGCGCTTGCGCAACCCGCGGGCCTGGCTCTACCGCATCGCCACCAACACGGCGCGCTCGCACCTGGCCCGAGGCGCCCGCCACCTGGCGCGCACGGCCGACCTCGACGCCCGCCTTGCGAGCCCAGCCTCCTCGGTCGCCGACGCCTTCGACCATCGCCAGCGGCTCGAGGCCGTCGCCGCCGCTGTGGAGGCCTTGCCTCCGCGGCAGAGGGCGGCGCTCTTGATGCGCAAGTATCAAGAACTCGACTATCCCGCCATCGCTGAGGCCCTGGACTGCACCCAGGCGGCGGCCCGGGCCAATGTCTATCAAGCCTTGAAGAAACTGCGCCACCAGCTCGACCCGGTGGCCAAAACGGAGCGGATGGCATGACCTCTCGTCAGACTCTCGACCCATCGGTTGCCGCCTGGCTCGGCGACTCGCCTGGCCCAGCCTCCGAGGACCCTCTCACCTCGGCTCTCGACCGCCTCTACGCTTCCGGCCCCTCGGCCGGCGAGGTCGAGCGGGCCCGCAACCGCGTCCGCAAAGCGCTCAGCGGGGCGCAGCCCGCGGTCGTCTACTATGATGCGGTGGGCCGCACGAGAGTCGGGCCGGTCTTCGTGGCCGTCAGCGACCGGGGCGTGATCGCGGTCGAGTTCGCCGCCTCTGAAGCGGCCTTCGTCCGCAGCCTCCGCGCCCGGACGGGCGCCACACCCGTGCGCTCGCGGCAACAGGCCGGCGAGGCCTCGCGCCAGCTGCGAGAGTATCTCAATGGCAAGCGGACCCGCTTTGCCCTCCCCCTAGATTTGCGCCGGATGAGCGACTTTCAGCGCAGCGTGCTCCTGGCCGCGGCCAGGATCCCCCGCGGACAAGTGACCACGTACGCGCAGCTGGCCCGTCGCATCGGCCGGCCGGGTGCGGCCCGCGCCGTCGGCCAGGCCCTCGGCCACAACCCGATCCCGATCATCCTTCCCTGCCACCGGGTATTGGCGTCCGACGGGTCGCTGGGCGGTTACACGGCTCGCGACGGAGTCCGGACGAAGGCGCGCCTGCTTCGCCTCGAAGGCGCGCAACTGCTGGCCGAATGAGGGGTTGCCATCCGACGTGAGGTGGGCTGTGAAGGTACGAGACTGGTTGACGTTTTCGCTCTTGGGATTGGTGTGGGGATCGTCGTTCCTTTGGATCAAAGTGGCGGTCCAGGAGGTGGGTCCTGCCACGCTGGTCGGGTTTCGCCTGCTGATCGGCCTGCTCGGGCTGGCGGTAGTCGTCGCCGTCCGCAGGCCTGCTCTTCCCCGCGACCGGCGCACGCTCATCGTTCTGGGCGTCCTGGGCATCACCAACACGGCCCTGCCCTTCATCCTGATCTCGTGGGGTGAGCAGTTCATCGACTCGGCGATCGCCTCGATCCTGAACGGCACCGTCCCGCTTTTCACGATCGTGATCGCCCATCTCGCCCTCCACGATGACCGGATCACGACGGCCCGTATCCTGGGCCTGGTCACCGGCTTCCTGGGAGTCGTCGTGCTGATGAGCCGCGATCTGGGGGCCGAGTCACGCGCCGGAAGCGTGCTTGGCCAGGCCGCAGTCCTGGCCGCCGCCCTCTCCTATGCCGGCAGCTCGGTCTTCGCCCGCCGCAACCTGCGCCTGGTGGACCCTGTGGTGCAGGCCTTTCTGCCGCTGATCGCGGCCGACAGCGTGGCGTGGATTACGGCGCTGGCGAGCGAGGCTCCGCTCCAGATCCCGCGCCTGCCGATCACCTGGCTGGCGCTCGCCTGGCTCGGCCTGCTCGGCTCGTGCCTGGCCTACCTTCTGTACTTCCACCTCCTTCACGCCGTCGGCCCCACGCGCGCCACGATGGTGACGTATGTTTTCCCGGTCGTGGGCGTGATTCTGGGAGTGGTCTTCCTTGGCGAACTGGCCGACTGGCATCTGGTCGTCGGCGCCCTGCTGGTGGCCCTCGGCATCGGCGTCGTGAACTTCAAACGCCGGGCGAGCGTCGCAACCGCAGCCGCGAAGTAGGGAGTCTTCCAGCGCCCGCAAAATGGGCCTATCGTGTCTATGTTGCCCAGATGCTTGAGGTCGGCAGTCTTGAGCTCGGATTGCGCCCTCAGAGTGATCGGTGATCGGTGATCAGTGATCGGTCACTGAGTAACCGATCACCGACTGACTTCATCCGAACCCAACGCCCCGCTGGACGGTATCTTAGGCAGCCCGACCAATCCGGAGGCCCCCTATGAAGAAGGAGAACCCAGCCCGGGCCCTTCTCCTCGCCGTCACGCTGGCTGCCTGCTCATCCGCCCCCACCGTAGATCCGCGCCTCCCCCTTCCCGGCGTCCTCGATGAATATCCCTGGGCCGATCGGTCGCCCTTTGCCTCCGGGCTGGCTCCCGGCGAGGCAGAGACGATCAGCCGCCTACCGGGGGCGCCGGTCTACCACGCAGATCTCGTCCTTTCCGATGATGTCCTCCTCCTCGAAGGCCGCGAGGAGGTCTACTACACCAACCGGGAGACAGAGACCCTGACCGAGATCTACTTCCATCTCTTTCCTGATTTCCTGGGCGGCTCAACCACCGTTTCCGGCGTCCGGCTCAATGGACACGCGGTGGAACCCCAGCCCGCCCCGGAGCTCGGCCTGTTGCGAGTGACGATGGATCCTCCGCTGGCCCCCGGCGAGCCTGCCGTCGTCGGCATTGACTTCAGCGTGACAATCCCCGAAGGCGAGGGTTTCGGCTACGGGCTGCTGGCGTTCTCCGACGACGTCCTCAGCCTCAGTCACATCCTTCCGATGGCAGCTGTCTACGATGAGGAGGGGTGGGCGATCGAGCCGCCGGCGCCGCACGGCGATCTCGTCTTCTCCGACGCCGCCTTCTTCCTGGTGCGCATCTCCGCCCCTGGGGCCCTGTCGCTCGCCGCCACTGGAGCGGAGATCGAACGCAGGGCAGGGAACGGGCGTCAGCAGGTGACCTACGCCGCCGGCCCGGCGCGCGATTTCTTCCTCGCCGCCAGTGACCGCTTTGTGGCGCAAGCCGAGGCGGCAGGCGACGTCACCGTTCGCACCTATGCCTTTCCCGAATTCGGCGAAGCCTCGCTCCGCGCCCTTGAGATCGCCGAGGATGCCCTCCGGATCTTCGAGCCGATGCTCGGCGATTACCCATACAGCGAGCTCGATATCGTCACAACCGATATGGATGCCCTGGGGATGGAACACCCGGGCGTCTTCGCTCTTGCCCTCCCTCTTTTTGACCCCCTGGACACAACATACCCACCCGTCTACCTCGAGGCGACGCTGGTTCATGAGCTGGCGCATCAATGGTTCTTCAACCTGGTGGGCAACGACCCGCTGGACGAGCCCTGGCTCGATGAGGCGCTGGCCCAGTTTGCCACCCTGGTCTATTTCGAGCAGGCCTACGGGCCCTCGGGCGCGGAGGGGTTCCGCCAGTCGCTGCAGGAACGATGGCAGCGGGTGGGAGGCGCGGCGATCCCGATCGGGTTGCCGGCCACTTCTTACACGTCGCGGGAGTACGGGGCGATTGTCTACGGGCGCGGGCCTCTCTTCGTGGAGGAGTTGAGGCGAAGGATGGGGCAGCCCGCGTTTGAGAGCTTTCTGCACAACTTTGTTCGGTCCAACCGCTGGGGGATCGCCACAACGCAGGGTTTCCGCAGCCTCGCCGAGGACGATTGCGAATGCGATCTGGGGGCCTTGTTTGGGGAGTGGGTCTATACCCAAGAGAGTGATCAGTGATCAGAGATCAGTGACAAGGGGACGGGCACCGGGGCGAGAAGGCATCAGATGCCCAAGGTGCCCATTTGACTGATCACTGATCACTCCAGTTCCTTTTCCATGTTCAGCCCAATGGTGCGAAAACCGAGGCTCTCATACAGGCGCAGAGCACTCGCGTTATGGGCGAAGACGTGCAGGCCGAGGCTCTTGATCCCCTCGGACCCGAGGCGTGCCACCAGCGCCTCCAGAGCGGCCCTGCCCACTCCCTTCCCTCTCTCG
>Ga0209322_10002414_pt1 | contig 10657 bp, 7 predicted proteins | sample Rifsed19ft1_FD_184013 | JGI IMG/M metagenome (GOLD analysis project Ga0209322, IMG submission 184013) | Soil microbial communities from Rifle, Colorado, USA - sediment 19ft 1 (version 2) | ecosystem: Environmental > Terrestrial > Deep subsurface > Rock core/Sediment | place: Rifle, Colorado...
CCTTTATGCTCTGCTACTCTTTTCAACATCGATTGGAGATGTTTTGCATCTCTATCTACTGCTCTTGCAACAAAGGTCGCATCCGCACCAAGAGCAAGCGAGATTGGATTAAAAGGATAATCAACGCTTCCGTACGGAGTTGTTTTTGTTTGTTTACCTTGTTCAGATGTCGGAGAGTATTGTCCTTTTGTTAACCCGTAAATCCTGTTATTAAAAAGAAGGATTTTAAGATCAATATTTTTTCGGCACGCATGAATAAAATGATTGCCACCGATACTTAAAAGATCGCCGTCACCTGTTGCTACCCAAACAGAAAGATCTGGTCTTGCAACTTTAACTCCCGTTGCAATCGCGGGAGCTCTTCCGTGAATTCCGTGGATTCCATAGGTGTTCATATAATAAGGAAAACGTGAAGAACATCCGATACCCGAAACCCACACGATATCTTCTTTTTTAATTCCTATTAAATCAGGAAAAGTACGATGAACCTGTGCAAGGATTGAATAATCGCCGCAACCCGGACACCATCTTACATCCTGCTTTGTTGCAAAATCTTTTGAAGTATATTTCACTTGAACTTGCTCTTGAACTTTATTATCTGCCATTACCGCCTCCGAGTAAATCAATCATCTTCGCTTCTATGTCTGAACTTCTGAAAGGTAAACCTCTTACAATATTAAATTGAATTACAGGAATTGTAAATTCACTCTTTATCAATTTGCTTAATTGTCCTAAGTTAATTTCAGGAATAAGAACTTTCCTGAATTTTTTCAGAACATCCTCGGTATTCTTAGGAAGAGGATTAATATATTTTAAGTGTGCCTGAGAAACTTTATAACCGGACTTGCGTAAATTCATCACAGCTTCAGTTATAGCACCGAACGTACCGCCCCATCCGAGAACAAGAAGATCGCCTTCCTGTTCACCCGATACTTCGAGATCGGGAATATCTTTAGCAATATTTTTTACTTTCTGTGCCCGCAGTTTGATCATTTCATCATGATTATCAGGATCATAACTAACTGCACCGGTTATGTTCGCTTTCTCGAGTCCGCCGATTCTGTGTTCAAGTCCTTCTGTACCGGGTCTTACCCAGGGACGCGAAAGATTCTCATCTCTTAAATAAGGAAAGAATCCTTCCGGATCGGTTCTGAATTTTACAGGAATATCAGGCAGTTCATTTGCATGAGGAATTTTCCACGGCTCCGATCCGTTTGCAATATATCCATCGGTTAAAAGAATAACAGGTGTCATATATTTAACAGCAATTCTCGATGCTTCGAGTGCCATATAGAAACAATCAATCGGACTGGAAGCAGCCAGAACGGGAACAGGGGCTTCACCGTTTCTTCCATATAAAGCTTGCAAAAGATCAGCCTGTTCGGTCTTCGTCGGAAGTCCCGTACTTGGTCCGCCTCTCTGAACATTAATAATAACAAGTGGAAGCTCAGTCATAACTGCAAGACCGATACCTTCTGTTTTAAGAGAAAGACCGGGACCGCTTGTATTTGTAATTGCAAGATAACCTGCAAATGCAGCACCGATGGCTGAAGTAACACCTGCAATTTCATCTTCCGCCTGGAAAGTTTTTACACCAAAATTTTTGTAAAGACTCAGGTACTGCAAAATTTCGGAAGCAGGAGTAATAGGATATGAACCTAGAAAAAGCGGCAGTTTACTTTTCACTGAAGCAGCCAGGAATCCAAGTGCAGTTGCTTCGTTACCGGAAATGCTTCTGTAAACTCCCGGCTTTAACGTGGCAGGATCAACATGAAACCTTGTTGTAAAAGTCTCGGTCATTTCACCGAAATTGTAACCGGCTTTTAATGCTTTTTCGTTTGCGTCAATAAACTCTGGTTTATTTTTAAATTTTGATCGAATCCAATCGAGAGTTTGTTCAAGAGGTCTGCTGAAAAGCCAATACATTAAACCAAGAGCAAAAAAGTTTTTACATCGGGATTTTTCTTTATTGCCTAATGTCGTCCCTTCAAGCGCAGAGAATGTTAATGAAGTTACCGGCACAGAAAAAACCACGAAGCCTTCAAGGCTGTCGTCTTCCAAAGGATCCGATTCATAACCTGCAAGCTCAAGACTCTTTTTATCAAATGCATCGGAGTTTGCAATGATAATTGCACCGGGTTTCAATTCGTTTAAATTTTTCTTAATTGCTGCGGGATTCATTGCCACCAAAATATCCGGTCTGTCACCCGGAGTATGCACATCTTTGCTTCCAAAATGAAGCTGAAAACCTGACACTCCGTAAACTGTTCCCGAGGGCGCTCTTATTTCTGCAGGATAATCGGGCAAAGTACTGAGGTCGTTACCGACAATAGCTGTTGTATCGCTGAACTGACTTCCTGTAAGCTGCATGCCATCCCCTGAATCGCCGGCAAACCTGATTGTTACTTCATCAAGAGTTTTAAGTTCTTTTTCCTTTACCATTTCTCTCACTTTAGTTAACAAATTTTAGAATTCAGTTCCATGCAAAGCCATAAAACGTGCCATTTATATGCACTTTTGGTTATAAAGTGAAATGCTTATTTATCAAAGTATGTAAAGATTTTCAGCTAGCGGGAAGGAAGACTGTTGTTATTCTGAACAATCGATTCTCAATATTGAAAAGAAATTTATAAGAAGTAAGAAAGAGATAAGGAGATATGCGGGATTTTCAAAGTCTGTCATATCTAATTTACTTTATCTATTCACATCTTTTATAATCTTATAAAACTCGTCAGCATTAACAAAGCCTGTAATTCTTTTCACTTCTTTCCCTTCAGAATCGAGAATTAAAACTGTGGGTACACCGACTATCTTATATTTGTTTCTTAAAGCTTCAACTTCATCGGAAAGAGATTTTGTCATATCGGCTTTGAACGTGTAAAAGTTTTTAGACGCTTCAATCACTTTAGAATCAGAAAATGTGTACACATCGAGTTCCTTGCAGGGAATGCACCAGTCAGCATAAAAATCTATAATAACACCGGAAGTTTCAGTCTTTTCAGGGATTACTCCTTCCGCATAAGGTTTCCAGTCAACAGAATTTTTCTCCTCAGGAATAAAAGCATAAATAGCGATTGCAAGAATCAAAAGAGAAAAAGCAATTTTAAATATCCTGAATCCTTTAACCCGGTTTGCAAGCTTCTCAATAAACAAAAGCCACAAAGCAATAAATACCATATAAGCAGGAAGAACGTAACCGCTGAATGAATCAGGCAACAGTGGAAGCAAAAAGTAAATTGCCATCCCTATCAAAATAAAACCGAAGATATGCTTTACACCATCCATCCACTCACCTGCCCGCGGGAGATTTTTTATCTTACCCGAAAAGACTGCAAGAAGGAGATAAGGAAATCCTAATCCTACAGCAAGAACAAAGAATAAAAGAAAACCAAGGTAGGGATCTCCTTTTGCAGCAACATAAGTTACAAGACCAATTACAAAAGGACCAATGCAGGGTGCCGCAACAATTCCCATGGTTAATCCCATAAAAAATGCACCGTAATAACCTTGTTTTGCCCCACCGGCTTTTTGCACCCAGCTATCGGGAAGTTTGAACTCATAAACTCCGAACATACTAAGAGAGAGTATCAAAAAGATTAAGACGATTCCTAAAATGACAAAAGTATTCTGAAGGAGTCCGCCGAATACTGAACCTGTTAATGCAGTAACTACACCAATTATCGAATAAGTAACCGCCATTCCAATGAGAAATAAAAGTCCCATCAAAAACAACTTACCGGTACTTCCTTCACTTTGCCCACCAAAGTAACCAATTGTAATCGGTATTAAAGGATAAACACAAGGAGTAAGATTAAGAGCAAGCCCGCCTAAAAATACAAATAGAAGTCCAAGAAATAATCCGCTACCCTCAAGAGTTGATGAAATAAAATTATCATCGTCCATTGATCCCCCGCTCAAAGCTGAATATGAAAGATCGATGTTCTTAAAAATATCCTGGTTTATTTCATTGATAACAGATTGCATATCGGCAACAACCACAGTTAAAGTATCCTGAACCGATGTTGGAGCAAGACAAGATTTGTCGTTGCAAGCCTGGTAATCGAGAGTTACAATTAGTTTATATTCTCCAGGCTCAATCTCTTTTGACGTTTCAATCAAGGCACCGATATAAATTTCTCCCTGGTAAACAGATAAAGCATTCTCGGAAAAATCAAATTTGAAATCGTGAGGTTTGGGATATACTGTGTTAGTTAGCTTAAAATATGTTGTATCAATATTCAGTTCACTAGGGATCAAATAATCTTCGTAAGGTTTATTTGAATTGATATGCCATGTGTCTTCAATATTAACTTTTACAGCAAGCTTTACTTCACTTGCTGGATAAACTTTATCAAAAGACAAATAGCTTTTTATTTTAACGTGGTCCTGCTTCAAACCGAATTGAGCTAAAGCGCTTCCAGTTAATATCAAAACTGCAATTAATAACTTTTTCATTTTATTACACTTTGTTTTTAATTCTGGATGCCAGATTCCGGATACCGATACCTGATGACAAAATTGATTTACCTGCTGAACTTCTATTTAATCGTCTGCCTTTTGCCATCTTCCCTGCCTTGCCGGCGGCAGGCATTTTCCATCTTCCATTTGCCATCTACCATTTCACATTTTCCATCTAACATCTTCCATCTACTTTCTCCACCCTTGCACTACGGGATACCTTCTTCCATAACCGAAAGCCTTTGTTGATACTCTTAAAGCAGGTGCAGCCTGTCTTCGTTTATACTCATTATTATCTACCATTTTTAAAACTTTATTTACGACTTCACCGTCACCAATAATTTTTGTTATCTCATCGTATTCCTTATTTTCTTCGAGATACATTTTTAAGATTTTGTCAAGCAATTCATAAGGCGGTAATATATCCTGGTCTTTTTGTCCCAGGCTTAGTTCTGCCGACGGTTCTTTTTCAACTATTTCTTTCGGAATTATTTCTTTCTCTTTGTTGATATAGTTTACAATTCTATAAACATCCGTTTTATAAACATCTGCGATAACTCCTAAGCCGCCAGCCATATCACCATAAAGAGTACAATATCCGACTGCCATTTCGGATTTGTTTCCTGTTGTTAAGAGCAAATATCCAAACTGGTTTGAAACAGCCATTAAATAAACACCTCGGATTCTTGCCTGTATGTTTTCCTCAACTATTCTTTTATGCTTTTCTGTTACAACCGATGACAACATCTTTAATACTTCTTTAACAACAGGCTGAATAGAAACGTTAGACGATAAGATTCCTAAATTCTTAATTAGTTTCTCGGAATCCTTTATACTTCCCTCGCTGGAATATATGGAGGGCATTAACATTACGTTTACATTCTCTGCACCAATTGCTTTAACAGCAATATAAGTTACAAGTGCAGAATCAATTCCCCCGCTTAAACCGACAAGAACTTGTCTGAATTTTTGTTTTGAACAATATTCCTTCAGCCCAAAAATTAAAGCAGAAAGAGTTTCTTCTTCAAAGCTCCTTTCAGAGGATTTTACCGGTTGACATTTTTCTTTCGTATCAAAAATAAAGTAATCTTCCTCAAAAGCTTTACCGAGCTTTACAAGATTTCCTTCGTTATCAAAACACATACTTGCACCATCGAAAATCAATTCCGTTTGTGCTCCAACGTCGCAAACATAAGCCAGCGGTATTTTCTCGGTTTTGCAAAGAACAGAAAGCATATTTTTCCTGCTTTCTCTTTTACCAAAAGAATAAGGGCTCGCAGAAATGTTAACAATAACAGATGCATGCTTTTCTATAAGATCTTTAACGGGATCGTAACTGTATCTTTGTTTGTACCAGTAATCGGCATCATTCCAGATATCTTCACAAACAGAAATTCCGAGCTTTTCACCTTTAAACTCATGAACATAAATTGACTTAGCCGGATCGAAATATCTCATCTCATCAAAAACATCATAATTAGGAATTAAGGATTTATGCTGGATGAACTGAACTTTTCCATTATAACAAAGTACAGCCGAGTTATGAATATCTGTTCCGATATTATCGTCATCTTCAGTTATTGTTCCAAATAATAAACCAACTTCTCCGGATTGATCAGCTATTTCTGCTAAAGCTTTTAACGATGCCTGCCGGAATTCTTTTTTCTCAACAAGATCTAAAGGCGGGTAACCGATAAGAGAAAGCTCCGGAAAGATAACTAAATCGGCTGCGTCATTAACAGCTTTCTTGTAGCCATCAATAATCTTGGATTTGTTGTATTCAATATTGCCTACTATTGTATTTACCTGGCAGAGTGCTATTTTCATTTTTTTAGGTTAATAAGTTATTAAGATATCAAGTTATTGAGTTATTGAGTTTATTGAGCGATTGAATAGCTTAATAACCCAACCAATAACCAAGCTTAAAAATAGAAAAGTAAGCAAGATTTTACAATCATATATTATTTCAGCATTTTGTCTCCCGTTCGGATGCTTTCTTTTCCGTAATTCAAATATGCAAACCGATTGAAACATTTTCTTAAGTTTTTTATAACAAATTTGTTATAATTGTATCAAGAAACTTAACAGGAGACTAACGATGAACAAAAAACTGTATCGTTCTTTCAAAGATAAAATGCTTGGAGGTGTTGCAGGCGGACTTGCAGAATACTTCGGCATTGATGTAACTCTTGTTAGAGTGCTTTTTGTCGTGACTCTTTTTCTTGGCGGAACAGGAGTTCTCGCATATATTATAATGTGGATTATTGTACCGGAAGAGCCGATAAAATTTCCGAATCCCGAAACTACCGAACAAAAAAAAGAAGAAACAGAAACTGATACACCAAAGCAAGAAAAACAATTCGATGCAAAAGCTTATTACTCTACACTCGACCAGCAAAGAGAGAAAAGAAGGACATTTGCAGGGATAATACTTCTGGTTCTTGGTGTGATTTTTCTTGCCGATAATTTTATACCAAGAATAAGATTGGGAGATTTCTGGCCCCTGATTCTGGTTGCTGCCGGTATCGGAATTCTTCTTAATGCAAAAAGAAAAAACAATCTAAATTTTTGAGTTAAAAAATGAAAACCAAACATTTATTCTGGGGATTTTTGTTTATAACTATCGGGGTTTTAATTCTGCTGAATAATGTAACCAGCTTTACACTTTACTGGGTTAATATCTGGAAATACTGGCCGGTTTTTTTAATACTGATCGGTGTTGCACTTTTGATCAAATCGCCAATTGTTAGGGGAACACTGGTAAGCACAACAGCAATAGTTATCGGGATTTCCCTTTTTGCAATGCTAAAAAGCGGATGCGGATTTTTTGAAAATGATATTGTTTCAGGAATTCACCACGGTGTGGTTATTAAAGATTGGAACGATCATGATTATGAGGTAAAAAATTTTTATGAAGATTATAATGATAAAATAAAGACTGCGACTCTCGACTTGAAAGCCGGTGTAGGTTCTTTCAAAATAACAGATACGACAAGTTCATTATTTGCTGCAACAACAAAGGGATACGGTGATAGATTTATTCTTTCCAGCATGATCGAAGGAGAAAATGCCAACCTTATTTTTGAAAGAACTGAGAAAAAGTTTTTCGTATTTAACGGGAAAACAAAAAATAGAGTCGATATAAGCCTTAACACAAATCCTGTCTGGGATTTGAACTTTGATATAGGCGCTGCATCAACAGAATTTGACCTAAGACCATTTAAAGTCGATGACGTTGACATTGACATAGGAGCGGCGTCATTAAAGATTTATTTAGGCGATTTGAATGATACTACAAATATTGAAATTGATGCGGGAGCTTCTTCGATTGAAATATTAATCCCGGAAAGCAGCGGTTGCGAACTTAATGCAGATGTAACCTTATCCAGCAAGGACTTTGACCGTTTCAACAAAGTCGGAAAAGAATTGTACAGAACGGAAAATTTTGATAGTTCAACTAAAAAGATTTTCCTTAATATAGATTCAGGAGTTTCATCTGTAAAGATTAGACGATACAACTCTGGCGAATGGCTGTGATCATTATTGGAAAATTAATTTTTCAATTTTTTTATCTTTGAATCCTTCAATTTTCTTGCTTGCCCGCCGTAGCCTTGGCGAAGGCGGGAACTTGCTCTTGCACTTGAACTTCTCCCTGGTTTCCAAAGATGTTTATTCAATTTAACACAACCATTTTTATCAAACTCAATTCCTTCCGATTTTAGAAGCTCTTCCATCAAATCGTAACTGCCGAAGTGCACTCTTCCTGTTAAAGCACCAAACCTGTTTACAACACGGTGACAAGGTAAGCCGGTTTCTTTTGCTCCATTTAAAGCCCAGCCAACAGTTCTTGCGGAAGAACGGATTCCACATGCTTCAGCAATATCTCCATAAGTTGCAACTTTACCGTAAGGAATCTTGGCGACTATTTTGTAGACTTTATCGAAGAAGTCTTTTTTCTTTTTCCCTTTTCTTACTGTTTTTTTCTTTTTCATAATACAGGATAAATTAAAAAGAAAATCAAAAAGAAACAGGATACTGAATGATCGGAATTTTTTTGTCAAAATAGTTTAACAATTTTTTAGAACTTTCCAACTATTTAACTAATTTAATTGCTGGAAGTCACCAACCATTTGGTGACTTTAGGTGAGCAAACTTTTATCTGTCAGGAATTGGTTCCTGACAGCCTTGGAAAAAGAAACAGGATACTGAATGATCGGAATTTTTTTGGCAAAATAGTTTAACAATTTTTTAAAACTTTCCAACTATTTAACTAATTTAATTTTAATTTATTTATAAGATTTAATTATTGATTTTTCTCAGCGGGAGATAATTGTGAAAAACTTTTTTATTGTCATTGTTGTTATTATAATTTCTGTCGGCGGATTATTTGCACAACCCAAGCCATACGTAATTCTTATAAGTTTCGACGGATTCAGATGGGATTATGTTGACAGGGGAATTACACCTAATTTTGATTTTATAAAAGAGAACGGTGTTTCCGCAAAATCGCTTCGTCCCTGCTTCCCTTCAAAAACTTTCCCTAATCATATTTCAATTATTACAGGAATGTATCCGGAGCATCATGGAATAATTTCCAACTCATTCTGGAATTCTTTTACAGGGACTCATTATTCATTAAGTGATACAATTTCTACCCGTGATGCTGAATGGTATAAGGGAGAAACCTTCTGGGAAACTGTCGAACGCCAGGGAATAAAAACCGCTAGCTACTTCTGGCCCGGTTCTGAATTGACTCTTTCTTATCGCCGCCCTACTCACTATCATAAATATGAACATAAAAGACCTTGCAGGGAAAGAGTCGATGGGGTAATAAACTGGCTCAAACTGCCTTATGATCAGCGCCCATATTTTATCACTTCTTATTTTGATGCCACTGATACTTTCGGACACAAATATGGACCGGATTCTCCTGAAACTAATTTTGCTATTGCGCAGCTCGACAGCATCCTCGGATATTATTTTGAAAAACTTAAAGAGATTAATCTTTTTGACAGCACCAATATCATCGTTGTTTCCGATCACGGAATGACCGAAGTAAGCATCGACAAAATTATTAATATTGAAAATATACTTAACGGATATATGTATAAACAAAATGACAATGGTCCTTTTATGATGATTGAACCTGAAACCGGGCAGCTCGATAATATTTACAATAAGCTGAAAGAAAATGAAAATCATTATAAAGTTTATAAAAGAGAAAATGTTCCGGCTTACTTTCATTTTTCTGATAATCCATTAATAAGTAAAATCGTAATTATTGCAGAGAATGGATGGAGCCTTGAAACTAATAAATCATTCGAAAGTATGAAAAAGTGGAATACGAAGGGAAATCATGGTTACGATAATTACTCTATGGATATGAATGGAATTTTTTATGCAGTCGGTCCTTTATTCAGGAAGAATTACCAGGTTGGAACAGTAAATAATATTGATATATATCAATTGCTTTGTAAAATTTTTAATGTTTTTCCAAATCAGCTAATTGACGGAAAACTTGAGAGGATAGAATACATCCTGAAATAAATTTCATCAGAGCTTTTTAATGTAGAATGTTGAATGTAGAATTTAGAATGTAAAAAAAGAAAGGAATTATGAATTACGATTTAAGATTTACGAATTAAGATCAATGCATTTGATATTTCCGAATTTACTGTTTGCTGATCTAATACTTCAAAATTACACTAGAATTTCTGCCGTTTGCCCTTTGCCGTTTCACAATCAGATTTAATTCTTACTGAATTTTAACAAATATGCTTTAATAAACCTGTTAATATCTCCATCCATTACTCTCTGCACATCGGAAGTTTCTTCATCCGTGCGGTGATCTTTTACCATATTGTAAGGATGAAAAACATAAGAACGAATCTGGCTTCCCCATTCAATTTTCATTTTGTTTTTTTCTATCTCATCTAACTCCGCAGTTTGTTTTTCAAGTTCGAGTTGATAGAGTTTGGATTTCAGCAGCCTCATTGCATTAGTTTTGTTTTGTGTTTGGGAACGTTCACTCTGGCAGGCAGCAACAACCCCGGTTGGTTCGTGTGTAATACGGACAGCAGTTTCAACTTTGTTTACATTCTGCCCGCCTTTGCCTCCCGAACGGTAAGTATCGATACGCAGGTCGGCAGGATTGATTTCTATTTCAATTGTATCATCAACCTCAGGTATAACAAAAACA
>Ga0209322_10002420_pt1 | contig 10649 bp, 5 predicted proteins | sample Rifsed19ft1_FD_184013 | JGI IMG/M metagenome (GOLD analysis project Ga0209322, IMG submission 184013) | Soil microbial communities from Rifle, Colorado, USA - sediment 19ft 1 (version 2) | ecosystem: Environmental > Terrestrial > Deep subsurface > Rock core/Sediment | place: Rifle, Colorado...
GGATGGTTGCGGGCGGATCGAGTCGCGCGATCAGATCGCTGACGGGCATGGTGGAGATAATCGCGCCGGCCTCGATCGTCTCTTCACAACCATCCCCGCGAATCACGACGCCGTTCACCCGGCCGCCGCGATGCAAGACGCGCACGACCTCGACGTTCAGGCGCACCGTACTGCCGCGCGACTCGACGATCTCGGCCACCCGTTCCCACAACATGCCGGGGCCGAGACGCGGATAGTGAAACTCTTGAATCAGCGACTTGACCTTGCCGCCGCGCTGGCCGAACACGGCGCTCCACACCGCACGCGGGAGCGACAGGCTTTGAATTCGCTGCGCCGCCCACTGCGCGCCGATCTCGCTGCACGGGATGCCCCACACTTTCTCCGTGTACGACTTGAAGAAAATCTCGAACAGCCGCCGGCCAAAGCGGTTCGACACCCATTCTTCAAATGTGTGCTCGGGCCGATCCGGGAGGAGCCACGAGCGAACGTAACTCAGCACGATCCGCGCGCTCTCCGCCAGTCCCAGCTTCGACAGCGCGTCGCCGAAGCGCAACGGGTACAGGAACATCTTGCGATTGTAGTAGATGCGGCTGAGGCGCGGTCGCTTGACGAAGTCCGGCCCGAGCACCTCGCGCCACAGCGCTTCGACCTCGCCGACCTTCGTGAAGAAGCGATGGCCGCCGATGTCCATCCGATAACCTTTGTATTCCTCGGTGCGCGCCAGCCCTCCTACGCGCGATCCCTTCTCCAGCACAACCGACCGGATGCCCACCTTGCCCAACTCGTACGCCGCCGTCAACCCGGCCGGCCCTCCGCCGATGATCACCACCCGCTCCATACTCATCTCCCCCCATCAATTGTGGATTGCCGATTGTTGATTGCGGATTGATGATTGAAGGCGCCCCCGCTCCCAATCAGCAATCTAAAATCCACAATCAACAATCAGTAATGTCCCAGCGCTCCGCTGTGCTTCAGGTAGCGCGTCGCTCCGCGAATCGAGAAGAGCGCGATCGGCAACAAAACGGCCGTGAAGATCAACAACGCCGCGACGTCCGGTCCCAACTCGATCAGCCCGCGCCCGTTCAGCAGCGCGCCGCGTAATCCCTGAAGGCCGTACGTGAACGGCAGCAGATACGAAATGACCTGCATCGCCGGCGGCAGCATCGACACCGGAAAGAACACGCCGCTGAACACGTAGGTGATCGCGCCGACGATATTGTTGACTGGGTCCTGTCGCTTGTAGCGCAACGTGAACGCCGCCGAGATCACGCCCCAGCAGAATAAACAGCCGACCATCAATCCCGTCAGGCACACGGCGGCCGGCCAGTTCGCCCGTGAGAAGTCTGCGCCGAAGAACGCGCCTATCACCAGCTGCACGGTGACCAGCAGCGTGCCCTCGACGAGAATGAACAGCGACGGGCCGAGCAGCGCCAGCGTCGTCGGCGTGGCGGTGGATAGCAGCGGTTCGAGCGTTCCCACCAGCATCTCTTCGCGCAGCGTGTCCGGCAGTGTGCGCATATTGATCTCGACGTACTTTGAAAACGCGCCGCCGACCAGCAGGAAGGTGAAGTAATCAGTGGTCAGTGGGCCAGTGACCAGTGGATCAGTGATCAGCGGGTCAGTGCCCGGCGGCAGCGCCACGTTCATTCGCCGGAACAGCTCGGCCAGGAACAGGTAAAACACGACGGTGACGAGCGTCGTGAAATACTTCGCCGCGAAGTTCAACTTATACGATCGCGCCAGCACGAAGCCATGTTGGAAGAAGGCGAGCAACTTCGAAGTAACCATGCGTCAACTTCTCAGCGACCTCTGCGGTTCAATAGACTCTATCGGAAACCGGAGTTGCTCCACGAAGTCACACGAAGGAGCACGAAGATGGGCCAGATTCCCTTTGTGTTGCTTCGTGTGTCTTCGTGGATCGGCTTATTTCCGATCGGGTCTAATGAGTGACTTTGGAACCGCCCGATTGAACGCGAAGACCGCCAGCCCGATCAGCCCGATCCACGCGCCGGTCACGCCCCACGTCGGCCCCGCATCCGCGGTCACGGTCAGGGCCGACACCCACACATCGGCCAGGCCGCTGCTGGAGATTTGCACGTAGACCGGATAACTCCACTTGTTATAGAACGGGCTTCGAAATGGAAGCGCGAACGATCGGTACGAACTCTCGCCGGCGAAGTCCGAGCGATTGAGCACACGGTGCAGCAACAAGACACCTTCGCCAGAGAATACATCGGCCGACAGTAACGGCGCGTCGGCGGCCCGCGCGTGTCCGGCTCGCGCGTCGAACTGCAATGCGTACGATCCGATCGTCAGATCCTCGAGCGCCGCACTCTGCACGACCACGCCGGGCGATCCGGCCGGTGCGAGCCATGTGGATCGGTCGCCGTCCGTCACAACCGTCGCCGCCGAGGGAGCGTCGGGATCGGGATCGACTTTTCCGCCGCCCCCCATCGCGGGCAGGATGCGTCCAACGTCGGCTCCAGTCCACCGATCGTAGAACTGAACGATCGATTCGCGATAAGCGTAGTAGCCGGGAGAAGCCAGGACCAGCAGCGTATTCAAGATGCTGATCGACAACAGCAACACCGCCAGTCCACGAAAGATGAAGCCGCGTATGTGTGTGAATGCCAGCGCCATCGGTGCGGCCAGCAGCGGCAGGCCAACGACGAGATAACGCGCCGATAGCTCCCAGCCGACCCAGAACCCGCCCCACGCCACGGTCGATGTGTAGGCGACCAGCAGCGGCGTGAGCACTGCAAGTCCTGCCCAGCGCATCCGCCGCCACAGCGCCGGCAACCCGATCAGCGCGATGACATACACCGGCGAATAGACGAGCACGCCGCGCTGCTGATCGAGCCACCAGCCGGCCAGGCCGCGCGCCACACGCTCCAGCGTGAATCCCTGCAAACCGCGCGCCACTTGCCCGCCGTTGAAATCGGCCAGGCCCGGCCCGCCACCATTCATCCACGCATTCGCGACAACGTAGCCGATCAGCGAAGCCAGCGGCACGCCAATCGCGATCGCCACGCGGCGGCGATCATGTCGCCAGTGCCACACGGCCCACAGTGCCAGAAACACCGCGATTGGAATGAAGCGCGCCGACAGCCAGGGCAAAACACAGATCGCCAGTGTGACCCCCACAGTGATCGGTGCTGCGTAAAGCGTAAAACGTGATGCGTGATGCGTGATGCGTGATGGGTGAGGAATCAATTGGCGGGCCGTCCAGATGACGAGCAGCGCAGCGATCATCTCCGGGTAGACAAGATAGGCGTACACGGACAGCAATGGCGCTGCCATCAAGGCCAGCCACGTGGCCGTCGCGGCTTTCCGGTTGCCGGCGACCTGATACGCCAGCAGGTAAACATTGACCGCGACCAGCGCCGCAATCGCCGCCAGGAATATCGTCACACCGCCGCGCCCGCCGAGCGCGTATGCCGGCGCGATCAGGATCGGCAGTCCGATGTCGTGCGACAGGTACGATCGGCCATCGACGCCGGTTCGCACGTGCCCGGCGAGGGGGCCGGGATAGAACGACGCGAAGTCACGCTGCGCGTAATTGTTGCCCACGTCCAGGTCGCCATCGACGGCTAGGCTGTGCGCGGCCAGCAAATAATGCGGCTCGTCACCCTGCGGCACCCACGTGGCATCGACCCACTGAACAGGCAGCATGGTGAGAACAAGCGACAGCGAAAAGATCGCCCAGGCGGGTTGAAGCAGCACCGACCCGAGGCGCTGCACCCAATCGTAAAACGTAAGGCGTGAAGCGTAAGGCGTGCTTTCGACGTTTTCCATCGGAGAATGATCCACGAACACGAAGCATCACGAAGTTGAAACTCTTGCGGTCGTCCAAGAATAACTTCCCATTACTATGACGAATGACGAAGGCTTTGGTCTTTTGTCGTTTGTCCTTCGTCTCAAACCGGAAGTTGCTCCTGAACAAGCCCTTAGTCTCTCTTCGTGTCCTTCGTGGATGAAATCCTTTATCAGGGCGGCGCGATTAACTCCGGCACGCGTTCGGCGGCGAGGGCATAGAAATGCTCTGCCTGATCGAGTTGCCCGGCGCGCTGATACGATTCAGCCAAAAATAGATTGGCCGCGTAGGATTGCGGATCGAGGGCCAGCGCCTCCACGAACTGCGCACGCGCCTCGTCTAAGCGTCCCTGCTCCAGGTAGACCCGACCCGCACCGACGCGCGCCTCCACACGACTCGCATCCAGCGTCGCCACGTGCTGATACTCCGCCAGCGCTTCGTCAAAGCGGCGCGCTCGACGCAAGACATCACCCAGCGACAGCGTCAGGCTAATCGCCTGTTCAGGTGAAGCCGCCAGCGTGATCGCGTGCCGGTATTGCTCCACCGACATATCGACATCGCCGACCACCTCGTTTTGATCCGCCAGCGCAGCCCACGCCGGCCACGTCCTCGGCGGCTCGATCGGCCGTGAGGCGCGCAGCAGATCGGCCTGGCTGGTCGCATCCTCCATCAGGAAAACTTGAACCGCATCGTCCACGCGATACTCGACACTGGATCGCGCCTCGGCCCACACCCGATATGCCGTCTGCAGGGCGTACTTCGTCACCACCAACCACACCCGCCTGCCCGGCTCCAGACGGTTCGGTAAATCGGCCGGATCATCGGAAGGTCGAATCTCGGCGGCCAGCGACGGAGCGTAGAACAGGATCAGGTCGCCGCGCGGAGGCAGAATCACCTGATCGCCGGGGCGCACAGCGTCCGATAGGAATCGACCCGCCTCGCGCCAGTTTTCGCGCGGCGCAGACACGGAGAGTACGGCGCGATGCCAGACGAGCGCGAGCAGCAAGACCGAGGCGGCTGCCGCGACAAAAGGCGTGAAGCGTGTTGCGCGCTGCGCGCGTTGGAGTGTCCGTATCGTTTCCGCGATACCGAACGCAATGAGGATCAGCAGCGCCGGGAGCGCGAACAGGATGTATCGAACGGCGAAGAACGTGCCACGAGTATACAGAAAGACCACAATCAGCGTGGAGGGAACGATGGCCCACGTGAGAAGGAATATCGTCTGTGCGCGTGTGCGGCGCAGTCCGAAGCCGATACCCATCAGCAGCAAGACCAGGAAGGCGATCGGCAAAATCGGCCCGCCGCCGCTGAGGCTGCCCAGCAGTTGATCTTGAAAGAAAGTCAGATCAATCGGTGTCGCGCCGCCGCGTACCTCGCCCAACAACGAGCTGGCCGGGATCGCTCCCGGCGTGACGATCGACTGGGCAAACAGGCGTCCCACGTCCAGAACTGAACCGAACCAGGGTGTGAGCGCCAACGCGCCAAGCACCGGCATAAGCGCCAGCCCGAATCGAGAAACCCGGCTCCTCAAGGAAACCGGCTTTCTCACCGGTAGCCCGACGCCGAGGACGATTAATCCCTGCGCGCCAATCACAAACAGCATGAAGTAGTGGGTCAACACGCCCGCGGCGATGGCGAGGCTGTATCCAAGCCAGTCACGCCACCGGCGAGTCGACAAGGCGCGCATGAGAGCGTAGAACGACAGTGCGGCCAAAAACGTGACCAGCGCGTAGGGCCGCATCTCTGCCGAGTAGAACGCATGAAGTCCTGAGACCGCCAGCATTGTCATCGCGGCAATGCCCACCGCCCGATTGAACAACCGCCGCCCGATCTGATACACCAGGGGCAAAGTCAGCAGTCCCCAGAACGCCGACGGGAAACGCAGCAAAAACTCACTGCGACCCAGCAACAGGACAACGTGCGTGACCAGATAATCCAGCGGCATCGCCGCGTGCTCGCCCAGTTTCGCGATCAGCGCCGGGAGATTTTGCGAGGCGATCGTGACTTGCAATAGCTCGTCATACCAGAAGCTGCTGGAACTCAGGTAAGCAAATCGGAGGACGGCCGCCAACAGCAGGATCAACAGGAAGGCAGGATACAGACGAAATCCGCGTGTATCCGCGTGTATCTGCGTCCAGATGTGCCTGCCGAGTCCAACGGCAAACGACACGCCGTTGTAGGTGTAATACAGCCAGTGCATCGGAATGACTCGCAGCGCGAAGAAAGTCCCGCGCTTCACGGCGAACAAGCGATAAACCGCTCGGTTCAGCACCAGCAGCACGATCGCCAGCGCACCCGACGCCAGCCAGAGTGCCGGCCAGATGAATCCGGCAGCCAGCGTCATCAACAGCAGGTACACGATCACCACGCTGGCGCGGTTGTGCGTTTGCAGATTGAGATCGTTTACGAACGCGCCGTCACGCAGGATCAGCTCCGTCCACGGGACGCCGCGATCGAAAATATCGGACTTCAGCAGCGAGCGCAGTGTCCACTTTTTCAGATGCTTGCCCTGCAGGTCTTTATCGAGTCGCAATTTGCAGCCCGACATCTTCAGGCGATGGCCCAGCTCGATATCCTCAATCGCCGGGCGATCGTAGCGCGGGCTGAATCCACCCGCCGACAGAAACACGTCGCGCCGGATCGCGCCGCAGCCGGCCCAGAACGTCGAGGCTTCCGCCCGCGCCGATTGATGCACGTAATGATGAAAGAGATTCTTGTACTGCGACAGAAAATTCGGCGCGGCCGGATCGTCGTCGTACGATCCGAAGCACGCGGCCAGGTCGGGATCGGATTGAAAGTTGCGCACGACGCGGCCCACGGCGTCAGGGTGAAGCGCGACGTCGGCGTCGACGAACAGCAGCACATCGCCGGCCGCGTGTTGCGCGCCGAGGTTGCGCGCCCGCGCCGGACCACTCGCCGGGCGATCCGTCGAGAGCAGATGCGCACCCCGCTCGCGCGCGGCCCGGGCCGGATCGTCGGTCGAGCCGTCGTCCACGACGATCACCTCGAATGGCGGTGGATCACACGTGCGGATCGCGTCGAGACAGCCGCGAAAACGCACCCCACCGTTGCGGACAGGAATCACGACCGACACGCGAAGCGCGTGAGCTATGTTAGTTAGTTGGCTGGTTGGTTGGTTATCCGTTGCCGCCATCCGTTTATCCGTTGCCCATCCGTTGACCCCATCCGTTGCCCATCCGTTTGTCCGTTCCATATCCGTTGACGACATTCGTTTATTCGTTGCCTATCCGTTTGTCCGCTTCCTATCCGTTGATCTCATCCGTTGACGATTCGTTTGCGTCCAAACGCGCGGCCGATTCAACATCGACTCCACAACCGAGCGCGCAGCAACCCACACGTCAAGTCCAAACAGGATCGGAATCGCCGGAAAGCGCACCCACATCGAGCGCGGCGCGCGCTCCGAAACGAAAGCCACGATGATCTGGACAAATGGCATCGCCACGGCGATCTTCAAAGCACCTTTCAACCCTTCGTCATTCGTCCTTTGTCCTTCGCCGCGTCGCCCCACGGCGCGGCTCAGAATCGCCAGGCCGGTTCCGGCCAGCAAGGCCAATCGATCCAGATAGCCCAGCGAAAACAGCGTCAACTCGATACGCAGCCGGAGCGGTAAACGCCCATCCCGCAGCGTGCTCGCGACGTGATCGCGCGCCACGTCGTTGAAGCCGCGTCCCCAGCGCACGTGCTGCTTGACGTAGCCCTCGATCGTCTCTGGCACTTGATGCCGCGCCACCGACTCCGGCACGAAGCGCAGCCGGTAGCCGAGTCGTGCAAAGGCCAGCGTGAGATCGCTGTCTTCCAGCAGCGCGCCGGGCCGAAAGCCTCCTGCTTCTTCCAACGCACAGCGCCGATAGACGCAGTTCGAGCCGAGCAGCGCGGGCGCGAGATCGAGCCGGTCCTTGGCGCGCATCGTAATCATTTGGTGCACCAGGCCCTCGACCGTCGCGTAATACGCCGGCAGGCTGGCCGTCGCATTCACCGGAACCGTGCGCCCGCTCGCGCCGGCCACACACGGATCGTCGAACGCGGCAACCAGCCACTTGAGCGAATCCGGCTCAGGCCGATGATCGGCATCGTAGACGACGATGATTTCGCCGAACGCGATTTGCCGGAGCGCGGCGTTGAGCGCTCGCGCTTTGCCGACGTTGGCAGCGTGCGCAACCGCCTGCCAACCCGGACGCTGCGCAACGGCCGATTCCATAAGCCCGCGCGTGCCGTCCGTCGATCCGTCGTCGATCAGCGCCACACGCAGGCAATCGGCCGGGTAGTTCAATCGATCCAGCGCATCGATCAGGCCGGGCAGCGCGGCGGCCTCGTTGCGACAGGGAACGAGAATTAATGCGGAATGCGGAATGCGGAATGCGGAATGCGGAATGCGGAATGCGGAATGCGGAATGCGGAATGTGGAATGTGGAATGCGGGCGCGGTCGGGTTTCAAGGCCGCAAGCGTGAAGAGGAATCGGCGCAGGTTGAATGTGACGAGGAGCGCCGAGACGAGAAGTGCGAGCCATCGCAACGGGCCACGGCTCACGCCTGACTCCCCAATCGGGCGAAGCGCGTCACCGCGCGCGCGAACGGCCCCATCGTGTTGAGCGTCCGGCCGGCGATGTATGGCAGATAAAACGGGATTGCCAGCCAGCGCCGCTTCAACCCATAGCGCCCCATGATGAACTCGCGCGGCGGGAGCAGCGCATAGCGCAACATGCCCACTCGCTCACCGACCGATTGCGCGCTCAGCCACGTCAGGACATACGCCATCCCGTGGTCGCGCCGGCCGGAGTCCATTGCCAGGGCATCCTCCGCCGCGTAGCGATCCATCCAGTGTCGCAGTCGAGGTGGGCAGCCTGCGCGCGATTGCGCAGTGAACTCCTCCGGCGGAAGTGGCGCGCCGAGCACGCGATGAGCCGTTTCCAATGCGGCGTACACAAAGCGCGTCACCTGCGCTGCGCGGCTCACTCGAAGAATCAAGTTCCAGTCCAGTCGCCCGGCAAACTTGCGCACAAAACGATCCACGTCGACCAGCTGGCTCAGCCGCGCTTCACGCTCGATCCAGTGGCACGCCCAATGCACACACAGGTGAATCAGCGTGTCTTCTAGAGAAGGAAGTCGCATCGGCCAGCCAGCCACGTCGGCCAATCGGCTGCGCTCCCAGAAGCCTATCGGATCGCGCAAACGTAGCCCGCGAAAGTTCGTCTCCCACACGTGCAAATGCAATTCGACGGATCGCGGGTGATTCGGATCGAACAGGTCGGATAACGGATACGTCACGCGGCGGCCACGCAAGCGCCAGTAGGCGGGCAAATGCTTCTCGACCCACGCCTCGCGGTTGCGCGGCAGCGGCTCCAGGCCCGCCGCTTCCAACGCGCGCAGGCCCTCGCGCGACCGATCCGCCGGGATCAGCAAATCGATGTCAGACAGATGGCGCAGCGCGGGCGATTCGTACAACATCTCGACGAGCGGCCAGCCCTTCAAGACGATGGCCGGCACACCGGCCTCGGTCAGCAATCGCCAGTAATCGACCGCCTCGCGGCGGATATGCGCGTTGCGCTCGGCGTTGTGCCGGAGCGCCGAGAGGAGCCGCTCGCGCGCGAAGTCCGGCACGTGCTCCATCCTATCCAGCGATTGCCAGCGGTGCGCGATTAGCGGCGTCACGCCGTGCCTATCGGCGCTGCGAAAAAAGCGCGCCCAATCGACGTCGCCGCACGCCGCACGCGCCGATTCCACCGCCTGCCCATCTGCATCAACCCGCAGGCTTGCGACGATCAGCTGCGCGACCGGAGAATCCGCACGAACCCCATCTTCTCTTATCACATTTCACTCTTTACGTTTTACTCATCACCTAACCACCCCCCCAAACTCTACAGGCACCACCTGAATCCACGTCACGCCGGGCCTCAATCGCATCGCTTGCCCCGACGCATCCTTCAGATCGAAGAACGTATGCACATCGGGCCGCGACCACGTTCCTTCGTATACCTGCCCATCTCGCGCGAGCTGCGCCCTACCGCCGCTGCTCAAATCGATCTGAACCGATCGCGATCCCAGGCTGTCCTCAATGATGTCCGTCTCGGCGTGCGGCGCGTATATCACCAGCACATTTGCGGCGCTGAGAGGCTGCCCGGTCGAGGCGTCTGTGTGCGGGAAGCCGCCCATGCTGCGCAGATACAGACCCGTTGCCGTATCGTAGGTGTACGCCACATCCGTGATGCCGGGCCGGATCGGCAAGTCGATCTGCGTGGCCGGGCTGCCGCCGGATGGCGCGTCGCCGAACGGCAGCACGGTCATGCGCGCGCCTGGAATCCAACCGCGCTCGCTCGCGGCGGACCAGATGGCCTCGGTCGAGGTGTAAAGATTGAATGGCGGATTGCGCGCTTCCAGGCGGCGAAAACCCGGATCGCCGCCGTCACTGATCAGCCAGGCCTGGGGGACCTCCGAGGCGGAAAGACGCGCCATCACGCCATCGCTCGCGCCGGACAACGCGAAAATCGCATTCAGCATCGGCACGTTTTCCAGGTTGATCAATCGCCCGCTGCGCACCGGGCCGATGTCCTGCGCAGCGTGGCACAGGTACGCCGCCGAGAAACGGGTGATACCGCCTTCGGCCAGGTGCTCGAAGACAACGTCGGCCAGTGCCAGCTCTGATTGCGGGCGCTCCGGCGGCGAATTGCCGATCTGCACGAGAATGGCTCGCCGCTGCGACCAATCGATCCCCTGGACGGGCAGTCCGGTCAAGGGGCACGTATTCGGATCGAACGCAGGCGTGGGAGGGGCGGCTGGGGTCTCAGTGGGCGGGGCGGGCGAAGCGGTCGTCGTGGCA
>Ga0209322_10002423_pt1 | contig 10645 bp, 10 predicted proteins | sample Rifsed19ft1_FD_184013 | JGI IMG/M metagenome (GOLD analysis project Ga0209322, IMG submission 184013) | Soil microbial communities from Rifle, Colorado, USA - sediment 19ft 1 (version 2) | ecosystem: Environmental > Terrestrial > Deep subsurface > Rock core/Sediment | place: Rifle, Colorado...
GCCCGTTCCAGAATATTTTCGAGCTCGCGCACGTTTCCGGGGAACGTGTAGCGCTTGAGGGCTTCGCGGGCCTCGACCGTGAAGCGCGGCAATTTGATGCCAAGCGTTTCGGTCAGTCGCGCGCATAATAGGTCTGCGAGCTGCGGGATGTCTTCGATTCGATCGCGCAGGCTCGGCATGTGCAGTTGTATAACGTTTAGGCGGTAATAGAGATCCTGGCGAAACCGACCTTGCCGAACCAATTCCTGTAATTCTCGATGGGTCGCGCATAGCACGCGCACATCTACTTTGATTTCAGATTGGGCGCCGACCGGTCGAACCGTTCTTTCCTGAATTGCACGCAGCAGCTTGACCTGCATCGCTAACGGCAGGTCGCCGACTTCATCCAAGAACAGGGTGCCACCATCGGCCGTTTTGAAAAGGCCTTCCTTGTCTTGGAACGCCCCTGTGAAACTGCCCTTTTTGTGGCCGAAAAACTCACTTTCCATGAGTTGTTCCGGAATCGCTCCGCAGTTGACCGGAACGAATGGTTTGTCCAAACGCGGGCCGAGTTCGTGGATCAGTCGCGCGGCCACTTCTTTTCCGGTGCCGGATTCGCCGCTGATATAAATCGGTGCCTGGCCGCGGGCGAATTTTTCGATCATCGCGCGAACCTTTTCCATTGCCGATGATTCGCCGAATAGGCGGCGCGAACTGATTGACGGCGGAGCCGGCGTTCCTGGAGCGCTTGGGGTTGCTGGCGACTGTCCGGGGGACTGTGCGACACGCAGCGCCGAGCGCACAATATTACGCAAGTCGCTCAGATCGAGCGGTTTCGAAACGAAATCGAAGGCGCCGGCTTTTAGCGCGGCGATCGCGGTTTCCATGTTACCGAACGCGGTAATCATGGCGACCGGCAGGTACGGTAATTTGTCTTGGATAAAGCGAACTAGCTCAATGCCGTTGCCGTCCGGAAGTCGCATGTCCGTCAGGCAAAGATCGAACTTGAATTCACCGAGCAGGTAGCGCGCCTCCTCCAGCGAGGATGCGGTGCGCGTCTCGAGATTCATCCTTCCCAAAGTGAGTTCGAGCACTTCGCGAATGTCTGGCTCGTCGTCGACGACCAGCACTTGGTGCTTTTGTTTGTTCATTATGATCCTGTCTCATTGCCTTCCTCGGCTCGCGAGCACGTTATGCGAAATCGGCTGCCTACGCCGCCGTCGCCGGGGAAGTAATCTATCGAACCGCCATTTCCTTCACAGAGTTCTTTAGCAATATATAGGCCAAGACCCGTGCCCTTCGGGGTGGTGGTAAAAAACGGGTCGAAAATGTTGTCGACGACGGCCGGCGGAATTCCTGAACCCCAGTCAATGACATCCAGAACTGGTCGACCATCGGCGTCTTTGCCGATCAGGAACTTGATCAGTGGTGTTCCGGTAAACGGGGGGCTATGGCGCAACGCGTTTTGGGAAAGATTGGTAATAACCTGATTGAACTGGTCGGGATCGAACAGAATATCCGCGCTGTCACCGATGCGGGCAAATGCTTCGGCCGGCACATGCACTGCTTCACAGTATTGTACGACGAAGTCGGCAAGCCACACGGTTAGCGAAAGCCGAACTTGATTTACGTGATCGCGGCGGCTGAGTTGCGTGACATTTTGCACGATCACATTCATGCGCCGGCTTTGTTCCTCGATGATTCGCGTGAGGCGCTTGGCTTCGCCCTCGTCGGGAACGGATTCGCCGAGCAGCTGCGCGGCATTGCTCATCGCGCCCAACGGATTGCGAATTTCGTGTGCGATGCTGGCAGTAAGGCGCGCGAGCGCCGCCATCTTCAGCTGTTGCGCCTGTTGTTTCAGCGCCGCCATATCATCGAGGAAAACTAGCGTACCCGCGTCCTTCGAGGCGCCGAGCGGCACGAAACGCGGCAGCAACGAATAGTTCGCGCGGCTGGTAAACGGCCGCCGGCTTCGCTGCTCCGGTGAGTTGCCAAGCCACTGAAACAATTGGATCGCAAGATCGGGCGACGCGTCGCTTAGCGGCGCTTCTTTTGGCAGCGCCGTGCGTATGCCGAGATATCGTAGCGCCGCCTGGTTCATGAAGCGGACAAGCCCGGCGTGATCGCACGCGAGTACACCGGACTGCATGCGCTGGATAATCAGCTCGTTGATGTGCGATAGATTGGCGATGTCTTTTCCGCGCCGATCGGCGAGTGCCTCGGTCGCACGCAGACGCGATCCGAGTGTGTAACCGAGTGTGGCCGTCGCGAACAACCCGACGCCGAGGATGCCGACGTGCGGGTATCCCTGCATCAAATCTTCGTTCACCAGATCTCCGACAAGTAAGCCCCAGGAGTGCTGCAGCATCGCCGCGATGGTGGCGAGCGAGGCGTAAAAGATGCTCACCTTGCGACCGAGCATCAGGCTGCTGCCGGCGACGGCCACGATGAGTAGCAGCCCGAGTCCGCTCGACAAGCCACCGCTGGCACGCATCAGCAGCGTGAGCAGGACGACGTCGGCAAACGCTAGGACACCCACTTGCGTATCGAAGTCGGGACTGCGCGAATGCGTGGCGAACAGCGCGTACAGCGCGAGCAAGAAATAAACGGTGCTCGCCGCGAGAAAAACGTCCGGCGCTGTAGAACCGAAGGGTGGGAATTGCCGAATCGTAGCGGCCACGGCAAATGCGGCAGTGGCGATCGCCAAGCGGTAAATATTGAAAAGGCGCAGCATTCTCCAGTTTTGGCTGGGCGCAATCGTCCCTTGTAACGGGGCGATGCGAAGAGCGGGGAGCGTCCGAGCTGCGGCTTGCATCTTATTGGATTAGCACAGTTTTACCCGGTAGGCAAAGCGGATTCGACCTTGACGGAATTAGCGCTTAGCTTCTTCCCGGATCCGGTGTTCGTCGGAACAAAAGAATTTTCCGGCTCGTAAGACGGTTTCGGATTCAGGGACATGAACGCCGCAATGGGCGCAGGGAACCATACGTGGCAGGGCGGAATCCGTGGAATCGGACTGACGCGTTTGCTTGGGACGCAAGGCCCGTTTGAGCAACAAAACCGCGAGCCAAATGGCACCGAAAATAATGAGCAGGCGGGCTAGTTGACCCAAAAGACGCTTACCAGGCGGGGAGGTTACGCGGGCGGAAGGTAGGTCCGAATCGACCGGCGTGCCCAATCGAGAAGCACCTCGTTCCAAATTCGGGCGAATCCAGACGCAAAAATAGCGCCATGGATGGCAGGTATTGGTCGGGATGAGAGGGTGAGCCGGGGTTGTCGCCAGCACACTTAACGTGTGCTGGCGCCGGCGAACCCCCGGACATGGGTGAGGCGGAGAATTCGTAAACGTCCAGTGGACGTTTACGCCGCCGAACGGGCAGGCCACGGATGGCCTGCACTGGACCGACCGCGCGAAACAAGGATTGTGTAGCACGGGCGGTGCGGGCCGGGGTAAAACGAAGTCCGAAAAGTCGCGCCATGGATGGCATGTGCTGGTCGGGATGAGAGGATTTGAACCTCCGGCCCCTTGCTCCCGAAGCAAGTGCTCTACCAGGCTGAGCTACACCCCGATTGTTTGGCATGGACGTGCGGGCGAGGTACTGACGCTAGTGATTTCGCTCTACCGAAAATACCGCGAGATCGAGAAGTGCTTGTTTGTACGACGAATCGGGAAGGGGAACAAGCGCTTCTTTGGCGAGCGCCGCCTCGGCCTCCGCTTGCCGGGCAGTGTATGCGATGGAACCGGTCGATTCAATCGTGTCGACGACGGTTTCGAGCTGCGTGTGGTCGCCGCGTTCGATTACGCCACGGAGCAATTCGCGCTGCGCAGCGCTGCCGGTACGCAGGGCGTGAATCAGCGGCAAAGTCGGTTTGCCCTCGGCCAGGTCGGCGCCGACATTTTTGCCAAGCTCGGGGTTTCCGCGTCCGTAGTCGAGTGCGTCGTCGACCAGCTGAAACGCCGTTCCCAGGTGCTGCCCATATTTGCCCATGGCGGTCTCGATGTCTGCGCCTTGGTCGGTGATCACTGCCGCGAGCATGGCCGCCGCCTCGAACAACTTGGCGGTCTTGCTCTGAATGACATCACGATAACGCTCCTCGGTTGTGTCCGGATCGTGGCAATTGAGCAATTGTAGAACTTCGCCGCGCGCGATCGTGTTGGTGGTATGCGCCAGAATCTCCATCACACGCATGCTGTTCACTTCGACCATCATCTCGAAGGCGCGCGAATAGAGAAAATCCCCGACCAAAACGCTGGCCTCGTTCCCCCAAATGGTGTTGGCGGTCGATTGGCCACGGCGCATGGCTGAGCTATCGACAACGTCGTCGTGCAGCAGCGTCGCGGTATGTATAAACTCGATGACGGCGGCGAGCTTCACGTGGGTCTCGCCGTCGTGCCCCAAAGCCTTGGCGCCGAGCAGTACGATCATCGGTCGCAGCCGCTTGCCGCCGCTGTTGACGATATAGCCGGCCAGCTGGTTGATCAACGCCACGTCCGACTGTAGCCGCGCACCGATTTCGCGGTTAACCGCCTGCAAATCGTCATGCACGAGCGCCTTGATGGCTTGGAAATCCATGGGGAGTCTTGAAGTTCGGGGGCGCAGTACCGCTCGGGATCGTAGGGATGGTACCCCGGAGCTGTCAAGTAAACCCATGATTCGTTTGACCCTGGGATGGCACGTCGTTAGAATTGCGAGCCTTTTTGGGTCCTGGATCTCTTTGGGAGACAACGATGTACGCGGTTATCGAAAGCGGCGGCAAACAATATCGGGTAGCGCCCGGCGATGTCATCCGCGTTGAACGTCTGGACGTCGCGGCGGGTGAAACCGTCGACCTCGATCGTATACTTTTGGTCGCCGATAACGACGGCCCGCGGATGGGAAGTCCGATGTTGTCCGGGGTATCGGTCACTGCCAAAGTTCGCGCGCACGGGCGTGGCGAGAAGATCCGCATATTTAAGATGCGCCGTCGCAAGGGTTATCGGCGGCAAGCCGGTCACCGCCAGAACTACACTGAACTCGAGATCACCCAGGTAGCTGGTGTCAGCGCTCCGATCGCGGCGCCCGCAGCGGGCAATGGTTAAACGGGAGAGACGCAGCCATGGCACATAAAAAAGCAGGCGGCAGTTCGCGCAACGGTCGCGATTCGCATGCGCAGCGATTGGGCGTTAAGCGTTTCGGCGGCGAACAGGTTATTTCCGGCAACATTCTCGTGCGACAGCGCGGAACTCGGTTTCATCCGGGCACCAATGTCGGCATCGGCAAGGACGATACGCTGTTCGCCAAGGTTACTGGACGCGTACAGTTCGACGAGAAGGGCCCGCGCAATCGCAAAACCGTGAGCGTGTTGCCGGATTAGCGTATCGAAATATTCGAATATCGAAACCCCGCCCTGGCAACAGCGCGGGGTTTTTTGTTGCACGCACAGACTTGCGGTCTACGCAGTGCTTGGTGAGACTTTGAATTCATGAAATTTGTTGACGAAGCGACGATACGCGTCGACGCCGGCAATGGCGGCGCCGGTTGCATGAGCTTTCGCCGTGAAAAATTTATCCCGCGCGGTGGGCCCGACGGCGGCAACGGCGGCGACGGCGGAAGCATTTTTTTGGTCGGTCGCGATGGGCTCAATACCTTGGCCGACTTCCGCCAGACGCGGCGATTCCGTGCCGAGAATGGCGCCAAAGGCGGTGGACGCAACTGCAGCGGTCGCGCCGGTGGCGATCGCGCGATCGACGTTCCACTCGGAACGCGGGTTGCGGACGCACAAACCGCGGAGCTGATCGGCGAGGTCACACGCGACGGCGAGCAGCTGTACGTCGCCCGTGGCGGTAAGGGCGGCCTCGGTAACACGAGCTTCAAGTCGAGCACCAATCGTGCGCCGCGCAAGACCACGCCGGGTACGCTGGGAGAATCGCGCGAGCTGCATTTGGAGTTGCAAGTACTCGCCGATGTCGGCTTACTGGGATTACCGAACGCAGGAAAGTCGACGCTGCTTCGGCAAGTCACGGAGGCGAAACCCAAGGTCGCCGACTACCCGTTTACAACATTGATCCCACATCTCGGCGTGGTTCGTCTTGGCCCGGATCGCAGTTTCGTCATTGCCGACATTCCGGGCCTGATCGAAGGCGCGGCCGAGGGGGCGGGTCTTGGCATTCAGTTTCTCAAGCATCTGAACCGCACGCGTATAATGTTGCATCTGGTGGATTTCGCCACGCCGGAAAGCGCGGAGGAAATTGTGCGCCACGTCGACACGATTGTTGCGGAGCTGGAAAAGTTCGGTGGCGGCTTGGCGGCGCGGGAGCGGTGGCTGGTGCTGAATAAGGTCGATCTGTTGCCGTCATCCGAGCGCGAGTCGCGCGCGCAAGCTTTGAAAAAATACCTTGGTCAAAATGAACGACAGTATTCGATTTCCGCCGTCAACGGCGACGGCTGCGTCAAGTTGATGAATGATCTGTTCAAGCGGCTGACGGAACTGAAAAAGGAATCCGGGTAAATGTCCGCGACGAACGCCTCTACTCGCGAAAGCTTGAAGCGCACGCGCCGCTGCGTCGTCAAGATCGGCAGCGCGGTATTGACCAATTCGGGCAAAGGTTTGGATCGCGCCGCCGTCAGCGGTTGGGCCGAGCAAATCGCTCGCCTCAAGCAGCAATCGACCGAGTGTGTCGTCGTTACCTCCGGCGCCGTTGCCGCCGGCATGCAGCGTCTCGGGCGAACGCAACGGCCGCATGCCTTGCATGAATTGCAAGCGATGGCCGCGGTCGGGCAAATGGGGCTCGTGGGATTATATGAATCGGTGTTTCAGGGGTTTGGACTGCATGCGGCGCAGGTGCTTCTGATCCACGACGACTTCAGCGATCGCCGTCGCTATCTGAACGCGCGCAGCACGCTTCGGACTTTGCTCGACTACGGCGTTATTCCGGTTGTAAACGAAAATGATACCGTCGCGACCGAAGAGTTTCGTTTTGGGGATAACGACACGCTCGCCGCCCTCGTGACCAATCTGATCGAAGCCGACTTGTTATTGATCGTGACCGATCGGGCCGGATTGTTCAATCGCGACCCGCGCGCGCATGCCGATGCAACACTAGTGAGCGATGGGGTGGCCGGCGATCCGCAGTTGTTGGCGATGGCCGGTGGCTCGGGTGCGCTCGGGCGCGGTGGCATGCGCACGAAGGTGCTCGCGGCGGAGAAGGCGGCACGTTCCGGTGCCGCCACAGTTATCGCCAGCGGGCAAGAACCCGATTTAATCGCGCGCGTGCTAGCCGGAGAGCCTATCGGGACATACTTGCGGCCGGCGCAAAATCGTGTCGCGGCACGCAAGCAGTGGCTAGCGGGTCATCTGCAAGTACAAGGCCGTCTGACGCTCGATGCCGGCGCGGTCAAGGCTTTGGTGGCTGGTAATAAGAGTCTGTTGCCGATCGGCGTGAAAGGTGTCGACGGGGATTTTCAGCGCGGGGAAATCGTGAGCTGCGTGGACGCCACGGGGCGCGAATTCGCGCGCGGGCTCGTTAACTACAATGCCGACGAAGCGCGACGGATCGTCGGCCTCGCCAGCGATCGGATTGAATCGATACTCGGGTACGTCGATGAGCCGGAACTGATTGGCCGCGAAAACTTGGTTTTGATTTAATCCGGAGCGGGCAGTTGACAGCTCGGTTTACGCCGGCGCCATTGTCCGCAGCCGATCGTTCAGCCGGCTCTTATGGCGGCTCGCGGTGTTCTTGTGCAGCAGACCCTTGCGGGCCAAACGATCAATGATCGACGTCGCACTGCGATAGGCTAGCTGCGCTGCCGCCTTGTCCTTGGTCTCGACCGCTTTCAACGCCTTCTTCAGTTCGGTTCGCATGAGCGAGCGGCGTGCGGTGTTGTGCACACGATTTTTCTCGGCCTGACGAACGCGTTTCTTTGCTTGTGCAGTATTTGCCACGATTGTTTCCCGGGTACGGACTTGAAGGCGCGCAACTATGCGGATTTGGAGCCTTGTTGTCAACATTATAAGAACGCGTGCGCGCGCGTCCCGTCTCCCGCGAAGCGAAAGGCCGCTTCGCCCCTTATCCCCATCTCTTCTCCCCACCGGCATGGAGACTTTCACCGACTTCCCCTCTCCCTTCGGGAGAGGGCAAAGGGTGAGGGCCGGTGTTCCCTCATCCCCATCCCTTCTCCCTCCGGGAGAAGGGAGCGAGCCGAGCGCGTTGCGCGCAATCCTCTTCACTTGGGGAGAGGGGGATTAGGTTCGCTGGCGCGGTTTTCAGACGGGGTCGGGCTGTCGTCACAAATAGGGATCGGGAAAGCCAAGACGCCGCAGGACCGCGGTTTCCCGGCGTTCCATCGCCGTCGCGTCGGCGCGGGTATGGTGATCGTAACCGCGCAAATGCAGTACACCGTGCACCACCATATGCGCCCAATGCGCCGCGACCGCTTTGCCTTGGGCCGCGGCCTCACGATTCACCACCGGCGCGCAGATTACCAAATCGCCAAGCATGTCCGCGCGCACGCCCGCGGGCGGCACAAACGGAAACGCCAACACGTTAGTCGGTTTGCGCCGCCCGCGATAGCGCGTGTTCAAGCCGGCGCTCTCCGCCCCGTTTACGACGCGCACGCCGAGGCTGACGCTCGACCGCCGCCAATTGCCGAGTGCCGCGCGCGCCCAGCGGCCGATGGCAGCGCGCGACGGCGCCGAACGGCGCGACGCGTAGTCGACGCGAAGCCGAAACTTCATCGCCGAGGAACATCGTCGGCGATGCGCTCATGCGCTTCGTAGGCCTCGACGATTTTTTGAACCAGCGCGTGGCGCACCACATCTTGCGGCGTGAAGTGCGTGAAGGAAATACCGTCGACGTCGCGCAAAACCTCGATCGCCTGCTTTAGACCCGAGCGCTGCGTGCGACGCAGATCGATCTGCGTGATATCGCCGGTTATCACCGTGGTCGTGCCGAACCCGATGCGGGTCAAGAACATCTTCATCTGATCGGCCGTGGTATTTTGCGCTTCGTCCAGAATGATGAACGACTCATTCAATGTGCGCCCTCGCATGTACGCGAGCGGCGCGATTTCGATGATGTTGCGCTCGAGCAGCCGTTGCACTTTCTCGAACCCGAGCATTTCGTGCAGGGCGTCGTACAGCGGACGCAAAAACGGATCGATTTTTTCTTCGAGCGCACCCGGTAAAAACCCGAGCCGCTCGCCTGCCTCCACCACCGGGCGCACCAGCAGAATGCGCTGAACGCGATTTGTCTCAAGCGCCTCGACCGCGCAGGCGACCGCCAGGTAAGTCTTGCCGGTACCGGCGGGACCGATTCCGAAATTAATATCGTGCGTGACGATGCTCTGTAGATACTGCTGTTGGCGCGGGCCGCGTGCGCGCACCACGCGCTTTGGCGTGCGCAGCGTCGATTCTGGATCGACCGCCGCGTCGGCGGACGACATACCCGACTGTTGCAGTGCAAGTTGCACTGCCGCTTCGGTCAGCGACTCGCCGTGTTGCGTCGCGTCGTACAGCGCCTTGATAACCCGCACGGCGTTGCGTCCGCGCTCGGCCGACCCGGTCACTCGAAAACCGTTACCACGGTTGGCGATTTCTACTTCAAGATAGGATTCTATCTGTCGCAGATGCGCGTCATGGCGACCGCATAGATCGGCCAAGCGGCGATTGTCCGCAGGGGTCAGACTGAATTCGACGCGCTTGGGCTTTGCGCTCAACGTGGGTGAAGCTCGATGACCGCCGCGCGGTCGCAAATCGTGCCGCGGAACCGATGTCGCCTGTCTTCGGTGCCCCCTCTCTCCCTGCCCTCTCCCAAAGTGAATAGACTCGCGCGCAGCGCGCTCGGCTCCGATCTTACAAAACTCCCCTCTCCCGCTGGGAGAGGGGTCGGGGTGAGGGCGCCTTCTCCCCTTGCGGGAGAAGGGATGGGGATGAGGGGTAAGGCCCCCTCTCCCCTTGTTGTTCCCGCCGGGGTGCGCCAACTTCCGCGCACCCGCTCGCCGGCGCCGATGTCCGCCGGACATCGGCGAGTTCTCCGTCTCGCCTCCCGCGAGGGGAGAGGGGGAGTTGGTAAGAATCTCCACGTTGGTTGGGGGAAGGGGGTCGCTCCCGCGCATCTGTGCTGCGCAGGGATGCGCGAATGCCGCGAAGCACAGGATGTGCGGGAGCGGCCGCTCGCGACATTCGCACATCCCTGGGCAGCAGAGTTGGTTCGCTGGCGCGGTTTACGGATAGGGCAACGGCGATTCATATGAGAAAGTAGAACGTACTCGAATAACCGATTCAAGCAGCGGCACCCGCGATCAACTGCGCCAGCCGCCCGCCGAGCGAATTCGTCAGCACCGCGGTAATTTCCACTTCAACCATTTGGCCGATCAGCCCCCTGTCCGTGCCGGCAAAATTTACCGTATGGTTGCTCGACGTGCGCCCGCTTAGCTGCGCGGCATCTCGACGCGCCCGACTTTCGACCAGAATTTTCTGGCGCGTTCCGACGAGCCGGCGGCGCGCGCGTGTCGCGCGCTCCGCCAGCTTTTCCTGCAACTGCAACAATCGCTGCTGTTTAATTTCCACCGGTGTCGTATCGACCAGCGCCGCCGCCGGCGTTCCGGGCCGCGGACTGTAAAGAAAACTGAACGCGCCGTCGAAATCGATGTCGTCCACCAGCGCCACGCTCGCGTCGAAATCAGCC
>Ga0209322_10002451_pt1 | contig 10566 bp, 8 predicted proteins | sample Rifsed19ft1_FD_184013 | JGI IMG/M metagenome (GOLD analysis project Ga0209322, IMG submission 184013) | Soil microbial communities from Rifle, Colorado, USA - sediment 19ft 1 (version 2) | ecosystem: Environmental > Terrestrial > Deep subsurface > Rock core/Sediment | place: Rifle, Colorado...
GAGTACAGTAGGATAGTTGGTAAGTCCACGCCTGCGGTAGTAACAGGCAAGCCAATTGAGAAAGGCGGCTCTGAGGGCCGTACAGAAGCTACTGGACTAGGTGGGAGCCTTGCGCTGCTCTCAGCTCTCCAAAAGCTAAACCTGGATCCTAAGAAACTGACAGTAGCGATCCAAGGCTTTGGTAACGTTGGTCGCTATGTAGCCAAGTTTTTACAAAAGCAAGGCTTAACTATCGTTGCCTTGGCTGACTCAAAAGGAGGCATCCATATTCCAGATGGTGTGGGTGAGATTGAACATATTGAGCGTTTTAAAGAAGAGAAAGGGTTTTTAGCTGGTTCTTACTGCGTTGGCTCAGTATGTGACATTGAAAATAGAGGTAAAGTTGGTGGGCAAGATATTACTTCACAGGAGTTGTTGGAGCTGCCAGTGGACATTATTATCCCTGCTGCCTTAGAAAACGTTATAACCAGCGAAAACGCTTCAAAAATCAACGCTAAAATTGTTTTGGAGATGGCTAACGGGCCCACAACTGCCGAGGCAGATAAGATCCTCGCCGACAAAGGGGTTTTAGTAATACCTGATATTCTTGCTAATTCCGGCGGAGTGGCAGTGAGTTACTTCGAGTGGTATCAAAATCTACACAATGAAAAGTGGTCACTCGAAGAGGTTGAAGATAAATTGAAAGAAAAAATGATTATAGCTACTGAAGCTGTTTTTGAAATTCAGGATGAACTGAAAGTTACTCTACGTGAAGCAGCTTACATAGTCGCCCTGCGAAGACTCCAAAATGCCTCTGAAAAAGGAAAGCGGTGATAGAGAAACCACCGCTTTTAGACATTTCATTCCAGGTGCGTTAAGTAAACGTAAATCCCCGACCCCTGGACGAGTTCTTGAACAAGGGTGTAAACATCAGTCAGATCACCCTTTATGCCCAAACACCACCCCTCGGATTTGGTATCTAATTCCAAACCCCACTGTGTGTCTGGAAACTTTTCTTCAAGTGCCGCTGTGATCTTTCCCATCATCTCTTTCAGTTCGGGGGTCTCTCGTTCCAGGCGAATTTTCCACGCTTCCAAATAGTCAAGTGCGGTTTCCACCGACTTATCAACTGCCGCTTCGACATTCTGCTGAACCGGATAGGCTTTCATTACCCTCTCCTTGTTTTGTTAGTTTGTATTATATAGGCCTAGTCAAAAAATTGCGATTGCGAGCCTAAAATGATATACTCTGCTCACCTTTATTCGGGGGTCGTCTAATCGACAGGCGCTACGCGCCTAATCCGCCTAGGGCGGGCAGGACATGTTTTATTGCCGGATCGTCTAATGGTAGGACACGGGAATTTGGATCCCGTTATCTAGGTTCGAATCCTAGTCCGGCAGCCAAGTTTGGTTCGTTTTTGCGAAGCAAAATGGGTCTATTTGTGAAGCAAAACGGTTCTATCCAGGTCCCCAAGCCAATATTCAAAGAAAAGCACACCCTTTTTAGAGAGTGTGCTTGATGGTCTTTCTCCTAGTTCTTAAATAATGCAGTCCTGCCCGAAAAATCAGGACAAGACTCCACAGTAGTATTACTGAGGCAATTCCTATTGAGACAACCGGATCAAAGATTGCTTCTCCTGTGAAGTGAATTAAAACTCCAGCTAGAATCACCCCAAGGGAAGAACCAGCGTCCGAGACCGCGTGAGCTACTTCCACACGGATGTTGAAGTGTTCTCTCTCTGTGTGTAAGGTCCTCAAAACTGCCAAGTTGAAGAAAAGACTGACTACCCCAGCAAAAACAATACTAGCTGAGATCGCCGGTGGGTTGTCGAGTCTACCCAAAGCTTCCGTTAGTAAGTAGGAGCCGAACACAAATAAAAGGACCCCATTTGCAGCCGACACTCCAACCTCAATCAGGTGGTATTCATGCTCAAAACTCTCTTCTCTGTTATGAGATTGAAGCGCAATCTTCTGAGCTAGGAGAACCAATGACAGCGAAAAAGCATGTCCTAGACCGTGTAAAGTGTCGGAAAGAACCGACAAACTTCCTGTGGCCAGCCAAAAGACGAGTTGGACTGACAAAGGAAGCAAGGTTAGCAGGAGGGCCTTGCCCGTCACCCTGCTCACGTGCTCGTGACGGTGCATTTCTCCCTCCTTTTTAATCTAAAAGTGTGCGAATTGGGCTATTTTAGTAGTTTTTGCCCTTTGTGTCTAGGTTTTTTGTAATTAAGTGTTATATAATCAGGCTACCAAACCCAAGGAGGGAGACAAGTGGTAACTGGGCAGGATAAAAACCTGGTCTGCAAGGACTGTGGGCAGGAGTTCGTTTGGACGGCTGGTGAGCAATACTTTTACCTTGAGAAGGGGTTGGCAAACGAGCCAAGACGTTGTCCAAAATGCCGGGCCAGCAAAAGACATGAAAGAGATCAGGGTCGTCAAGAAGGAACAACAGAGATCGTCTGCGCCAAATGCGGCAAGGGGGCAACGGTTCCTTTCGTGCCCAGGCTAGACCGGCCCGTTTACTGCGACAGCTGCTTCTCTGAAGTAAAAGCTGAAAGAGCAAAAAGCAACTGAAGACAGAAGCCCGAGGGATTACCTTAGGGCTTCTTTTTTAACGGTAGATAAATACAAAAGCTAGAGCCCTGTCCCAATTTTGAATTAACAGTAATTTTTCCTTGGTGGGCATCAACAATTAGTTTGGCAATATAAAGACCTAAACCTGAGCCCTCATAATTGTAAGTTTTAGTGTCCGTACCACGGTGGAACTTCTGAAACAACTGCTCTATTTGGTTGCTTTCAATACCAATACCCGTGTCTTTTACACAAATCTTGGCCTGACCTTCATCAACTCCAGCGAAAATAGTCACTTTTCCAACACTAGTAAATTTAACCGCGTTACTAACTAAATTAGAAACCGCCTGGGTAATTTTTTGCGAATCTACCTCTACCTCAATATCATTCTTGATATCAACCTCCAAACCAACTCCTTTTTCAGTTGCCAGAGAATCAAAATCTTCCAAAACTTTCTTAACTATATTACTTAAAGAAGTTTTTTCTCTAAAAAGTTTTAGTTCCCCTTTTTCTAGAGCGGAAATGCTGATAACATCCTCGACCAGAGAAGCGAGTTTCTTCTGTTCGTTAAAGGCCCGCAATAGATACTTGCTTGCCTCTTGAGGTGGGAGTTTTTCGTTAATCAAGAGGTAAAGGTAACCCTTAATAGTAGTTAGTGGTGTTCTCAAATAATGAGAAGCGATAGTAATAAACTCGTCTTTACTCTCGTTGACTTCCCGCTCGCGCTCCAAAAGCCCTTCAATATCAGAAGTTTTTTCGACTACCTCTTGATAAAGAAGTGAGTTTTTCAAAGCAATTGCTGAAGCTTGACTTAGTGTAAAAAGTAGGTTTTTGTCCTCACGAGAGTAGAAATCTCCGGAAACTCTCTTGTAAACAAATAAAATGCCTACTAAATCAGTTCCGCTTCTCAAGGGTATGATTATTTCAGAAGGTTGGCTTCTAGCCTCAGGAAACTGATCTAGCTGCCTGCTAAATTCATCTCTAGCAACCACCTGATTGCTATTCTTTAGAAAACGAATAAACCCGCTCGTCTCCGAAAACTGCAGACCACCTTCCTGAGGGAAGTTGAAAGGGTAATAAAAACCTTTGTGGAAAAGAAAGAGGTTGACCTCACTAGCGCCAAAAGTATCTTTAACAGTCTTGATGATAGAAAAAGCCAAATTATTTAAATTTAGTATCTCACCAACTTTTTGAGCAAACTTGTTAATGGTTTCCCGATAATCGTAGCGGGTGCGGTAAAAAGTAATATCAACAAACTTTAAGACTCTTTCTTTTAACGGTTGAGAAAGTGAGGTAATGAACACTGCCAAAATAATGGCGATCCAAAGGATAAACTCAGTTCTAAAAAGGAGCTGTAAAACAACCAGCGTAAACAGAAAGCCAGCTGCCAGAAGTGTGGTGAAAATAGTTTCCACAATTATATTTCTAAATTTAGTGGTCACATCAACTAGCTCAAAACGTAAAATCGCGTAGGTTAGAATTGAAGCAGCGATTAGCTGTCCTAAAATGTCAACCGGAAAGACCCAAAGTGGGGGTATTGCATTAAAAACAATTGCAGCTCCGGCACCAATCACAGTCGCTAAAGTAAGCAGCCTAACTTTCTGTAGGTGCACTTTGTCAGTACTAGTCAATAATTCTTTCCCTAAATAAACAAGCAGTGCTCCGATAAACAAACTACCCCAAATAACTATCAAATAAAGCAGGCTTCCAACTTGCTGGCGACCGTGGAAGCCATACCCACCTAGGAAAGGTTGATCAACCACGCTATAAACATGGCTTAACATTAGGTAGGAAGCAATTAAATAAGTGACAACCGCGTAAAAAAGCCACCATTTAAAAGGTTTTTTAAGAAAAATAAGACAAAAGAAGAAATAACTGATTGCGGCCGGAAAAATACCTAAAATATTCAAAAGGTAGTTGGCCAAATATTCTTGTTGGGGGTTCACATCCCAAGCAGAAATAGCGGTAAAAACGCTCCAACCTAAGGAAAAAATTAGGTACAAGGAAAAAGCTTGGTTAACCTTGTTTCTCGGGTTAGCGATGAAGACAATAGTTAAAAGAATAAGGAAGAGAACCGCAGTAATCGAAGCGATAACTACTGCAGGCAGATTAGCATCGAGCATTTAAAGTCATTCTAGCACCGAAAGTATTGTTTTGGAAATTAACCTCTAGCTTCCAGAGGTAGAAGCAGACAGAAAGTCGAGCCAGTACCAAGTTTTGAAGAGACAGTAATTTTTCCCCCGTGGGCATCCGCAATTAGTTTGGCAATATAAAGACCAAGGCCTGAACCAACGTAGTTATAGGTATGAAGGCTGGTACCTCGGTGGAATTTTTGAAACAGTTTTCTAATCTGAAAACTTTCAATACCAATGCCGGTATCCCTGACACAAACTCTTGCTTGGTTTTCGGAGGTGTCTGCTACAACTGAAACTCTGCCAACACTGGTAAACTTAACCGCATTATCGACTAAATTGGCGACCGCTTGTGTCAATTTCTGCCGGTCGGCTAAAATAACCACATCTTTTTTTATTTCTACAGTTAAACCAATTCTCTTTTCTGTAGCCAGTGAGTCGTAGTCGGTTAGCAAACGTTTGACAATCTCGCCAAGGGATACCTTTTCCTTAGCTAACTTTAACTCACCCTTCTCAAGCGAAGAGATACTAATAATATCTTCAACCAGGGTTCCAAGTTTCTTTTGCTCGTTGAAGGTACGCAGAAGATAGTTACGAGCTTCACGAGAAGCAAGTTTCCCGTTGATTAAAAGATAAAGATAACCCTTGATGGTCGTTAGCGGAGTTCTTAAAAAGTGGGAGGCGATAGCGATGAACTCGTTTTTGCTTTCGTTAACCTCACGCTCGCGCTCCAAAAGTCTTTCAATATCTAGATTTTTTTCAACTACCTCCTGATAAAGAATAGAATTCTTTAGGGCGATAGCTGATGAGGAAGCTAGGGTTACCAGTAAGCTTTTATCTTCGGTTGAATAGGGGTCTGCTGAAAGCCTTTCTTGAATAAAAAGTATGCCTACTAGGCTTTCTCCAGATTTTAAGGGAACGATCAATTCTGGGTTAAGAGTAGCAACTTCAAGAGCAACTTGAGGGTAGTTTCTCAACTGGTCTTCAATAATGATTTCGGGTCTTTCCCTGAGTAAAGTAACAAGAGGAGAGTTCTCTTCAAAAAAGGCTGGCTTAGTCGAGCTTGTGCTCTGCAAATAGGAATTTTCGTGGCCAACGAAGAGTTCTACACCTTTTGCTCCAAAAGTTTCCTTGGTAGTAGATCGGATTGATTGACAAAGAGTTTGAAGATCAAGAATTTCGCTAACTCTATGAACGAAATTATTGATGGTTTCTCGATAATCATAACGGGTGCGGTAAAAAGTAATGTCAATAAACCTAAGCAACCGTTCTTTAAAGGGCTGTGATAAGGAGGTGACAAAAATTGCTAAGACAACCCCTAGCCAAAGTAGAGAAACTTTAAAGATCAGTTGCACGCCCACTACCAAGGCAAGAAAGGAAGTAGCTAGGGCGGTGCTAAAAATAATTTCAACAATAACATTGCGCAGTTTTGTGCTGACATCCACAAGTTCGAAACGCAAAATGGCATAAGTCAGAACCGACCCCGCTACTAGTTGGCCGATAATATCAACTGGGTAGACCCAAAGAGAGGGAATAGCATTAAAAACTAACGCCAAACCACCACTAACAAAAATTGCCAGAAGCATCAGTTGAACTTTTTTCAAGTGAACTTTATCTCTGCTGGTGAAAAGGTCCCTAATTAGGTAAAAGGTCAAAATCCCAAGCAGCAAGGCTCCCCAACCAATTGCCAAATAGAGCAACTCACCTGCTTCAACTCGACTGTGGTAGCGCAAACCACCAACGAACGGTTCCTGATACACAATGCTAAAACCTCCAGTGTACATCAGGTAAGACAGGGGCAAATAGGTGATCAGAGAGAAAATAAGCCAGAATTTGTAAGATTTCTTTAAGTAGGCTAGACCAAAGATTAGAAAGCTAATAGTAGCTGGGAAAACTCCCAAAATGTTAACAATCCGATTGAAAATAAACTCCTGAAAAGCATTAACATCTAGAGCCTCAAAGGCACTAAAAGTTGCCCAAATAAATGAGGAAAGCAGGTAAAGAGCAAAGAGACGGCTGATGGTATTTTTGGGGTTAGCAACCAAAATTATTGCCAAAAGTGCAACGAAGAAAAAGGCGGTAAGAGAACAAAGAATAACAACCGGGTAGTTGGTAGAGAGCATTAAGATAATTTTGGGACAAACTTTCTAATTATTCAAGATTAGGGAAAGCGCTGGTTTATAATCCAAAAAGATTTTTTAAGGTGAGGCCGATCGCAAATGAAACAAACCCAGCAACTGTACCGACAAAAAGCATTTCTAGACCACCAACCCACCACTTTTTAATCGTAATAAGGGTTCTGAGAGCACCAGTAGTAAAAAGGGCAACTGCGGCAAAGAAAGCCGAGAAAATCAAGGCATTTTCGGCAAAAAACGGGATAATAAAGGGGATAAGCGGTGCTAAACCAGCTAACGCAAAGGCGCCAAAAGTTGCTAACCCGTGTTTCCAAGGGACATCCTCTGTCTCTTCAAAAATACCCAGTTCATGAACCATCATCAGGTCAACCCACCGCTTGCGGTCGGAAATTGTCATTTTTACTGCTTTATCTAGATCGTCACCGCTAAAACCCATACTGGAATAGATATCCCGCACTTCCTGGACCTCTATTTCGGTTAAATTGTCTACTTCCCATTCCTCCTTCTGACGTTGGGCTCTTTGATAATCCAGACTAGAACGAATCGAGAGAAAACTACTGGAAGCCATGGAGAAGCCATCGGCCAAGAGGTTAGCAAAACCCAAAATAACGATGACCGCTGGAGAAAAGGACGCCCCAGTTGCACCGGAAACAACTGCAAAAGTGGTGATAATGCCGTCATTAGCACCATAAACCAAGTCGCCAATGTAACGACCAGTGTTTTTGTGGTGGAAAATATCGTCAAGCTTTTTGTTGCTGGTGTGATCCGGCTGATTTAAATATTCCTGCTTGCGCCTTAGCGCCTTTTTTAATTCTTCATCGGTGTATTTTACTTTTAATTCCATGAGCTAATTATACTCCGAAAGACTCAGGACAATAAATGTCCCATAAGATTGACTTTGGCTTCAATTAAAGGTAAACTCTCGGTCAGAAAAAGCACCTAAACAATTAAACACATAAAAGGAGAAAGAAAATGCCAATGTCACCTATGTTTGAGCAACGGCTCTACCCACACCTTCTGGAAATCGCGCAGACTTTTGGAACACCGTTTCATATCTACGATGAGGAAGGTATCGTCGAGACAGGCCAAACCCTTAACCGACTGTTCGGAGGTTTACCGGGCGGTTTTCGCGAGTACTTCGCCGTCAAAGCATTACCGAACCTTCGAATCATGGAAATCCTTTTCCGGGAGTTGGGTTTCGGTTTTGACTGTAGCTCCATTCCAGAACTACGAATGGCGCGCGAAGTAGGTGCTGGTCTGGATGACATCATGTTCACTTCTAATAACACTTCTCCGACGGAATACGAAGAAGCGGCAAAGGACGGCGGCTGTATTCTCAATCTGGATGACATCACTTTCGTCTCCAAAGTCCCAGTGATGCCCGAACTCATCTGCTTCCGCTACAACCCAGGTCCCACCCGTGAGGGTAATGAGATCATCGGAAAACCAGAAGAGGCTAAGTACGGCATCCGAGATGACCAAATCATCGAAGCCTACCGTCTGGCAATGGAGCGAGGCGCAAAACGTTTCGGTCTTCACACAATGGTGGTTTCTAACGAAAGAAACTACCGGTATATGGTGGAAACAGTTCGAATGTTGCTCGCCCTTGCTGACCGCCTTTCGATAGAACTTGGGATTAACGTGGAATTCATCAATATCGGTGGCGGTATCGGAGTACCATACCGCCCAGACGACAGGTCCTTCAGTCTTCAGGAGCTAGCCTATGGGGTACAAAAGCTCTACGACAGTTTTAAGGTTTTACGGGCTTCTGTACCAAGGCTTTTCATGGAGTGCGGTCGGCTCGTAACTGGACCCCACGGAGTCTTGGTTACTCAAGCGATCAACTTGATGAGTAAGTACCGGGAGTACGTTGGCGTGGACGCCTGCATGTCCTCGCTGATGCGCCCCGCAATGTACGATGCCTACCACCACATCACCGTGGTAGACAGAAGCGGCAACGTCAAGCAAGGTAAAAAAACAGCTGTCGACGTCGTTGGCTCACTTTGTGAAAACAACGACAAGTTTGCCAAACAACGTTACCTACCCAAAGTAGATGAAGGTGACTTACTTGTCATTCACGACACCGGTGCTCATGGACAAGCCATGGGTTTCAACTACAACGGACGGCTTTGGCCAGCGGAGCTGCTTCTTCGCCGTGACGGATCCTTAGAACTAATACGTCGTCGGCAGGAGTACGATGATTACCTGGCGACCCAAAGGTTTACACCTTACAGTCTGGAACTACCAGAAAAAGAGAAAGGAGACAAGTAAAATGGCACTGCAACCTTGGCTTCCTCAAGGTGGAGTAAACCTCTTCCAGGAGATCAAGCGGGTCCGGTCTGAAGCCGAAAAAAACGGAGTCAAAATCCTCAACCTTTCCATCGGCCAACCGCGGGGTCCAGCGCTACTAAAAGCACGAGAAGCAGCGTCAGAGGCTGTAATGAGCGACGAAGAGTCCATGCATGAGTATCAGGACAACGGCAGCCCCGGCGTCCCGGACTTTGCCCGTCGCTTCGTGGCCTGGCACGTCAACTCACAAGTCGTGGAGACCAATGGGTTGGATTTTCTATCTATCCCAGGCATCAAATCGATGCTGGGAGCGATACCGGAAGCCTGTGGACTAGTTGGTCATTCGGGGAGTGTTCTCACCACAACCAACCCAGGTTATCCAACGCCGGCAGATCGCTGTCGAGCTAAGTTGATTATCCCGCAGGAACCAAAGTTGCACCCAGGAAACGGTTTCCTTTTCACTGTCGGTGAGGTTGGTCAGAGCGTTCGTCTAATCATGACCAACTACCCTCACAATCCCAGTGGTCAGATTGCCACACGGGGTTGGTGGGAGCGGGTATGCAGCTTTTGCGAAAGTAAAGGCATCAGGATCTTCAACGACGCGGCCTACTTTGGTTTGAACTACAATCCAGAGAGTGAGTGTCTAGCCAATGTCGCCATTAAGTTTCCTAATCTTTCTTGGGCGGAGGCCTACTCCGCATCGAAAATCATCGGTAACGGAACTGGCTGGAGAGTCGGGGCTATGGTGGGATCAAGCGATCTCATCTCCGACATCGAAAAAATCAAGGGCAACATAGACAGCGGTTTTGTGGCCTTCGCTGCCGCTGGTGCACTGCACGCTCTGGAAACCGATCCAGAGGGCATCAAGGGTGTCCGGGAAACCTATCGACACAGACTCAAGGTACTTATAGAGTGTTTGGAGGTCTCCTGCGACATGCAGCTAGCAGTTCAGCCTGGTGCAGGCTTTTTCACTCTCTGGAAAGTTCCAAAGCGGGCTTTCGGTGAGGAGATGAGAGACGCCGAGCACTTCAACTACACCATGATCGAAAGAACCGGTGTGGTTGGAGTTCATTTCAACCCAGACTACAATCGCTACGCGGTCTGCGGCGACGTGGATTCAATGCTACCCGAGATCTACCGCGCTTTCAAACAAGCTGCAGTCGAGTACTAGGAGACAGATCAACTTCGAGGAAGTGTTCTCACATACGAGCACTTCCTCTTTTTTTATTCTCCGGTCTTTGTTAATATCTTTCTTCATGGCTGATAAAAAACCAATCATTACTGTTAGAAATCTCACTAAAATTTACGATAAGACTACTGCGGTTGATAATATTTCCTTTGAAGTATATGAAGGAGAAATTTTTGGGCTTTTAGGACCCAACGGGGCTGGTAAGACTACTACCTTGGAGATAATGGAAACCCTGAGGCCAGCAACAAGTGGCGAAGTTACTGTGGACGGGC
>Ga0209322_10002452_pt1 | contig 10566 bp, 10 predicted proteins | sample Rifsed19ft1_FD_184013 | JGI IMG/M metagenome (GOLD analysis project Ga0209322, IMG submission 184013) | Soil microbial communities from Rifle, Colorado, USA - sediment 19ft 1 (version 2) | ecosystem: Environmental > Terrestrial > Deep subsurface > Rock core/Sediment | place: Rifle, Colorado...
TCCCTCGACGCGCAGCCCGGGACAAGGGCTTTCCTTCCCCCCCCGAACCCCGCGAAGTAGTGGAAGGTGATGGTCCCCGTGAGCACGATCCTGTCGTGCTCCATCAGGGGACGGCTGATCCGCACGGGGGTCCCGCGGGAGGTGACGCCGAGCGCGACGGTATCCCCGTCGGGGTCCGACTGCTTCACGCCGATCCCGGAGGAGATCTCCGGCCCGACGACTGTCCGAAGTTCCTCGTCCGAAAGGGCACGGTGAATCCCCCGCGCGACGAAGACGGTCACCCGCTTCCTCGGGATTCCCGCGGCGTCGGTCTCCTCGAGGATGGGGGTGAGGAACTTTTCCGTGGCGGAGTAGCGCGTGATGTCCGACACGGCGATGGCGACCGAGTCCGAGGGACGGACGAGCATCCGGAGGGGGAGGGACCCGACGGGGCGCGAAATCCTCTGGCGGATCCGGGTGTGCTCGTCGGGAGGAAGGATGGGAGGACGGGCGGCCAACCGGTAGACGCTGCGGAAGATCCCTTCCTCGAGGATCGCCTTGGTTTGCCCGTATTTCAGGATGATCGACCCTTTCTTCACCGTTCCTTTCCTTCCTGGGGGCTCCCGTCGTGGTGCTCGTGGATGTGAAAGACCTCGGGATGTTCATGCTCGTGGGCGTGCCAGTAATCCTCGTGGGCGTGCCGGTGCAGGTGGACGAGGTTGGCGGAGAGGAGCAGGGACCGGTTCGTGAGGATCTCCTCCGGGGTCCCGGACGCGAGGATCCGCCGGTCCTCCCCGAACACGAGGACCCTGCGCGAAATCTCCGAGACGACGTGCAGGTCGTGCGTGGCCGTTACCACCGTTTTTCCCGACTCCTCCGCCTCGATAATCGCGTCGACGAGCGCCCGGCTGCTCCGGGGGTCGAGCCCCGCGGTGGGCTCGTCCAGCAGGAGGACCTGCGGGTCCATCACCATCATGGAGGCGATCGCCACCTTCCTTTTTTCCCCCCCTGAAAGCTCGTAGGGTGCGCGGTCCTTGAGCGCCCCGATTCCGAACAACTCGATCGCTTTCCGGACCTTCGACCGGATCTCCTCGGGGGGGTCGTTCATCTGCAGGGGCCCGAAGGCGATCTCGTCCTCGACGGTGGGGTTGAACAGCTGCGCGTCGGAGTTCTGGAAGAGGACCCCGACCTCTTTCCGGAAGAACATCCCGAAGGGGTCGCGGGAAAGCAGGCGGTCGTCGATCCGCCGCCCGAAGGCCCGGTAGGAGCCACTCTGGGGGAAGATCAGCCCCCCCATGAGCTTGAGCAACGTGGATTTGCCGCATCCGTTCGCGCCAAGCACCGCAATTCGTTCCCCGGGGTACACCGAAAGGGAAATGCCGGAGAGCGCCGGGATTCCCTCCCGATACGCGTAATGGATGTCGGCAAGCTCCAGAAGAGGGGCCAGGGTTTGGCCGCTGTGCGCCGTCATCGTCATGTCAGGCGATGTGTGCACCCGCACAGAATACCACGACCACGACGAGCAGGCCCCATTCCGGGGCCCCGAACCACGGGCCGGCGGGGAACTTTGCATCGCCCGTGAAGCCGCGGGCGGCCATCGCCATGCTCACCTCCTCCATCAGTTGGATGCTCCTTTCCCAGGATCGGCCGATCCGGGAGCCTACCCACGCCTGTTCGTGCGCGGTACGCGTCCGGCACACGGTGCGGCTCTTCTTTCCGAGGTGGACTTCCTCGGAGTGGCGAAGCAGAGCGTGGGTGTACCGGACGGTCATCCCGACCACCTGAAGAAAGATCGCGGGGAGGCGGAGGAACCGGAGTGACCGGAGGAGGTCGGCCCACCGCGTGGAAAGGGTAAGCCACAATACGGCGGCGACGGAGGCCAGAACGCGGAGCAGGAACGTAGCGGCGGAAAGAAGGCCTTCCCGGGTGATCCCGATCACGGACGGAAGGAAGTACGGCCCGTAGCGCCATTCCCGCCCCCGGTCGACCAGGGGAAGGACGACCGTACCGTCGAAAAACACGTTCAGCGTCGCCGGGGCCGCCATGAGGACCGAGAAGATGACCGCGACGAGAAACCCCGCCTGCAGGAACTCCCCCGGGCGGATGCGGGACAGGGCGATGGCCGCCAGGGGGAGGACGGCGTGGGCGGAAAGCTCGGGGATCGTTCGGGCGAGGCTTACGCTCACCAGGAAAAAAAGCGCGGCCAAAAGCCTGGCCCTCGGGTCCACCCTCTGCAGGAGGCCGGGGCGGCGCGCCGTCTCCTCCCGGAACAGGGAGCGGGTAAAAAACGAGGACAGTTCCCGGAGGGTCTTCTCGACGTAAGTCCTCCCTGCGGGGCGAAGGCCCCGCGATTCGGCCGTTTCGAGGAATCGCTGTTCCCGGGAGGATTCGCCCATTGGCCCCCTCACGGCCGCCTGTCGGCGGGCGGCCGCCCCCGGCCGGTCAGCCAGCGGGCGAGCAGGTACGCGGCCCCCCCGCAGGCGACGATCCCTGCGAAAGCCGAAAGGAGGTAATAGAAGCCCTGCGTCGGAGAGGGGATGTTCCCCCGCCCCGGGGGGCCGTAGCCGGGCATCGGGGCCTTCCACGTATCTGCCGTCTTCTCCATGCCGGCCGGGGTGTACCCGACCATCTTCCTGACCTCGTGGATTCCCCATTCCCCCCAGGCAGCCCCTGCCTTCAGGATCTGGGGGAGATACAGACCGATGGGGGTGAGGAGCGCCATCACACCCAGAGCGATCAGCAGATTCCGGTATTCCCTCATCGGGCGGACCCGCTATTGGCCTGGCCGAGAATCCAGGCGGATCTCGACCGCTGCAGGTAAGAGATCACGATCCCCGTGATCATGGCCTCGACGGCCCCGAAGACGGTCATGTGCTGGAGCATCATGGCGTGTATGGCCACGGAGAGGGGATAGGGGGAGTAGAGGGCCCGCCCGTCGGGCGCCGTGTGCAGCAGGGGCTGGATCCCGAACATGACCGCCGTGGTGAACGCTGCCGCGTTCAGGCCGACCCATCCCCCGACGGCAGCCGCCACCGCTCTCCCCCTGTCGGAGGAAAGCGCGGGGGACAGGAGGCGGTACGTGCAGTACCCCGTGAACGGCATCACGAACGCGATGTTGAGGCAGTTCGCCCCGATCGCCGTCACCCCGCCGTCGCCGAAGAGCAGAGCCTGGATGACGAGGGCGATGCTGATGGAGAGCATCGCTCCCCAGGGCCCGACGGCGATCGCGATCAAAACGCCCCCCACCGCGTGGCCCGTGCTCCCTCCCGGGAGGGGGACGTTGAACATCATCACGAGGAAGGAGAACGCCGCGGAAATGGCGAGGAGGGGGGCCCTTCGCGTGTCAAGGCTTTCTCTCACCTTGCGGGCGGCGATCGCCCAGAGGGGGGAGCAGGCAGCGTAGGCGGCGAGGTACGTCGGGGGTCCGAGATATCCGTCGGGAATATGCATCTCGTCCACTGTCTCCTGTCTTGTCTCCCTGCCCCCTGTCCCGGGGCTTCGCGCTCATCGAGCGGGTGTCCACCCGCCGTCTTCCCCCCCGAAAAAGGCGAGGGTGATCCCCGCGAGGAAGGTAACGTCGGGCGACGCGCTGGTGGTCCCCCACGCGAGGCTCGTCTGTACGCTGTCGTCCCGGTCCTGGCTCCCGACGGGACGTCCGGCAATGGTGGCGCCCGCGTTGGCGTGGACAAGGACGGCGCCAACCTCCCAGTCGGCGATGACGGTAAGAAGACCGCTTGCCGGCCCGCCCCGAGCCCTTTCGTCTCCTCCCCCGTGGGAAGCAGCGCGCCCGCCTTGATTCCTGCGGTCGGGATCCACCCATTGCCGTCACGGAACGATGTCTTGAGCGTCACCTTCGTGTCACCCATGCCCCGGACCGATTCCGCGTCGTCGCCCGGGTCGCGGAACAGGTAGGCGAACGAGACGGCAAGGTCGATCCGGCGGGCCAGTCCCAGCGTGTAGGTGTTTCCGAGGGAAGATTCGCGGCCCCCTCCGCCGGTGAAGGAATGGACGTAGTTGAACTCCACCTCGACGTTCCCCTTGCCCCGCGTCTCGGCGTCCTCCGTACCGAGCGGGTGCCCCGCGCGGGCGGGCCCGGCGGGGGCGACTTCCTATTGTCCCAGTTTTTCAGGCACGGGAAATTCCCGGCCGCAATGCGGGCAGATGATGCTGTCGCCGGGCTGCCAGATCCGCACCTCCTTCTTGGCGGCGCAAGCCGGCATCAGGAGAAGGAGAATCAGCAGAACGACAAGGCGTCGGAACTTCATCGCGGACACTTTCCTCCGGCGATTCCGGTGATTCGTGCAACTCTTGCGGGGCCGGCACAATCACCATACTATAATGACCCGGCGCGCGATGCAAAGCAGCCGGGGGGGAGTCGCGATGGGATACCGGGAATGGGTGGAATTTGCCGAGGACATGGCGCAGGGGGCGGGGAAGATCCTCCGTCGGAACTACGGGAAGCGGCAGTCGATCCATTTCAAGGGGGAGATCAACCTCGTGACGGACGTGGACCGCCAGTCCGAGGCGTACATCATGGAGCGGATCCGGTCCTCGTTTCCGGATCACGGGATCCTCTCCGAGGAGAGTTCGGAACACGTGTCCCCCTCGCCCTACCGCTGGATCATCGACCCCCTCGACGGGACGACCAACTACGCCCACAACTACCCCTGTTTCTGCGTCTCCGTGGCGCTCGAGAGGAACGGGGAACTCCTTGCCGGGGCCGTATTCGATCCGCTCCTGTCCGAGTCGTTCACCGCGTCGGCGGGGGGCGGGGCCTTCCTCAACGGGGAGCGGATCACGGTGTCCGCGATCGAGAACCTGCGCCGGTCCCTCCTCTCCACCGGCTTCGCCTACGACGTAAACCAGTCGACCGACAACAACCTCGACTTCTTCCGGGAGTTCGTCTTCACGGGACAGGCGATCCGGCGCGACGGGTCGGCGGCCCTCGACATGTGCTACCTCGCCTGCGGGAGGTTCGACGGATTCTGGGAACTGAAGCTTCGGCCCTGGGACACGGCGGCGGGGCTTCTCATCCTCCGGGAGGCGGGAGGGGTGGCGACCCGGCTTGACGGCTCCCCGTACGACATCCACCAGCCCGACATTCTCGCCTCGAACGGAAGGATCCACGAGCAGATGATGGCGGTGGTCCGCCGGGCAATGGGCGGAAAAACCCCGTAGAAAACATGGCGGGGGACGCTCCCCGGCGGGCGCCTTGCGCCCCGGAGAACGTCCCCCGGAAAGGGCCTCCCCGGGAGGGGGTTACTTCCTCACGCCCTCCAGCAGTTTCACTCCGTATTTGCCGTGCTCGAACGGGTGGATATCCGGGTACCGGGCGAAAAGCCACCCCTTGAACGCCTGGCTCCCTCCCACCAGGACCTCAACGCTGCAGGCCGGATTCGACAGATCGTTGGAGGCGGAAGTGATCTGGTCGGCCGCCATCGAGAAGTGGGGGAGGAAGGCGCCGGTCTTCAGGGTCAGGTCGGTGTCGGGCACCTTGAACTCGGAGTTCAACGGGATGGTGAACTGCTTCTTGTTCTTCTTCTCCTTGAACTCCACCTCGATCTTGACGGCCGTCCACACCGCCTTGATGTCCTCGGGGACGACGACCTTCTTTTCCTGGCCCCCCCCCATCATGCCGTGCGGCGCGGCGGCCTGGCCGGGTGCCCCTTCCTGTTTCGGCGGCATAACCGGAGCCTGCTCCTTCTTCTTGCACGACGTTCCCGCAAGAGCGAACACGAGAAATGCGACGAATACCAGGTAGAATCTCTTCATTTCCCCTTTTTCCTCCTCTTTCCTTTCCGTCCCCTCGCCGGGACGGAGATTGAATGCGACAATGGCGATGGCGGAGAGGGAGGGATTCCCCTCCGGGGCTCGACCTCCTCGCCCCTCCGGGCCTCCTCGCCCGGCTGCCGCGCGCAGCCATCGGCCGTTCGCTTTTCGGGGACATTCCTTAACTCGAGTTTCAAGTTGAAGGAGTGTCCCCTTACATCCGGCGCCGGGCTCGGTTCGAATCCCCGAATCTCCGGTCGTCGAAAATCGTGGCGGAGAGGGAGGGATTCGAACCCTCGAGGCGGGGTTTAGCCACCTACGCGATTTCCAGTCGCGTTCCTTCGGCCAGCTCGGACACCTCTCCGCGTTTCGGACCTGCTGCGACCCTTTTGGCGAAGGAGGGTGGCGGAGAGGGAGGGATTCGAACCCTCGGTACGGTTTTACCCGTACAACCGCTTAGCAGGCGGTTGCCTTCAGCCGACTCGGCCACCTCTCCGGTCCATCGGGGACATTCCCAAGGGGGACATGCCTACCGGGGACTCTCCTGATCTTATCGTCGAGAAACCCAGGAGTGTCCCCGCACATAGGAGTGTCCCCCCCCAGCGTTGGGGAGTGTCCCCGCCCAATCTGGCGGAGGGAGTAGGATTTGAACCTACGGAAGCTTGCGCTTCAGCGGTTTTCAAGACCGCCGCCTTCAGCCGCTCGGCCATCCCTCCGCAATCTTCCACTTATAGCAATTCCCTCCTGCGAGTGCCACCAAAAACGGGGTGAAAATTGGAAAACCCTCGGGGGTGTGGTACAAGAAAAAAATGTTGCCGTGCGGTACGCGCTAAGGAAAGGATCATCTTCCATGAAGTTCGTCGATCTGCAGAGCCAGTTTGCGGCCTACGAGCCCGAGATCCGAAGGGAGATCGAGGAGGTTTTGCAGGGCGCCCAGTTCATCCTGGGGCCCAAGGGGAGCGAGCTGGAGGGGAAGCTGGCCGCCTACGTGGGGGCGAAGCACGCGATCGGATGCTCCTCCGGCACCGACGCCCTCCTCCTCGCCCTCATGGCGTACGGGGTCAAAGCGGGGGACGAGATCGTCACCTCCCCTTTCACCTTCATCGCCACGGCCGAAATGATCGCGCTCGTCGGTGCTACCCCGGTGTTCGTGGATATCGATCCGGCGACGTACAACATCGGCGCAGCCGGGATCGAGGAGGCGATCACGAAGAACACCCGCGGAATCATCGCGGTGAGCCTCTACGGGCAGTGCCCGGAGATGGAGGCGTTCCTTTCGGTCGCCGGGGAATACGGGCTGTTCGTCATCGAGGACGGAGCCCAGTCGTTCGGGGCGGAGCGTAACGGCCGTCGGTCGTGCGGCTGGCCGCACGTGGGGGCCACCTCCTTTTTCCCGTCCAAGCCGCTCGGCTGCTACGGGGACGGGGGGATGCTGTTCACATCGGACGACGGGTTGGCCGGGCAGATCCGGGGACTGCGCAACCACGGGCAGTGGGAGCGGTACCAGCACAGGGTCATCGGGATCAACGGCCGGCTCGACGAGCTGCAGGCGGCGGTTCTTCTCGGTAAATTTCCCCGGTTTCCCGATGAGGTGAGCGCCCGCGCTTACATGGGAGCGCGCTACTCCGACCGCCTGGGCGACGTCGTCGGCGTGCCCGCCGTGAGCCCCGGGAACACCCATGTCTTCGCGCAGTACACCATCCGCACGCCGAGGAGGGACGACCTGGTCGCCCACCTGCGGGAGAACGGGGTCCCCACCGCGGTCCATTACCCGATCCCCCTCCACTTGCAGGAGGCGTTCCGGGGACTGGGGTACGAAAAGGGGGATTTCCCGGAAAGCGAGGCGGCGGCGCGCGAGGTGGTGTCGCTCCCCATGTCCGCCTTTCTCTCCGAGGCGGACCAGGACGAGGTGATCCGGCAGGTCCGGAGGTTCTTCGGGAAATAGGGTGCCCGGGAACCCTGGCTCACCGGCCTCCAGAGATCCATTCCCTCAGATCCCGGCATTCGAGGGCCGCTGCATCCGCTCCGGCTTCGTTGCCTGCCCTCACCGTACCGCGGTGGGTACGCCTCGGTCAGGCGCCTCGCCGGAAGCAGCGCATCGACCCTCTCGGTGCACGGCCTCTTCAGGAACGGATCTCTGCAGGCCGGGGGTCCCCTTAGGCTACGCTCGCGACCTGCGTCCGCTCGCTGCCTGCGCTCATACGTTTGCGAAAAACCGGTGCCCCGGGTCCCCCCTTGACATTGCGTCGGTGCGCCCTTCCGATAGGGCGCTACCCCGGCGAATCTCCATCTGATATTCTATTTTGATGCAGCCGTTTCCTTCCTCCCGGCCGGAGAAGCTACTCGTGCGGGCCGTCAACTGGCTGGGGGACGCGGTCCTGACGACTCCCGCTCTCGGGGCGTTGCGGGCGGCGTGCCCGCAAGCACGGATCACGATCGCCGCCAAGCCGCTTGTCGCGGAACTGTTCCGGTATCACCCGCACATCGACGGGATCGAGGTGTACGACAAGGAGGGCGCGCACGCCGGGGCCATCGGCATGTTCCGGAAGGCCAGGGAATTGCGGAGAGGAGGATACGAAGCCGCCGTCCTGCTCCAGAACGCGATCGACGCCGCGCTTCTCACCTTTCTCGCCGGCATACCGGAAAGGATGGGGTATGCGACAGACGGGAGGCGGCTGCTCCTTTCGCGGCCTGTCCCGGTGACGGAGGAGATCCTGTCCCTGCATCACGCGGAATATTACCTGCGGCTCCTCGCGGAGCTCGGGGTTCCCCGCCCGGAAGCCCCCCGGCTTTTGCTGCGTGTGACCGGGGAGGAACGGGAGTCGATGCGGTCCCGGCTCGCCGGGCTGGGCGTCCCCGAGGGGAGGAGGATCGTGGGGATCAACCCGGGGGCGACCTACGGGTCGGCGAAGCGCTGGTTCCCGGACCGGTTCGCGCAGGTGGCCGACACCCTGTCGGAGGAGTGGGACGCCGCCGTCGTCCTGATGGGATCGGCCTCGGAGGCGCCTCTTTCCGCGGAGATCGAGGCGACAATGGGCCGCAAGGCGGTGAACCTCGCCGGCCGCACCACGGTGCGGGAGATGATGGCCCTGCTTTCCTCCTGCTCGTTCCTGGTGACGAACGACTCGGGGCCGATGCACATCGGCGCGGCGTTCGGCGTTCCGATGGTGACCATTTTCGGACCGACGGATTGGCGGAAGACGTCGCCGTGGACGGACCGGGCGAAGATCGTCCGCGTGGACGTCGACTGCTCCCCCTGCCACCGGAGGGAGTGCGACCGGGGGCATGAATGCATGTTGGGGGTCACCGCGGGCATGGTCGTCGCGGCGGCGCGTGAACTCATGGCGGAGGTCCGGTGAGATGGGGCCGCCGGGTATCCGGAGGATCCTCGTGGTGAAACTCTCGGCGCTGGGGGACGTGGCCCACGCCCTCCCCGTCGTCGACTACCTCCGCAAGGAGGCCCCCGGCGCGCAGGTGGACTGGGTGGTCGAACGGCGGTTCGCCCCCCTGCTCGAGAGGAATCCGGGCCTGCGCCGCGTGATCCCTCTCGACCTCAAGGCGTGGAAGAGGCAGTGGACGGCCCGGGATGCCCGCCGGGAAGCCGGGGAGGCGGTCCGGAACCTGCGCGACGGGAAGTACGACCTCGCCTTCGACATCCAGGGGAACGCCAAGAGCGGGGTCGTGACCCGCCTCTCGGGCGCCCCGTTGCGATACGGGTTCGACCGGCAGGGGGTGCGGGAGGTCCCGAATCTCCTTTTCACCAACCGGAAGATCGCCCTGCAGCCGGAGGACCGCCACGTCAGCCAGAAATACCTGCGGGTCGTGGCCGCCCCGTTCGGCGGCCGGTTCGACCTCGGTGCGCTTACGATGGACATCGCGACCTCTCCCGGGGAGGAGGAACTCGCGGGGCGCACCGTGCGGGAACTCGCGCCCGGCGCGTCGCCGGTCGTGGTCGTTCACCCCGGCACGACCTGGGGCACCAAGCGGATGGCCCCCGAGTTCTGGGCCGGGGCGGTACGCGTTCTGCAGGCTCGGTACTCCCGGCTGGGGGTCCTCCTCTCCTGGGGGAGCGCGGAGGAACGGGACGAGGCCGTGAGGATCCGGGTGAGGGCCGGAACGGGGGGGGAGCTGCTCCCTCGGCTCTCCCTCAAGGAGCTCGCTGCGGTTTTTCGCCGTTGCGGGTATCTCCTCGCGCCCGACACGGGCCCCCTGCACATCGCGGCGGCGGTGGGCGCCAGGACCGTTTCCGTCTTCCGCGTGACCGACGGGAACCGGAACGCGCCGTACGGGCCGAACCACCGGTTCGTGCAGGCGCCGATGCCGTGTACCGCCTGCCTGCGCAAGCGGTGCGACCGGGACGCCGAGTGCCGGGAGAGCATTTCGCCGGAGGACGTGGCGAAGGAGATGGTGTCGCTCATCGGAGAGGGGCAATCCGCATGAAGAAATTCAGCGCGATCCTGATCACGAAGAACGAGGAGCGAAACGTCGCCGAATGCATCGCAACCCTCACGTTCGTCGACGAGGTGGTCGTGGTCGACTCGGGGAGCACGGACCGCACGGAAGAGCTGTGCCGCCGGGACCCGCGCGTTCGGTGGTTCGCGGAGGAATGGAAGGGGTACGGGCCGCAGAAGAACAGCGCCCTCGAGAAGGCGGCGGCCCCGTGGGTCTTCAGCATCGACGCCGACGAGCGGGTCACGCCCGATCTCGCGGAGGAGATCCAAGCGCTCGATCTCCTGCATGCGCCGGAAGAAGGGTTCCGGGTTTCCCGGAGGAATTTCTTCGGGGGGAAATGGGTCCGCGGGGGGGGGGGGGGACCCC
>Ga0209322_10002454_pt1 | contig 10557 bp, 1 predicted proteins | sample Rifsed19ft1_FD_184013 | JGI IMG/M metagenome (GOLD analysis project Ga0209322, IMG submission 184013) | Soil microbial communities from Rifle, Colorado, USA - sediment 19ft 1 (version 2) | ecosystem: Environmental > Terrestrial > Deep subsurface > Rock core/Sediment | place: Rifle, Colorado...
TCAGATCAACAGTGGATGCGGTTGTGGCAGGTATCGGTACTGTGCTTGCCGATGATCCAATGTTGAGCGTACGGCACATAAAAAACAAGGGGCGTCAACCAATCAGGATAATTATTGATTCAAAGTTGAGGATACCTCTTTCGTCCAGGGTGCTTGATGTAAATTCCGGGCAGCAGACTATGGTTGTTACTACAAGACAGGCACCAGCGGGTAAATTAAAAGAACTTGAGAATCTCGGTATAAGGACTGTTATAGCAGACAGGGATGAATCAATCACAGTCTGTCACCCTGAACTTGCTTCAGGGTCTCAGACGAAGAGATCCCGAAACGAGTTCGGGATGACAGCGGAAAATTACAGGGAGTCAGTTCTTCCGGGAGAAGATGAAAAAGTCAGCCTGCAGTTACTAATGAACATCCTCGGCACGTCAGGCATTACAAGCGTCCTGATAGAAGGCGGTTCAGAGATCAATGCCTCAGCCCTGAGAGAGGGGATTGTGGATAAGGTAGTGCTAATCTATTCAGCAAGAATAATCGGCGGGCATGATTCCATTGGTATAGTCGGCGGTCATTCTCCAAAGAGTCTTGATGAGTCAGTATTCCTGAAGGATGTGAGCATCAGAAGGTTAGGTGAAGACATCATGGTGGAAGGATATATATTCCCTCCCCCTTGACGGGGGAGGGCAAGGGTGGGGGTGTTACAGGTGTTCACAGGCATTATAGAAGAGCTTGGTACAATAAAAGGCGTCAGGAGACAATCGGAAGGCATACGTCTGTCTGTATCAGCAAAGGTTGTAATGGATGGCATGAAAACAGGCGACAGCATTGCTGTCAACGGGGCGTGCCTTACGGTCACAGAGTTCGACAGTGTATCCTTTACTGCAGATGTATCCGGCGAGACAGTCAACAGAACGAATATTGGCAAACTGCGGGTTGGGGAAAAGGTGAACCTGGAGCGCCCTATGAAGTTGTCAGACAGGCTTGGAGGTCATCTCGTATCAGGTCACATTGACGCTGCCGGCATTATCAGAGGGATTGACAAGAAGGGCGGTATGTCAATATTTACTTTTGAAGTACCGGCTGAGTTTAAAAGATACCTCATTATCAAAGGCTCTGTTGCTATTGATGGCATAAGCCTTACAGTCAATGAAGTTAAAGGTAACAGGTTTACAGTAACGATAATTCCCCACACAGCAGAAATGACAACCCTCGGATTTAAAAAGACTGGAGATACTGTAAACCTTGAGGCCGACATGATAGGCAAATATGTAGAGGCATTTACCAAATCATGACACCTCCCCACCATGAAGCGAAGTGACAGAAAATTTAACACCGCTCATTTTGCTGCATTTAATTGATTTATAACGATAATTCAGATTTCAAGGACCATTTGGCCCGATTTCCAGCACCAGAATAACTCATAAAAGCGACAGAAAATTTAACAGTTCACGATTGCCCTGGCCTTTATTGTCTCATCTGTAAAAAATCCTGATAGAAAATAGTCAATGAATACAATCTGTTACTGATAGCATACAGACTAATTATTTGTTTGGGTCTGAAATTTGCAATATTACAGCTGGTCGAAGTATGTTCAGAATCGCCGGGGGACAGCAGATGGGTTTCATTGTGAGGATAAAGGGATTAAAGAAGTCTCCTGACGGAGATTCCATAACAGAGAAGCCCATAATCATCGAGCCGCTCGAGCCCCGCATCCTCCTGTCTGCCGATAGTCTGCTCAGCCCTGTCATATATGATAATGAGCCTGACCTGCTCCTGGATGACATTGGCCAGGCAGTTCAGCATGCTGAGTTGTTAGAGATGAATGCTGAACAAGGGCAGGAAAACGCTTCCATCCAACCCCTCTTTACCATATCTTTGAATGAAGAAAATCCCCCCATCCCCCCTTTAGAAAAGGGGGGTACGGGGGGATTTGATGAGAATGATACTGTTATCCCCACTGAAGCGGAAACCCGGATTGAAGGTAATGGTCTGGATCCCCACTTCAGTGGGAATGATGTTATCACTGAGAGTACACCATCATCAGAGGTTATCCGCGGCCCCCCGGCCATCCCGGGCCTCCACCCTGTCGAGTCAACCACGTACAGCCTTGACGGTCAGATCGTCTACCTTGACTTCGATGGTGAAGCAGATGTCCGCTACGACGGGCCGGTGGTTGTTGGTCATATCAGCACACCAGCCTTCCGGGCGCCTGAGGGCCTGAGAGGTCGGGAAGATGCTATTATCACGTCAGTCCTTGCGAACCTGCAGGAAAGGTTCAAAGGGACAGGTTTACTTTTCACTACAATTAGACCTGAAGCGGATAAGCCATATTCAACCATCTATATAGGCGGCACTGACTTACCATTTTCCGCATACGGTTCATTCCTCGGCCTGGCAGAGAAGGTAGATGCAGGCAACCTTGACCCTGCAGACAATGCGTTTGTATTCAGCGACAATATAGCATCACGTTACAGGTCTATTCAAAGTGAGTTCACGAATTACCTGGCGGAGATGATTGTACATGAGACCGGTCACATTTTAGGTTATGCACATGACGGGGGGGGAGTCGCGCGTAGCGAGTTATCTTCTGTTGCAGCGCTAAGCGGATTCCAGACCGGTCAGATCAGCGTACCGGGCGAGAAGGATACTTACACTTTCAGTCTCGGGAGCGACACACGGCTTTATTTTGATTCAGCTACGGACAACTACGATATCAACTGGACACTGACCGGCCCATCCGGGACTCTGGTCAGTAACCAGCCTTTTACCAATTCTGACTCTATGGATATGGGAAAGACGGTCCTTGACCTGATAGCCGGGGACTACCTCCTTACAGTTGATGCCTCAGGTGATGTTACCGGCAGCTATCAGTTCAGGTTAATGGATTTTGCATCGGCTGCAGCCATTACCCCTGGAATCCCGGTGAGTGGTGATCTGACCAATGTCAATGAGGCAGACCTCTATCAGTTCAACGCAGCGGCAGGGGATAAACTCTTCTTTGATGCCCTGGCACGCAGCGGCGCCCCTAATGCCCGCTGGTGGCTTATTGATTCATACAACAATTTAGTCTTTGAGTCTCGCTTCATCAGTATCAGTTCAGATGTGGATACAGTGACACTGACCCGGAGCGATGTCTATACCCTTATCATAGAGGGGCAATTCAATGTCACTGGCAGCGGGACATATACCTTTAATATAGTTCCGGTAGCGGAGCCATCGCCGGTGTCTCTAACCATAGGCGAGACAGTCAGCGGTTCAATAAATGTCCAGGGAGAGCGTGATACCTATACATTCAGTCTTGCAGATGACTCCCGAATCTACTTTGATTCGCTTACCAACGACAGCAGTGTCAACTGGACATTGGATGGCCCTTCCGGTACTCCTATAAGCGCCCGCTCATTCAACAACTCGGATTCGATGGACATAGGAAACCCGGCGCTGAATTTAGTGGCCGGAGAGTACCAGCTTGTCGTTGATGCCGCAGGCGACCATACAGGCACCTATCAGTTCAAGCTGATGGACCTTGCATCGGCTTTAGTTATAACCCCTGGCACACCTGAGAGTGGAGATCTGACGCCTGCAAATGAGAGTGACATATACCGGTTTAATGTATCGGCAGGAGATAAGTTCTCTTTTGATGTTGAGGAGCGGAGCGGAGCGGCTAATGCCGCCTGGCGGTTGATTGACCCATACAACAACATAATCTTTAACGCCGTATTCAGCGACACCAGCTCTGACATTAACACACTGACCCTTATCCGCGACGGCGTCTATGTGTTGTTGATCGAGGGGAGGTTTAATGACACAGAGAGCGGGACGTATGCCTTTAATGTCATCCCGCAGGGTGTTGAAGATGTTCCACCCCTTCCTCAAGGCACGCCAATTTCATTTGGAAGCGTAATAAGCGGAGCAATAAGTGTTCCCGCTGAAAAGGACATTTATTCATTTACTCTTTCCGGCAACAGCCGTATCTATTTAGATTCTCAGACGGACAACACCAACCTTGAGTGGTCGCTAACAGGTCCGGCAGGGACAGTTGTAAGCAATGAACGATTTGGGGGGTATGAATACTATGGATTTGACGATCCGGTGCTCAGCCTTCCAGCCGGTGATTATGTATTAACTATTGAAGACCCCGAAGCTGAACCGGGGAATTATCAGTTTCAGGTATTGGACTTTGCATCGGCAGTTGGGATCACGCCGGGTACAGTTGTCAACGGGAGTCTGAGCCCTGCCAATGAGACTGATCTGTACCGGTTTGCAGCCGCAGCCGGGGAGCGTCATTACTTCGATGTCCGGACATATGCATCATCTGCTGACTGGCATATGCTTGATCCATACGGCAATATCATATTCAGCAAGACAAGATTCACAAGTCAGGATACGCTGGTTATTCCGAGAAGCGGCGCATATACACTGCTGATAGAAGGGGATAGATATGCAACCGGCACGGCAAATTATTCGTTTAATGTACAGCCTGTTGGTGAGCCTGTAACAACTGCGGTCAATATAGGTGAGACTGTCAGCGGGACCATCTCGGTAACCGGAGAGAGGGATATATACAGTTTTACAGTAGGGAGCCGTTCACGTCTTTATTTTGATTCATTTACCAGCGATTCGAGTATGACATGGACGCTCGAAGGACCCGGCGGTGAGATTGTAAGCTCGATGGCGTTTGGCCTGTCTGATTCGTCCTACAATAATAAACCGGCACTGGATCTTCGTGCAGGGGACTACACGATTACAGTTGATGGCAGCGGCACGACAGGGGGATACTCATTCCGTTTGCTCGACCTCGCTTTGGCGGACTGGATTACGCCCGGCACGCCGGTCAGCGGTAATTTGAGCCCTGCAAATGGAAGCGGCATGCTGCGATTTAATGCTGCAGCCGGCGACCGCTATTACTTTGATGTCCTGACAGGGATAAGTAATGCTGCATGGCGTCTGATTGACCCGTACAGCAATGTGTTATTCTATAAGACCTTTACAACAGATCAGGACCCTCTAAGTATTACGGTGAGCGGCATATATACCCTGATGATAGACGGCGGGGTGTATGGCGGCAGCGGCTCTGTAGGTTATACTTTTAATGTACTGCCTGTTGCTGAGTCAGTCACGACTGCTGTAAATACCGGTCAGACAATCAACGGCGCCATCTCAGTTGCCGGTGAAATTGATATATACAGTTTTACTGTTGGCAGCGATTCCCGGCTTCACTTTGATTCATTCACCAACAGTTCAAACATAGTATGGACGCTCGCCGGGCCAGGCGGGACAGTGGTAAACCGGCGTGCGTTCAGCAGTTCGGATTCCTTTGATATCACCAATCCTGTGCTGGATCTCCCTGCCGGGGAGTACACGATTACAGTAGACGGCAATGTGGATATAACGGGCGCATACTCATTCCGTCTGCTTGACCTTGCATCGGCAGTGGAGATGACACCGGGTGTGGTAGTCAGCGGCAGCCTGAGTCCTGCAAATGAGAGTGACCTTTATCGTTTTACAGCCACGGCAGGAGAAAGATACTACTTCGATGTTCAGACAACGCTGTCTAATGCCTCATGGCGTCTGATTGACCCTTTCAGCAGTGTGTTGTTTTATACTGGATTCACATCGGATCGGGACACGCTCGTGATACCGCGAAGCGGCACATATGCCCTTATAATAGAAGGGGGGAGGGCCGCCGGAAGCGGTACGGTGGCTTATTCGTTTATGGTACAGCCGGTTGAGGCGTCTGTCACGACTCCGGTAAATGTCGGGGAGACGGTCAGCGGCGCCATCTCAGTTGCAGGGGAGTCTGACATATACAGTTTCACTATAGGGAGCGATTCGCGTCTCCATTTCGATTCATTCACAAATGTTAACCAGATACTCTGGACGCTTACAGGACCTGGCAATAAAGAGATAACCCACTACGGCTTCAGCACCTCGGATTCCTTCGACAATGACAATCCCGTGCTGAGCCTGCCTGCTGGCGACTACACTATCACAGTTGACGGTATGGGGAGTGTAACAGGAGGGTACTCATTCCGTCTGCTTGACCTGGCATCGGCAGCAGAGATTACGCCGGGTACCGTAGTCAGCGCGAGTCTGAGTCCTGCAAATGAGAGTGATCTGTACAGTTTTACAGCTTCGGCCGGGGAGCAATATTTCTTAGATGTTCAGACAGCAGAATCGAATAATGCTACCTGGCGTTTAATTGACCCGTTCAGCAATGTGATTTTCAGTTTGCAAATCATATATGATCAGGACACACTGGTTATTCCCCGAAGCGGTGTCTATACCCTGATAATTGAGGGGGGACGGAATGCCGGCAGCGGCACGACAGGATATTCTTTCAATGTACAGCCTGTTGGGGCGCCAGTCACGACAGCGGTCATTGTCGGGGAGACTGTCAAGGGCGACATTTCGGTAACAGGTGAGTCGGACATATACAGTTTCACGATAGGTAGCGATTCTCGTCTTCACTTTGATTCATTCACCAACAACTCCGGTATCGTCTGGACGCTTGCAGGGCCACGAGGGACAGTTGTAAGCCAGAGAAGCTTCAGCAGTTCGGATTCCTCCGGCAATGCCAGTCCTGCTTTGGATCTTCCTGCAGGTGACTACACGATCACGGTAGACGGCTATGGAGATGTAACGGGCGCGTACTCATTCCGGATGCTTGACCTTGCATCTGCATTTGAGATTACGCCTGGTGTGGTTGTCAGCGGGAGTTTGAGCCCTGCGACAGAGAGTGATCTCTACAGTTTTACAGCGATGGCCGGTGACCAGTATCTCTTTGATGTTCAGACAGGTGTAGCGAATGCTACATGGCGTTTGATCGGCCTGTACGGCAATGTCCTCTTCAGCTCCAGATTCACAACAGATCAAAACGCAATTGTTATTCCGAAAAGCGGCTCATATACACTCATAATAGAGGGGGAACCGTTTGCCAGCAGCGTCACGGCCGATTATACGTTCACCATAACGTATCTGGGCTACGTGCCGCCCCAGCCATTAAACGGCACGGCCATAACTATAGGAGATAATGTTACAGGAAGTATCTCCGTGTGGGGAGAGACCGATAACTTCATATTTTCGCGTACAGACGATTCCCGCCTTTACTTTGATTCGTTTACGCAGGAATACAACATCAACTGGAGTTTGACCGGTCCTGCGGGCACGATGGTCAGCGAACGTTATTTTGCGTATTCAGACTCTGTGGAAGTAGGAAATCCCGTACTGAATTTAGTTGCCGGAGACTACCTGCTTGTCATTGATGGCAGAAGTAACGTTACCGGCGACTATCAGTTCAGGTTGCTTGATTTTGCATCGGCTATTGAAATTACTCCAGGTACTCCTGTGATAGGCGATTTGACGCCTGCCAATGAGAGCGATATCTATCAGTTCAGCGCTTCAGCCGGAGAGAAATTCTTCTTTGATGTCCAGACGGTTGACAGCAGCTTGTGGAATACAAGTTGGCGTCTGATTGATCCCTTCAGCAATGTAATCTTTCAGGATACTTTCAACAACAGCTTTTCGGTTATAGATACCCAGACACTTGTACGTTCCGGCACCTACACTCTCTTAATCGAGGGACGGGTCTACAGCAGCGGCAGCGGTACCTATACCTTTAATGTGGTGCCGGTTGTGGACGCTGCGCCGGTTGCTGTTGCGATGGGCGAAACAGTCAGCGCTTCCATATCAGTTCCGGGAGAGCAGGACATATATACATTTAATATAGCGAATGACTCGCGTCTTTACTTTGATTCGTTTACTAACGATTACTATATGACATGGTCGCTGACCGGTCCATCCGGGACTCTGGTCAGCGACCGTAGTTTCAGAGCTTCGGACTCTGCGGATATAGCAAACCCTGTGATCAAATTAGTTCCCGGAGATTACCAGCTCAGCGTTAATCCGGCAGGGGATGTTACCGGCGCCTATCAGTTCAGGTTATTGGACTTCGCCTCGGCCCAGGCAATTTCACCCGGCACGCCTGTAAGCGGAGGACTGTGGCCTGCCAATGAGAGCGACATCTATCAGTTCAACGCTGTTGCCGGAGATAAGTTTTTCTTTGATGCACAGGCACGCAGTGGCGCAACTAATGCCTACTGGCGGCTCATTGATCCAAATAATAATAAGGTCTTTGGGGCCGCCTTCGGCAGCGTCAGTTCGGATGTTGATACCCTGACGATGACGGTCAGCGGCACCTACACGTTGTTAATCGAGGGGCGTTACCTGGACACAGGCAGCGCTACATATACCTTTAACGTGGCGCCGGTTGTCTATGCTGCGCCTGTTTCTTTTGCAACAGGTGAAACAGTAAGCGGTGCAATAGCTGTTCAGGGAGAGCAGGATACATATACATTCAGTCTAACTAATAAATCCCGTCTTTACTTTGATTCGCTGACTAATAACAGCGGTATTCGCTGGTCGCTCAACGGACCCGCTGGTGCGCTGGTCAGCAACCGTACCTTTACAACATCAGACTCAATAGATATTGCAAATCCTGTGCTGAAATTAGTCGCCGGAGACTATCAACTTACTATTGATGGAGTGGGTGATGTCAGCGGTTCCTATCAGTTCAGGCTGTTGGACTTTGCCTCAGCGCAGGCCCTTATGCCTGGCACGCCTGTTAGTGGAGATATGACGCCTGCCAATGAAACTGATATTTATCAGTTCAATGCCGTGGCTGGTGATAAGTTCTTCCTCAATGCAGTGGCACGCAGCGGTGCAGCGAGTGCCCGCTGGCGGCTTATTGATTCATACAACAATGTCATCTTTGAGTCCGGTTTTGCCAACAACAACGCGGATGTTGAAACACTTACGCTGACGAGAAGCGGCACATATACTCTCTTGATTGAGGGGCGCATTCTTGATGCCGGCAGCGGTACATATACGGTAAATGTAGTGCCGGTTGTTGATGAGCCTCCTGTTAATCTAAATGACGTACAGCCCGTCGTTGTCACATGGGACGGCGGCGGAGACGGCGCCTCATGGCAGGATCCGTTGAACTGGAGCGGCGATATTCTTCCTGGCCCAAATGATCCTGTGGTGATAGATGCCGGTAGTATATTCACGATTATGCAGGCGGCCGATGCAGAGATCGGTTCGCTGCTGCTTGGCGGGGCATCTGGTCAGCAGACTCTGGCGGTCGGATCTCAGAAGCTGAAGGTCAACGGGAAAGCTCAGGTTGACGCCGGAGGCGCCATCATTATTACCGGCGGGTCCGTCTCTGCTTCCGGAAATCTTGTTAACGCCGGAAAGATAGTTCTTCAGGACGGGACTATTACCGTTCCTGCGATGGAGAACCGGTCCGGAGGTATTGTAAGCGGGACAGGTACCATTACGGCCAATGTAACAAACAGCGGGACCATGTCGCCGGATAATCTGACAGTCAGCGGAGACTTTACTCAGGCGGATTCGGGTGTCCTGCAAATGGATGTTGCAGGGACTGCACCGGGTGAATTCGATACGCTTCAGGTTACAGGAACAGCGACCATTGATGGGACGCTGGACGTTAACTTCACCTTCATCCCTTCTGAGGGAGACACACTCGACCTTCTTGCCTTTGGTTCGAGTGATGGTAATTTTGCGACAATTGTAAGTGGACCGGTCGCCCTTGATTCATCCCTGTCCGGCGACGGTCTGACAGTTGGTGTTCAGGGCGTTACATTAGGAACGGTAATATGGGATGGCGGCGGTGACGGACTTCGTTGGTCTGATCCGCAGAACTGGAATCTGGATCGGGTTCCGGGTTTATTTGACAATGTGGAGATTCAGTCAGGCACAGTCCAGGGTGAACCGCTTGTCTCACTCACAGGTGAAGCCGCACTTGTCCGTTCCCTGCTTGTAGGCGGGACGCTGATGCTCGGTAATTCAGCGACGTTAACAGTTGAAGAGTCGTTGACGGTGACCGGCAAACTCCAGACATATGATGCAAGAATTGAAGGTAATGCCGTGAAGGCCTTCAGCGGACTGTTTGATGTACGGGGAACAACTATCCTGACTCAGCCCATGGGTGAGCTGGTCAATGCAGGAGAGATTTCGATAGCGTCCGGTGGAGTGCTGAAGATCGAGGGTGTAGCGGGTGGTACCGGGCGGTTTGTGCACCGTGGTGTGGTCAGCATAGATGGGTATATCACGGGGCCTGACGGTATGACGGTACTTACTCCTCAGGGCAGTATGGAGCTGACGTCTGTGACATGGGTGATTGAGGGTGGCACGGTTGCGGGAAATCCTGCGGATAAGGGTCATGATGTATCGGTTACCGGAGGCACGATAACACTGAACACGGATCTGGAAGTGACATCCGCTGGGCTTTGGACGCTGATCAATACTACGGTAAATGGGACCGGCAAGTTGATAGTTAACGGAGGTGTATTTGCGCTGAAGGTATTTGGAGTGGTGGTCTTTAATGCGGAAGCGGAAAACAACGGTACATTTCTGATTGGATACGAGGGCACTGGCGGCGGCGAGCTGCAGGTGCGTGCGGCATTTACGAACAGGGGTATGCTGCAGTTGCGTGGAGATGAGGACAGACCATCTAAGCTTACTATTGCCGGTGGGGTTACG